>OGLL01000002.1_pt1 | contig 186799 bp, 119 predicted proteins | sample 1572901 | NCBI WGS metagenome assembly OGLL01 (sample SAMEA2581980, study PRJEB24529) | metagenome | biome: Human gut stool | place: China | collected 2011
TTGAGAATCAAGAAGATACGAGGTTAATTAACTATAAAGAGCAAAAGAAAAATGCCCAATTCAGTTGTTTGCTTCCCTAATTAAGTTTTCGGACGGCCTCCCCCTCATCCCCTTGCCACAAGGAAAGGGGAAAGGGGGTAAGACTAGGCAAAGAGTTCCTTCAGAACAGAAAAGCTTTTCAGTTCCGGGAATCCCGGAACATGAATCTTATAATATTGCAATATCACCTCTATACAGCGATTCCGATCCATTCGGGACATTGTATAGAGGTGCATTGTTTCATAGCTCAACCTGAACAGGCTCACCATACGCAGGGAATCCTCCTTATTTAAATAATGTGTATGCGTAGGCACAAAGGAAACAAAGCGACCCTCCTCTAAGTCAAAGTAATCGCCCGTGACTCCACTTTCCAGGTTCGGAGAGAAGCCCAGGAAGAAGGTAAGGCGAACCATGAAGACAATGTGAAAGTTGGCAAAGCCCTCTCTGGCACGGTCGAGCCACAAGACACTTTCCTCTATAAACGAGAACAAAGGCATGTTAGCCTGTTCGTTGCGGGTGGCCTGCCCCAGTAGCTCAGCCAGGAACATCGACATAGCCAACTTAAACGGCGAGAAGGGAATATCCACGAATGGAGAGGAGATGGCAACATCCCTGATTCGTTGCAGACTTGCTTTCGGACGATGGTCAAATTCCAGGTTCAGCAACATCAGGGGCTGGAACAGCTGTCGCTTCATCTTCGACTTGGAAGATTTGGGAATTTTAACCATAAAAGATAGTCTGCCCAACTTTTCCGTGAAGAAATCCACGATAAGCTGTGCATCACCATATTTAATCGTTTGCAGCACAATGGCTCTAGTTTTTACTTCCATTTTGTCTATAATTGTTTAAAAACAGGGCAAAATTACAAAAAAACAAGCATTTAGCGAAAATTTTCCCAAAAAAATTTGTGAGATTCGAAAAAAAGTAGTAACTTTGCACCCGCAAATAAGCAATGGTCCCTTCGTCTATCGGTTAGGACGAGAGATTTTCATTCTCTAAAGAGCAGTTCGACTCTGCTAGGGACTACAAACATTATAAAGAATAAAAAAATATAAACATAGAGATGGCAAATCACAAATCATCAATCAAGAGAATCCGTCAGGACAAGAAGAAGGCTTTGCATAACAAGTACTATGCAAAGACTATGCGCAATGCCGTTCGCAAGTTGCGCAACATGTCTGACAAGGAAGAGGCTGCAAAGCTCTATCCTACAGTTCAGAAGCTTTTAGACAAGTTGGCTAAGATCAACGTTATTCATGAGAACAAGGCTGCTAACTTGAAGTCTGGTCTTACTCAGCACATCGCAAAGTTGGCCTAACTTATAAGTCAAAGCAAAAGACATAAATAAGGCTGCATTCCTTTCAAGAGGATTGCAGCCTTATTCTTGTTTTCCAAAGTATGTTTTCCCGCCCTATTTTGTTATCGGAAACAGCACGTTTTACCCTCTTTTTTCCCCTATTTCTTCTACATATTTGAAAACTTCACGTTTTCTTGTTTTTTTCGCTATTTTTCACAAAGAAAACCTTCTGAATCTCAGCTTTTTTTAGTATCTTTGCACGGAAATAAGACAATTCTAAAAATGGCAGAAAATCAAAACAACGCAAATAATTACTCTGCGAGTAACATCCAGGTTCTCGAAGGCTTGGAGGCTGTTCGCAAACGTCCGGCGATGTATATTGGTGACATCTCCGAAAAGGGTCTTCACCACTTGGTAAACGAGACCGTCGATAACTCTATCGACGAGGCGATGGCGGGCTACTGTACCGACATCGAGGTAACCATCAACGAAGACAACTCTATCACCGTAGAAGACAATGGTCGTGGTATCCCTGTGGATATGCACGAGAAACTCCATAAATCAGCCCTCGAGGTCGTAATGACCGTGCTCCATGCCGGTGGTAAGTTCGACAAGGGTTCCTACAAGGTTTCTGGTGGTTTGCACGGTGTGGGTGTAAGTTGTGTAAACGCACTTTCTACCCACATGTTGTCACAGGTGTTCCGTGGCGGCAAAATCTACCAGCAGGAATACGAGAAGGGTAAGCCTCTCTATCCTGTCAAGGTGGTAGGCGAGACCAACAAGCGCGGTACACGCCAGCAGTTCTGGCCAGATCCAACCATCTTCACCCACACAGTGTATAAGTGGGACATCATCGCCAACCGTATGCGCGAGTTGGCATTCCTCAACGCAGGTATCAAGATTACCTTGAAAGATCTGCGCCCAGACGAGGAAGGCAAGACCAAGGAGCAGGTATTCCATGCCAAGGACGGTTTGAAGGAATTCGTCCGCTACGTAGATCGCCATCGCACTCACCTCTTCGACGACGTTATCTATCTGAAGACAGAGAAGCAGGGTATTCCTATCGAGATTGCTGTGATGTACAACACAGACTATTCAGAGAACATCCACTCATACGTCAACAACATCAACACCATCGAGGGTGGTACCCACCTGACAGGTTTCCGCATGGCGTTGACCCGTACCTTGAAGGCTTACGCAGAAGCCGACCCAACTATCTCTAAGCAGATAGAGAAAGCAAAGGTAGAGATTGCACCAGAAGACTTCCGCGAGGGTCTCACAGCCGTTATCTCCATCAAGGTGGCAGAGCCTCAGTTTGAGGGACAGACCAAGACCAAGCTCGGCAACAGCGAGGTGCAGGGTGCCGTTCAGCAGGCTGTGAACGAGGCTTTGTCTGATTACCTGGAGGAGCATCCAGACGAGGCTAAGCGCATCTGCGAGAAGGTGGTATTGGCTGCAACAGCACGTATCGCTGCCCGCAAGGCACGCGAGAGCGTACAGCGCAAGAACTTCATGACTGGCGGAGGTCTGCCTGGTAAGCTCGCCGACTGCTCTATGAAGGATCCTAAGGAATGCGAAATCTTCCTCGTCGAGGGTGATTCCGCTGGTGGTTCAGCCAAGCAGGGCCGCGACCGTTTCCGCCAGGCTATCCTCCCATTGCGTGGTAAGATTCTGAACGTAGAGAAGGTTCAGTGGCATAAGGTCTTCGAGGCTGAGTCTGTGATGAACATCATCCAGAGTATTGGTGTCCGCTTCGGTGTGGATGGCGAAGACAGCAAGGAGGCAAACACCGACAAGTTGCGCTACGACAAGATTATCATCATGACCGATGCCGATGTCGATGGTTCACACATCGACACCCTGATCATGACACTCTTCTATCGCTTCATGCCAAAGGTTATTGAGGAAGGTCACTTGTATATCGCAACCCCACCTCTCTACAAGTGTACATACCGCAACAAGGTGAGTGAATACTGCTATACCGAGCAGCAGCGCCAGGCTTTCATCGACAAGTATGGCGACGGCACAGAAGACAAGAATATCCACACCCAGCGATACAAAGGTTTGGGTGAGATGAACCCAGAGCAGCTTTGGGAAACCACCATGGATCCTTCTACACGCTTGCTCAAGCAGGTAACCATCGAAAATGCAGCTCAGGCAGACGAGATCTTCTCTATGCTGATGGGCGACGACGTGGAGCCACGCCGTGAGTTCATCGAGCAGAACGCTACTTACGCCAATATCGACGCTTAAAGTTAACACGAACATATTGGGGGCAGACTCAACAGGAGTCTTCCCCCTTTTTTAGGTTGCTGCCCTCCAAGGAACCGCAACCCCAGGCATCATATTTTAACAACTAACAAAACAGGATTTATGAAGCATCTGCTTTTCACGTTTGCACTGGCTGCCTCAGGCTTTCTGAGCAATCAGGCGGCAACAGTAAGTAAAGGGCCACTGCCCAACAAGCTGTGGTACAACAAGCCTGCATACGCCTTCGAAGAGTCACTGCCGCTAGGCAATGGTAAACTGGGTGCGCTGGTTTACGGTGGAGCCAACAACGACTCCATCCAGCTCAACGACATTACCCTCTGGACGGGCGTGCCCGTGAATCCCAACGAAGGTGGCGAAGCCTACAAGTGGATTCCGAAAATCAGAGAGGCGCTGTTCAAGGAGGATTACAAGACTGCCGATTCCCTGCAGCACTATGTGCAAGGCCATAACTCGGAGTTCTATCAGCCACTGGGCATGATCAACATCAAAGACTGCAACCAGGGCGAGTTTACGGATTATTACCGCGAACTGAGCCTCGACAATTCCCTGGCTACTGTTCGTTACAGGCGCAACGGCATCCAATACACCAAAGAGTATTTTGCTTCTCATCCCGACAAGATGATTGCCATCAAGCTGAGTGCTTCCCAAAAGCGAGCCATCAACAGCGACATCTCCCTCACCTCCCTCATTCCCCATCAGGTGAAAGCATCCAGAGGACAGCTCACCATGACGGGACACGTTCTCGGAGATGAAGCCAACAGTACGCATTACTGTACCATGCTTCAGGTAAAGAACACCGACGGAAAGGTGTGGGCAAGTGATTCCGTACTCCATCTGAAGGATGTGAGCGAGGCTATCATCTATCTCATCAACGAAACAAGTTACAACGGCTTCGACAAGCATCCCGTGAAGGAAGGAGCTCCATACATCGAGAACATAGCCGATGATGCCTGGCATCTCGCCAACTTTACATACGGCGAATTCAAGCAGCGCCACATCGCTGACTATAAGAAACTCTTTGATAGAGTAAGCTTGAGCCTGAAAGGAGCCAAGTTTGATGCCACCCGCCCTACCGACAGACAGTTGCTCGCCTACAGTGACAACCACGAGAGCAATCCTTACCTGGAACAGCTCTATTTCCAGTATGGCAGATACCTGCTCATCAGCAGCAGTAGAACCAAGGGCGTGCCAGCCAACCTGCAGGGACTCTGGGCACCAGCCCTCTATTCGCCATGGCGCGGCAACTATACCATCAACATCAACCTGGAAGAGAATTACTGGCCGGCAGAAGTCACCAACCTCCCAGAACTGGTTGCCCCGGTAGACGGATTGGTTGAAGGCATGTCGGTGACAGGCCGACACAATGCCCAGCACTTCTATGGCATCGATAAGGGATGGTGCGCCGGACACAATACAGACGCCTGGGCGATGAGCAATCCTGTGGGAACCGGAAACGAGAGTCCACAATGGAGCAACTGGGCGATGGGTGGAGCCTGGCTCGTAGAAACCCTTTGGAATCACTACGACTATACCCGCGATACAGAATATCTTCGCACCACCGCCTACCCGCTAATGAAAGGTGCTGCCGACTTCCTGCTTGCGTGGCTCATCCCGAACCCACACAACCCCAACGAGCTGATTACCGCCCCTTGCACATCGCCAGAGGCTGACTACATCACCGATAAGGGCTACCGTGGCAGCAGTTTTTATGGCGGTACCGCCGACCTTGCCATCATCCGCGAGCTTTTCAAGAACACCATCAAGGGAGCCAAAGCCCTGGGCATCGACAGCGATTATCAGCAGCAGTTGCAAGCAGCTCTAAATCGTCTGCGCCCTTACCACATCGGCAAGCGAGGCAATCTGATGGAATGGTATCACGATTGGGATGACCAGGATTGGCATCATCGACACCAGTCGCACCTGCTCGGACTCTATCCGTTCCACCAAATTTCGGTAGATAAGACTCCGGAACTTGCAGCTGCCGCAACCAAGACTCTGGAAATCAAGGGCGATAATTCCACCGGTTGGAGTACAGGCTGGAGAATCAACCTTTGGGCTCGTCTGCATCGTGCCGACAAAGCTTACCAGATATACCGCAAGCTGCTCACCTACGTAAGCCCTGAAGTTTACAAGGACAGCAAGCACCGCAGCGGTGGCACCTACCCTAACCTCTTTGATGCCCATCCACCTTTCCAGATAGATGGCAACTTCGGAGGCACAGCAGGTGTATGCGAGATGCTGATGCAATGCGACGGCGAGACGATGGACCTGCTCCCTGCCCTTCCGCAGGAATGGAAGGCAGGCGAGATGAAAGGTCTGAAAGCCCGTGGCAACTATGGCGTTTCGCTTGCCTGGAACAATGGCAAGCTGACCTGCGCCACCATCACCAGCAAGAACGAGGGAAATCTTTCTGTCAACTACAACGGTAAGCAGAAAGTCCTCTCCTTCAAGGCTGGAGAAACAAAGATTATCAAATAACAAGAATCACATCGGTTTTAAGAAACTAGAGTAAAAGACAGAAACAAAGCAATGAGATATTTAACGACTCTCATCTTTTCAATACTCTGGGTACTGAGCTCCCATGCACAGGAGTTCGGTACCCATTGGATTTCGTATCCCCTTCCCAGTGACTCTGCCGAAGTATTATTCCGACAGCGTTATCTTCTGGAAGGTCGCCCCCTGCAGGCATCGCTCAGCATTGCCAGCACAGGAAGCTACCGCCTCTATGTAAACGAAAGAAACGTAACCCGAAGCGTGAAGTTTGACGGCATCAAGGATAGCACCTTGCTCAACCGCACCATCGACATCACGAAATATCTGCGAAGCGGCGAGAACGTCATTGCCGTATGGTATTCGCCGGAAGGCAAACCGAGTCACGGCAAACAGCTTTCATTGGAGTTTTACGGATGGAATCAGGACACCACCTCATTCTATCATCAGGCAGACGGAAAATGGCACTGCCGACAGTTGAGAGACTGCACCCATGGCACCATCGAACGCTTTGACGGAAGAACCAACACGCTGGCATGGAAATCGGAAGAATATGAGCCCTACGGCTGGATTCATCCCACAGGAAGTATGGATTCAGCAGAAAGCGAAGACAAACCAGATGGTCAACCTCGCCAAGAAGACAAAGGATATAAGGAATACAAAGACTACAAGGTTTTCAAGGCAGAGAACACATTATATAATGTATTGGACCCCGTATGTACGTTTACAGATTCCCTGGGTGGTTACAACATCGACTTCGGTCGCCCTTTCCATGGCACCATCCGCCTCACTCTGCGAGATGCCCACAGAGGCACCAAGCTGCACATCAATGGTTATCAATACATTTGCAACGGGGAATTGGATGAACAGGCTTTCTTCCGTTTCAAATTTCAGAACAGAAGAATCTATACGATTACCTGGAACGGAAGATTCAAAAAGAGCGATATAGTCCATATTGAAGGATTAGAGATTTCGGAATAAGCCCAAGAGCTTTTCGAAATCTCTTTTTTTATTAATCTTCCAAGTCGGCAAGCAATTGCTCTGCCACTTCGCAAAGCTCATCATACCATTCCTTGCCAAATTTCTCAATCAGCGGACCTTCCAGGAACTTATAAACCGGAAGATTCAACTCCTCACCCTTCTTGATGGCATCCTTGCAGATGCGCCATTTGTTATAGTTGATGCCATACACTTCGTTTCCGAAATCCTTGGCACGGATTGGATACAAGGCACAGGAGATAGGCTTCTTAAACTTCGACTTGCCTTCGCGATAAGCACGTTCAAGGGCACAGAGGCAACAGTTCGGAATCGTATGCCCATCGCCCAGGTCCTTCAAATCCTGATAGCAGGTAAACACACAGTCCTTACCGTTCACGATGCTCGTTACCAAATCACCTTCAATATCGGTATAAGCCACACCCTGCTTATCAATGATAGCCTGGGCAGAAGCCGAGAGATCATCCCAAACCACATCGAGCGCATCCTCTATCTCCATGATTTCATCCAGGGTAACAGGAGCTCCCGCATCGCCTTCGATGCAGCACTCACCCTTGCAGGCATCAAGGTCGCAACAGAATTTTTCAGTGATGATATCAGGTGAAACCAACACGTTGCCCACCTGCAGAATACGCAGTTCGTCTTTCTTCATAATGTTTCTTGAGATGAATAAATATCTTTGAGATAGCCTACCATTGGATAGGCGCAATTCCATTCTGCTGCAGATACGCATTGCAGCGGGAGAAATGATGATTGCCAAACCATCCGCCACGGTTGGCAGATAATGGCGAAGGATGCACACTTTCCAATATCAGGTGCTTGCTCGTATCGATGAGCTTTGCCTTGCTTCGGGCATAACCGCCCCAAAGAATAAACACCAGGTGTTCCTTGTCCTTGCTGAGCGTCTGGATAGCGGCATCTGTGAACTGCTCCCAGCCCTTGCGCTGATGGCTCGCTGCCTGATGGGCACGAACGGTAAGCGTGGCGTTGAGCAACAAGACTCCCTGCTTTGCCCAGCGGGTCAAATCGCCCGTGGCTGGCATCGGAGTGCCGAGATCCATCTGAATCTCCTTGAATATATTAATCAATGATGGTGGGAAAGTGATTCCATCTGGCACAGAGAAACTCAACCCCATTGCCTGCCCCGGCTCATGGTATGGATCCTGTCCGATAATCACTACCTTTACATCATCAAAAGGACAGAGATTGAAGGCATTGAAAATCAAACGGCCCGGAGGATAACAAGGCGTACGCAGGTATTCCTCTTTCACGAAGTTTGTGAGGTCAACAAAATACTGCTTGTCAAACTCTTCTCCTATATGCTGTCTCCAACTTTCTTCTATCTTTACGTCCATGATGTTTTAAGTTAAAGAAGTCAAGGCTCCAAAAAGCCTTGACTTCCGAAATTATTATTAGTCAATAATCAAGTTCTCACCTGTCATATCAGCTGGCTGCTCCAAGCCCATGATGTGGAGGATAGAAGGAGCAACGTCTGCCAAACGGCCATCCTTTACGGTAGCTGAGTTGTTGTCAGTTACGTAGATGAATGGAACTGGGTTCAAAGAGTGAGCGGTGTTTGGTGTACCGTCCTCGTTGATAGCGTGGTCTGCATTACCGTGGTCAGCGATGATGATAGCCTCATAATCGTTAGCCTTGGCAGCCTCGATAACGTCCTTTACGCAGTTGTCAACAGCATGAACAGCCTTAGCGATAGCGTTGTAGATACCAGTGTGACCTACCATATCACCATTAGCGAAGTTTACAACGATGAAGTCGTACTCCTGAGTGTTGATAGCACCAACCAACTTATCCTTTACCTCGTAAGCGCTCATCTCTGGCTTCAGGTCGTATGTAGCTACCTTTGGAGAAGGAACCAGGATACGGTCCTCACCCTCGTATGGAGTCTCACGACCACCATTGAAGAAGAATGTTACGTGAGCATACTTCTCTGTCTCTGCAGTGTGGAGCTGCTTCTTGCCCTGAGCGCTCAAGTACTCACCGAGAGTGTTCATTACGTTCTCCTTAGGGAAGAGGATGTGAACGCCCTGGAAGCTTGCATCGTATGGAGTCATGCAGTAGTACTGCAAGTCCTTGATGGTGTGCATGCCTTCCTCTGGCATATCCTGCTGAGTCAATACCTGGGTCAACTCCTTGGCACGGTCGTTACGGTAGTTGATGAAGATAACAACATCACCCTCCTGGATAGTACCGTCAACCTTTGAGTTATTGATTGGCTTGATGAACTCGTCAGTTACGTCCTCATCATAGCTCTCCTGCATTGCCTTCACCATATCGTCAGCCTGCTTACCCTTACCCTCAACGAGCAAGTCGTATGCTTCCTTCACACGGTTCCAGCGCTTGTCACGGTCCATAGCATAGAAACGACCTACGATGCTTGCGATGTGTGCACCATTCTTGTCGCAGCAAGCCTGCACCTCCTCGATGAAGCCCTTACCGCTCTTAGGATCTGTATCACGACCATCCATGAAGCAGTGAACGTATGTCTCCTTCAAACCATATTCCTTACCAATCTCAATCAACTTGAAGAGGTGATCCAAAGAAGAGTGAACACCACCGGTAGAAGTCAAGCCCATCAAGTGGAGCTTCTTACCTGTCTTCTGAGCATAGCTGTAAGCGTTGATGATTTCCTGATTCTTCAAGATGTCACCGCTCTCGCAAGCCTTGTTGATCTTAACGAGGTCCTGATATACCACACGACCAGCACCAATGTTGAGGTGACCTACCTCAGAGTTACCCATCTGACCTTTAGGAAGACCAACGTCCTCGCCACAAGTCTGGAGAGTAGAATGTGCTGAAACTGCTGTCAAATAATCGAGATAAGGAGTTGGAGTCTTGAAGATAACATCACCCTTATCATGCTTACCGATTCCCCATCCGTCGAGAATCATTAAAAGAGCTTTTTTTGCCATAATTACATAAAATAATTTAAATTCGAATTTCGACTGCAAAAGTACATAAAAAAGGGCGAATTGCAAAACAATTCACCCTATATTTAATTATATTTATCATGCTTCAGGGCAACACCAAAGCCCTTTTTCGGAAAAGTGTAGTTTTATATAGTCGAAATCATCAGAAAAGTGTATTTTTCTAGTGCCATTTTATAGGAAAAGTGTATTTTTATTTGGTTATTTCATAGGAAAAGTGTATTTTTGCAGTGCTAATTTTAAAGGAAAAGTGTGATTATGCTGTACAGAAAGATAGAAAAATATATCGTAAACCACTTACAATCAAGGTCTGACAAGATTTTGGTTATTGACGGAGCACGCCAAATAGGCAAGTCGTATATCATTAGAGAAGTAGGAAAGAAACTATTTCCCAACTTTATTGAGATAAATATGGAGACTGACAAGGTGGGAGACAGAACCTTTGCTGATGCCAAGACGGTAGACGACTTTTATATGGCTTTGAGCATTGTGGCAGGTGATAGGATGAAAGAAAAAAACAACACATTGGTGTTTATCGATGAGATTCAAGCCTACGACCATCTGCTTACTCTGCTCAAGTTCTTGCGCGAAGACAATAAGTTCACTTACATTTGCAGCGGTTCATTCTTGGGAGTAACGCTCAAGACCACCTCTTCCATCCCTTTAGGCAGCATAGAAATCAAGCACATGTATCCTCTGGATTTCGAGGAATTTCTGATTGCCAATGGAGTGGGACAACTTGTACTTGACACGATGCGCAAGAAGTTTGCCGAGCGTAGCAGTATGCCTGAAGCTATTCATAACAAGTTGCTGGATCTCTTCAAGAAGTATCTCTTGGTGGGAGGTTTACCAGATGCAGTCAATGAATTCGTTGCAACTAAGAACATCACCGCCATCCGAAAAATACAAGATAATATCCATCACCTGTATGGGGTGGATGCGGCTAGATATGAGGAGATACACAATCGCTTGAAGATTCAGCGCATCTATGGCATGGTGCCTTCCAATCTTGAAAACAAGAAGAAGCGCATTGTGGCTAAAAACATCGAGAACAAGCAGGGCAAGCGTATGAGTGATTATCTGGAGGAGTTTGATTACCTCATCTCTTCCGGTATCACGCTAGAGGTAAAAGCCATCAGCAAGCCTAGCTTCCCATTGATAGAGAATAGTGGCAAGAATCTGCTCAAACTCTATATGAATGATGTGGGCATCCTGACCAATATATTCTTTGGCACTAACATCAAGGCAGTGCTGGATGACATCGCCAGCATCAACCTTGGTTCTGTGTATGAGACGGTAGTGGCGCAGGAGCTGAAAGCTCATGGCTTCAACCTTTATTATTATGACAACAAGAAAATTGGTGAGGTAGATTACTTGATAGATGACCGTCCTCATCTTTCCGTTCTGCCGATAGAAGTGAAGTCCGGCAAGGACTATCAAGTGAATAGTGCCCTAGACAAGTTCTTGAAGATTAAGGAATACAACATCCATGAAGCCTTCGTCCTCTCTAATGCCCAACAGGTGGAAGTGAAGGACGGCATTACTTATCTCCCTATATATTATATAATGTGTATAGAGGCAGAAGATCCTGATAAAGACATATATTTATAAGAGAACTGATACACATACTATAAGAGTAAAGCAAATATCATAGGTTCTTTAGGGATTTTGAGTTTTTAGTTCATTTTTATTTGGAACATAACATTATTTTTTGTATCTTTGCAACTGATAATATCTTGTTATTATCCCAACGATTATGCAAGAAACGAATAATATATTAGCAATATTAGATAACTACCTCCACGACAATCCTGATGAGATTGCAAAGGAGATGGCAAACGACTTCAGAAAACGAAGAATAGAGAAGAATCTGACACGTGAACAAGTGGCAGACAAGTCAGGCGTTGCCGTCAGCAACATCACCAGATTCGAGCAAAAGGGCCTCATCTCCCTCAAAAATCTGATAGGTATCGCCATAGCTTTGGAATACACCTCAGAAATCAAGAACGTCTTCTCGCAACCCAAGTACTCCACCATGGAGGAGTTGCAACAGATAAAAAGAAACGCTAACAAGAAAAAGGCTTACAGACAATGAAACATATAGAATCTTTAGCCGTGAAATATCACCAGGAGAAAGTCGGCACACTGTCATTGAGTGCCGATGGAAAGGTATGCACCTTCGAATATGACAATCAGTGGTTGGCATCTGGCTTTAGTATATCTCCGCTGGAATTGCCACTGAAGCCTGGTCTTTTCATTGCCAAAGCCACCCCTTTCAACGGGAACTTTGGCATCTTCGAAGACAGCCTTCCCGATGGATATGGTAGATACCTATTGCATAAAGCCTTGCTAAAAGAGGGTATCAACGACTTTGAGCTATCTGCTATCGACCGACTGAGCATCGTGGGCAATGGAGGTATGGGCGCATTGACCTACGAACCTATAACTTCTATCCAGACAGGACACGAGATAGAGGACTTTGACCTTTTACAAGCCAAAGCCTTGGAAGTACTGAAGGAGCAACAGGATAATGACGCAGGATTGCTATTATATAATAGTGGTAATAGTGGCGGTTGTCGCCCGAAAGCCATTTTTACAAACGAGGATGGTCATTGGCTGGTCAAGTTTCGCCATACCTATGACCCTCAAGATATGGGAAAGCAAGAGTATCATTATAATGAGATAGCCAAGCAATGTGGTATCCAAGTACCCGACTTCAAACTGGTAAACAACAAGTATTTTGCCTGCCGTCGCTTCGACATTTCTCCAACAGGCGAACGCATTCACGTAGCCACAGCTGGAGCCTTGCTCAACGTTTCCCTTTCCAACCCCATTCTCGATTATCTCAACCTTTTGGCGCTTACAGGTTATCTTACCCAGAGCCAAGAGGATGTGGAAGAGATGTTCCGCCGCATGGTTTTCAATTATATAATGGACAACAAGGACGACCACTGCAAGAACTTCTCTTTCTTGGTTCAGAAAGAGAGCGATGGCAAATGGCACTGGCATTTAGCTCCTGCCTACGACCTCACCCATTGCACCGAGGGATATAATGGTGAACACGCAACATCTGTAAATGGAACAGGGCATCCGACCATAGAGGATATGATTGCCGTTGGCATAAAGAATAAAATGAAGGAAAATAGATGCCGCGAAATTTATAAAGAAATAACTTTACCGATTAAAAGTGGTGAAAATATCTCTTAAGGAAAGATTTTATTTCCCTTAAGGAAAAATATATTTTCCCTTAAGGCAAAAAATAAATAGCCTTAAGGGAAAATTTTCAATCTCTTCTTCCCCCATTTTACGGGAGTTTCTTCTAGATTATCTCTTTCTGGAATATTATTTACATAGACTACTTCTGCTTCAGATAGTTCATCTGAACATTAGGAGCGCAGGCATTGCTTGTCTTCTCGGTGTATTCAGACACCTTCAATGTAGCAGTACCCTTGATGTTCTCCACATCGCTACCTACCTTGAAGAGATAGTTACCTGCATCTACCTTCCACTGGCTGTTAGCCTCATCGAAGCTGGCAAGATCGCGCTTTTCAAGTGTCATCTTCAAAGTCTGGCTCTCACCTGGATTCAGCAACTTGGTCTTGCCGAAGGTCTTGAGTTCCTTGGCTGGCTTCTCGTAAGCGCCCTTTGGAGCGGTGACATAAACCTCAGCAACTTCCTTGCCGGCAACCTTACCGGTATTCTTGATGGTTACGCTAACCTCGATATTGTTGCCTTTTGCCTTAACAGATGGCTTGCCAAACTCGAAGGTAGTATAGCTCAAACCATAACCGAACGGATAAGCCACATTCTTCTTGAAGGTGTCAAAGTAGCGGTAGCCTACGTAGATATCCTCCTCGTGGTTGCTATAATCGTAACCCTTGATGTTACCCTTGCTCCAATCCAGCAGATTCTTGTAGGTGTACATATCGTAATCCTTGGCGAAGTTGGCAGTAGATGGATGATCGGTAGCAGCGATAGGCCAGGTCATGGTCAACTTACCCGATGGATTTACCTTACCGGTCAGAATATCAGCTACAGAGTTACCGCCCTCAATACCTGGCTGCCAAGCTACGAGAATAGCATCCACACGGTCTCTCCAACTGGCTGTCTCCATCACAGAACCAGAGTTGATGATGACAATCACCTTCTTGCCCTTGGCATGGAAAGCATCAGATACACGGAAAATCATATCCTGCTCTATCTGACTGAGATTGAACTCACCATTAATCTGGCGATCCATTCCCTCACCTGCCTGACGGCCGATGGTGATGATGGCTGCATCCGCCTTTGGCTCCTCGCTGGCTACACAACGCTCAGTAATCTCGATTTCATCGAGCTTAGGCTGACCCTGATCCAGGAACCACATCATCGGATTCTTGTCTGCCTTCAACTTAGCCTTGGCATACTTCACATAATTCTGATAGATTTCCGTAAGCTGAGGAGTAGTTGCTACACCGATATTCTTCAAACCGGTAACCATATCTACAGAATAGCCAACATTAACGGCTCCACTGCCAAGACCACCCGACATGAAGTCGTAAGAATTGACGCCGAAGAGCGCCACGGTCTTCAAGCCCTGGATAGGAAGAGCGGCATCATTCTTCAGGAGCACCATACCCTCGGTAGAACTCTGACGGGTGATGGCTGCATGAGCCTTCAAGTCTGGCTCACCACTATATTTATATCCCTTGAATCGAGGAGTCTTCACGATATATTCGAGCATACGGCGAACATTGCGATCCACATCCTTGATATCCAACTTGCCATTCTTTACTGCATCAACAATATCCTGTACCTGTGCTGGATAACCCGGCATCATCAGGTCGTTGCCTGCCTCAACTTCCTGTTCCAGCGGAAGGTCGGCACGCTTACCAATCCAGTCGGTCTCCACGATTCCCTTGTATCCCCAGTCGTTGCGGAGAATATCGGTAAGAAGGCCCTTGTTGCCCTGGGCATAAACACCGTTAATCTTATTATAGGCAGACATGATAGTCCAAGGATTGCTCTTGCGAACCATCATCTCGAAACCCTTCAGATACAACTCACGGAGAGCACGCTGGCTCAATCGCTCATCCACCTTGGTACGGTCAGTTTCCTGGGAGTTTACGGCAAAGTGCTTGGCACTCACGCCCACGCCCTGACTCTGCACACCCTGTACAAAGGCGGTTCCGATAAGACCTGTTACAATTGGGTCTTCTGAATAATACTCAAAGTTACGACCACAGAGCGGATTGCGATGCAGATTCATACCCGGTCCGAGCACAACATCACAGCCATACTCCAGGGTTTCGTTACCGATAGCCTCACCCACCTGGCGCACCAGGTCGGTGTTCCAGGTAGAAGCCAGACAGGTTCCGATAGGGAAACCGGTAGCAAAGTAGCTACGGCTGTCACCTTCGCGATGAGCATCGATATGAACTCCGGCAGGACCATCACACTGTACGGTAGTAGGAATGCCGAGACGAGGGATGGCTACAGTAGTACCCGCAGCACCCGGCACGAACTTCTTCTGATGTCCGAGCATAGCGCCACTGCCCACGAATCCATCGTTACCACCGCCCACCAGCATCTGGGCTTTTTCTTCCAAGGTCATCGCCTTGATTACTTCATCGATGTTGTTGGCATTCAATTTTGGTGCAGATTGCGCCATCATTGTAGTTGCCATTGCTCCTGTCGCAACGGTAAGAGCCAATTTCTTGTAGTTCATCATTTTGTCGTTTATTTAGTTAGTTATTACTATTCTGTTCTTTTAGTCGTTTCGTCAGGCTTATGCAGCCCCTGAGAATACTGCATTTCCTCAAAAACTTGCTGCAAATATAATAAAATAAGGTGGAAACACCAAGCATTTCCACCTTTTTCTTCTCTATTTCTATCAGATTCTTTCCGGATTTAACAAAAGATATAGTAAGAGAATAACAAACTATACATATCCCTAACCTAAGGCTAGTCCTGATACCCCATCTTCTGCGCAAACTCTTTCACTGATATATAATCCATATTTTATCGGCAAGTTTACGTTTGTATTTCGACTGCAAATATAGCACTTTTTGCCGATAACGGCAAGAAAACAACGAAAAAAACGATTATCCTCCCTCTTTTTTGCCGATAACGGCAAGAAAAACCGCCCAACTGCTGATGTGCGACCACATATCAGCTATTGTGCGGTTTTAAATATATATTGCGATAACTTACTTCGCTGTATCCTTCGAGCTTCGCTTATCACGGCGATAACTGCGATAATCATCCAGCGGAATCTCAATATCAGGTTCCACCAGCTCGCCCTCACGTGGCAAGGCAAACTTCTGATACTTGATATTCAAGCCACGCTCTATCCACATACTCTCATAATAGGTCTGGATAGAGAGAATCTTACGGGTTTCCTCATCGATACCCTCCTGATGATAGAGGTCCTCGGTGCGGAAGAGTACAGGCAGATGGTTGCCATCCACCATATAAGTAGTATAGGTGAAGAGGAAGTTGGAGTCCGTCTTCAGATGGATGATACCGCCATCCACGAGGAAGTGGCGATAACGGTTCATGAAGTAAGTAGATGTAAGACGCTTGCGAGGGTTCTTCATCTGCGGGTCAGAGAAGGTGAGCCAGATTTCCTGCACCTCATCCTCGGCAAAGAAGCGGTCGATAATCTCGATGTTGGTACGGAGAAAAGCCACGTTTTTCTGTCCTTCCTCTATCGCCTTCTTGGCACCGGTCCACATACGTGCACCCTTGATATCCACACCGATGAAGTTCATCTCTGGATAGAGCTTGGCAAGTTCCACGGTATATTCACCCTTGCCGCATCCCAACTCCAGCACGATAGGGTTATCATTGTGGAAATACATCTCACGCCACTTGCCCTTCATATCGAAAGGCACGTCATCTACAACACTATATGGATACTGGAACACGTTCTCGAAACGCTCCATATCCGCAAACTTAGCTAATTTTCCTTTGCTCATTGATTCTTTTTTTCTTCGTTTGGGTACAAAGGTAATCATTTACCGATAATTATACAAATCGTATAATAGAAATTGTATAATATTAACGTAAAAAGAATCGCCAGAAAGCTATTCCGCCTGAATACCGAAGTACTCGTTGAGTTCGGCGATGGCAGCGCCATCAGCATTCGGAAGATCCTTCACCAACTTGCCTTTCTCCAGTAGAAGGATGCGAGAGGAGATATCGGCAATGAAGTTGAGGTTATGGCTGGAGATAATGACCGTGGTGCCCTGCTCCTTGCAGATGCGCTGAATCATGTGGGCGATAGTCATCTGGGAAGATGGGTCGAGATAGTTGAATGGCTCATCCAGGAGAAGAACCTTCGGATTGATGATCATCGCTCCAATGATGCCAATCTTCTGGCGGTTGCCCTGAGAGAAATCGCGGAGATACTTTTTGGTTCCCATGATTTCATCGTGCATAAAGCCCTCAAACTGAGCCAATCGCTCCTGCAGGGTTTTATCGTCGATGTTATAGACATCAGCGATGAAATCGAAGTATTCCTCAGGGGTGAGGAAGTCGATGAGGAATCTGCCGTCGATGTAACTGCCGGTATATTCCTTCCACGTCTCACTCTCGTTCACCTTCTGTCCATTGCTTTCCACGAAACCATCATCTGCCTGAATCAGGTCGAGAATCAGGCGGAGCAAGGTAGTCTTGCCCGCACCATTATTACCTACGAGTCCTATCAGCTCGCCCTTTGCAACACCCAGATTATCAATATCGAGTACGGTATTGCCATTATATATCTTCTTGAGATTCTGAATCTTGATCATTTTACTTTAAACTTTGAATTTTGAACTTTGAACTTTATGATTACTCTCCTAGTTTTCCATGAACTTCTCCATGCGCTTATACTTGTTTTTCTCGAAGATGGCAGCAATCTTGGCGATGAACCATTTGTGGATGGCGATGCTGATGACTGCCAGCGCTACGCAGGTGATGCACCATGCCGTCTCGCCAAAGAAATGATAGATGGCAGCGACGCCAGCCAGCGGGAAGAAGAAGGCGATGGAATAAAGATTGATCTTCAGATTCGCTCCCTGCATGCTGAACATGGAAGTCTGGAATATCTCCAGACGGGAAGAGAAGAGTGCCGTAGGCAGATTGAAGAGATTGATGAACACCGCCAGACAGAAACCGCCGATAAGCACCAGGATTCCGATTCCTGCCTGTAGGAAAAGGAACGGAAGGGTGAGCAACAAGGCGACAGCACTCACTACCATATAATAATAGAAGCAATTCTGCAGCATCTGCTTCACCTTTACCGGCTTTGTCATCAAACCATGGAAGAAGTTTGCCTCAATACCAAAGGTCCATTGCGACAACACCACCGATGGCAGCAGGATGGCACCCACTACATCGAGGGTAGTCATAGCCACCTTATCCCCTATCTCCTGTCCCGGCTCTAAAGGCATCAGAGCGAAGAGATAGGCATCGAAAAGGAAGATGGCGGTAATCATAATCACCATCGTACGGACACGCTTTGCTCTCAATGTGCCGATATATTGCAGACTGAAAAGGTTGATATGGCTGAATCCACGGAACTTGGAAACCTTCTGCTTCTGCTCGTTATAAATCTTTTCGTGATAGAGATAAGCGGTAAGTCCCGTGAATACCGCTCCTGCAAGGAAGAAGAGACCTATCCATCCCATATATACCGGGAAGAAAGAAGCCACAAACATATACCCTATGAGCACGGCAAACATTCCCATCCATCCCAATATCAAGGGCCATTTCAGAATCCATTCCGTAGCCTTGCGGTAACAGGTGATATAGATGCCGTTGATGAAAGAGAACCCCAGGAACAGGAAGAAGCTGGCTACAACCTCACTTGCCGGCAGGAGATAGATGAACACCGGAAGCGTAAGCACCGGAAGCACATAGTTCCAGAAACTCACGAGATTGGTAGTGAGCAGGAACTTGTTCCAGATTTTCTCTGGCACAGGGCGCGACTTCACGTAATCATCCATCGCCGTAATATCCCGCTTCATCACCATCTTCATGATGATGTCTGGAATCAGCATACCGACAACGATACCGGCTCCCAACAGGGCAGGCATGTCTTCGCCCCCAAGTTCTCCCCCATTCTCGGTGAAGCTGAGAAAGAAGCTCACGCCCATCACCACATACAGGAAGATGATGTAGCACGCCACGAAGGCATCTCGCTTGTGGAAGTTACGGCGCTGTTGCAGCCACCATAACCTTAACAGTAATTTCAACATAAATCTTTCATTTCATTGGTTTATGAATGCAAAGATAAACAAAAAAACTCAGAAAACAATAACAAAAAGAAAGAAATAACATAAAAATAACATGAGATAAAAAGAAAAAGATATCCGATGCTACAAAAAGAAAAACAGCACCTTCCTCTCGAAGATGCTGCTCACTTTCTAAACTAACATTAACTAAATGTATCAACTATTCATCAAAACTATTAAAACCTAAAGCCTATGTTTATGCCTGATTGCCCGAAAAAGGCGGATTACTCATCCGTCTTTACAGGCAAGATATTATCATCCTCATCATAGAAGAGAGGAGCCACCTTTACGCTGCGAAGCCAGGTTGTATCATTTGATGGCACACAGTCGTGATGGAACAGATACCACTGTCCCTTGTACTCACAGATGCTATGATGGGTTGTCCAACCTACTACAGGCTCCAGGATAACACCCTTATAAGTAAATGGTCCATAAGGATTATCACCTACTGCATAGCAGAGATAATGAGTATCACCCGTAGAGTAGCTGAAATAATACTTGCCCTTGTACTTGTGCATCCAGCTAGCCTCGAAGAAGCGATGAGGATCATCGGCTGGCAACACCTTACCCTCCTCGTCAACGATGACAACAGGCTTTGGCATTTCTGCAAACTGCTGCACATCATCAGTCATCATGGCTACACGGGATGGCAACGGATTCTCCTTGCCTTCTGGAAGATGCTCATCCTTCAGTGCCTTGTTGTCCTTGTACCACTGAAGCTGACCGCCCCAGATACCACCAAAGTAGCAGTAAATCTTGCCATCATCATCCTTGAACACACAAGGGTCGATGCTGTATGACTTGCGGATAGGGTCGGCATTCGGAACGAAAGGACCTTCAGGCTTATCAGCCACAGCCACACCGAGATGGAACACGCCATTATAATCCTTGGCAGAGAAGATGAGATAGTACTTGCCATCCTTCTCTACTACATCGTTGTCCCACATCTGCTTCTCAGCCCATGGCACATCCTTTACATCGAGAATCACACCATGATCGGTTACCTCACCTTCCATCACATCGTCCATAGAGAGAACGTGATAGTCTTTCATCTGGAAGTGACCGCCATCATCGTCGAAGCTTTCGCCGCTGTCCCAGTCATGGGATGGGTAAACATACAGGCGACCGTTAAACACATTGGCAGATGGATCTGCCATATAATCCTTAGGGAACAAATATCTTGCTTTCATTGTTATCTTATATTTAAAGAGATTGATGATATTATCTTAAGAGATTCTATTTGAAGAGATCTTATTTAAAGAGATTGACGATTTCCTTCACCACTGGCTTCACCTCGTTGTTGCGGTCGATGAGCAGTGGATAGTTGGTTCTGCCTGGGATAGGCCAGCCATTCAACCAAGAGTGACCATCGTTGACACCCCAGAAGGTAACACGACTGATGACATCCTTGTGACGCTCTACAATCTTGAAGAGATCGAGATAACGCTGGTTGAAGAGTTTCTGTGCCTTCTTGTTAAGTCCCTTCACGTATGGATTGTACTTCTTCTGAAGTTCAAACTTCTGACTGATTTCCGCTCCGCCGAATCCTTCCGGATTAGGAAGCATGTTCATATCCAGCTCAGTCAGCATCACCTTGACACCTTCACCTGCAAAAGCCTCGATGCTCTTCTCATACTCAGCATAATCAGGATAATCAAAACCATTGTGGCTCTGCATACCTACTGCATCGATGCGGAGACCCTTAGCCTTCAAATCGCGAACCAGCTTGCAGATAGCCTCTCGCTTAGCTGGCTTCGAAGTAGAATAATCATTATAGTAAAGCTCTACGTTAGGATCAGCCTCATGCGCAAAGCGGAAAGCCAGTTCGATGAACTCCGGACCGATAATCTTATAATATAGAGACTTGCGGTAAGAGCCATCATCCTCGAAAGCTTCGTTCACAACGTCCCATCCCTTTACTCTACCTTTATAATGAGTAACCACATTCATGATGTGATTATACATTCTGCCGATGAGCACTTCACGGCTTACCAGATTACCCTTATCATCGGTAAACATCCACTTAGGTGGCTGAGAGTGCCAAACCAGGCAATGACCTATCAAGGTCTTTCCATTCTTCTCAGCCCAGTCAGCCAATTTATCGCCATCGGTAAAATCAAAGCGATTCACCTCCGGATGATTTTCCTCGCCCTTCATACAGTTCTCGGCAACCACCTGGTTAAACTGTTTCTTCACTACTTCCTCACCTGCCGGGTCTTGTCCGTCTGTCAGAGAAGTATTAACGGCAGCACCCACCAGGAAGTACTTGCCCATGGTTTCCTGGAATGTTGGGATTGTCGTATTATTATTGCCTTTCTGGGCAAATGCTGCCGAAGCAAGCATCAAGCCCAATGCAAAAGTCGATATTTTCTTCATGTCTAATTTATATTTTTCTCATTTTTAAATGTTACTTTCCCTGTTTGTGTCGAGCCTCGATCTTCTTGTTGATATCATCGATAACCGCATCTGTCAACTCATACTTCGAAATAATGAAGATGGCGAGCAGCAACAAGGCAGCAGGAATGACACATACCAACCAGAGAATACCCTCCTGAGCCTCAGGAGTCTGCTCCACGGTCTTCGGATTGTAAGCCACGTAAGCAAGGATGGCTGGAGCCACCACACTACCCAAGGTCATACCCGCCTTGAAGAAGATGCCCGTCAAGGCATTCACGATACCTGCTATACGCTTGCCACTCTTATACTCTCCATAAGAGATAACCTCAGGAACAAGAGCCCACATATAACCCGTAGCTACAATAACACCCGTTGACTTAACAAACTGGGCGATATAGACGAGCATCATACTTGGCTGCTCCATCTTTGCTACCAGATAAAGGAATACCATACCCACGATGGCGATGCCCAGGAACACATAGAACATGTTCTTCTTGCCGATTGCCTTCTTGATCATAGGCACCAGTGGCATGAAGATGAACGATGGTGCCGAACCCAAACCCATGAAGATGGAAAGCTGCTCGGAGGTTCCGTGAAGGTTGCTGTTCATGAAGTAAGCTCCTGCCGCATTGCCGATAGACATCATGGCGAAGGCGGTGATGAAGAAGAAGGCTATGACACGCAAAGGACGGTTGTGGAAAAATTCCATCCAAAGGTCGCTTATCTTCACATTGGCACTCTCCTCGGCATTCATTACCACACGCTCCTTACACTGTGAGAAACAGAAGAGGAGCAACAACAAACCAATGACGGCATAGATGGTCATGGTGGTAAACCAAGCCACCGGATCCTTAGGCAAACCATCCGACTGCTGGTCGGTAAAGTATGCGATGAGCAATGGAAGGCCTGAGCCTACAGCCAAACCGCCACAGTTTGCCATAAACATACGAACTGACGTCAACACCGTGATTTCATCGGTATCACGAGTCAGCGATGAGTTCAAGGCTCCATAAGGTACATTGATAAATGTATAGAGCAATGTCATGGCAATGTATGTAATATAGGCATAGAGCAGGGATGGTGCAAAGCCATTCCAGAAGCAGAGGATGGCAAAGCCCGAAAGTGGGATTCCTACGAATACCAGATAAGAGCGATACTTGCCCAACTTAGGATTGTGCTTATCTATAAGGGCACCTACAATAGGGTCCCAAATCACATTTGCAACATTTCCTACCGTAAACATCACGGAAACGTCAACTGCATCGAGTCCATAGATATCTGTATAGAAGAACAACAAGTACATACATGTTGTCTGGAAGATGAGGTTTTGTGCCAAGTCACCAGATCCGAATCCGATGCGCTGCAGCCAACTCAGTTTGTAGAATCCCTGGGATTCCTGTGAATTCTTTTCCATATCTTTATTCTTTTATTTCAATTTTTCTGCGGCAAACTTGCCCATAGCTTCATATCCCTTAGGGTTGAGATGCAACCAGTCGTCTGAATATTCAGCCTTCAGGCGCTGAGGGTCTTTCGGGTCGCGGGTTAATTCATCGAAATCGATGACCTCATCAAAGGCACCGCTCTTTCTAATCCATTCGTTCACGGTTTGGCGCATTGCCTCATGCCAGAAAGAATACCATCCGTTGCCCTTGGTTGGAGTGATAGTTCCGCCATATACCTTGATGCCTTTAGCCTTGGCTTTTGCTATCAGCACCTTGTAGCAGGCAATCAGGGTATCTGTCATGTGCTCATAATTTCCGCCACAGCAGCCGATGTCGTTGGTTCCCTCAAAGATAATGAGCTTATCCACACCTGTCTGTCCCAGGATGTCACGGTCGAAACGCTTCATAGCTGGTTCGCTCAATCCGCCTTGCACCACGCAGTTGCCACCGATACCGAGATTCAATACACCGTATGGCTTCTCTGCATTCAGGGCATCCGAGAGGAAATCGGTCCATCGGTTCTGATGGTTGGTAGTACTTCCACGGCCATCGGTAATAGAGTTTCCGAGGATAGCCACCACAGGGGTAGCCTTATCGGTCTTCACATCAATGGCTGAAAGATTATACCAGTGGTCAGCCTTCTCCTGCTTATCGAAAGCAGCATCAGTTGGCTTCACCGCCTTGCCCTTCACATTGCTAACAATATAAGATGTGGTACGTGATCCGCGATGAGATGTTGCATTCACAGGAGTCTGCTTGCCATAATCGATGGTAATCGTAAGGCGTTGACCACTCTTCAAGGCATACTTCAAATCATCAGAGAAGATAGCCTTTCCCGGAGCGATAGTTACATTCTTCTTGCCATTGAATTTAAGATACTTCACCGTCTTGGCATGAATTCCCCAGTTACTAGGAACATCTGTATCTGCAATATACACCGATTTGATTTCCACCGGTTCCTTGCTCTGCTCGTTGCTGAGCTTCACTCTGAGTTCCTCTCCGCCAAAGGAAACATGAACCACCTGTCGGCAAGAGCGGTTGCTCAAGCTTTCCTTAGGCATATCTCCTTTACCAGTCCATTCCACTGCAGTAGCCCAAGAGCCTTTCCACACCTTCTGGGCGAAAGCTACAGAACTTGACGCAGCCAATACGAGCGCCAAAGATAAGATTCTTATTGCTTGTTTATTCATTGTTATTATGATGCTTTTAATGTTTCTATTGTTGTTGACGATGCAAATTTACTAATAAGTTATGAAATAACAGGTATTTTATAGTTACCATTACTTTTCTATTTGTTTCATACTCACAAAAAAGGCACAAAAAGATAAAGAAACAAAAAGAAACGAAACATATTGTTGCATTAGAATTTGTTTCTTTCATTGTTTTTTGTTACTTTTGCAGCCGTAATAACCTATTTAAATAAGAAACGGACAAAAATATGAAGCATATCAGACATTGCCTCACGGCACTCTTCGCTATCGCCTTATCGCTTATGGTATGGGCCGACAGTGGTGAACTCTTCACTTCGGGCAAGCTATCGAGTTCGCTTATCAACTGTATTGTGCAAGACAAGTATGGCTATATCTGGGTGGGCACGGAATACGGACTCAGCAAGTTCGACGGCTACCGCTTTACCAACTATCTGCACAACGAAGAAGACACAACCTCCATCACCGACAATATTATCTCCGACCTTCTGGTAGATAAGAAAGGTAACCTCTGGATTGGTTGCGCCAAGGGACTGATGCGCTATAATTATGAGACGAACAATTTCTCCCGTCTCCAGTTTCCTGATGGCAGAAAGCCACGCATCTATTCGATGGTAGAAAGCCATCGCGGCGATATCCTGCTGGGCACGGCAGGTTACGGTCTCTACTCCGTGAAGAACAACGGCATAGAGAAAACGGCAAACAACAGATTCACCATCAAATGGGAGAGAGCATACACCGAGCGCGACTCGGATGTATTCTTCACCCATATCTACGAAGACAAGCACCATTATCTCTGGCAGAGCAGTCACCTGTCAACCTTCACCCGATTCATCGAGAAACAAGGCAAGGTGCAGCGCAAAGACTTCAAATCGCCATACGGAGCCCCTGTGGCATTCATCCAGCATCGTCCACAAGCCATGCTCATCGTCTGCATGTATGGCATCATCTATTATGACTATCGCACGGGACGTATAGCCGATGCCGGCTACGACCTGGGAGCATTCAAGAATCATGTAACCATCAACAATGCCACCTTCGACCACGAGGGCAACCTCTATATCAGCACCTCAGAACATGGAGTCCTGATCATCAAGAAGGGAAGCAACAAGGTGGAACAGCTGGAAAACAGCAACAGCAATTTCAATCTTTCCACCGCCTTCGTCAACGATATCATCGAAGACAAGGACAACAACCTCTGGATAGGCTGTTACAAGAAAGGTCTCTATCTGCTCAACCAGCGCCAGCAAGCCTTCAGCAGCTGGAGTTTCTCGGCACAGAACTACATCATCGGCAGCAGCGTTTCTTCCATCGCCCCTGGCGAGAATGGCGAAACATGGTGTACGGTGCAAAACAGTGGCGTATTCTGTTTTGATGCTTCAGGAAAGATTATCGCCCACCCTACCTCGCCAGCAGGCACCTGCATCATCTACAAAGACCGCCGGGGTGCATACTGGATCAGCAACGGAAGTGCGCTCTACAGCTACAATCCGCATACGGGAGCCTATCAGGAAAAGCTCACCTTTACCAGCGCAGGTATCTACTGCATGACAGATGACAACCAGGGCAATCTCTATATCTCTGTATATAGCAAGGGCCTATATATATATAATGTGGAAAGCGGAAAGGTTACCGTACTCAATATGCGACAGAGAGGAAACAAGGGATTCCTCTGCAACGACTGGGTGCGCAGCATGGCATTCGACCATACCGGTCATCTGTGGATAGGTACTTCAAATGGCGTTTCCTGCCTCAACACGAAGACACTCAGCTTCAAGGACTTCGGATGGCAAAACATTCTGAAAGACAGACAGGCGAATGGCATCTGCGAAGGAAAGAACGGCGATATGATTATCGGAACGGAAGAAGGACTCTATCTTTTCGACCGAAAGAACAACAAGACCCTTGCTCTCCCTCACGCCGAAGTTCTGAAGGGAAAGCAGGTGTGCAGCATCATCAAAGACCATCAGGGCGACTTGTGGATAAGCACCACCATGGGCATCTGGCAGTATGACCAGAAGAACAGACAGTTTATCGGGCACATCAATGGCAACGGACTCACCACCCGTGAATACGTGCTGGGCTCTTCCATGCATACCGCCAACGACCTCATCGCCTTCGGTACAAGCGACGGCATCACCACCTTCTACCCAGAAAGAGTGAGAGCCAAGAAGATGGAACTGGGAGATGTACACCTCACCAATTTCATCATCGACGGCAAGCCAATCAACTGTCTGACGGATGAGTTCATGATACCATACGAGGAGAATTCGTTCACGCTGGAGTTCTCGCTGCTCAACTACAGGAACACCGACAACATCAGCTTCCAATATCGTATCAACGAGGGAAAATGGAACAGCACCAACGAAGGCTCCAACGCAGTATCATTCAACAAGTTGAAGCCTGGCAGCTACACCCTGGAGGTAAGAGCCATGAGCAATGGCAACTTCTCCAAGAAGTCAACCATCATCCACATCAAGGTGTGCGACCCTTGGTATGCTTCCACCTGGGCATTCCTCTTCTATTTCCTAACAGCTGCAGGCATCATCCTGTACATCATCTACCGATATGAGCGCCATCGCAAGGAAGACCTGGAAGAAACCAAGATGCAGTTCCTCATCAATGCCACCCACGATATCCGTTCACCGCTGACATTGATTATGGGACCGCTCAACAAGCTGAAGACAAGAATCACGGATGCCGAAAGCAAACAGGAAATCGACACCATCGACCGCAACGCCCAGCGCCTGCTGCTTCTGGTAAACCAGATACTCGACGAGCGAAAGATAGACAAAAACCAGATGCATCTGCACTGTCAGAAAACCCAGCTCAGGGAATTCCTGAACGGCATCATATCGCTCTACCGTTTCAATGCAGAAGAGCGCAACATCACACTCTCGCTCCAGGAAGACGAGAGCCTCAACGATGCCAAAGGCAAATTGCCGGTATGGATAGACCGCATCAACTTCGACAAGGTGATTTCCAACCTGCTCTCCAACGCCATGAAGTATACCTTCAATGGCGGCACCATCACCCTCATCATGGGCAAGGACGAGAAGAATGCCATCATCAAGGTACAGGATACCGGCATCGGATTGAAGGAAGAGAAGACCGACCGACTCTTTGACCGATTCTACCAAGGCAGCAACAGCAGCGACCTTCACATCGAAGGCACTGGCATAGGACTGAACCTCTGCAAGGCATTCGTAGAGATGCACGGAGGCAAGATCAAGGCATACAACCGCACCGATGGCATCAAGGGTTCCTGCTTCGAGGTAACCATTCCGCTGGGCAAGGAACATCTGAAGCCAGAAGAGATTCTCAACGAGGAAGAGGACAGAAGCATCGAATCCATCGGCAAGAAAGTGCAAGCCAACCGCAACTTCAACATCCTGATAGTAGATGACGATGCAGAGATAGCCCACTACATCAAGACCGAGCTGTGCGACTGGTACCGATTTGACCATGCCCGCAACGGCAAGGAAGGATTGAAGATGCTGCTCACGGGCAAGTACGACCTCGTGATAAGCGATGTGATGATGCCGGAGATGGATGGCATCACCATGCTGAAGAACATCAAGAGCAACAGCAACATCAGCGATGTTCCTGTCATCCTGCTCACCTCGAAGAGCGAAGTAGAAAACCGCCTGGAAGGTTTGCGCAAGGGAGCGGATGCTTTCCTGGCAAAGCCATTCAACATGGAAGAACTGCATATTCTCATCGACAACCTGGTGGATAATGTGCGACGCATCCGTGGCAAGTATAGCGGGGCACAAGGACAGAAAGCGAAGATTGAGCAGATTCAGGTGAAAGGCAACAACGATGCCCTGATGGAGCGAGTGATGAACTATATGAATGAACATCTAGCCGATCAGGATCTGAATGTGGAGAAACTTACGGCAGATGTGGGTATCAGCCGTGCCCAACTGCACCGCAAGCTCAAGGAGATAGCGGGTGTATCTGCCGGAGAATTCATCCGCAACCTGCGACTGGAACAGGCAGCACGCCTGATAGAAGAAGGACAGATCAACATCACGCAGGTGGCTTACTCCGTGGGCTTCAACAACCAGACCCACTTCTCTACCGTGTTCAAGAAACACTATGGCATGTCCCCAAGTGAATATGCTGAAACAAAGAGAAAAGAGAAATAAACACGCATAATTGGATAATAAGGTATTTTTTCGTATCTTTGCAGCAGAATTAGAAACAATCGAAGCTGGCAACACCGGCTTTCACAACTAACAAACTGAAAAGATATGAAGAAATACCTTATTTCGTTATTCATGGTGCTTGCTTCCCTGCAAGCCTCAGCACAGAATGATGGGTCCTCATTGTGGCTTGGCAAAGCATCTGCTAATGCCTGCCAGGTAACTACGTCGGCAGAAGAAAACGCTACCGTGAAGATTGCACGCCAGGAACTGGAAAACAGCTGGCGAGGCAAGAACGTGGAGTTGAAGATAAACAAGGCACTGAACCTTGGCGAAGGCTTCAACCTCTATGTACGCCCTATCCATCAGGGTAATCAACTCCAGTATGAAGCCACCATCACCGCCAGCAACCCCATCGGTTTGCTTTATGGTGCCTACGAGCTGATCCGTCAGCAAAACACAGGTGCCTACAATGCGGGTAGCGGCAAGCTGCAGAACTTCGGCAAGGCCATCGATGAAACCGAGAAGCCGCAAGTGGGGCTCCGCATCCTCAACCATTGGGATAATCTGGATGGCAGCATCGAACGAGGCTATGCCGGCAAGAGCATCTTCAAGTGGGAAGAAATCAAACTCGGAAAGAAGGGAAAGGGCGGCAGCATCAGCAAGAGCCTGCACGACCGCCTCATCACCTACGCCCGTGCCAACGCATCGCTCGGCATCAACGGCAGTGTGCTCAACAACGTGAATGCATCGCCAAAGATGATGACTGCAGAATATATTAATAAGGTGAAGGTCATCGCCAACATCCTGCGCCCTTACGGCATCCGAGTCTATCTCAGCATCAATTTCGCTTCGCCGATGGCTCTGGGTTATACCAAGACCGCAGACCCGTTGGATAAGAAGGTGCAGCAATGGTGGCAGAAGAAAGCCAAGGAGATTTATGCCACCATCCCCGACTTTGGCGGATTCCTGGTAAAAGCTAATTCTGAAGGACAACCTGGTCCGGGCGATTACCACCGCACCCATGCCGATGGAGCCAACATGCTTGCCGATGCCGTGAAGCCATACGGAGGCATCATCATGTGGAGAAGCTTTGTATATGGTGCCAACCACAAGGGCGAAGACCGAGTGAAACAAGCCGTAAGCGAATTCAAGGATATGGATGGCAAGTTCAGAGACAACGTCATCCTGCAATCCAAGAATGGTCCGCTCGACTTCCAGCCCCGTGAGCCATACGCTCCAATCTTCGACAACATCAAGAAGACTCCTCAGATAGCAGAACTGCAGATTACCCAGGAATATCTGGGACAGAGCAAGCACCTCACCTATCTTGCACCTATGTGGAAGGAATTCTTCGGATTCGTCAATCCTAGCAAACTGGTAGGTATCTCTGGCGTAGCCAATATCGGTGATGATGCCAACTGGTGCGGTCATCCTTTCTCACAGGCGAACTGGTATGCCTTCGGTCGCCTGGCCTGGAATCCTTCGCTCAGCGCAGAAGAGATCGCCCACGAATGGCTCGTTCAGACTTACGAGAATCAGGACGAGAATTTCACCAAACCTGTGGAGATGATGATGATGACCTCTCGCGAAGCCTGCGTCAACTATATGATGCCATTGGGCTTGCACCACATCTTCAAGTTCGACCACCACTATGGTCCGGAGCCGGATGGTTTCATCGCCAGCTATCCATTGGAGTGGTGCCCTGTATATTATCACAAGGCTGATGCCAAGGGTATCGGTTTCGACCGTTCATCCAAGGGAACAGATGCCGTTGGCCAGTATCCGGAGCCATATCGCAGTCTGTATGACAACATTGAGACTTGCCCAGAAGAATATCTCCTATGGTTCCATCATGTAGCTTGGGATTACAAAATGAAATCGGGAAGCACCCTCTGGCAGGAACTCTGCATGAAGTACAACATGGGAGTAGCGATGGTAGAAGTATATCGCGACTTCTGGCACACCTCAGCCAAACAATATATGAAGGGGCATGAACAGGAATGGCAACATACCGATTCATTACTCAATGTGCAGTTGGAAAACGCCAAGGAATGGCGCAATACCTGCCTCAAGTATTTTCAGACATTCTCTAAAATGAAGATTTATGAATAAAATCGTATTATCTTTTCTAGCATTATTATGCTGCATCAATATACAAGCTGGAGTGAAACTGCAAAAGCAAGGCACTGCCACTCAACTTGTTGTCAATGACAAACCAATGCTTCTCCTGGCTGGCGAATTGAGTAACTCAGCAGCAACAAGTCCTGCCGACATCAGGAAAGCATTGAAACAGATGAAGAATAGCGGTGTCAACTCTGTCTTCGTTCCTGCATATTGGGAGTTTATTGAACCTGACGAGGGCAAATATGATTTTGCACTCGTAGACAGCATCATCACAACTGCCCGTAAGCATGACTTGAAGATTGTCTTCCTATGGTTTGGCGCCTGGAAGAACTCAATGAGCTGCTATGCTCCACTATGGGTAAAGGAAAACACCAAGCGTTTCCCTCGTTCACTCACCGAGAATGGCAAGCCATTGGAGATATGCACTGCCTTCAGCAACAACCTGCTTCAAGCAGACAAACGAGCATTCTGCGAACTGATGAAACACATCAAAGCCATAGACAGTCAGGAAAATACCGTTATCATGATGCAGGTAGAAAACGAAATCGGCATGCTCGAATCAGCACGCGACCACTCTCCTCTTGCCGAAAAAGCTTACAGACAACCCGTTCCTGCTCCATTGCTCAAGGCACTCAAGCTCAAGAAGAAAGGTACATGGGCAGAAGTTTTCGGCACTGACCGTTATGCTGACGAGAAATTCCAGGCATATTACTATGCTAAATATGTAGAGCAACTAGCCTCAGCAGGCAAAGCCATCTACAATATTCCGATGTATGTAAATGCAGCAATGAACAGCCGTGGCAGAAAACCAGGCGAATATCCTTCAGCCGGACCACTTGCCCATCTGATTGATATATGGAAATGTGGCGCACCAAGCATCGACATCTTTGCACCAGACATCTATGATACCGGTTACAAGGGATGGGTAGAGAAATACAAGCGTGCCGACAATCCTTTCTTCACTCCAGAAGTGAAGTGCGATGCCAACAGTGGCGTAAAGGCTTACTATACCTTTGGTGAAACAGATGCTATCAGTTTCAGTCCGTTTGCTCTCGATGAAGCTAACTACAAGGTGAAGAACAGTCTCAGACGTTCATACAAGGTTATCAACCAGCTCTCTCCTCTCCTGCTCCAGCATCAGGGAAAGGGCAAAAACTGGGGATTACTCTTCGACCAGAAAGACAAAGAACGCATCATCGAAGATGGCGACATCACCATGACTTGCCGCCATTTCTTCACGCTGCCATGGGATCCACGTGCTACAGATGGAAGCAAATGGCCTGAAGGCGGCGGATTGATTCTGAAACTCGCCAAGAACGAATACATCATAGCTGGTAATGGTATCGTCGTAGTTTTCCAGAGCAAGACTGAAAAAGCGCAAGCTGAAGAAAAGAAACTTGGTGAGGACGGATTTGTAGACAATGGTGGAACCGAAACAAAGAAACAAACCGCTACTTTCAAAGGCAAGCGTATCGGTATCGGATATGTTGACCAGGTTGAAGTAGACAAAAACGGCAAATTACAGTTTATCCGCCGTGACAACGGCGACCAGGACCACCAGGGACGCCATGCCCGCATCTCATGTGGCGATAATAAAATTCTCCACATCAAGCTGTACGAATACTAAAAGGTATATAAACAAGAGGTGTATCCTCGCTTGCCCGATGTATGGGGCAAGAAGGATACACCTTTTATATTATAGTCTTTTAATTTCCTGCTCTGTCAAACCGGTAATTAAAGCTATCTGCTCTATACTCAATCCATTAGCCAGCATTTTGCGGGCAATGTTATTTTTCTCTTCAGTTCTGCCTTCTTCCATACCTTCCAATCTTGCATTTCCCAGAACATCATTTTGAATCATGATGGCATTGAGGTGCTCATCGTATGCATAACGTTCTGCATCCGACATGGAATAGTATTTCAGCTTCTCACGAGCTTCCTGCAGACCTGGCGATTGGGTATCAGGTGAGATGACACCAATCTTCAGATACTCAACCCATTCTTCCAATGGTGATTTAGCCACCTTGTTGAATTCGCGCAGCTGGTAGGCACACCTTTTTAGTATAATAAATCTAAAAATTTTTGGTTAGAACTCTACTTTCGCATATCTTTGCACTTAAAAAAAGTGGCACATGTGCCATAAATTTTAAGTGGGGGCATCTATTCGAGCCCACACGCATTTGCAGGTAATCCTTTTTCTGCAAAGATACGCTTTTCTTTTGAAAGATGCAAGGATTTTTGGGAAAATGTTTGAGTTGTAAAACTACTATTGTACTGTCAATGAGTTTATACTTGTACAACAGTAGGTTTATGGTTGTACAACTAAAGGGTATATAGTTGTACAACTAAAGGGTATACAGTCGTACGACTAAAGAGTGTGTTGTTGTACGATAATGAGGTGTCGCCGCTAGGCTCAGCAGACCTGCTGACTGCAGTCGGCAGAGCTGCTGACTAGGCTCAGCAGAGCTGTCGAGCCTAGTGGGAATCATCAAGAAGCAGTCTGCTTGAACCTCAGATACAGTCTCTCAGAACCTCAGATACCGACTGCTTGAACCTCCTAATCTATATCTTTGACCCAGCGCAGTCGTATCCTTGTACCAGATGAGCCGTCTCGTTACGCTTATTCAGCCGCATTGTTATGCTTGCTCAGTCGCCTTGTTGATCATGTTTTTCGTTTAAGGTCTCAATTTACGACCTTAAACGTTTTGCTTTTGCATACCTTTATCTCAAATGTGGTGCAACTTCTCCGTTAGGTAAAAGAATCCCCGCCCTAATTAAAAAGGCGAGTGCAGCTTATCTTATGCAAAGATACGCTTTTCTTCTGAAAGATGCAAGGAATTATTGAAAAATGTTTGAGAGTGAAGGAGATGAAAACAAAAAAGGTGTATCCTCACTTGCCCGATGTATGGGCAAGCGAAGATACACATTATAGAGGGATCATGCTAGAGAATAGTTATTGCTTAACTATCTTCTGATATTTATCTCCTTGTTTTATTACAAATAAACCCTTAGCAGGAATATTCGAAAGCGAAAAATCAGAGGTCACTGCCTGATACACCAATCTTCCATTCATATCATAAACATAAGTAATAGGCGAAACGCTATCACCAATTACAGGAAGAGAGATTCCCGTTGACCATGCTTTGCGGTCTGCGACCAATTTTATACTACCATTAGCCTTTGTCAAGATATAGCTGTTTCTCCCACCATGAGAAGAGCGGAACACTTGCCAATCGGAATCATCCTTAGATTTAGCAGCAGCATAAATTCGATATTCTCCATCTTCCAAGTCTTCAACAGAACATTTATTATCCTCAAACAGAGAAGAATAATTAACTCCAAACACAAGTTTTTTAGAAACACTCTTCAGTATATGCTTCTTACCATTTTCCTCAGCAATAATAGCCAATTCACCATTAAAATCTTGCGGAAGGAGATTAGTTACCGATGAAATGATTACCGTGAAATGATTATCATCAGCAACCTTCATTGTTATCCCCTTCATACCTATGTTTGAAAAAAACTCTATTGGATTCTTTTGGCAAATAACCATATCTTGCATTGAACTAAAGCTCATAGAGTCACCAACCACAGGATTCAACAAGGCTATATCATAATATCCGTCTCCTTGTCCATCCCATCCCCAATTTACATGAACCAGTCCATCTTCTCTATAGCCATCAATTACAAAACAATGTCCACTAGCCACACCTTCAACCTTAGAAACACCTGTATAAACTACAGGATTTTTCTGACTCAACTGTTGGTACAAGATATTCATCCAATCGGAAGCTGTATAATATGAGCGATCATAATAGGTAGCATACATGTTGAAATGTTCATTGATAGCGTTACATGCCTCAAAATTATACGAACCGCTACCATTGTCATCGTAATTCATACCTATAGATAATCCACAATCATAAAGTAACGTTGCCACATCTTCACTTCCTACGCCAGAGGGTGTATCGTATTTAGGAAGCATCTTATCCCAAGCATATTCTATTCCAGAAAGATCCTGTGCATAAGTTTTTCCTCCATAGGTACAACTACCTTTACCAATTGCTTTTACGGGATATTTATGATAATAAAAAACCTGTGCCATCGCTGTTGCTACACATCCAGCAGGACATCTGCCACTTGCACCCATCGGACACAAATTATTAAAAGGAGCAGATTGTCCCCACTCAGACTTCATTAACTGAGGAATTGCCTCCTTGCTATCAGCAAGATTGGTTTCTGAAGCACTTGTCTGATTTGAGGTCATCACCTCACTAATCGTATTTAGCCACCATTTTAATCCAGGATTATTTTCCTGAAAAGCTTTGGCTGAATAACCAATAACAGCATTAAAACGATTATCATTAGCAATGACAACATAACCACATTGGGAATAACCGATAACAGAAAGAGCCTGATTTTCCTGCAAAATCTGCAACTCCGAGAAACTTGCCCGTGTCGCAGAAGAAGGTAAATCTTGAAGAACCATTTTGGCAATCGCCAATTTCTCCGAATAACTTCTTGAAGAAGCAAAAATGCTAAGAGTTATCCACAACAAAGCGAAAGAGAAAACTATTTTTTTCATATCTATACTGTTTAGAAAACAAAAAGTGGAATGATATTCTCTAAAAAAAGCATATCATTCCACTATATCATATTATCATTTCAAATTATCCATCATTACTCTGCAGCATATGGATAACCATTGTTCCAATCAAATGTCCATGTAAATGGACCATACAAATCTTCTCCGATTGTTACTAATGTATTCAATGTAATTACGCCATTGTTGTTATCAAAGAAGCACGCATCAGGATATTGTTTACAAGCATAATAAAGCGAAGCTTTACCTCCTTCTATCAAAGATGTACCACTCTCAACTTCATAGATTCCCTGATCCATGGTGATATTACCTTCTTCATCCATGGTGAAAATCAAATCAACACCACCAGGAAGATTGGTCTCACCATTCTGCTTATAAAGAGTACGCATAGGAGCAACAAACTTATATAAATTTGTACCTTCCTTTGCTTTCTTTACATCTACCGTTGCAGCTGCTCCCGTAAAAATACCATCAGTAAAGTCTGCCGTACCAATTTTCTCCCAAGTGTAGTCACGAGAAATAGTTACTGAAATAGTATCATTACCATAAGCACTAGCCTCCTCTGACGGAATAATAAACTTAGCAGTTTCTGTATCACCCAAACCAATGTTGAAAGTAACAGGAACAGGAACCACAGATTCACCTGCCTTGAAATTAACAGTAGAAGGAACTGTGAACTTCTCGTTATCACACTTCAGTTCAAAACTCTGCTCACCAGTAGTATTTGTACGACCCAAATTGATAGTAAAGGTCTGGTTTTCATCTGGCAAATATGTCTTGGAGACAATATCAGTATAGAGGTATGCACCATCTGAAGCCTCACCAACAGTGTAGTTGTCATCATCGTCAGAGCAAGATGCCAATGACAAGCCTGCGATGGCAACGACAACCATCATTAAATATTTGAATATCTTATTCATAATTGTCTTATTAATCTATGAAACATTAAATATCAGCCACAGCTGTTGGCTTTGTACCTACAGGATTGTTCTGCTCCTCTGAAATCTGCTTGTTATACTGCTGCTCATTATAAGGAACACGCCAAATCAAGCAATTGTCACCAGCCTTGATATTATAAACCTCTGTTGCATCATAACCTGCACCACGGCGATCAAAGTCCTTATCCAAACGAATGAAGTCGAACCATGTAATACCCTCACCATAGAACTCTACACGACGCTGTTCAAGAATTGCATTTACAACACCTTCCTTGGTAGAAGCATTCAAAGTATATTGTGGGTCACGATACTGACGAACAAACGCCTGCAAAGTTGCTGCACCTGTAGCAGGAGCAGTCTGAGCCTCACACTCAGCCTTAATCATATACATCTCCTCGATACGAATCAAAGGAATGTCAGAAGCATTGGTAGATGTACCAACCTTACCCTGATAAGGAGCAAACTTAACCTGAGTATAAGCAGGTGCACCCTGAGCTGCAAGATAAGCCTTCTCTGTTGAATTTAAATTAGCTGAGTTTCCATCACCATCGAGGAACCAGCCCTTACGAGCATCTGTTTCATTGATTTCATTGAAGAGTTTCTTATTAACTTTCTTCCATGCACCAACAGTTGCATAACCATAGCACAATGAACCCATATGAGATGGGAAGTTACAGATACCTGTTGTTACAACACGGTCTGTTTCGTTAACCTTAATACCCCACAACCAGTTGTTGGCAGCGATATCATTGAAACCAGGACGACTAGCTTCTGCAATAGACAATGGCTTAGCACCACTATTGTTAATAACAAAGTTAGCATCCTCAAGCGCTGCACTATAGTTTTTCATCACGAGATAGATACGTGAACGAATGGCACGAGCTGTGTAAATATCAACATAGCGCTTATCCGTACGCTTATAACCACTCTTCTCCAAAAGATCGATGGCCTTGTTCAAGTCACCAAGAATCTGCTCATAAGTTGCAGCTACAGTTGCACGTGGACAACCATTGGTTGCAGCATCATCCTGGTTAGCCTCAGTAATCAATGGCACACCAAGAGCGGTATTAGGATCAACATCACCATAAGTCTTCTGGTAACACTGTACCAATGTGAAGTAATCGAATGCACGGATGGCCAAAGCCTGTGCCAAATAACCTTGAAGCTGTGGATTCTCTGTATCCGCAGCAACTGACTTGGCTACATTATTGGCAGAATAGATCTGGTTGTACATACCCTGCCAAATCATACGATTATCACCATAAGTATAATCTATGTCATCGTAAGTCAAGGCAAAGCTATACCAGTTGTAACCTATATTCTGAGCTACCATATCAATACCTCTTGAGTCCAAGAGGAGCATGATACCAGGGTAACCAATATCGCTATGCACATTTGAACCACGAACAGCACCAAATGTACTGAAGTTAGTCGTGATAGCAGTAACACTAGCTTCCAAACGGTCTGGATTCTGCTCTACAGTCTCAGCCTTCTCGTCAGAAGTTACGTAATTTCCTAATGGCTCTGTGTCAAGGCAAGATGCAAAGAGCAGAGGCGCAGAGGCCATCATGATATATTTTGCTAATTTCATAAATGTTTAATTTTAATTTTATTCTTGTTTGACTTTAGAATGTAATCTTCACACCACCAGAGATTGTTCTACGAGCTGTGTACCAACTGCTAGATACGGAAGTAAGACTCATACGTGGGTCCATACCCTGACGAGCAGTAAACAAAGCTACGTTCTCAATTGAACCATAGAAACGCAGGCCAGAGATACCGATGCGAGAAGTCCAAGCCTTAGGAAGTGTATAACCCAATGTGATGTTATCGATTGAGAAATAATCAGAGCTTGTCATGAAACGGTCAGACAGTTCTGTAGCATACTGATCCACAACATCCAAACGTGGAATATCAGAATTTACATTATCCTCGCTCCAAGCCTTCAATACGTCCTTGTGGAAGTTATGACCAGCAGTGAAACCTGTACCACCTGTTGTCATCAAGTTAGCATAACCTTGATCATATACCTTACCACCAAGCTGGAAGCTAGTCTGGATTGAGAAATCTATACCCTTCCATGCGAAATTTGTACCGAAGCCACCATAAACCTTAGGCAAGATACTGCCAGTCTCCTTACGATTGTAGTTGTAAGCATTCTGATAGTCTGTAGTTGCCTCCTCTATGTAGTTGCCATTCTCATCCTTAACAGGAGTCTCATTATCTGTCTTCACGCCAAGATAAAGTGCCTCACCCTTCTCGTTCACACCAAGATAGTGTGGGAGATACAGGTTGTAGATAGATGAACCCTCTCTATAGATACGGCTACCATTGATATACTGACCATTCTCGTAATCAGATGAGAGCTTGTGGATGCGGTTCTTTGTCCATGTACCATTGAGAGATACACCCCACTGCATATTCTGATTCTTAATGATATCATAGTTTACCTCGAATTCAACACCATAGTTCTGTACGGTACCCATATTAACAGGTATCTTTGAGTAACCATTAGAGATTGCTACCTGCTTAAAATCAAGAAGGTTGCTTGTGGCACGGAAGTAGAAATCCAAGGAACCATAAAGACGGCTCTTAAAGAATGAGTAATCTACACCAAAGTCGAATGCATTGGTCTTCTCCCACTTCAAGTTAGGATTACCCTTATACTTCAAGTTACCATCAGAGAATACGCCATCAGTACCTGTCATCTGGAAAATATCCTGATAAGCATACCAGCCATAATAATATGAACTGTAGTTATGGTTATCGTTACCAGTCTGTCCAAATGAAGCTCTGAGCTTCAACTGATCAAGAGCAGTGAAATCTTCCAACCAAGCCTCTCTCTTCATATTCCAACCCAAACCGAAGTTGTAGAAGTCACCCCAACGATTGTTCTTTGCAAATGCTGAGGTACCATCACGACGATAACCCACATTCACGAAATACTTCTCATCATAGTTGTAGTTAGCCGTGAAGAAGAAACCTGCAGTATTATACTTATGCTGCTGACCACTAGCACTATACTGAGATGTACCATTACCAAGGGTAAAGTCGCCCATCTTATACAACTGCTGAGCATTGCCATAGAAATATACATACTTCAGGCGATATCCCTCGAAACCAGCCATAGCACTTACATTATGCTTGCCAAAAGCATTCTGATAGTTCAAGAGATACTGATGGGTCAAAGCTGTTGTACGAGCCTGGGTATTTGATACCTCACCACCATAACTGCTACTCTGACCATAGAGAGGGTTACGATAGCTAAAGTTGATTGTATTATCAACATTCAAGCCCAAACGAGCTGTAGCGGTGAAGCCATGGGTCAAGTCAACCTTGGCAAACCAGTTACCCTCGAAGATATCCATATTGTACTCTTCCTTGTCGTAAATAAGGGTACCGATAGGGTTAGCCATAGACATCCAGTTACGAGTTGCAGAAGTACTTGCACCATCACCAAAGTCATACATCTTCTTACCAGAAGCCTTATCATATGTGATGTTGCCTTGAGCATCACGAACGTACATTGGATAGATAGGAGCTATCTCGTTAGCAAGATAGAATGCGTTACCTGATGATGAAGTACTATTTTCATCCTGGTCTCCAGGATTTCTGCTATTTGTATGTGTATAACCCATATTAGAACCAAGAGTCAACCACTTATAAGCCTTGTATTCTACATTAGTACGGCCTGTAAGACGATCGAAGCCAGATCCCTTAATGGTACCATCATCCTGTAAATAACCAAATGATGTATAGAAAGAGAAGTTATCTGAGCCACCCGAAACGCCTACATTATATTCCTGACGCATGGTTGTCTTGAAGGTCTCATCTTCCCAATCATCTGGAGTAAAGTAGTTAACACCATCAGTATAACCCAATGTAGCCTGTGGGTTGAGCTTTCCATTCTTACCAATCAGGTACTGACCAGCAGGAACTGTATAAATTTGATAGCCTGTCTTGCTCAAATCTGCATTGGCAAGCTGGAATGACTTATTTGCAGAGAATCCACTGTTGTAACGATAGCCATTATAGAAGCCCTTGTACAACAACTCATAATACTGACCAGGATCGGTTACTACGTCATAGTTCTTATTCTCACGTGAAACGGCACCCCACTTAGCATCAGCAGTAATCTGAGTACGACCCTGCTGTCCCTTTTTGGTAGTAATCATAACGACACCGTTAGAACCACGAGAACCATAAAGAGATGTAGATACAGCATCCTTCAATACGGTCATAGACGCAATATCCTGAGAGTTGATTGATGAGAGATCACCATCGAATGGAACACCATCAACAACATACAATGGAGAGTTGGTACCATTAATAGAGCTGATACCACGAATACGGATTTTAGTATCAGAACCTGGCTGACCACTAGTTTGGAAAGTCTGTACACCAGACATTGTACCTACCAAAGCTGCTGACACGTTAGAAATCTGACGAGCCTCAATCTTGGCAGACTTAATCTCTGAAGCAGCACCAGTATAAGCAGACTTCTTAGCTGTGCCATAAGCTACTACAACAACATCATCCAGCAAAGTATCATCTGGATCCAACATAATTTTAACGTTCTTGCCAGCCTTTACTGTCTTAGACTGCATACCAATGTATGTAATTTCCAGCTTGGCTCCGGCAGGAGCATTCAATGAGAAGTTACCGTCAATGTCGGTAACTGTACCTGTGTTAGTACCTGCCACCTTGATGGAAGCACCAATAACAGGGCTGCCATCCTCAGAAGAGGTAACCTTACCAGAGATTTGACTTTGCGCAAATGCCATGCTCGTACTGAGAGTAAGGCCTGCGACTAATGTCATGAGTTTTTTATCCATATATCTCTCTCGTTTTAAATAAATGAATATATAATGTTTATAATTTCTTTCTCTCTATATACTTTTGGGCAAAACAGATATAAAAGTGTAAGCCTAAAGTTTAAACTTGCTTAATTTTTAAAAAAAATATTTCAAATCGGCTGCAAAATTAAGCATTATTTAGCAAAACGCCAAACTTTTTTCTAGAAAAATTGAAATTTATTCGACATTTTATTATAAATATCCACTTTTTATGCACTTTTTCTTATAAAATGAATAAAAAACCGACACAACAAGGCATACAACTCTGGATATAGAAACAAAAAAGGTGTACCCCCTACTGCCCGACGGCAATAAAAGGATACACCTTATTTAAATTATATAAATCTTTGTAAGTTTCCGATTAACGGTTACCACCAGCCCACCAAACATTTTCGGTGAAGATATACTTACCTGCATCATTTCCTGAACCGAAAGCTTCCTTCACGTTAGGGTTTGAAAGAACATCGCTTGAACCATAAGGTAAACGAAGTGGCAAACGGTTCTGACCTGCCTGAGTATTGTTAGGGTTGGTCATGGCTACAGGATAGCTACCATCAAGATACTTGCAGCGGCGCATATCGTTGAAGGTCTCCAACTGCTCGTCACGAGTCTGGGCGATATACTTCTGAACCAAAATCTCGTTCAATGGATTTGCTGCAAACTTAGCAGCAGTCTCGCCAGTAAGATAAGCAGCAACAGCATCGTCGCTGAACTTTGTAGCACCTACAGTAGCATAGTCAGCAAGAGAAGCCTTGACTGCAGTCTCGAAATCAGCCTTGGCATCCTGACCCAAGCGAGCCTTTACCTCTGCGATGATGAAGTAAAGCTCAGACTTGCTCATCAGATGGCTAGGAATCTTAACCTCGCTGATACCATTCAAGAACCAGAGAGGGAAATTGGTAGCACTGGTTGCACCGGCTGCTTCCTTGTCACCAGGAGTCATCAAGCCCAACTGGCTAGGAGCACCATACCAGTCAGCACCATTATAATTATAGATAGCCTCACGTGGATCCTGACGAGCTACCATCAAGTCATCAACAGTCTTGGATGAAGCACTATACTCACGGCTAAACCAGTAAGCAGACCATGCATCAATCTGGTTGTTGCCATCGAAGATATTCAGGTTTGCACCATCGAAGCCATCAGCTACAGCAGCATTAGCCTCTTCCAGAATCTGAGCATACTGTGCATTCTTGTCGGCAGCACGACCTACCTCATGCAAGAGATAGCGAGCCTTCAAGGCATGAGCAAGACCACGCCACTGAGTCAAGTTACCATTGAACAAGACATCGTAGGCACCCGCATTCTTCATATTGCCGGCAATAGCCTGATCCAGATTACCCTTTGCAGCATCCAGCAATTCCAGGATATGCTTGTAGATATCTTCCTGAGTATCGAGCTTAGGAGCAGATACCTTGAAAGCCTCAGAGCAAGGAATGTTACCAAACAAATCGGTCATGATTCCCCAATCGTAAGCTGCCAGAATCTGACCCATAGCCTTGATATCAAGCTGTCCGGCGCTATTGCCACCCTCTTCACACTTAGCAATCATCTGCTGAATGTTGTTGAGGTTAAGATAAGTACCGTTCCACTCATTATCGAAACTAGAAGCAGCAGCAATCTCATTGATGTTGCGGAGCTCTGCATTCTTAAGCTGGTTGTTACCTGTACCCAGGATTTGCTCTGTATAAGAAGCAACATACCAGGCGAAGTTACCCGTGTTGGTAGTGAAAACACTAGAAACGATGGCATCTGTGAGTTGGAACTTGGCAGAAACAACGCTTTCACCTGGGTGAGCCTCGTCTTTGTTGATTCTGTCCATGATATCCTCAGAGCAAGATACAGTCATCATAGAAACTGCAGAGATTGCCAAGATGCCAAATATATTCTTAAAATTCATCATTGTTTTATCCTTTATTAATATTGATACTTTAAATGATTCCGAGGTGGATTAGCCGATTAGAATGTAATCTTGAAACCACCACCGAAGCTTGAAGTATTTGGCACAGAGAAACGCTCGAAAGTACCACTCATGTTACCATTACCCTGAGATGACTCTGGATCCAGATCCTTCATCTTTGACCAGAGAAGCACGTTGCGTGCGAAACCATATACAGAGATGTCGATGCCAGCAAACTTAGGAAGCTGGTAGCTCAAGGTTACATCGCGGAGCTTCAGGAAGCTACGGTCGTAGATACCTGCCTCAGTCACGTTATTGTAAGCCTGCCAGTAATCCTGCTTGCTTACCTCTACCTTGTTTGGTTCACCTGTTGCAATATCAATACCATCAACTACCATAGTACCCTCGTGGTATGGGATTGACTCCTTGGTTGCACCGAAGTAGTTCAATGTCAAGAGTGTACCGTTATACATCTTGCCACCCTTCTGCCAATCCATGGTTGCACTCAAAGACAAGCGCTTCCAGCGAGCCTTCAGGTTGAAGCCCATATTGAAATCAGGTGTACACTCACCTAGGTTCTGGCTACCGGCAGTACCGATAGGAAGACCATCCTGAAGTAAGAGGCGTCCCTGCTCATCGCGCTGGAATGCTACACCATAGATATTTGGATAGGTATAACCTGCCTGGGCACGTATCTGTGGCTCAACGAAACCACCCAGCATGATACTCTCTACGCCATCAGCCAAAGACTTAACCTTGTTGGTCAGCTTGGTGAAGTTTACGCCAAGATCCAAATCCCAATCCTTAGTCTGGATGATGCTTGCGTTGATGGCAAACTCATGAGACCATGTGGTCATCTCACCGGCATTGGTACGGAGGTACTGATAACCTGTAGAACCGGCTGTAGGAACATCGAAAATCTGATCCTTGATATCCTGATAGCTGGCTGTATATTCCAAGCGAACACGGTTGTTGAAGAAGTTCAAGTCTGCACCAAACTCCCAGTTCACGGTGTTCTGTGGCTTCAGATTAGGGTCATACTTCACGTAGTAAGGCACATAAGAACTTACGCCGTTGACAGGATAACTGATAGGAGTGATACCATACATACCGCTACCATAACTTGGAACATAGTAATAGTTAGCATAGTAGTGACCTGCCTGACCTACCTGAGCGAATGAAGCACGGAGCTTACCATAAGAGAGGATGTGATTATCCTTCAAGGCAGGAAGCTCTGTGAAAATCCAGCCGAGTGATACAGATGGATAGAAGAAGCTACGGTTGTTGCGTGGCATAGTAGAAACGATATCGTTACGACCTGTCACAGTCAGATAAACCTGATTAGCATAGCTCAAAGACAGCTGACCGAAGAAACCTACGGTACGCTCCTGAGCCTGATATTCCTCTGTTACTGGCTTAACAGTGGTATTGGTCATAGTAGGCTGACCATAGAACAGGAAGTTGGTTCCATCGTAATCCCAGACACGCTGATAGTCATGATTGAACTCAGAACCGAGCAATGCGCCGAAGTCCCACGCATTGTCAGCACCCAACTTAGCGGTGAAGTTGGCTGTGAAGAGGTTGTTGAAGATATTGTGCTGAATACCATAGTTTTCAATCTCACCACCAGCATTCTGTGCAGAACCCTTTTCATATACATCGCTATTGTTAGTGGTGTAAACATCAAGACCAGCCTGTTCACGGATTACCAGGTTGTAACGCTCTGTATCCCAGCCGAAGTTAGGACGATACTCAAGATAAGCATTACCGAATACACGGTTGGTATGCTGCTTGAATTCATTGTTGTCCTTCCACCAATATGGGTTATTGAATGAGGTAGAACGGAACAAAATCTGATTTGTAGGGTCGTTTGGCGCATGAGTAGGAGTGCCCTTCAGATTATACTCAGAAGGAGCAGAATAAACCACGTTCATAATACCGCTGTTGGCACCTGGAGCAGATGTAATCTTGGTTGCGCTATAGTTGGCAGAGAAACCAGTCTTCCACTGCTTGTTGATTTCGAAATCAACAGCACCACGTGCGGTAGTACGCATCATACCAGTAGAAGGGATGATACCTTTCTGATATGTATCACCAATACCGAAAGAATAAGCCATGTTGCCATTCTTCTGTGAAATACCCAAGTTAGAATTCTGGGTGAAACCTGTATCGAAGAAATCACCTACATTGTCATAAATCTGTGGAGTGGCCCAACCGTCAAGACCTGCAGCTGCATACTTAGGGTTGTAGTACATACCCTCGTGCTTGCCATAAGCCTGAGTATATTTATTGTCGGTATTACCACCATAAGTAGCATCGTTTGCCAGATCAGCAATCTTAGGACCCCAATTCATAGAAGATGATGGGTTATAAGCATTTATGCCATTACCCTGGGCATAAATATCCTGACGATCAAACTTCTTGCTGACAGTCTGAGCACTCAAGTCGGTAGAGAATGTAATCTGAGGGCGACCACCATTTGCCTTACCACGCTTGGTGGTAATGATGATGACACCATTAGATGCACGGATACCATAAAGGGCAGAAGCAGCTTGACCCTTCAATACGTCGATGCTCTCGATGTCATCAGGGTTGATATCAATAGAACGATTTGCTTTATCTGCACCAGTAACAGAGGCACCTGTATCATAGTCTGCAGAAGAAGCGATAGGCATACCATCTACGACATAGAGAGGGGTGTTGTCGCCAGAGAATGAACGGGCACCACGGATGACAATCTGAGAAGATGCACCAGGAGCACCAGAAGACTGACGGATATCAACACCGGTCAACTTACCCTGCATAGCGCTAGCCAAAGAGCTAGTACCTGCGGTGTTCAGGTCTTCAGCACCCAGTTTCTGAGAAGCATAACCCAAGGCTTTCTTATCACGAGAAATACCCATTGCGGTAACTACGACCTCATCAAGAGTCTTGTTATCCGCTTCCAATACAATCTTCATCTTCTGACCTGCCTTTACTGTCTGAGGCAACATACCGAGGTAAGTTACTTCCAGCTTGGCACCAGCAGGAGCATTCAATGAGAAGTTACCATCAACATCGGTAACAGTACCGGTCTTGGTACCAGCAACCTTGACTGAAGCACCAATTACAGGTGCTCCATCCTCAGAAGAGGTAACCGTACCAGAGATTTGACTTTGCGCAAACGCCATGCTTGTACTAACGGCTATGGCTGCGGCTACTGTCATGAGTCTTTTTTCCATAAATCTCTCTCTCTTTTTAAAAAATTAATATATAATGTTATTTCTTTCTCTCTACTTTTCTTATATGATCACTCACAAGGAGTTATCATCATCTTCTTTCTCTCCACCTCTTGCCCCGAGGTGGAGGAAATCGGCTTTATACCTTATATTATATATAGGGTTGTAAGTCTAAAACTTACTTAATTTTAAAGAATATTTTTAATCGGGTGCAAAATTAAGCATTATTTGGGAAACCACCAAACTTTTTTCAGAAAAAGTTGCACTTTACCCTGCATTTTGTTATAAAAATCCGGTTTTTATGCACTTTTTCTTATAGAATGTAAAGAAACGGGCGACAGTTCATATAAAAACCGCCGCCCGTTCAGGATTTTAGCTTTTAGTCTCCAGCTCCTTACCGAGAACAAAGAGCAAGAGACTGGTTCGGAGAGTCCATTTGGGTGCTTTTTAGCCCCTTTTACAAAAGAGGCTCATAATCAAATGATTACGTATAAAAAATCACATTTTCCTAAGGACTTTTCTTCTCATTTATCACATTTTCCTAAGGAGTTTTGCCTAATTAGGACAAGAAGTTGCCCCCAACTAGGGCTATTTTCTGCCGCAACCAGGCTCTACTCAAATACCTTGCTAAAGCCGGAATCCGTAATATCTGCTTCCGTAACACTTACCGAAACTTTATTGGTATAACTGAAGAACGGACCCTTATAAGTGGTTCGCTTGCCGGCGACCAGATGAACATTCTGGAAACTCGTAGATTTAATCTCCTTGCCATCGGTAGCCGTAGCCGTGGTAGACAAAGAAACATCGCTCACATCATCTTCACCCAAAAGAACATAGATATCAAGCGTCAAACCCTTACCTGCCAATTTCGACACATTAGCCACTTTATTGATGGGTGCCGTAGCCAAGCAATGCCCCGTAGACGGATTGAACACATTTCCGCAATTACCCGATATGTCGATGCTGAAAGACTTCAGATTGTCAAGCACCTTATCCGTGGTTTCCAAAGTGACACACGCCACGGCACGCTTAAGCACACAATCGATGGTCTGAGTTTTACCTGTAGAAGCGACTGTCACCTCCTGACAGCAGTAAGCCATGTCAGAAACCTGATTGTTCGGGAAATCAACTTCTGTAAGCGACTTAATATTGATTCTATTCTCTTTATTGATAGGCTTAGGTGTATTGGCTGCTACTATCACAAGCTGATAAGTACCCGTAGGAAGCAGAAGCTTCATCTGTCCGAAACTATCCATGGAGTCATCCTGACGAAAATAGTACGCCGACTTCATGGTTCCCCCCTTAGGAACCATAGCCAGTTCCAGTTCTGAAAACAAGCCGCAGTCTGCCAATGCCTTATTGCCAGATTCATCGCCTCTCGTTTCGAGTCCGGAGATGGAATGCTCAAAGAGATTGAACACAACCTCTTGGTTTTCTACTTGTGAGGAACCAGTCATCACATTGTCTGATGTACAGCCAACCAACAGGCTAGCTACGAAGACCAGCATCAGGCCTATGCTTCTAAAATTCTTCATCTTTAACCTAGATTTAGGTAAGACGCCAGGAATATCCCAGTGTTATCGGCAATGCCAACCGAATGGTACAGACGATTGTTAGGTGCAGTTGCGTTACTGCAAATTTACTAAAAAAAAGAATGGGGTGTTACCGAAGACTCCATTTTTTAAGATTGTTTAAACAGAAAATGTATCCTTACTGCTCTTCCTGGAAGAAAGCAATAAGGATACACATTATTATATATAGGGGATGAAATGCACCCTATTATGAACGGATCTTATATCCGTGGATGCTGTAATACAGGATGTAGAGGAAGCATGGAAGGCAGAGCCAATATGCCTGCTGAGCACCTACGGCATCCTTCAAACTGCCATAAAGCGTAGGAAGAACGGCACCGCCAAACATCGCCATGATGAGCAACGAAGAACCAGCCTTGGTAAACTTACCCAAATCTGCCATCGCCAAAGGCCAGAGTGCAGGCCACATCAGGGAGCAGCCCAATGCCATCAGCGAAATGAAATAGATGGAAATCTCGGCTGGAGTAAGAACCACCAGCAAAGCTCCTGCTATCGCCAGGAACGAACAGAGCTTCAATGCCACAGCCTGACTCATGTACTTAGGAATCAGGATGATGCCGCAGATGTAACCGATGACGATGCCGATAGGAGCAATCCATGCATAGTTTGCCGCACCAGGCAAGCCCAGAGAGTTGGCATAATCCACCAGGGTTCCGAGCGATACGGTTTCAACACCCACATAGAGGAACAATGCCAGACAGCCCAACAGCAAGTGAGTGAACTGGAACACAGAATTCTTGGTGGCAGCATAGGCACAGGCTGCAGCCTCTTCACCGTCAGACTCATCTTCTCCGGCAGCCTTTACCTCAGGCAATGGAGCCACGAATGCCAGCACGCCCAGCGCCAGGAAGGCAACGATGATAATCCAGAATGGTTTAGAGAGGTCTTCGATGCCAATGAGATGCACGTCCTTACCCAGCAGCCACACGATGAATATGGATGGGATAGGCCATGCCAACTTGTTGCAGATACCCATCATACTGATGCGCTTTGCCGCACTATCCAGAGGACCCAGGATGGTGATGTAAGGGTTTACCGAAGCCTGAAGATAGGCATTGGCAGCACCACTCACAAACGAAGCCAGCAGGAAGAGAGGGAAACTCTTCTCGTCGGCAGAAAGGATGAAGAGATAGAATGCCGCAGCAAAGATAACGAACGATAGCGACATCGTCTTCTTATAGCCTATCGCCTTGATGGTGAGACCTGCCGGATAACCGAATACCAGAAACGGAATGAAGGTTGCCGCTATGATGAGATAAGAAGCTGCGTTGGAGATACCCAACGAACCCTGCAACACCGGTACCAGCAATGAATTGATTCCCAAGGCAAAGCCTAATGAGAAAAACATGATTCCAATGAACGACAATGGAATCGCAAAACTTTTACTTGAACTCATAGATTTATATTTAGTTAGAATTTTGGGCAAAGGTACAACTTTTCTCCTTATTATCCAAAGTTTTATGAAAAAAGTTTTTAAATTTCTTGGTTTTATTGCCTTTTCTCTCTAACTTTGCACGCATGATGAAAAGATTATTAGTTTTTTTAATGGTGTTCTGTGCCCTGTCAACATATTCTCTAGCACAGAACTGGGTAGGCACCTGGGCCACAGCTCCGCAAACTGTAGTCAGATCATTTATGCCCTATAACAACTGCATGACCAACCGCTCGGTGCGCCAGGTGGTAAAGGTAAGCATAGGAGGCGACGTGATTCGCCTCAAGTTGAGTAACATCTATTCGATGCAACCCGTGGAGATCCGATCCATCTACATCGCTCACGCCAAGGACTCATTCAGCATCGATGCCAAATCGGCACAATACTTCAAGTTCGGCAACAGCTACAAGACCATCATTCCTGCCGGCAAGCAGATAGTGAGCGACGCCCTGAAGTTCAAGCTCAGAAACCTGGAGCGTGTAGCCATCACCATCAACTACACCTCGGCTCCCGAAGTGCCCACCGTGCACATGGGTTCGCGCACCACCTCTTATATCATGAAAGGTGTAACCAACGCCCACTCCAACTTCGAGAAGGCTTTCAGAGAGAACCACTGGTACAACATCAGCGGCATCGACGTGTATACCATGAGCAACAACATGAGTGCCATCGCCATCATGGGCAACTCCATCACCGACGGCAAATGCTCTACGGATAATGCCCAGAACCGATGGCCCGACGTCATGTCGGAGATGCTGCAGCTGAAGCATAAGATAACCAACCAAGGCGTATTGAACCTGGGCATCGGCAACAACCGGGTAACCGTGCCAGGCGGATTCGGAGCACTCGCCAAGGAACGCTTCGACCGCGACATCCTGATGCAGAGCGGCGTGAAGAAGGTGATTATCTTTGAAGGCATCAACGACATCGGAGCAGCCAAGAGCGGCAACAGCGAAACGGTGGCACGCCAGATTATCGAAAGTATACAGGGAATGGTAAGGAAGGCGAAAGCCCAGAAGAAGAAGGTTTACCTGGGCACCATCACGCCTTTCAAGGGCGCCGGCTATTACAGTCATTTCCATGAAGCCGCCCGTCTCTACGTGAACGACTGGATTCGCAGCCAGGCAAAGAACGTGGATGGCATCCTGGATTTTGCAAAACTGCTGCAAGACCCGAATGATGACAGAAGGATGAAGCGGGAATACGCCAGCAACGACTGGCTCCACCCGAATCCGGCAGGATACAAGGCCATGGGAATCTATGCCGCAGGTATTATCAAGTAAGTCATCATCTTATCAAGAAGATACATCCTCATATATTTAGCCTTAAGGCTAAATTTATTTTCCCTTAAGGCTAAATATTTTTAGCCTTAAGGGAAAAAATATCTTTTCTTCAAACACACCAATCCGCCGGGATGCCTAGCGGGATATGTTCTACAATAATTCTTATTTATTTCAATACAATCTTGCAATCATCCAGGCTCTCTACTGTGGCGAGTGCCTCATAACGGATACCTTCCTTGCGCAGGAAATCACCACCATGCTGGAATGCCTTCTCGATGATGAAGCCCATTGCCTCAATCTTGGCACCAGCCTTCTCGCAGAGATCCATCACACCCTTGGAAGCGTTACCGTTGGCGAGGAAGTCGTCGATGAAGATAACACGGTCTTCAGGAGTCAGGTAGCTGTTGCTTACACATACCGTATAGTCACGGTCTTTGGTAAAAGAGTGAACCACCGAGGTAATCATACCCTCCATGGTCTTAGGCTGCTTTTTCTTGACGAAGACAACAGGGAGATTGGTCAGATAACCCACCATGATGGCAGGAGCGATGCCCGAAGCCTCGATAGTAATAATCTTGTTGTAATTGATGTCCTTGAAAAGGCGCACGAATTCCTTAGCTAAGTCCATCATCAGAATAGGGTCCATCTGATGATTTACGAAGCTGTCTACTTTTAAGATTCCACCAGGAAAGCATCTGCCCTCCTGCATAATTCTTTCTTTCAGTAAATCCATTATGACTTGAACTTTAATATGGTTATTGGGTGCAAAATTACTACTTTTTTCGGAAACAGGAAAGTTTATCGCCCAATAATTTTGTTTTGTCTGCAATTTAGCGTAATTTTGCAGCAGAAATGAATAAGATGTTCAGGGAGCATGATATGATACCCCCTATAAAACTATAAGAATATGAATCCATATATCAAGCAATTCCCCGACCTGATGTCGGGCAAGAAGATTATGTATGTTCACGGTTTCCTCTCTTCTGGTCAGAGCGGCACCGTGAAGATGTTGCAGGAACTGATGCCTAACGCCACCTTCGTGGCAGAAGACATTCCGGTGCATCCTGAAGAAGCTGTGGAAATGCTTCAGAAACTGGTAGAGGCTGAGAAGCCCGACCTCATCATCGGCACCTCGATGGGCGGTATGTACACCGAGATGCTGAAAGGCTACGACCGCATCCTCGTGAACCCAGCCTTCGAGATGGGAAACACGATGAGCAGCATGACCGGCAAGCAGGAGTTCCAGAACCCGAGAAAGGATGGAGTAAACGAACTGATGGTTACCAAGGGTCTCATCAAGGAATACCGCGACATCACCGAACGCTGCTTCCAGGACATCACCCCTGAAGAGCAGGCACGAGTTTATGGTCTCTTCGGCGATGATGACCCTGTGGTTCACACCTTCGACCTCTTCCACGAGCACTATCCGCAGGCCATCCACTTCCATGGCGAGCACCGGCTCATCGACAAGGTGGCATTCCACCATCTCTGTCCGGTAATCCGCTGGATAGACGACAAGCAGAACGGCAAGGAGCGCCCTATCGTATACATCGACTTCGATGCCCTGCACGACAGTTACATGAAGGCAACCAGCAGCATGCACAAGGCATACGAAATGCTGATAGAGCATTACAATGTATATATCGTTGCCCCTGCGCCTACCAACGACCATGAATACATGGCGAAGGTACAGGCGTGGGTAGAGGAATATCTCTCTACCCCAGCCTACGACCACATCATCTTCTGCAACCAGAAGAACCTGCTCTACGGCGATTACTTCATCGACCCTCGCCCATGCGATGGTTTCATGGGTACGGCGATAGAATACGGCAGCGATGAATTCAAGACCTTCGAAGAAATCATCACCTTCTTCGAAAGACTGGGAGGACAGTGATTTAGTTGATAGTTTATAGTTAACAGTTTATAGCAAAAAAGGTGCAACTCACATTCTGACTTGTGAGTTGCACCTTTTTATCTATAAATATCTTTGATTCTTATGCTTTATCCATGTTCTTCGGCAACACGAGGTTCAGGATAACGGCGAGCAGGAAGACTACGGCTACACAGTTATCGGCGAATACGGTGCGGACAATCTCTGGGAAGATATTGAACATGCCCGTGGCTGATGTGAAGCCGAGACCTACGCTGAGCGAGAGGCTCACGATAACCATGTTGCGCTGAGAGAAGCCCGTGCGAGCCATCATGCCGAAACCGGCAAAGAGGATGCTACCGAACATCATGATGGTACAGCCGCCCAATACAGCCTGAGGAATCGTAGTCAATACATAACCGATAGCTGGGAAGATACCACCGATAATCATGATGATGGCACCCATGGCAATGGTAAAGCGGTTCACTACTCCCGACATCGCTGCCAAACCTACGTTCTGACTGAAAGAAGTGATAGGAGTACAACCGAAAAGACCGGAAACCGAACTGACGAAACCATCGCAGCAGACTGCCGCTCCCATCTCCTTGGTCTTAGGATCACGCTTCAACGCACTGTTGCAGAGCGCAGAAGTATCACCAATCGTCTCTGTGGCAGAAACCAGATATACTGCTACCACCGAGAGAATAGCACCGATATTAAACTCAGGTGTAAATGGAAGAAGCTTTGGCAAAGCTACGATAGAGAGACCAGAAAGTCCACTGAAATCTATCATTCCCATAAACAGCGCCAGGATGTAACCTACCAGCAGTCCTACCAATACAGAGAGAGAACGCAAGAAACCCTTGGCGAAAATCTGACAAAGCAGACAAGCCAGCAAAGTGACAGAACCCACAATCCAGTTGTTCATGCTACCGAAATCAGCAGCACCCTGACCACCCGCAAAAGAGTTGGCACCAACAGGAAGGAGCGAGAAACCGATGGCTGTTACCACGGTAGCGGCTACTACAGGCGGAATGAGTTTGATCCAATACTTGGCGAAAAGTCCGAGTGTTCCTTCTACCAGACCACCAATGATGACAGCGCCTACCAAAGTACCCATGCCATGAGCACCGGCAATGGCGATGGCGAGCGAAAGGAAGGTGAAGGAGATACCCATCACGATAGGAAGGCGTGAACCGATGCGCCATACCGGATAGAGCTGCACCAGGGTACCTATACCGGCGATGACCATACAGTTCTGGATGAGCACAGCGCTCGTCGGACTATCCAATCCTACTGCACCAGCAAGAATCATAATTGGCGCAATGTTACTTACGAACATCGCCAACACATGTTGAAGACCAAATGGGAGTGCTTTACCGACGGGCACTCTACCGTCAAGCTTGTAGAGATTTTCTATTGACTGTTCCATTATTGTTATAAATAATTAGAGAATTTACTAATACTCCGTTTTTTCTGAATTTTCCTCCCACATGCGGAAGGCACCCAGCGCCTCATCACGCATCAAGGCAATCATCGGCTTGTGGCGCTCTTCTATCTTGCGGTCAATCTCCTCGTAGATAAACTCATCGTCGAAACCAATCTTTGCTGCATCCTTTCGGTCGTTGGCATAATAGATACGGTCGAGATGTGCCCAGTAGATAGCACCCAGGCACATTGGACATGGCTCGCAGGATGTATAGATCTCGCAACCTTCCAGGTTGAAGGTCTTCAGCTTGAAGCAAGCCTGGCGCACGCAGTTCACCTCGGCATGAGCCGTAGGGTCGAGGTCGATGGTTACGCTGTTGGAAGCCTCAGCAATGATGATACCATCCTTGGCAATGACAGCACCAAAAGGACCGCCACCGGTCTTAACACTATTCTTTGAGAGCTCAATGGCTCTATGCATCAATTCTTCTTTTGTCATAATTCTTATTCTTTAATATCGGTTATTAAAATAGAGTACTACATTTTTTTGCACGAACTTTTGCTGCAAAGATACACTTTTTCGCACGAATATTCGACACTTTACTACATTTTTTTGCACGAACACCCTAAATTCCCTTAAAAACGCATTCCCATTCAACAGTTAATTATCAATAATTATAAATACCTTTATTATAAGAGTAGTTATAATTTTCGTAACTTTGTAGCCTATGAATCAAAACAATATCAGCGCCACAGAACTCTTCCTTAGGGTAAGAGAACTTTTGATACTCCCCGAACTGGAGCCGAAGACACGCAACAAGATGATGCACGACACGCTCATCCTCTGCTGCCACGAAGGAGTGAAGGATACCAGACAGGCTTTCGGTAACCTCTTCTCCCAGGTGGATTATCTCTGTAAGGCACGCGGCATCAAGGTGGCAGACAAGATTGCCATCCAAACCATGCGCCGACACAGCAACTCGCAGGAACACCTGTCGAGCGAAGACCTCAAGTATGATGCACGTGCCCTCGCCATCTTCATCTCTGCCGTATTCGGAGTGGATGTGCCCCACGAGCTGAACGTACTCATCCCCCATGCCAACCGCCCCTACCAGAAGGGATTGGAAATCAACAACCGCCGCATCCGCTGCATCGTGAAGAACTGGGACAGCGACTTTATCCGTGTGGATATAGACCAGGATGCCGACGAGGAGGAATACCTGGTGAGACTGAAGGACGAGGAGAACCACATCGACCATACCTATCTTTGGGACCTTCTGAAGGAAGGCATGCAGCTCAACCTGCTCGACTGCCAGGTGAAGCAACCCATCATCACCCCCCGGCTCGTCGTGGTAGAGCCCGATTATCTGGTAGATATCAGTAGCATCGCCAGCTGCTTCACGGCTTTCGGCCACCATCCCTTGCTCTATCTTCTCAACCTGATGAAGCCTAGAGCCAACACCCAAGCCACTCTGCTGGGTAACTTTGCCGGAGCAGCACTGGACGACATCATCAACACGCACGGCAAATACCAGATGAACGAGACGGTGAAGACCAATTTCAGGGAGAAAGCCCTGGAGTTCTGCACCTGTCCCTGGTTTGACGCCAAGAAGTTCTATACCGATGCCAGTCTGCAGGCTTTCAATCTGCAGCAGGTGGTGGATATCCTCTTTCCCCGCACCGCATCGCAGGCACAGATGACGGCATTCCGGGGTGAGGAGTTCTACGACAGGAAGAAAGCTATCCTGGAACCTTCGTTCGTCTGCGAAGCACTCGGCATCCAGGGACGCGTGGACCTGATGACCACCGACTGCAAACTGCTGGTGGAGCAGAAATCGGGACGCAACATGAACATAGAGAGCCATCAGACAGACCCGAGCTATCACAGTTATCAGCTGGAGCCGCACTATGTGCAGCTGCTGCTCTACTATGGCGTGCTGCAGCATAACTTCAAGCTGAGCAACGAACGGGTAAACATCCGTCTGCTCTATTCCAAGTATCAGCCGCAAGACGGACTGATGGTGGTAGCCTATTACCGCAAGCTCTTCCAGGAAGCCATCACCTACAGAAACCAGCTGGTAGCCGTCTCCTTCGAGATAGCCAAGGAAGGCTTTGAGCATGCGCTGAACGAGTTTACCCCCGAAGTACTCAATGTAGCCGGCACCCAGGACTTCTTCTACAACAAGTACCTGAAGCCTCAGCTCAGTGCCATCACCGACCCACTCCATGCCCTATCTCCACTGGAGGAAGCCTACTTCTGCCGCATGATGACCTTTGTGCTCAGAGAGCAGATGATCAGCAAGGTGGGCGCACAGGAAGGTACGAACACATCAAGCTCCGACCTCTGGACAATGCCTCTATCAGAAAAGAAGGATGCAGGCAACATCTACACCGACCTGCACATCATCAGGAAGGAACAGAGCAGCGAGGGAAGCGGATACGACACCATTACCCTGAGCGTGCCCGACCAGGGCAAGGACTTCCTGCCCAACTTCCGCATCGGCGACATGGTGTATCTCTACACCTACAAGCTGAAGGAAGAACCCGACGTGAGAAAGGCTATATTATATAAAGGTGTATTGCAGGAGATTCACAGCGATGAGATTGTGGTGCATCTGAACGACGGTCAGCAGAATGCCGACATCTTCGAGATGAACCTGCCGTATGCCATTGAGCACGGAACGAGCGATGCCAGCACGGGCGGAAGCATCCGCAACCTGCACCAGTTTATCTGCGCACCCAAGGACAAGCGCAACCTGCTGCTGGGACAGCGTGCTCCGCAAAGAGACACTTCCCTATCGTTGACCAGACATTACGACGATGTTCTGGACGACATCATCCTCCGTGCCAAGCAGGCACAGGATTACTTCCTGCTCGTGGGACCTCCGGGAACAGGAAAGACCAGCCGTGCCCTGAAGTTCATGGTAGAAGAAGCCCTGAACGACGGAACGGGAATGCCTACAGCGGAAAGCATCGCCACGGCAAGAGGCGGCTATCAGCAACCAGCCTCATCCATCCTCCTGATGAGCTATACCAACCGAGCCGTGGATGAAATCTGCGAGATGCTGGTAGATTCCGGCATCCCATTCCTGCGCCTCGGCAGCGAGTACTCTTGCGACGAAAGATTCCGCCCATATCTGATAGAGAAGGCCATCAGCGACTGTCCGAAGCTGGAAGCTATCAAACAATATATAATAGGTACGCGCGTCATTGTGGGCACCACATCGATGATGACCTCCAAGCCATTCATCTTCACGCTGAAGCACTTCAAGCTCGCCATCATCGACGAGTCGAGCCAAATATTGGAACCCAACCTCATCGGCTTGCTTTCGGCTGTGGATAAGTTCATCCTCATCGGCGACTACAAGCAGTTGCCAGCCGTGGTACAGCAGAGCGAGAAGGATTCCGGCATCCCGACCATCAACGACAGCCAGAAAGGTGGCGTCATCGACATGAGCATCCTGCAGGACATCTGTCTCACCAACTGCCGCAACTCCCTCTTCGAGCGTCTGATCCGCTGGGAAGACCATGAGGAGCGCAGCGAATTTATCGGCATCCTGCGCCGCCAGGGACGAATGCATCCGGAAATCGCAGAATTCCCCAACAGGATGTTCTACCGACGGGAGAAGCTGGAGCCGGTGCCTTGTCCACACCAGTTGGAACAGGAACTCTCCTACACCCTCCCATCGCTCGATGCCATCGACGACCTGCTGAAGAATCACCGCATGATCTTCCTGCCATCCCAGTTCTGCAAGGAGCCGAATGTATCAGACAAGATCAATGCCAACGAGGCGGAAATCGTGGTAGATATGCTTCGCCGCATCCACCGCTTCTACGGCGAGCGGTTTGATGCCCAGAAGACGGTGGGCGTCATCGTGCCTTACCGCAACCAGATAGCCATGGTGCGCAAGGGCATCGAGAAGCTCGGCATCCCGGAACTGGAGAAGATAAGCATCGATACCGTGGAGCGATACCAAGGCAGTCAGCGCGACGTCATCATCTACAGTTTCACCATCCAGAACATCTGGCAGCTCGACTTCCTTGCCGGCAACAGTTTTGTGGAAGATGGTGCCATCATCGACCGCAAACTGAACGTAGCCATCACCCGTGCCAGGAAGCAGATGATTATGACGGGCAATCCGGAGATATTGCGCAATAATCAGATTTTTAACCAATTAATGGACTATGTGAAAGAAAAAGGGGGATATTTTCAAAATTTCACCGAAAAAGTTTGGTGATACGGAAATAAAGTCCTATCTTTGCAATCGAATTATAGACAAAAGGATAAACAAGAGACACAAAATAGATTTAGGATTCCGGTGCTCCGCAGGCACTGGAATTCTTTATTTTTTTATGCCTTTTGTAACCTTATTATTAATAACATATAAACAACAAGAAAAATTATGGCTTACATGTCACAAGAAGGCTACGACAAACTCGTAGCTGAGCTGAAAGAGCTCGTATCTGTAGAGCGCCCTAAGGCATCAGCCGCAATTGCTGAAGCCCGCGACAAGGGTGATTTAAGTGAGAATTCTGAGTATGATGCCGCCAAGGAGGCACAGGCTCACCTAGAAGATAAGATCAACCGCATCAAGCTCACCATTGCCGAGGCTAAGATCATCGACACCAAGCAGCTCAGCACCGACTGCGTGCAGATTATGTCGAAGGTAGAGATGACCAACATGGCTAACAAGGCAAAGATGACCTATACCATCGTGAGCGAAAGCGAGGCAAACCTGAAGGAAGGCAAGATTTCCATCAAGACCCCTATTGCTCAGGGATTGCTCAACAAGAAGGTAGGTGAGATTGCGGAGATTAAGATTCCTCGCGGTACCATCAATCTTCGCATCGACAAGATTTCATTTGAATAAAACGGAATAAAAGGAACTATCATATTGGCAGCGATGCCTGTATGACGGTTCCTTTTATGTTATATGTAAGCCCCCAAGATAAGACAAGAAACATAAATTGTAAATTACAAATTATTAATTATAAATTGATTAGCGATTATGGCAAGCATTTTTTCAAAGATTGCAGCAGGAGAGATTCCTAGCTACAAGTGTGCAGAAAGCGACAAGTTCTATGCTTTCCTCGACATTAGCCCTATCGGCAAAGGTCATACTCTGGTGATTCCTCGCAAGGAGGTGGATTACATCTTCGATATGGAGGATGCAGACCTGGCTGAATTTGAGGTATTCGCCAAAAAAGTGGCTAAGGCCATCAAGGCAGCCTTCCCATGCAAGAAGGTAGCTCAAGTGGTTTTGGGTCTGGAGGTTCCTCATGCCCACATCCATCTCATCCCTATGAACAGCGAGGCTGACGTGAACTTCCGCAAGGAGCACCTCAAGCTCTCTGAAGAGGAGTTCAAGGAAATCGCCGACAAGATTTATACAGAATTCAAGAAACTTTAAATTCAAGAAGTTTCAAACAGAAAAAGAGCTGCGAAGCATATTCGCAACTCTTTTTCTATCTATATTCCATACGTTCTTACTTAAACAAACTCATCGCCCTTCTTCATCTGTATCTCGTTCACATATTTGCGAACCAGGGCAGAAGAGTCTTCTTTCTTGCATACCAGGAGCACATTGTCACTCTCGGCTACGATGAAACCGTCGAGGCCGTTCAGCACGGCAAACTTGCCCTTTGGCACCTTGACCACCGTGTTGCTGCAGTTCTCCATCAGCACATCGCTGTCTACTATCACATTGTCGTCCTCACCTTTCTGCATCGCCTCGTAGATGCTGTGCCAGGTGCCCAGGTCGGCCCATCCGAAGTCGCATCTCATTACGCAGACATTAGACGGCTTTTCCAGGATTCCGAAATCCACAGAGATGTTGGGATAAGAAGAGAAGCTCTCCTTCATGTAGGCATTCTCCGTCTCCACGCTGAACTCAGGATACTTCTTGTCGTAGTCACGAAGCACTGGTGGCAATATCTTGCAGAAACACTCACGCAGATAGCTTACATTGCTCAGGAAGAGGCCCGTGTTCCAATAGAACTCGCCACTCTCCATGAAGATTTTGGCGAAATCACGCTCAGGCTTCTCGGTAAACGACTGCACATGATAGATGTTGTCGCTGCAGACATCGCCCATCTGAATGTATCCGTATCCTGGTTCAGGACGGGTAGGCTTCACACCCATGGTCAGGAAATGGTTGTTCTCGGCTACGAAAGCCAAGCCCTCAAATACATTCTCGCGGAAAGCCTCCTCGTTGAAGATGGCCTGGTCGGAAGGTGTGGTGATGACACAGGCATCTGGGTTCATCATCGAGATGCGATGGTTGGCCCAAGCCATGCTAGGTGCCGTATTGCGATGGATAGGTTCTGCCAGGATGTTGTCGGCAGATACCTCTGGCAACTGCTCCTTCACCAGATTCACATATTCCTCGTTGGTATTGATATAAATATGGTCGGCTGGCACTATCTTCGCCATACGATCGAAAGTTTGCTGTAACTGGGTTCTACCTACTCCAAAGAAGTCGATGAACTGTTTGGGATAGTTGCTGCGGCTGCATGGCCACAATCTTCTACCCTTACCTCCTGCCAATATTACGCAATAATTGTTATTATCATTAATTGTCATATTACGGGTCTTAAATGTTGGTTACTGAAATCAAGTGTAAAGTTAGTAATTATCCCCGAAAAGACCAAATATTTTGAAAGAATTTAATAAAGATAGGACAAATACAACACATTTTTAGTATTTTTTCCAAGCAAAATATCTTTTTTCGAAAAAAAACAGCCAAAAAGTTTGTTATTTCAATTTTTATTTGTACCTTTGCACCCGCAATCGCCCAGATGGCGGAATCGGTAGACGCGCTGGTCTCAAACACCAGTGGAGCAATCCATCCCGGTTCGATCCCGGGTCTGGGTACAAAGAGCTGCAAGTTCTTCAACTTGCGGCTCTTTCCTTTGCAAACACCATCGCCCAGATGGCGGAATCGGTAGACGCGCTGGTCTCAAACACCAGTGGGGCAACCCATCCCGGTTCGATCCCGGGTCTGGGTACAAAGAGCTGCAAGTTCTTCAACTTGCAGCTCTTTTTGTTTTTATACACCTACCCAAAAAGGGTGTGTCTTGAACTTATGACACACCCTCATAGATTTATTTTCTAAAAAAAACTTATCTCAACTTGATATTGCTCCAATCACTCATGCCATCGGCAGGAACCACCGTTGGCGACTGGCTCTTATGGTTGATAACCACCGACTGGCGGCGCACCTCCTTGTTCACATACTCGCTCAACTCGCCCAAGGTTACATCACCCTTGGTATCCTGCAACTTCTTCAACAGATAATAGGTGAACAGACCATGTCCCTTCTCCTTATATGGATAAGCAGTCTCGTCGCCCGTAGCAGCACTGAATACCACCATGTTGCCCTTTGGCGCATCCTGCTTCACCTTCAACGCTACACCACGAGCCGATGCCAACATGCCATCGCCACGCTGGGCACCACTGAAGCAGGCATCCATGAACACCAATACACGCTTGGCATGGAGACCGTCAAGCGTATCATACAGTCGCTTGGTGCTCAAACATACCTCAGTATTCTGACCGCTGGCATCTACAGGAAGCAGGTAAGCAGCCTTGTCTGATTCGCTCGGTACACCATGACCAGCATAATAGAAGATGACATTCAGGTCGCCCTCGAAGGCAGAAGCAATGCTCTTGATGTCGTCTAAGGCTGAAAGCATCGTACCGAATGTTGCATCGCGATACACACGGATGTTCTCCTTAGGGAGACCCAGGGTCTTCTTGCAGTAAGAAGCGAACACCTTGGCATCGTTCAAGGCGTACTTCACCTTGGTGACACGCTCGTAATTCTCGTTACCGATAATCACGGCAAAGGTCTTCTTGTTCTCCTCGTTGGTTTCAGGAATATTGATGTCGAGCGCATTATCCACTACTTCCAACTGAGAGTTCGCGGTTCTGGCTGCACTACCACCATGCAAATCTATCTCCAATGGAGGAAGATTGGCAAGGAACTCGCTGGAACCATCGTTCTTGTAGCTGGAAGCTGACTGATAAACCTTATCGCCCAACTTGAACTGGCAGGAAAGGATAGCCAGCTGGTCGTCTATCACACCATACTGAGGCTCAAGCTGAATCTGGTTCCAATATCCCTTGAAGAGATCAGCCTCCTCGGCAGGCACCTTGGCATAGATGCGTCCCAAGCCATCAATGGAAACCGGGTAAGTACCATAATCGGTATCATATACGCCCAAGTTTCCCTTCACCATATTGGTGGTATAGGCAGCGATGTAGTTCTTGCGCACATTGTCAATCACCTCATCGAGCTTCTTCTCACGATTTTCAGGAGTTACACGCTCCTTCCACTGCTGGGCAGTTTCGTAATCCTTCTTCTTCTGCCAATCCGCCATTCGGCTATTTACCATATCGAAGGCGAAATAGCTGAACGACTTCACTATCCTGCGCAGATTCTGACGGGCAAAAGGACTGGAGTTATATGGGAACTCAGGATACTCCTTGGTCATGCTCAGGATGTCCTTCACGGCATAGTTAGGACAGGATGCAGAAGCATTGCTTCTCACATCGGTCAGGGCAGGACCCTTGATGCCCAAACTGTTGTCGTCAGGCAAGTTCTTATCGATATTGGCAGAAGGCTGCATTCTTCTTGGCTTCTGGTCGGGCAAGGTGAGGCTCTTCAACTTGTTGCAGTAAAGGAAACAGCATACACCCAACTTCTTCAAACTGTTAGGGAACGCCAGTTTCTCCAGTTGCTGGCAGTTGTAGAATGCACCCGCACCAACGGTCTCCACGCCCATCGGGAGTTCCATCTCCTTCAAGCCGCTCGCCTCGAAAGCCAAGTCAGCAATCTTGGTTACAGAAGCAGGCACCTGCAGCTCCTGCAAAGCATCACATCCACGGAAGGCAGCCATCGGAATCAGAGTGAGCGAAGAAGACAGGGTAACCTCCTTCAGTTTCTTGCAATCCTCAAAGGCATGAGTACCCAGGTTCTTCACCGTGTTAGGCATCAGAATAGAGGTAACGTCAGAACCCTTGAAGGCCTCCTCGCCAATCTCTACCAGATATTTAGGAAGCACGATGTCGGTGATGGCACCCTGTTCGTCCTTGGCAAAAGCACGGGGAGCGATGGCAACCACCTTACGAATCTTGCCCTTCATCTTCAAAGAAGAAGGAATTGAAAGACTGGTAGATTTATGTTCCCAGCCAGTAACCTTTGCCGTACTATCCGACAAAGCCTCATAAATGACACCAGCCACTTTGGCGCTGATGACCTTCTGTGCGCTCATAGGAATCAAAGCGCACAGGATGCAAACCAAAAGCAGAAAAGTTCTTTTCATCTAAAGCTAATTTATATTATTCACGTTTATATTCATTCACTATTCGACTACAAAAATAAGCAAACTTTTTGAGATAAAGAAACTTATTGGCAGAAAAATAAAAAGAAAAGCCAAAAAAGCATTCGATTGGCTGTTTTGAAAACGTTTACGATGTTTTCCACCCTCTATTCTACACTTTGATTTGGAAAATCAAAATAATATTTCTATATTTGCACACAAAAGGAAACTATTAAGTAAGAAACTCTATATAATAAACCCAAATAAACAAAGTAACATTCATGAAGAAATTATTCAGTTTTGTTTATGCCTGTGTACTGGCTCTCGGAATCCAGGCAGCAGACATCAACAACTATGATGCACTCTATGAGAATCTCCCGTTCAAGATGGAGAAAGTGACTCGACCACAGTTCCCTAGTAATGAGGTCAATCTGAAGGACTTCGGTGCCATCGGCGACGGTTCTACCCTCTGCACCGACGCATTCAGGAAAGCCATCGATGCCCTGGCTCAGAAAGGCGGCGGCAAGCTTGTCGTACCTCAGGGTGTCTGGTTCACCGGTCCTATCACCTTGAAGAGCAACATCAACCTGCATATAGAAAAAGGTGGTATCATCCTCTTCTCGGCAGACGTAAACCTCTACCCTCTCGTGGAGACTTCGTTCGAGGGCCTTGACACCCGTCGCTGCCAGTCGCCTATCTCTGGGCGCAACCTGGAGAACGTGGCTATCACGGGTCAGGGTGCCATCGATGGTAACGGCGAGTACTGGCGTCCATTGAAGAAGGCTAAGGTTACTTCGGCACAGTGGAAGGCAATTACATCCCGTGGCGGTGCCTTCAAGAACCCAAACTACTGGTTCCCATCAGAGGCTGCACTCAAGGCTGACGCAAAAGGTGCCGGCATGAACGTGCCTCTCGGCATTACAACAGAGGAAGGTTGGAACGAGGTGAAGGATTACCTGCGCCCTGTGATGGTGAGCCTCATCAGTTGCAAGAACGTATGGCTCAACGGCGTTATCTTCCAGAACTCTCCTGCCTGGAACATCCATCCACTGATGTGTGAGAACGTATTGATTGAAGATGTTTTGGTTCGCAACCCTTCTTTCGCACAGAACGGCGATGGTCTGGACCTGGAATCATGCAAGAACTCTCTCATCGTGAACTCTACCTTCGACGTGGGCGATGACGGTATCTGCATCAAGAGCGGTAAGGATGCCGACGGCAGAAACCGCGGCGTGGCTTGCGAGAATGTCATCGTTGACGGCTGTACCGTATTCAAGGGTCATGGCGGCTTCGTGGTAGGTAGCGAGATGAGCGGCGGCGTGAAGAACGTGATGGTAACCAACTGCCAGTTCCTCGGCACCGACGTAGGCTTGCGTTTCAAGAGTGCCCGTGGCAGAGGTGGCGTGGTAGAGAACATCTACATCAAGGATATGTCGATGTTCGATATCCAGACCGATGTGGTTACCTTCGACCTCTATTACGGTGGCAAGTCGGCTGTGGAAGTATTGAACGACGGCGACCAGAAGAAGCAGCAGATGGTAGATATGAAGAAGGTGGATGAAACAACCCCGGCCTTCCGCAACATCGACATCAACCATGTAATCTGCCGTGGCGCCCGCCGTGCAGCCTACTTCAACGGCCTGCCAGAGATGCCAGTGCAGAACATCAGCATCAAGGACATGGAGGTGAACAATGCCGAGCAGGGCATCGTGATCAACCGCACCGAGGGTGTAACCCTGGAGAACATCAAGGTAAGCGCCAAGACCCATACCTTTGATGCCAAGAACTCAAAGAACGTAACCGTAAACGGAAAGAAATACAAGAAGATAGATGAAAAGGGAATTACCCTCGACTTCTAGAAACCAGAGATAAGGATATAAAAAAACTCCCTTGCTTTTGTGGGCAAGGGAGTTTTTTTATATCCTTATTATTGTATTACCTTTATGTAATCATCATTACTTCAATGTAATCTTGATTCCACCCTGAGCAGTACGAACAATGTAAGTACCGGCAGCAAGACCGCGATTCTTCAAATCGCTCATCATGGTAGCCTTGGTAGTCATGAGACTGGTCAGCTTAAATCCACCGATGGTATAAACATCAGCCTTGAATGAACCGCCATCAAGTCCCACCTCAGTGATGCCTGTAGAAACAGCCACACGGATAGTACCTGTAGTTAGGAACGGAGTTGTATCCCACTCCAATCCGGCAGGAAGTTCCTGAAGGTCGAAGGTAGGGTTACCACTGATAGAACCTGCGCAATCGAGAATGCGAACATAATCGCCAACGGTAGGAGTCCATGTTTTCTTGTAGGTTACATAGATAGTACCATTCAAAACGGCGTTTCCACCTACATTGAGGAATGCCCATGCTGGAGTCTTCGCACCAGTATATGAATTTACAGAGATAGAATCTGCCTTGGTCTTGTTCACGTAGATGCTAGAACCAGCCTCAGCATTCAAGTTCTTCTGGATGAAAATAACACCCGCATTGCTGGTCTGTGAAGCGGCAGAATTACTACCTGGGCGCAAGATACCGCCATTCAGAAGGTTGATACCGTATGCATAACCCACGCCACGAAGCTCACCGGCATCCTGAACATAGAGGATGGTAGGAGCTGTCATAGAAGAAGTAGCAGCTGCCTTGTTCAGCTTCACTGCACCATCCACAATCTTCAACGACTTGGCATTGGCAAGAACATCCTCGCTAGAGATTGTCCATACACCCGTACCATTCTTCACCACATGGCTGCCATTGATAGAACCCTTGAACTCGAAGTTCGTATTCTTACCGCCAATGGTCAATGTATTGGTACCAGTTCCAAAGTATCCACCATTACTGATATAGCCGGAACCTGTCAAGGCACCGATGGCGAAACTCTTGCCGTTGGTACAGAATGCATAGTCTTTGGTGAAACGTGAATCAACATTGAGCGTTGCCAGAGGAATACCATAGCTGTTGTTGAAATCGAATACAGGCTCGTAAGCATTCTTGTTGCCACGCTTTGCATTGATGGTTCCAGCAAACTCACTCCAGTTGCCCTTGAACGGACAGCGAATCCAGGTACCATAGATGTCGATAGTTCCTTCACCGGTCAGTTTACCGGTATAGTCACAACGTCCGTCAGGATACCAGATTCCTGATTTGCCCTTAGGCACATCGATGTTCACATTATCCGAGTTGCTGCTGTAGATACTGTTGGAAGCCTGGAATACTACCTTGCTACCATTCAGCACGATGGTCTTACCAGAGAAGTGAGCATCCTGGAAGTCATATACTGTACCCTGGTTGATGTAGAACACATCAAAGTCTGCATCGCAATTCAACTGCAATGTACCAGCTCCAGTCTTATAGAGATCACGATTCTTACCGCCGTTAGCCCTTATTATTCCACCATTCAGAATCAGCGTACCCGTATTATTGATAGTACCACCATTCTCGCCAAGCACAATAGGATGAGAGGCTGTCATGCCTGAAGCAACCTTCAAAGTACCCTTGTTGCTCAAAGTGATAGTATTGTCTGCAGATCCTAAAGAACCAAATTCCAAACCTTCCTTGTTGGCAAGAGTTGCCGGAGCCAGGATACCACCCTTGATATTGGTACCGCCACTATACTTATTGGTATTCTTGATGTTCACGGTTCCTGTACCCTCTACGTTCAGTGAACCTTCACCCAAGATAGAACCCTTACCAGCAAGGCTATAATCCTTCTTGTTGTTCTTGAAGAAGATATTTCCAGGAGTTACATCCTCTGCAAGGTTCACATCTGTTGTAGACGCATCATCATTGAAGGTCAGTTCATCACCCGTAACAAACAGCTTGTCTGAAGAACTGAAGTTCTCTGTCGACATCAAGTCCCAGACAGAACCCTTATCACCTGTCCATACGCTGCTCTCGCTATCACGGGTATCAGAAATATTCAAGACAATCTTGCCATCTTTATATTCCAAGGCAAACTTATGTCCTGCAAGTCCCTCTACTACGATATCAGAAAGCTTACCTGTCAGTTCACCTACCTCTGCCAAGACATAAGTACCTGGTGCTGGAGCGGTAGCAAACTCAAAGACAGGAGCGCTATACTGAGGACCATTTTCCCAAGTCTTCTTCTCGATGCTCATCTTGGCAGCCACCAACTTATCTACGTTACCATCCTTGGCATCGAATACGACACGTGCGCCGAAACCTAGGTCGAGTGAAGAAGTGGTCAGAGTTCCGATATTCTCCTTACCTCCAGGACGAATCACAGAACCATAATCAGCCTTGATACCACCCTTGAAGTTACCGCCGTTAGAGTTCAACTCCGCAAAGCGATTGAGCCATACAGGACTGCTTTCCATGATGCCGTCAAACTGCAAAGTACCTGCCCAGACATCAGTCTTACCGGTATAAGTCTGCGTTACATTAGGAAGAACCAGAGTACCGTCTCCCTGCTTAACCAGGCGCATGCTTCCAGCGAAGGCGCCGCCAGTCAAGGTATGGGTATAATAGGTATATTTAATCTCCGTATCCTTGGTCTTGCACTCGCTGGCAGCCGTACCCTGCACCCAAGAAGGGGCATTGTCGGTAAAGATAGCAGGAGCAGCACCATCAGCCACGCTTACTGTGGCATCGCCAGTAGTAGCGAGAAGAGCATGCTTGCCATCCAATGACTTAGAGATAGAAGAACCTACCTCTTCACGACCTGTAGTGGTGAGTGGTGGAGGAGCAATGGTGATGCCTTCCAACTCGCCGAGGAAGTAGGATGCATGAGGTGGCTGATTGTAGCCACATGGCTGCCATACCATACCATTGCGATACTGATGATCGTACCACAAAGAGTAGTTACGCCACTTGGTTGGCTCGGTGGTGGTATAGATGCGGATGTTGTTATCGGCAGTACGCTCGATAATTTCCTCGCGCCAGTCACCAAAGATATCGCCCTGATAGCAAGGTGTTGCCTTGGTACTGTTGTTTGAATAAGCACCTTCCATCTTCGCAATTCTTCCAACACCCGGTTTGGTTACCTCCGTATCATTGAAGCACTCCTCCAGAAGGTCGCCATCCCAATAGATACGGAAGTTCATGCTGAGGCCATTGGTATTGGTACTCACATGATTATTTGTGACCATAGAGATAGGAGTATCGTGTGCACTATGACCAACAGCTCCAGGGAAATCATTATAAAAATTACCTGCCAGGCAACGACCATCATCGTTGGTATCAGTCTTTCGATAATATATCTTACTGGTTGTTGCATCACGATAGTTGTTGGATGGATTATCCTCATTACAAGCGAACATCTCCTGACCATGGATATAAGGATTGAAATCTCCTATATGCTGGGCATCACCATGACCGAGACCTGTGGTAGAGAGTCCCTTGCCGTTATCATCAATCACCATAGAACCCCATACAATCTCATCACGACCATCCCAATCCACATCGGCAACGATAAAGTTGTGATAACCCTGACCATACCAAGGAGACCCCGGCTGGTTGTTGGTCCACTTCCAGCGGACATTCAAGTCGTGAGTCTTTGGATCTACATCGTATGCGATGAACTTGTGGCGAGTATAGATACCACGTCCCAGGAAGATGCTTGGATGTTTGCCATCCAGGTAAGGAGCACCGAAAAAGTACTTGCTACTACGGTGACCATAGCCATCACCCCAAGCTGCCTTCAAATCAGTTTCTCCATCTTCCAGACGCTTCAATGGGAACTCGATGCACTGGTATGGCTTACCGGTAGCACCCTCACAATACCAGAGGAACTCCTTGCCATAATGGGTAAACCATTCTACGGAACCAGAAGCCTTTGGCTCACGATAGTTCTTCCAGGAAGTTCCATTCTTGCCATCGGCACCAATGGTATAAGTAGTACCATCAGCCATGTGGACAGTAGAGCCTTCTTCGAGTCGCATTACGACTTCAGCCTTGCCATCCATATCCCAGTCGTAGCCAACGATGTTCTGCTCGTTGTTCTGGAAGTCACCCATATTAGGGCCACAGTTCACCCACCAGAGCACGGTACCATCCTGCTTCAGGCAGGCCAGCATAGAATACTCCTTGGTTTCAACGCCATCGATGGTTGGACCATTCTTCGGATAGCGCTGTGCACTCTCCTCCAGGTTGGTGAACTTCATCAGGATTTCCACCTCGCCGTCGCCATCCACATCGGCGCAGCAGGCATCGTTAGGCTCATAAGTAGCCTTGAGAGACTTATCATGCTTGATAATAATTTCCTTATAGTTATTACCGAGTACAGTAGCTGCTTTAGAAGCCTGCTGCTCTACTCCATTCAATACCGCCTTCACGGTATATTGACTACTTTCCGAACCAGAAGCATCTGTAAAATTAGATACATCCAATGGTTCAGCGTTTACCCTGGTACCATCCCGATAGAGATTGTACTTCACATCGTAATACTCATCGGCCTGGATACGCCATGAGCAATAGACACCCTTGGTGGTTTTCACTGCCACCAATCCACGGTCTAGCTTATCGGTGAATCGCTGGGCATTGGCACCCATGCTAACCAACAAAGCCAAAGCTGATGTTGCAAGTAATTTTTTATTCATTATAATCGTAGGTTATTATGTTGTTTGTTTATTCTTCTTATAATTGGTGGCAAAGATACACATAAATAATGAAGAACCATCCATAAATTCTGATTTATTACTTTATTTTTTGATAAAAACAGCATATAAGAACCCAAAAAAGGGTGCATTGCTGCACCCTTTATTATTATTTATGTTATCGTAATTTCGATATTACTTCATCTGAGCACCAGACAAAGAGAATGTCTTGTTACCCTTAACGATTACGAGACCATCCTTTGTCATCATCTTCTTAACAGCAGGAGCAGCAACCTCAGCAGCATTTACTGAAGAGATACCTGTTGTGTTAGGAGAAAAGCCCTTGTAAGTCATAACCTTTACGTCGCAGATAGCTGTATCGTAACGATAGAGGTTGAAATCCTCACCTGCTACACAAACTGTAGTCTTGTTGCAATCACCCTTGTCAGGACGGTCGTAACCACCACGAGTGTGAACGATGTAGAAGTTTGGCTTGCTAGCATCGTCAGAAGTGTACTTAGCGTCGAGAGTTATAGGAGCATTTGCGATAGCTGTGTTGTAGTAAACGATACCCTCGAGTGGGAAGATGTTCCATGCAGAAGCTACATACTTAGAGTTGGCAATGAGGTCTGCAGTTGGAGCCAAAGGAGCAAATGCTGTTGTTGCATCCTCAGGAACCTGAACATTCCACTTAGCATCATCAGTACCGATACATGACATATCATAGAAACCATGACCCTTCTTGGTAGATACATAGTTAGCAGCATCTGCATCTGTACAAGCTGTAGCATTACCATTTTCATCATAACCATACATCTGGGTTGAATAAACACGATCCCAGTGTGACTTGTTGGCATTATCAACAATCTCAGTTACAGAGAAGCCAGCCTTTGCAGCATCGCATTCCTCCTTAGTCCAAGCATAGTTCTTTACCTCAGCTACAACATACTCTGCATTGTTCTTCTGGATAACAGTCTCTGATGGCTCATACCAAGCTGTTGGGTGTGTACCATCGTAAGCATAGAGTTCCAGAGTTCCTGCCTCTGTCATCTTGATAACCTCACCAGTCATAGCATCTTTCTTAGAAGCAATCACACTACCGGCAGCATTCTTTACTACATAGTTGATAGTAACTGTAGGAGTAAGGAGCGTATTTGAGTTATCAGCAGAGATGGTATATTCCTTAGCGAAACCTTCCTCTACGTTTGTGATAGTTGCAACAGGAGTTGGCATAGAAATCTTCTCGCATGTAACTGGAATTACAACATCATTTGACTTGGCATCATTTTCATCAAGTACAGTCCACATCTTCAAATCGCCAGGCTTTGTACAATAGATGATCTTAGAACCAGGATTCTCCTCATCAACTTCAAATTCACGTGTATCAAATGCCTCACCAAAAGGTACAGAATATTCTTCGCCATCTACATACTCAGTACCATCTACAGATGTAGCATTACCAAGCTGAATCCAGTGAAGTGTATTACCCTCTTCGATGTTTACAAAGTAGTCACGCTCAGTAAGACGAGCTGCAAACAACTCGGCATTTGGCTCAGTAGCGAAAGGACCTTCTGCTGCATAGCAGAGACCGATGTTAGAAAGCTGATGTGTAGAAGTACCGTTCATACCGAATACGAAGATACCGGCACGATCCTCAGCACAAGTATATTTATGAACACCAGTCTTCAAAACAGAACCATCTGCATCTGCAATAGTATAAGTAGCAGTCTTCTCTGCGACATTGATTTCTACAGCAAACTTGTAAGTCTTCTGGCTTGAGATGGTAAGAGTCTCCTCTGTTGTCTGATTCCAGTCGTTCTTGGCTGTTGGCTCCTCGTTAATCCAAATAGTGAAGTCACCATTAGCTGTAGCAGGCTTCTCGCCTACTCTCCAACGGAAGAAATAATCATCACCCTCGTTAGCCTTGTACCAGTGATAGTTGTGAGTATTTACACGTGCATCACTTGCTGTACACATGTTAACTGGAAGGAGTGTAAACTCCATGTCGGCACGGGCAGCCATGTTAGACATGTTCAAGTCCATTGTGAACTTGTAAGTACTATTAGGAAGAGTAGCAGGATCTACACCATTCCATGCATCCTCGTTCCAGAAATAGTTGAGCATACGTCCACCATTCTTATTGTTCTTAACCTCAAGATACTCCTTGCTAGTTGCTGAAGCAAAATTGCCAGCATCCTGGATAATCCAGCCTGCAGCCATCTTGTCTGTTGGCACCTTGAAGAAGTACTTGTCCATCAACTCAGCCTTTGCTGTCATAGCGAATACAGCCAAAAGCATTGCAATAAAAGTAAACTTTTTCATTGTTAAAATGTTTAGTTGTTAATAATTTGATTTTAATATTTTGTCCCTGTCCCAAATCATCTGCCCACCCGAAGGTGGGCGAAATGATTTCTGACAGGAGATTCAAAATCTTTGTTCTTTTGGGAAGCAGGAGGATTACCATCCAGGGTTCTGGATAATGGCACCACCCGACTTCATGATTTCTGTCTGGTTGAATGGGAAGAGATTCCATTTACTCTGCCACTGTCCATCACCACGAGTCACAGCCACCTTCTTATAAGTAAAGGTACCATCCTCGTTCTTGGTAATTTCCATGCGGTGGATGTTCATGAACTTATCACCATCCTCCATCCAGCGACGTACGTCGTAGAAACGGTGTCCCTCGAAGGCAAGCTCCACGCGGCGCTCATTCTTATACTCTGCCCAGAACTCATCGTTGGTCATACCTGTAGCGAAAGCTGGCATGCTTGAACGCTCACGGGTCTTGCTAGCCATCTTGGCTGCAGTCTGAGAAGCAGGAACTGTCACACTCTGTGCATTGCCTTCTGCATCTGTATATTCCACAGCGCCACTGGCATCTGCTGCATTTCCATTGCCACATGCCTTGAAGTACTCATAAAGAGCCTCGGCATAGTTCAAATACATGCCACCCATACGGAAGGTCAACCAACCGTGAGGAGAGGTAGTAGCAGCTACGCCAGAACGGGCACGGAGAATCTGATCGGCATTACAGAACTTCTTCAGATAGTAACCGGTAGTAGTAGCGTATGACTTACCTGCCGCATTACCCGTGCGAGAGTGATAGCCGCCTACATAAGTCTCGATGGTTGGATGCTCGCTATTGTAAGCAGCCAAATCATTAGGCCATGCCTCGCCGTTCACTACGACAGTCTTGGCAAGACGAGGGTCGCGGTTGGCGTATGGATCATTCGCATCATAGAGAGGACTCTCTGAAATACTCTTACCATCAGTACACTCGAATGCATCAACGAGATCCTGGGTTGGACAGTTACCGCCCTGACCAGAAGAATAACCTACCGGGAAGTTGTAACCCTCGAAGGTGTTGGCAGAACCTGTACGGCGAGCCCAGAGAATCTCCTTAGAACTCTCGGTATTAGAGTAGTACTCCTTATCCCAAAGCAAATCAATGGAAGAAGCCAAGCCATAACCCTTAGCCTCAGCCTCATCAATGAGTTCCTTGTTGGCAGCAACCGCTGCACCCCAGAGATTCTTCTTCTCCTCGTCGGTCTTACCCTGTGTGAAGAGAGGTGATGCCTGATAGAGGGCTGTCTGTGCCTTCAAGGCAAGAACAGCGTACTTATTGGCACGACCAGTCTCAGCCTTTGCCAGGATATGGTCCTTATCAGCAGAGTAATCATCGATGATCTTATCCTTGATACTGTCACACTCATTGATGATGAATGCAAAGATCTTGTCAGCTTCAGTGCGTGGCAATGCTGTTTCTTCTGTACCCACTGTATTATGAGTCTTGAAAGGTACACCACCATACTGGCGAACCAGAGTGAAATAGAAGTAAGCACGTGCCCAACGAGCCTCATACTGATAGTTCTGGTAGAGGTACATCTGCTTCTCGTAATCCTTATTGAGTTTGAACTGATCGAAGGTCATGTTAGACCAGTTGTCAATCACCTCATTACAATAAGTGATTCCTTCGTAAGCAGAAGACCAGATGGTCTGGTGTGCATTAGATGCACTCCAGTTACCATTAAAGAAATCCTCCACAGAGTTTCCATCGTGGCTATACTCAGACTCATCTGTAGCAGATGAGAGCATCGCACCCGAAAGGTTACCCCAGTCTGTATCGATGTCATTGTATATCTTGGTCATCAAACCACCCACGTAGGTGAATGAACGCTGGATATACTCCTTGTCGTATGCTGTATATTCATTGTAGTCCATGTTGCATGAAGTCAATGCCATGGAAGCCAATGCAAAGCACAATATGTTTTTATTCAGTTTCATAATTGTAGTCCCTTTCGTTTAGAATGTTACAGCTGCACCCACCTGAATACTTCTTGTCAGAGGCTGTGTTGCGCTATATACTGCAGCATCAGCCTTGTCGAGATGGTCGGCTGTGAAAAGATCTGTACCACGAACATAAACCTTCACGTTGCTGATGAAGTCTACCTTCTGAAGCATTGTCTGTGGCAAGTAATAGTACATCTCTACATAACGGAGCTTCAAGTAGCTGCGGTCGAACATGTTGAGGGTACTGTTTACATCGTTGTTGGCATTGCTTGTGGTAGAAAGACGTGGGAACTGAGCATTCTCCGTATTACCACGCTCTGCAGACCATGAATTCTCATAGAGATACTGCGACAGGGTGTTGGTAGCCACTGCCGAACGATACAAGCCGTTGGTGGTCTTGAAACCAGTCCACTTGCCTACGCCCTGGAACATCGCATCGATACCCAAGCCCTTATACTCTGCACCGAGGTGGAAGTTATAATAGAGGTCTGGAGCTGTGGTGCTGTAACCTATCGCCTGACGGTCGTTAGAATCAATCTTGTCGTCATCGGTCAAATCCATATACTTCACATCACCAGGATGAACCGTAGTAAAGTTCTGCACAGGATAGCCCTTCTGCTGCATCTCTGCTGCAGAGATGGTTCCATCACCATCCAGGTCATCACTCTTCTGGAAGAAACCATTAGCTACATAACCGAATGCCTGACCGTATCGCTTGCCTGTAGAAGAGGTGTTGGCAAAAAGCTGTGGAGCCTCAGCCTGCTCCTCAACGATGGTCTTGTTCAGAGTCATGGATGCACCCAGGTTGATGGTGAAGTCGTTATTGAACTTCTTGCTGTAATCAGCAGAAACCTCAAAGCCCTTCTGGTTGATAACACCTACATTCTCATAAGGAGCAGTCAAACCGAATACGCTAGAGTAGCTACCTGCTGTAGAATACCAGATGTTGTAACGATGCTGGTAATAGTAATCAGCAGAAATGTTCAGACCTCCGAAGAGAGTGGCATCAAAACCTACATTGAGCTTGCTAGACTGCTCATGACCCAGGCTCTGAGTGCGGGCGGTTCCAAGATAGGTATTACCCCACTGTGTTCCTGTATAGGTAGCGTCGAATGGATAAGTAGCTGCATCCATCAGGTAGAACTGATCGTAGTAAGTCCATACATTATCTCCTGGGAGCACATCGAGTGACTGGTTACCCCAAGATGCACGCAACTTCAGGAAGTCAATCCACTTCACGTTCTTCATGAAAGCCTCGTTAGAGATATTCCATGCAGCAGAAACATTTGGAGAGAAAGCCCACTTGCTGCCAGGAGCCAGACGGCTGGAACCTGACTCTACGAGCGCTACATCCAAGAGGTATCTGCTATCGAAACCATAGTGAGCGAAGAGAGATATATTGTGACGGTAAACGGTGGTATTCGTTCCCGTCTTGTCATTGTACTCATAATCGTACTTCAACTGTCCATATACATTGTGCTTCTCTGCAAAAGTTCTATCGTAGTTGATAGAGGCATTCCAGATGCAACGACGAATCCAGGAATTGTTGCCGGAACCAGTACCCATGTTTGAGTCGGAACCCTGGATGGCAGACATGGAAGCATTGCCATTGGCTACCACATCACCATTATTGGCAACCTCATAGTAGCTATAACGATAGGTCTTAGAGTGATCCTCGTATACATTCGACCATGTATCGTAACCTATCTGCGTCTGTGCGCTCAATCCCTCGGTAATAGAAGAGAGATCCTGATCCAACTGTAAGTCGGCATAGAGAGCACGCTGATGATTCTTGTAATAAGCAGCAGCCTGGCTCTGAGCCACAGGGTTGTTGGTGGTATATACAGTGTTACCACCCCATACAGCATCATTCAACTTCACTGGGAAGGCATTGGCTGGCACCTTATAAATCATACCCCAAAGATCTGCCTGAGATCCTGGTTGCGACTGCTCTGTCAGCAAACCATACAAGTGGGTATGCAACTTGGTCTTAGGACCTAAGTCGATGTCCATGTTAGAACGCAAGGTTCCGCGGGTGTATTTATTCTGTGTAGAATAACCGTCGTTCTGGAAGTTCTTGATAAAGCCCTTGTTGGTGAGCAACTGCACGTTGGTATAATAACGGAAGTTGCTGGTACCACCCTTCAGCTCAACATCGTAACGGTTGTTGTGAGAAACATTGCGGAAAGTCTCATCAGCCCAGTTTACATTTGGATAGTAAAGAGGATTGGTTCCATTCTTGTAAGCATCAATCACCGCATCGCTATAGATGGCAGAACCACCCTGGTTGCGATAAGCCTCATTCACTGCAGAGGCATAAGTAGCGGCATCCACCATCTCAGGCTTGTTGGTCAAGTAAGAGAATGTATGGTCGTAAGATACCTTGATAGAATTGGAATTGTATTTACCATGCTTGGTAGTAATCAGGAGAACTCCGTTAGCACCCTTGTAACCATAAAGAGCTGTAGCTGCAGCATCCTTCAAGATCTGAACACTCTCCACATCCTCAGCCACCACGTTCTCCATCGCACGCTCCACGCCATCGATGATGATGAGCGGAGTGCTACCGCTAGACGACTGTACGCCACGGATATAGAAGGTAGGGTTCTGCGCATTGAAAAGGCCAGCACCATCCAAGCCTACAAGACCAGAGCCTTGACCCAGGATGTTGTTACCGATGTTGCGTGCGCCACGCTTGTTGACATCCTTGTTGGTGATGACACTGACAGAGGCTGTTGACTGTTCGCGAGAGAACTGGCGGTTAGCACCTATGTCAACCAGCTGATCCTTATATGCCACAGAATCTATGATGTCGGTCTGCGCCATTGCAGGCAGGCTCATGCCTGCAAGCAACGACAACATATATATATTCTTAGTTTTCATATACGAATTCATTTAACTATATTATTCTATGTCCCAACTAGGATTATTCCCAACCTGGGTTTTGAACAAGACCATATTTCTTGTTAATCTCAGCCTGTGGCAATGGTTCGAACAACCACTTCTTCACCTCGTTGCTCTTTGGATCTTTGTTCCAGAGATAACGGCTGTTACCGGTAATCGTCTTGATAGAACTCAAGAAGAAGAGAGGCTGTGTTGAAGATGCATCGTTATCACGGTCGGCACCTACCCAAGCCTTATGACGGCTCTCGAAAATGGAACCCTTCTGAATCATGCGATACTGCATGATACCATGAAGCTGCTTGGTCATCCAGTCGGTTCTCTTCATACGAATCATATCAAACCAGCGTGCGTTGGTAAGACCCAGCTCGCGAACTCGTTCATCGAGCAATTCTTCCATGAATTCAGTAGAAGTCTCACCATTGGCAAGAGTGACAGTAGCAGTAGCGGCTGCGGCTGCAGTAGTAGCTGTATAGCCCTTAACCTTGCGATAGGTTGAGTTAGTCCACATCTTAGCCATAGAAGGAAGACCTACACGTGAGCGAACCATATCCACCATCTTCACTGCCTTTTCCACATCAGGAGCAGAGCGCTTTACCAAAGCCTCAGCATACTGGAGATAGAACTCTGGCAATGAAAGCGCTACCCATTGGGTTGGGAATCGATAGGAATCCGCACCGGAATCACCACTATATACACCTGTTCCAAGATAATACTTGTTGAATCCGTAACCAGAACCGAACATGGTATTCTGCTGGGTCAACACACCGGTTGCACCATCGTTACCATTATACCAAAGCTCCCAAGGATAACCTGTCATAGAAGCTGTTGTCCAGTCGAGGTTCAAGTTCTGACCATTGACGATACACTCTTCATAGAGACGTGGATCACGGGTAAGACTTGTATTAATCTGACGGCCACCACTAGGAACATTACCACTTACAAACATGGTATGCAAAGACTTTGGATTACGGGTGATGGCACCAGTAGCAGAATTGGTCACAAAGTTCTTTACTCGATAGGTCACGATACCGGCAGTATCGGTCTCTGTCTCCAAATCTGGCTTTATAGCCGAATTTTTGTATGTCTTCTTGGCTGCATTGTCCCAGTCGAAAGGCTCACCATCGTTCCAGGAGAACTTCTCTACATACTCCTGTGTAGGACAGTAAGCATTACGTGGCACATCCTTTGAATACCACTCATGCCATCCATAACGGGCTGTCGACATAGGGTCGTTACCATATACACGAACAGAGTGAAGAATCTCGGTTGATGCATTCAAGAAGTAACCGCGGCGATAAGCCAAGCGATAGTAAGGAACCTTCTTCGCTGCAGTATTGGCGGTCTTTGGAATATCAGCTGTAACCAGAGCATACTGACCGTTTGCCAACAAAGCATTGTAGAAATCATCACAAGCCTTGGCAAAAGCATCCCAACGTTCATGATATTTTGATGCATCAGTATACATCACGTATGGCTTCACTTCTTCGGAAACGCCATTATAATATGGCTTACCATCTTCTGGATTCAGCAAAGGAGAAGCAGCAAACTGAAGAATCTTACACTTCAGAGCCATGGCACCCGCCTTGGTCCAACGGCCATTCATGGTAGCAGGATTAGATGTAATCCATGGGAAATCGCTATCATTGATTGCCTGGTCGAGCTCGTTAACCATCCAGTTTACACATTCCTCAACGGTGTTACGTGGGAACCGGCCACTGGTTTCGTCAGTAGTAAGCGCATGATCCATAATTGGAATACCGCCATAGTGCTGAAAGGTATTGAAGAAGGCATCTACCATCAGACAGCGTGCCTCAGCCTTCAAACGGTTCTTCTCGTCCTGCTTCATATCAGATTCAGGAGCACGGTCTACGTTCTCCAGGAAGATGTGACCTGCACGGATTGTGTACCACTGGAACTCCTTGTCGTATGAATAAAGTGGTCCATCCAATCCATCAGAACGGTTGGTTGTGGCAGTCATGGAACCTGTATAATACTGTCCATAAACGGCAGCTCCGTTCCAGAACTGATGCCAACAGTCGGTTAAGGCATCCATCTTACCGGCATAAGGGTTACCAGAGTGAGGCATGTTAGCACCACCATTGGCATAAGGCAATCCATAATACTGCTTTGAATAGATACCTACAAGAAACTGGCGAGTATATTCAGCATTTGTGAATACGGAATCAATAGTAGCAGTAGAACTCGTCGCCTTGTCGAGCGAAGCATCACCCACGGCAATGGTATCTGTACAAGCGGTCATTGCTGCGCCAGCTAAGATCATCGCCACTGCACTATTTAATAATATATTATGTTTCATTGTTTCTTTATCTCTTAATTGTATATACCTTATTATATTAGAAACCAACATTCAGACTGATGGTGTATGTACGCTGAAGTGGGTAAGAAGGTGAATTGGATGCCCTTGTCTCAGGATCACCCCACTTGTAAGGAGTGAGTGTAATCAAGTTATAGCCAGACAATGTTACCTCGCACTTATTCATACCAATCTTCTTGAAAGTAGGATTGATGAAGTCGTATGAAACTGAAATAGTCTTCAAACGGAGATACTTCGCATCCTTCTCCCAAAGGTCTGAACCTGCATAGTTCTGAACAGCATTTGCCCATGTAGCACGTGGATAGAGCGCACTCTGTGACTCATTGACTCCTGGTGTCCATGTATTGTTTACATGGTATGAGAGGAGACCGCCCTGTGTAGTGTTAGATGAGCAGAAGAATGGCTGACGGAATACGTCGGTGATATAACGGGTCACGTTCCATGCACCTGTCAGCTGAGCATTGAAGGTAATGCGCTTGTAGTTGAAGCCCAAGTTCAAACCTGCCATGTACTCAGGATCATCGGTGTAACCATTGTCACGGGTCATATCGTTCTGGTCAATTTTGTTATCTCCATCCAAATCTACATAAACACAGTCACCAGGCTGCAAGTTTGCTACCAACTGTGTTGGGAATGGCTTGCCGAATACCTGCTCATACTCAGCCTTGGTCTGTTCTCCCTCGTAATACTTCCAGAACTTATACATAGAGCGAGCACCGATACGGTGACCCTTAGCCAACATATAGTCGTTCTTCTGAGGAGTTTCTCTCATCTCGATAATCTCATTCTGGTTATAAGAGAGATTCAACTTACCCCATACACGGAGATCCTTTCCTATCTTGTCGTTGTAACCGACAGAAAGCTCCCAACCCCATGACTTTGTCTCACCGGCATTGGTGTATGGCATGGTGAAACCGATGGTTGAAGGTACCGTTGCGTCACGAACAAGAATATCTGTACGATGCTCACGATAGTAATCGAAGGTAGTCTTCAAACGGTCATTGAGGAAGTTCAAGTCGAAACCGTAGTCCTGCTTGAATGCCTTCTCCCAACCGATATTAGGGTTATTCTTCATTGACTCGTATGCACCGGCAATACCTGATGTACCAGAAACAGTACCAGACTGTGCATTACCAAAGAGATAACCATAGGTATCTGTATATGGAGAGGTCATACAGTTACTGATGAGACCATAAGAACCTGTGATGAACGGATCAGCAAGATACATGAAGCGGATAGCATCCACTGTCTTATCGTTACCTACGAGACCCCAAGATGCACGAAGCTTGAAGAAAGAAGCAATCTTAGAGATTGGCTTCCAGAAACTCTCTTCACTTACAATCCAACCAAGAGAACCGGCAGGGAATGTTCCGAAACGGCGTCCTGGTGCAAAGTTCTCAGAACCATTGTAACCCATATTGAACTCTGCCAGATACTTATTGGCATAGTCGTAAGTAACACGACCTACCAGACCTACGTATGAACGAGGTACATCAGGATAAGAAGTACCAGAGTAGTAATACTGCTTAGACTGGTTGTAGAGAGCCAAAGCATTCACGGTATGCTTACCGAAGGTGCGTGAATAAGTGAAGCTTCCCTCCAGATACCAGTCACGAGCCTTACCCTGAGAATTCTTATATGAAGGATCTGTGTCATTACCATTCTGACGATACAGGATATAAGGAGTACCATCAGCATTATAGATAATCTTGCCATCCTCGTCATACTGTACGAGTGGATTGAAGGTAGCAACACCGCAGTTGCCCTGCTTGTTGATAGTATAGGCTGAGTTGTAAGAACCCTTAACCTTGAAAGTCAATCCCTTGGTGATGAAGTCAAGTTTCTGGTCGAGCACAAGGTCCATCTGAATCTTGTTGACGTTGGTCTGCATGAAACCATTGCCATAGTAAGCCATACCTGAACCGCCCAAGAAAGGAAGATTCAAGCCATCGGTATAGTCGGTGGTGCAATATACCATCTTACCATCCACGATACCAGGGCTGGAGAATGGAGTTGCATAATAAATGTTCTTGATCATACCGCCAGAACCCTGACCTGTATATGGCTTGTCAGCATTGCTTACGTTACCGGCTACATTGAAAGATACGGTTGTAGTCTTGGTTGCCTTGAGGTCGAGGTTAGAACGATAGTTGAAACGCTGATACTGGTAACCATAGTCATAGCCACGTCCAAACTCCTTGAAGAGACCACCCTGAGAATAATAACCTGCAGAGATAAAGTACTTCACACGGTCGGTACCGCCAGAGATATTCAAGTTGTGCTGCTGCTGGAGCGTCACATCCTTCATGATATAGTCTGCCCATCGAGTGCTAGGAAAACGGATAGGGTCTGAACCATCCTGGAACTTCTGGATAATGCCGCTAGAGAAACTAGGAGCAAAGGCATTTTTAGGGTCAGCCATATAAGCATCCAAACTTGCATACTTGCCGTTAGCAACAGCTACATTGGCTGTCTGCAAGTAATCATTATAGCTCATCTGGTTGTAGAAGTTAGCATACTCGTATGAACTAGCCTGCTCTACCATCTTGGTTGGAGTAAGGGCTGTCCATGATGTAGACGCACTGATCTTGGCCTTGCCCTGTGCACCACGCTTGGTAGTGATAAGGACAACACCATTTGCACCACGAACACCGAACACGGCAGTCGCGGAAGCATCCTTCAACACGGTAACGCTTTCGATTTCATTTGGGTCGATATCACCCATGGCACGTTCTACACCATCCACCTGAATCAAAGGTGCAGAATCTCCCCACGTAGCCTTACCACGAACGAAAATCTCTGCGGCATCGCTACCTGGCTCACCGGAATACTGTACGGTTGTCACACCTGAAAGCTGACCACCGAGCACATTATTAACAGAACCCACAGATGTACGGATGAGGTCATCACTCTTCACACTGGAGATAGCACCCGTAAGAGTAACCTTCTTCTGCACACCGTAAGCTACGATTTCAACCTCCTTCAAAGTATGGTCGGCAGCTTCGAGCTGAACCTTCATACCTGTCTTGGCTGGTAAAATGACATCTTTGAAGCCCAGATAAGAGATCTTAATCTTAGATCCTGGCTTCACTTTAATTGCAAAGTTACCATCCATGTCTGAGACGGTACCTAAGGTAGCATTGCCACCTACAACAACTACACTTGCTCCGATTACAGGTTCGCCCAAATCGTCGACAATTGTACCTTTAACAAGTTCTCCCTGTTGTACATTCTGAACCTCAGCAATAGCCTTCGACACCAAGATTGGTGAGAAAGTCATCGTCGTGAGACACAGCGCCAAGGGTAGAACAGAACTTTTCAGGACTTTGTTTTTGTTCATACCTGGTTTAGTTTTTAAGAAAATCAGCAGCAGAATCCAAACGCCCCGCCACCAACGTTCATGTTTGTATTTAATTTTGTTTAATTCTTTGGTTTAAAATTTGTTGCGGCAAAAGTACGAATTTCATTGTATATATATAAATCTAAATCGTACAATTATCCGTCAGATTGTACAAATATACATAATAAACAAACAAAAAGACACAATAAATAACAAAAAATAGCACGGAAAACAAAGGAAAGAGACAATAATGCCTAGTTTATCTAGTGGATTTAGTTTTAGTCAGTAGGCTTTCTATCAATCCTTGAATTCCAAGGAGAGTTCTCCTGTTCCCAGAAGATTATAGCTCATGCGATGGTATGGCGTAGTGCCGAATTCCTTGATTGCCGCACGATGCTTCTTCGTAGGATAGCCCTTGTTGCTCTTCCAGTCGTACTGAGGATATTCCTCGGCAAGGGCATCCATATAGTCATCACGATAGGTCTTGGCAAGGATGCTTGCCGCTGCTATCGCCAGATACTTTCCGTCACCTTTTACTATAGTAGTATAAGGTAAATCCTGGTAAGGCTTGAAACGGTTGCCGTCTACGATGACTGCCTCTGGGCGCACCTTCAACTGGTCCAAGGCACGATGCATCGCCAGAAAACTGGCATTCAGAATATTGATCTGATCGATTTCTTCGGGAGTAACCACGCCCACAGCCCAAGCCACGGCATCACGTTCTATCTGCTCGCGGAGCGCCTTGCGCTTCTTGTCGGTGAGTTTCTTACTATCGTTCAAATCTGCATTCTGATAATTGGGTGGAAGGATGACGGCGGCAGCATATACGCTGCCTGCCAAGCATCCGCGGCCAGCCTCATCGCAGCCAGCCTCTATCATATCCTTATAATAATGACTTTCTAACATAGACATTAAGTTTTTTACAAGAGAGCTTCAATCCTTCCTTAGAACATCATGGCTACTCGCTTCACGCCAGCAACCAGCGCATCTACCTCCTCCTTGGTATTGTACAAGGCGAAGCTGGCACGAACGGTGCCGAGAATGCCATAGCGGTCCATCAAAGGCTGTGCACAGTGATGACCAGTACGAACGGCGATACCCAGGCGGTCGAGCAAGGTTCCCATATCCATGTGATGAATATCACCAACCAAGAAGCTGACAACGGCATCCTTGCCTTCCTGCTCACCAAAAAGCCTGATTCCATCGATGGTTCTCATCTGTTCCATGCAGTAACGGGTGAGTTCCTGCTCGTGCTTGGCGATGTTGTCCATGCCGAGCGCGGAAACATAATCGATGGCTTTAGCCAAACCGTGGGTAGCTACATAATCCGGAGTACCAGCCTCGAACTTGAAAGGCAACTTCTCGAAAGTGGTCTTCTCGAAGCTTACACTCTCGATCATTTCGCCACCTCCCTGGTAAGGAGGCAACTTCTCAAGCCATTCTTCCTTGCCGTAAAGCACACCGATACCGGTAGGACCATAGATCTTATGACCGCTGAAAGCGAAGAAATCGCAATCCATGTCCTGCACATCCACAGCGAAATGAGGAGTACTCTGAGCACCATCCACTATCACAGGTACACCGTGCTCATGAGCAATCTTAATCATCTCTTTCACCGGATTCACCGTACCCAGCACATTGCTTACCTGAGCGATGCTCACGATTTTGGTGCGTTCAGTGAATAAATGGGCGAATTCATCGAGGTTTATCTCACCTTTATCGTTGATTGGGATTACACGAATGGCGATTCCCTTCTTGGCAGCCTGCAACTGCCAAGGCACGATATTGGAATGATGCTCCATGGTAGAGATAATCACCTCGTCGCCTTCGCTCATAAAGGCATCACAGAACGATGAAACCACGAGATTCAGACTCTCGGTAGTACCACGGGTAAAGATGATTTCCTCAACCTTCGGTGCATTGATAAACTTGCGCACAGTCTCGCGGGCTGCCTCATGAAGGTCGGTAGCCTGCTGAGAGAGATAGTGCACACCACGATGCACATTGGCATTTACATTGAGATACTCGTCGCGCATGGCATCGAGCACACACAATGGCTTCTGCGTGGTTGCTGCATTATCCAGATACACCAATGGCTTATCGTATACCGTTCTCGATAAAATCGGGAAATCTGCTCTTACTTGATTGATATCATACATATTTTTAAGAACTTAACTCCTTTAAAAGGATATTATCTACTTGCAAAGCTTGCAGCCCTCACACTTATTGAGTTCACCACGGAATCGCTTCTCTACGAGATGATGCAGGCGATCGCGCAATGGTTCCAGCTCCATCTTGTCGATGACTTCGTTGATAAATGCAAACTGAAGGAGCAACTTAGCCTCCTCACGGCTCACACCACGCTGCTGCATATAGAACAATGCCGCATCGTTGAGCTGACCTACAGTACTTCCGTGCGCACACTTCACATCGTCAGCATAAATCTCCAGCATAGGCTGGGTGAACATGCGGGCTGTCTTCGTAGCACAAAGGTTCTGATTGGTTTCCTGCGAAGTGGTCTTCTGGGCACCATGACGAACCAATACTCTACCGGCAAAAGCACCACGTGCCTCACCATCGAGCACATACTTGTAAAGCTCGTTGCTGGTACAATGACCCACCTGGTGGTCGATGAGCGTATTGTTATCTACCACCTGGTTCTTATCGGCAATCACACAACCATTGCAGAAGCACTCGGCTCCCTCGCCCTTGAATACGAGGTCGAGACGGTTGCGGGTGATACCATTATGAAGCGTGATGACGTTATGGTTTACGCGGCTGTTAGCCTGCTGCTCAATGTAAACGTTGCTGACACGACGGTTCTTGTAATGAGTCTCCTCCAGACAATAGAGGTCGAGACTGGCATTCTCGCCTACGTATGCCTCGATTACCTGGGTAGCGAGGAAGTTCTTGTCATCGGCAGCATGATCGCAGAAGAGGAACTTAGCCTCAGCGCCCTGTTCCATCACGATGAGGACACGACGGTTTACCATCAAATCAACATCCGAACGAAGGATATTGATTACCTGAATGGTTCGCTCCACCTTCACGTTCTTTGGAACGTAGATCAACAAGCCATCCTGTGCCAGAACAGTATTCAATGCCGTGATGCCATCTTCATCGGTTTTGGCTATCTTGGCATAGTATTTCTCGATGAAATCGGGGTTTTCTGCAGCAATCTTGCTCAAAGAATCCACGATAACACCCTCAGGAAGTTCTACCTTTGGCAATGCCTTACTATAGAAAGCATCGTTCACCACGAAGTAGAGCGAAGTGCTCAGGTTAGGCACATCGCAGCGGAAAGCCTCGTATGGATCTACCGGAATTTCCAGACGATTCAAGTTCAAGCCATAGTCTGGCTCGAAGATGGCACTCATATCTGTGTACTTATATCTTTCTACCTTTCGGGAAGGGAAGCCCAGGCGACGGAAGTCCTCGAAGGCAGCATCACGCACCGCATTGAGAACCTCAGCACTGTTCCTCTTGATCATTCTCGAAGAAGACTGATACAAGTCTAAATATTGATTTTCTGAAAGCATAGCCATCCTCCTATTATTTCTCATCTACTTCAGCCTTGATCCAGTCGTAGCCACGAGCCTCAATCTCCTTGGCAAGTTCAGGACCGGCAGTCTTCACGATTCTACCCTTATAGAGTACGTGAACCACACTTGGCTTAATCATATCGAGCAGACGCTCATAGTGAGTAATGACGATGGCAGATGTCTGGTCGGTATGCATCTTATTCACACCGTCAGCCACGATACGCATTGCATCCACGTCGAGACCCGAGTCGGTTTCATCGAGGATAGAGAGCTTTGGCTCGAGCATCGCCATCTGGAAAATCTCGTTGCGCTTCTTCTCACCACCCGAGAAACCTTCGTTTACAGAACGGCGAGCCAACTTGCTGTCCAACTCCACCAACTCGCGCTTCTCACGCATCAGTTTCATGAATTCGCTGGTGTTCAATGGCTCCAAACCCTGATACTCACGCTTGGCATTGATAGCCGCACGCATGAAGTTGGTCATGGATACGCCAGGAATCTCCACTGGATACTGGAAAGAGAGGAACAATCCCTCACGGGCACGATCCTCTGGCTTCATATCCAGGAGGTTCTTGCCGTTGAAGATAGCCTCACCCTCGGTTACGGTATAGAGAGGGTTACCTGTGAGCACAGCGCTCAAGGTTGACTTACCGGAACCGTTAGGTCCCATGATAGCATGTATCTCACCATCGTTGATGGTCAGGTTGATACCTTTCAATATTTCTTTGCCTGCAATAGTAGCATGCAGATTCTTTACCTCTAACATAATTTTAGTCAATTTTTATCGATTTCATCGAGAATAATGATGATTATCCTACGGTTCCTTCGAGTGAAACACTCAGGAGTTTCTGTGCCTCTACGGCAAACTCCATAGGCAACTTGTTGAGCACATCCTTGGCATAGCCGTTTACAATCAGACCGACAGCCTCCTCGGTAGGAATACCTCGCTGATTGCAATAGAAGAGCTGGTCTTCTGAAATCTTCGAGGTAGTTGCCTCATGCTCGAACACGGCTGTGTCGTTATGGGCATCCATGTATGGGAAGGTATGCGCTCCGCAATCGCTGCCCAGCAACAAAGAGTCGCAAGAACTGTAGTTGCGGGCATTATCGGCATTGGATGTAGCACGAACCAGACCACGATAGGAGTTCTGGCTATGACCTGCCGAGATACCTTTAGAGATGATGGTACTCTTGGTATTCTTACCCATGTGAATCATCTTGGTACCGGTATCGGCCTCCTGATAGTTGTTGGTAACAGCCACGCTGTAGAACTCTGCCACAGAGTTGTCGCCACGCAAGATGCAGGAAGGATACTTCCAGGTAATCGCAGAACCTGTCTCTACCTGAGTCCAGCTCAACTTAGAGTTCACACCACGCAAGTCACCTCGCTTGGTTACCAGGTTCAGCACACCACCCTTACCATGTTCATCACCAGGATACCAGTTCTGAACGGTAGAGTATTTCACCTCAGCATTATCCTTGACGATAATCTCTACGATAGCTGCATGGAGCTGGTTCTCATCACGCATTGGCGCTGTACATCCCTCCAGGTAAGAAACGTAAGCATCATCATCGGCGATGATCAATGTACGCTCAAACTGACCGGTGTTACGGGCATTGATGCGGAAGTAACTGCTCAACTCCATAGGGCAGCGGACGCCTTTAGGAATATAAACGAATGAGCCATCGCTGAATACGCAACTGTTCAAGGCTGCATAGAAGTTATCACGATAAGGAACCACGGTTCCCAGATACTCTCTTACCAAATCAGGATGCTCCTTCACAGCCTCACCAATACTACAGAAGATGACGCCCTTCTCACGGAGTTTCTCCTTGAAGGTAGTCTTCACCGACACAGAGTCCATGATGGCATCTACGGCGGTACCGCTCAAAGCCAGACGCTCCTCCAGAGGAATACCGAGCTTGTCAAATGTCTTCTCCAGCTCAGGGTCTATCTCCTTGTTCTTCGGCTTCTTTGCCAAAGGGTCGGCATAGTATGAAATCTCCTGGTAGTCAATAGGTGGCACATGCACGTGTCCCCACTTTGGCTCCTTGAGCGTCTTCCAGTAATTGTAGGCTTTCAGACGAAATTCGAGCATCCAGTCTGGCTCTCCCTTCTTCTGCGAGATCAGGCGCACAACATCCTCGTTGAGACCCTTTTCTATGATTTCAGTATGTACATCGGTGGTAAAGCCGAATTCATATTTCTGCTCAGCCACCTGCTTGACAAACTGATTCTTTTCTTGTTCTTTCTCTGCCATTTTATTTAGAATAACCTTTCGTTATTTTAACCCTAAATAGGGATAAGCCGCTGAGGACTCATCCCTACCTTATTATATATAGGATAGAGCGAAAAGACAAATGAATTCTTCACTTTTCGTTCTTCACTCTTCACTTTATTAAAGTTTCTGCTCTACCTCGATTTCTGTGAAGGTCTCGATAATGTCGCCTTCCTGGATATCGTTGTAGTTGACGAGGCTCAAACCACACTCCATACCGGTAACCACCTCCTTGACATCGTCCTTGTAACGCTTCAAGGCACCGATTTCTGCAGTACGGATTACGATACCGTCACGGATGACGCGAGCCTTATCCTTAGCGTGTACCTTACCCTCGGTAACGAGACCACCGGCAATAGTACCCACCTTGGAAATCTTGAAGGTCTGCTTCACCTCAACCTGACCGGTAACGATTTCCTTCTTCACCTTGTCGAGCATACCTACCATCGCGCTCTTGATATCGTCGATAGCATCGTAGATGATAGAGTATGTGTTGATTTCAACACCCTCACGGTCGGCAGCCTTGCGAGCATCGGCAGATGGACGAACCTGGAAACCAACGATGACTGCATCTGAAGCAGATGCCAGCATCACGTCGTTCTCAGAAATCTGACCCACAGCCTTGTTCACTACGTTCACCTGAACCTTCTCGGTAGAAAGCTTGATGAATGAGTCGCTCAATGCCTCAACAGAACCGTCGGTATCACCCTTCACGATGACGTTCAACTCGTGGAACTCACCACGTGCGATACGGTGAGAGATATCACCCAAGGTCAAGCGCTTCTGAGTACGCAAGCCCTGCTCACGCTGCAACTGCTCACGCTTGTTGGCGATTTCGCGAGCCTCCTGCTCAGTCTCGATTACGTGGAACTGGTCACCTGCTGTAGGTGCGCCGTTCAAACCGAGGATGATAGCTGGCTCAGCTGGAGCTGCTGACTTGATGTTGGCATTACGCTCATTGAACATAGCCTTGACACGACCCCAAGATGTACCGGCAAGTACGATATCGCCTACCTTCAAGGTACCGTTGGCAACCAATACGGTAGAAACATATCCACGACCCTTGTCGAGAGAAGACTCGATGATGGTACCTGTTGCGCGACGGTTAGGGTTAGCCTTCAAGTCGAGCATATCAGCCTCAAGGAGCACCTTGTCGAGCAGATCGTGAACACCGATACCCTTCTTGGCACTGATTTCCTGGCACTGATACTTACCACCCCACTCCTCAACGAGCAGGTTCATGTTAGCCAAGTCCTCACGGATACGGTCTGGGTTGGCACCTGGCTTATCAATCTTGTTGATTGCGAATACCATTGGCACACCGGCAGCCTGCGCATGGGCGATAGCCTCTTTGGTAGTAGGCATCACGGAGTCATCGGCTGCGATGATGATGATGGCAATATCGGTAGCCTGGGCACCACGGGCACGCATGGCGGTGAACGCCTCGTGACCAGGAGTATCCAGGAAGGTTACCTTGCGACCGCTGTTCAGGGTCACACTATAGGCACCGATATGCTGGGTAATACCACCCGCCTCACCGGCAATCACATTGGTATTGCGGATATAGTCGAGCAAAGAGGTCTTACCATGGTCTACGTGACCCATGACGGTTACGATTGGAGCACGTGGAACCAAGTCGTTCTCATCATCCTCTTCCTCGCTCACTGCCTCCTGAACCTCGGCACTCACGTATTCGGTCTTGAAACCGAACTCCTCAGCCACCATGTTGATGGTTTCAGCATCCAGACGCTGGTTGATAGATACCATGATACCTACGCCCATCAGCGTAGAGATAACCTGAGTAACGCTGATATCCATCATCGTAGCCAACTCGCTAACGGTAACGAACTCAGTGAGCTTCAGGGTCTTGCTTTCCTTCTGCTCCTGACGAGCCTGGTCCTGCAACTTCTCCTGCACAGCCTCACGCTTCTCCTTACGATACTTAGCACCCTTCTTGTTCTGGCTCTTGCTGGTCAAACGTGCAAGAGTCTCCTTAACCTGGCGTGCTACAGCCTCGTCGTCCACCTCAATCTGGCGCTGGTTGCCGCGGTTGTTGTTATTGCCCTTGTTATTGTTGTTATTATTATTTCTGTTCTTGTTTCTGTTCTTCTTGTTGCCACCATTGTTGCCATTATTGCCCTTATTATTCTGGCCGTTACCGTCGCCATTGTTCTTAGCTTCGGCATTGATGTCAACACGCTCCTTGTTGATACGAACACGCTTCTTGCGATCGTTGTGCTGCTGAGCCAATTTCTCCTCACGCTCCTTGCGTCTCTCCTCCTTCGACTTTTTCTTAGGACGAGTACTCTGGTTGAGAGAAGAGAGGTCAATCTTACCCAACACCTTAGGCTCATTGGCAGAGAACTTCTTCTCACTCTTAAGAGTGAATACACTTGAAGCCTGACTGCTAGCAGCAGTATTCTGCTGTGACTTCTGCTCAGCATTCTGGTGCTGAGCGTTTCCATTCTGTTTACCCTGTGCAGCATTCTTATGACCCTTGGAGTCATTCATCTTTGGCTGCTGTGATTTTTGCTGATTCTCTTGTTTCATCTGTTGTTTTTGCTGAGAGCCCTGTTGATGAGGTCTCTGATCATGTTTTGGCTCAGCCTTACGAGCTTCTTTTACTGGCGCGTGACTGACGGCAGCAGTCTCGTGCTTAGGTTTCTCTGACTTATGGGCAGCAGACTCTGCAGAGTTTCCCTTGCCGATGCTATCCAAGTCAATCTTACCCAGCGGCTTGAACTGCTGCTGCTTGCTTGACTCCAACGAGTTTTCGGCATGAAGGTCGTCCTGCTCTTGTGCACGCTTCTTATCCTTGCCCTTTTTGGAAAAGAGTTTCTCGGCCTGATCGCGAACCTCCTTATCATGACTGAAGGCATTAGTCAATGCCTGATACTGCTGGTCGCTGAGTTTGAAGCTCGGTTCGGCCTTGACCTCTCCCAGGTCTTTCTTTCGTTCTAGGAATTCAACTGCCGTCTGAAGTCCTATATTCAATTCACGTAGTGCTTTGTGTAATCTGATGCTCATATATATATTTTAATCTCCTATTTTTAAAGTTTGATTCCCCTGTAGCACCCGCCAGCAAGGGAAAATTATTGTTCGAATTCAGCTCGCAATACCTTGAGAACGTTATCAACGGTCTCCTCCTCAAGGTCAGCCTTCTCTACAATCATGTCGCGTGGTGCGTTGAGCACCTGCTTGGCTGTATCGTAGCCGATACCCTTGATAGCATCGATAACCCACTGGTCGATCTCGTCAGAGAACTCATCCAGGTAGATATCCTCATCAGCCTCATTCTCGCCCACCTCGCGGAATACATCGATGGTGTATTCTGTAAGCATAGAAGCCAGCTTGATGTTCATACCGCCACGACCGATGGCCAGGCTTACCTCCTCTGGCTTCAGGAATACTTCTGCCTTCTTGTTCTCCTCGTCGATGGTGACAGAGGTGATAGAAGCAGGAGCCAGGGCACGCTGGATGAACAGCTTGGTATTGGCGCTGTAGTTGATGACGTCGAGGTTCTCGTTGCAGAGCTCACGAACGATGCCGTGAACACGGCTACCCTTTACACCTACGCAGGCACCTACTGGATCGATGCGCTCGTCGAAACTCTCCACAGCAATCTTGGCACGCTCTCCCGGAAGACGGGCGATGCGACGGATGGCTACCAGACCCTCTGCTATCTCAGGAACCTCTGCCTCCAGCAGACGCTGCAGGAAGATAGGCGCTGTACGGCTCAGGATAATCTTAGGGTTGTTGTTGTCGTTGTCAACACGGAGGATGACGGCACGCACCGTCTCACCCTTGCGATAGTTATCGCCAGGAATCTGCTCTGTCTTAGGCAACATCAACTCGTTGTTCTCGTCGTCAACGATAAGCACCTCGCGCTTCCATACCTGGTAAACCTCACCAGAGATTACCTGACCCACGCGATCCTTGTACTTATTATAGAGAGAGTCATGCTCAAGCTCAAGAATCTTAGAAGCCAATGTCTGGCGAAGGGTCAGGATAGCACGGCGGCCGAACTTGTTGAAGTCAACCTTCTCGCTCACATCCTCGCCTACCTCGTAGTCTGGCTCAATCTTCTGAGCTTCGGAAAGGGCGATTTCCTTGTTCTCATCCTCCACCTCACCATCGGCAACAACTACACGGTTGCGATAAATCTCGAAGTCACCCTTGTCTGGGTTCACGATAACATCGAAGTTTTCGTCACTACCGAAAATCTTAGCAAGCACGTTGCGGAAACTTTCCTCCAACACACTTACCAAAGTAGTACGGTCGATATTCTTGGTTTCTTTAAACTCGCGGAATGTATCAATCATACTCGCAGTTAATTCTTGCTCTTTTTTAGCCATAGCTTATTTGAAACTGATTATATATTTTGTATATTTTACTTTATCCATCTGGTAAACGTGGTCCACTTCCATCTTTACAGGACGCTTCTTACCTTCAACCTTTACCTTTTCTTCCACGCCAACTGTGAAGTCGTTACCGTCCACAGCCTTCAAGATGCCCTTTACCTTGATGCCATCTGCATCGAGCACCTCTACCTCCTTGCCTACGAAGTTGATATACTGCTGTGGAACCTTGAATGGCTGACCGAGACCTGCGGATCCTACCTCCAGCTCATAGTCCTCGTCATCACGACTCAAGCGTTCTTCAATATATCTACTCAAAGCCACACAATCCTCAATCCATACACCGTCAGCGTGGTCAATCTCGACTACGATGCGATTGTCCGGACTGATTTCAATGTCTACCAGGAAATATTCCTGATCCTGGAGCCATTCATCAACTAATTTTTTTACGACGTTTTTATCAATCATATATACCTATTTAAAATAAAATGAGGAACTCTTGCGAGCCCCTCATTCCACTGAACGGTGCAAAATTACGAATATTTTTGAGAATATCCAAAGATTTCCCCGTTTTTTTCTTCATAGCCTGCGCATTTTTAGGTAATTGTGCAGGATTTTGCACTTATTTCTTTGCCGGACGCAGTATTTTGCTGTATTCTTCTGGTGAATTCAGCAACTTTACAGCCTCCTTAATCTGCTTGTCATAACGCAGAGAGTTCTGGATGGCACCAGCCTGGAAATAATAGGCTGCAACAATCTCATTTTCCAACAGTTGCTTGATATACTCCTTGTTGTAATCCAGGTCTTTCGCCACATTGTGGCTCAGCTTCTTCTTCAAAGCCTCAAACTCCGGTTTGGCATCGTCGTAATATCCCTCGAACTTGGCGAGTTTCTCCAAATCTTTCAGATACTTCTCGGTCTCTCGGTCGTATTTGAAATCCGCCTTCAGCACTCTTGCCTTGAACTCATCGTAATCGGCATCGGTAAGAGCGAAATCCTTGGCTGGGGCGATGGTAGGATGCTTGGCGATATAATCCACTTCGTAGTTGAGCATCACCTCGTTGCTGTCTCTTGCGCCCGCCAGATAGAAGGCGATGTTAGGAAGCGAATCAGGCTTCACCTCAACATCCGGCTTCACGCCGCCGCCATCACGCACCTCTCTGCCATTGGCGGTATAGAATACCTTGGTCAGGGAATCAGGCACATGCTCCACATAGCCTCCCTTGGAATGCTTGTAGTTGAGCGCCTGCACGCATCTTCCACTCGGGATATAGTATTTGGCTGTGGTCAGCTTCATCTGTCCGTTGTAAGGCAGGTCCATCGTGGTCTGCACCAGTCCCTTGCCATACGTGCGCGTACCTAATATAATAGCACGGTCATAATCCTGCAGGCTGCCGCTCATAATCTCGCTGGCGCTGGCAGAATTTCCATTCACGAGCACCACCATCGGCATTACGGAGTCTACAGGCTCCACGCTGGTCTTGTATTCCTTGTTGGAACGCTGCAGCTTGCCCTGCATCTTCAGCACGGTCTTTCCCTTTGGCAGGAACATGTTGATGATGCTCACCGCCTCGCTCACCGAACCGCCGCCATTGTTGCGGAGGTCAAATACCAAGCCCTTGGCACCCTGCTTCTTCAGGTCGATGAAGGCACGGCGCACGTCCTTGGCGCAATTGTCGGTGAAGGAATTGAAGTTGATGTATCCGAATCCGCCCTCCAGCATACCGTAATATGGGAGGAACGGCATCTGGATGGTACGGCGGGTTATCTTCATCTTCAAAGTCTTGCCCGTACTTGGCCGCTTCACCTTAATGATAAAGGATGTACCCGGGTCACCACGAAGATGATCGCTCACATAAGCCACGTCTTTATTGGTCATATCCTCATTGTCGATGCTGAGAATGATGTCGCCCTTCTTCAATCCCACTTCGGCAGCAGGCATATTCTCGTATGGTTCGCTGATGCAGACACGCTGCAACTGGAAGTTGTAGCGCACCACGGCACCCACACCGGCATATTTACCGGTGAGCATATTCTTCAGTTCGTTGACTTTCTCCTCTGGATAGTAAGTGGTATAAGGATCCAGACTACCCAACATAGCCTTGATACCATTGCCCACCACCTCTTCGGCATCGAGCGTATCCACGTACATGAGGTCCAGATTCTTGTAGATGGAGTTGAATATATCCATATTCTTCGCCGTCTTGAAATCATGATCTCTATCTATCTGTGCAAAAGCAGGTGCTGCGAGGAGCACCATGAGCAACGAAATCAATACTTTTTTCATGCTTATCTTTATCATCATTAATTATTTCTCATTTCTTTCTCCCCATCATCGGCTTAGAGGATAATCCGAGCGGGGTTGTAATTCGCCCACAAAATTACTCATTTCTTTGCTAAAACTACCATTTTTAGTCTAAAAAAGTGGCTCTAAGCCCCCAAAAATGCACTTTTTTGAAGAAAAAGCAAAAAAAGTTGGGGAAAAATTTGGCAGAATGGAGAAAAGTTAGTACTTTTGCACACGCAAATAAGGAACGTCATGTTTCCGCAATGCAAAAATGCTTCAATAGCTCAGTTGGTTAGAGCACCTGACTGTTAATCAGGGGGTCGTTGGTTCAAGCCCATCTTGAAGCGCAAATGATGATTTTATTTCATCACTCATTTTATTAAAGTTAAAAATGCTTCAATAGCTCAGTTGGTTAGAGCACCTGACTGTTAATCAGGGGGTCGTTGGTTCAAGCCCATCTTGAAGCGCAATAGATAGAGCCTTGCAAGTCAACTACTTGCAAGGTTCTTTTGTTTTTATACATTTCAAAGTTGCACCCTATTTGCACCCATAATTCATAGACCTCCATTTCACCTGCCCCATTGCAGAATCTTCAACATGTAATTCTGCAAAACGGAGGATTTGCACCCAATATTTATAATCTATTCTCTCTGTTGCACCCATTGCAGAATCCTTAAGCATATAACTCTACAAAATTATAGAGATTTTTAAGGGTTGTCAAGTATCAAAGTTGACAAGTTGAAAATCACTAAGGACTTTCAACTGTCAACAAGATATTTCATTTTCAAAATGTCTTATCTCGAAAAAGATAAATTCTGAGGATCCTGAATAATCTTTGCCACCTTCTCATTGAATAAAGCCATAATATCTTCATATGAAACTTTAATAAACTTATAGTTCTTATGACTGCGAATTTTATCATCTATAACTTTTACTGGTTTTAAACGAGAATTCATATATTCATCAATTGTGCGATTATAAAAAGGATGCTGTGGGTCTGTTATTATATACTTTCCATGAACATCACCATACCCTCCTGGTATTGCAAAAGATTGTGTTTGGATTTTGCTAACAAATAACCGTAAGGTAGAGAATATATCGTCAATACCATCTTCATCAGAATCTAATGAATAGTACAAAGCATCCAACATAGGTACAAATGCGCCAAAAGCAGTACAAACATCTTGACCCGAAAAATAATTAATATAAGAAAAACACATATTAAGCCCTTCCTCTATACGACCCTTTTGCTTATCTAATGCACCCATTTGATTTCTAATCATTTGTTGAAGTTTTGCATTATCATGAGCCAACTTAATATTTTCTTCTTTTTGCTTTTGAAGTTCACCTCTAAATTCAACAACACTAAATATCTGATATCCCATAACCAAAGTAACAATGATACCGACAGCAGAAAGTACTATTCCTAAAAACGTCTCATTGCCAACTTCACAGGGAAACACTCTAAATAAAGAAAAACCTAATGATATGACACACAACAGTGTCAATAATAACATCCAATATTTACATTTACTATCCATACGCATTTATTCTTTAGAATCTCTTTTGATAAAAGTAAATCTTGTCTTCAAACATGGACGAAGGGAAAGATCGTAGGTTCCCATCTGGAAGTAGTTACGACTATCCTTGCTTGGATTCAAGTTCTGATAGAAATGAAGACCACGACCAAGGGTGATGTCCCAATCATTACTAGTGCGGATGTAACGATCATGAGAGTTTTCATCAAATTCATATTCAAATGTCATTATGTTGCCATCCATATCAGCCAGGGTTTCCTTGATACCACTCAAACTATCTTTTATATAAGATGACTCTTCTACCGTATCGCCGAGTTTTGTAATCAACTTAAAAACTTTACAGTCACCTATCTTTACCAATAATTCGATGAATCGAACCAAATTGGTTACCTGATAGCCATGTGACAAGTAAGGTTCTTCGAGCATAACCACCTTTGCCCCCTTCAGATAGTCAGCAAACAAGTCATCATAACCATAACCTATATCGCCATATTGCACATCAATTGTCTTCTCTTTAGGAGAATCATCTTCAACAATCAGAGGTTTCATCATAGGACGATCCTCCATAACCTTTGAAGGTGCATTCTCAAAAGGCATTTCATCATAAGCTTCGGCCAAAACTGCCACTTCAGGATCTTTACGAGGATTCTGGGTTGCCTTGCTATACTTACTTTCCGGACAATATACTATAATTTTCTTTCCATCCCTATTTATATATGACATATTGATACGAGCGTATTCCTCATCAGGCTTACGCTTATTCAATTGTTCCTTCACACGACGACGGCCTTCTATCGCATATTCCACTATTTCATCGAACTCCTCATCAGTTGGTTGACCTGTCGGGAATAACAATTTGATAAAGCCAGATATCGTTTTTTGTAAGGCACGGTTATCACGGCCTTCAATATTATCACCCTTCTTCAAACGGGCATTGACTACCCCCACGTAGTCACTATCATGCACAAATAAGTAATGAAGTGCCTCTGACATATAATCCGTGATCAATCCAAAACCGTTATTATAAGCACTGTCATCAATCTTCGGTATCTCCCACCCTGGAATATAGTTGTAGATACGATCGATTACAGCGAGATCGAAAGCTTCAGGCAAAGTAACCAGCAAGTCTTTATCATAGTTATTAACTATCTGCTGGATATTCAAGTCAAAGTTACCAACAAAAGAGAAACTGGCATAGCCTGTCACTTCCCTACCACGCGAGAAACGACCATTAGCCATATAATCTTTCATGATTTGCACGGTATCGGCATCCTTGATTTTCATCTTGGCAACCTCGTCAAAGGCAACATTATCCCAATAACCAACAGCACCCACCTGCTTGCGTTGATTATTATATAGTAATGTGGCAGTTGAAGCCTGTCCACCAGACAACAAAGTAGAATAAGGAGAGAACTCCGAATAAAAATAGCTCTTACCGGTACTTCTGCCTCCCAACTCAATGCTATTATAATTACTTTGAACCAATGGCAGGAAGCGGGAGAGAATATGAAATTTCAATCTTCTACCATTCTTATCGCTATTCAGCTGACGTGATCTTTCAGAAAGCCAATCAGGATTAATGCCAATACTACGAATCAGAACATCCATCCACTCATCAGTAGTAAACTGCTCACGACCACGAAAGAACTTTTCTGCATCAAAATGTGCAATCTGGATAGGGCGCAAATCTTCGATGAAGAAGGCATAGTCATCCTCCTCCACTTCATTATATGCCAAAGTTATCTCTGCCCAAATGCCACTTTCGAGCAATTTTTCGTTTTCCTGATAGAAACAAGGATTGATGGCGATACGCTTGGAGGCAAAGTTCTCCATCTCAGCCCAGTAACGTTTTTCCCGCTCCACGTATTTCACATGAATCTTATCAATGAATTTATGGCGCTTTTTCTGCTCCACGATAGCCTGTGCCTTGTTAGATTCGTCAGGACGAACATAGCATTTTTCAATTGTTTGCAGCACAGCTTTCTTTCCCTCTTCTATTTCTTCGGGATCCTCACTGGCACAATAACGTGACAGCAGGAACTCCAAGACAAAGGAAGGAACGTTCACTGCACGCTTAATATCATGCAGCAAGTCCTTGCGAACCACCTTTCCCGGGAAAGCATGGTTAAGTTTCATATCTAAAGTATCCATTTATAAATCATTTTCAAAGTTCAACTTCAATGTAGAGAGCGTAGCATGGGTATCGGCATCCAACGCAGACACAACAATACAGTCACCCCCATATTCTTCATCTATAACTATCGGCTGACGGTATTGAGTAACCCCAGAAGGTATTTGTGCAGTCTGCGTAACATCATCATAGAATTTGCCACTCGGTGCGCCTATTGCATGGCCTTCGCTATCAGCCACTATTAATCTTATATTTACTCCATCTGCAAACAAATCATCCTGATGGATATTAATATCAATCAACGGACGGCAAGTATAAACTGTACCAGACGTATTCCCTTTATACTTTAATTCCACGCTGTACTTCTGCTTTTTTTGCTTATTCTGCAACTGTACAGTTATCACAGGTACCACATTCTCCTGGAGCGACAAGCCTTCATGGTAAAACACTTCACCTTTTCTAAACACAGTAAAGTTCTTGGCATAACATAGTTTCATAACCTCAGCATCCAGTCCCAGTTCTTCAGGAGTAAAGGATAAGGTGTCCTCGCTGTCATTCAGATTACCTACCAACAAGCGACTTTCTTCCAGCGAGACATCACTACCCATAGGTTTATCTATCAAATTACCCACATGGAAACTTGACTGCACCATAAATCCATGGTCAGCAACAAAGACTGCCATATCAAAGCCTTTTTGCTTGCAGGCATTCAAGGTACGCGCCAAACGCACCAACACCTTATCCATCACAGCAAGCCCACTCAACTTGATTTCTTCTCCAGCAGTATCCATATCCTGACTTCTTATAACCAACAATTGTACATTGTCTTCTATAGCAGACATATCGAAATTTTCCAAGCGCACATCTTGCGTTACTACATGGGTTTTCTGTCGCAAGTAATCCAGTCGGTCATCAGGGGTTATAATCACTCTACCATCTACAGAAGGTTGCAGTTTTCCGTTTTGTTCCACAACTTTCACATGTCCCAGATGAGCAGCCATACCAAATCGAGTAACAGAAGGCAGGAAAGACAACTTAGCCCCTATCTTTACTTGCTCAGGTTCATTGCGCATCATACTATCAGCAAAACATTTACCCATCTCATAGCGGAAAGCATCCACAAAGAACAAAGCCACCCGCTTACCTTCTTTCAGGGCAGGATATACGATATCTATACAACCCTGGTTTCTCAGTTGCTCATGATTCTTGATTTCCCCGGCACGCATCTGATATTCCTTGACACTACGCTCTGTAAAGTCAGCATACAAGCCTTCTACATATTGTGTCATTGCCTTTACCGCAGCAGGAAGAGAGACTACTTCCTGGCTATCAGTCAAATATCTACGGAAAGCTTTATCAGCTTCCTGACCACTGCCAACATACCATTCCACCAAATCCTGGATATCTCCATCGCTCTTTACTCCCCGATTCACGCAATCAGCGATTTGCAAGGCATAACCAGCCAACTTCCAAAACGTAGACACCTCAGAATCTTCCTGATACCAAACGTCTTCGATATTCTTTTTGAGCAACTTATGAGCCTCCCCTAACTTACCCTCTTTGAGATAAGCTACAAAACGCTCATATTCCACTTTATTTTCAAAAGCAAAAGTCACGCGGTCGCCCAAATGTTTGGACTTCGCAAACAAATCAGCAAGTTGGAAAGCATCCGCCGTCTTACGTGCCATTCTTACATAAATCTCACGCAAGTCGCTTCTGCGACGCAGATGGTCACACACCGAATAGATCTTATCCTTGATTTCAACCGGTGCCATAGCAACCGTCTTCAAGCTATCAGGCAAAGCCGAAGGCAAATCGAAAACGAACTCACTAAACAGCAAATACATCCATAGTTTCTGCTGAATATCCTGAAGAGAGATTCCGTTACTATCAAGACCCGGATATTGAATCTCCGCAAAACGAGCCCATTCAGGTAACCATGCCATATCCGAAGAAAACGTTTGAGCCAATAAGCCCACCGTCATCTCAACAAAGCTCTTGCCACCAGTCAATTGTTCCAAAGCAGGATAAGCCGCTCCATCAAGCAAGGCATTAATCATATTGAAAGATGTTGTTCCACTCGCAAACAAGCGTTCAATCTCGTCTTTCTTGGTTGGCAAAAACGACTGACAGATGTACTTATAGTCATCTTGTGGACCTACAGGAAACATTGCCGCAGCATTTTTGAAAGCACTATAAGGCTCCTCTACCCACTGACGGTCGGTAGTAGGTTGAGGCATCTGGCGATAGATAATCATACGCAAATCACTATTCTCCGCCAGTTCACCACACCAAAAACGAGACGCAGCCAGCCGGGCATGCAGTAAGCCCTTGGTTGTGTCTATCACCTTCACTCCTTTTTCCTCAGCTAGAGGCAAAACACTATGATAAAGCGCATTACGGTCGTAGATAACGAGCACAGGCTTCTCTGCACTCATCTTCCCCAACCAGTGATCTATGATATATCCTTGTATGTCCATCTTCTTGTAATTTTCTTGTAAATCTTCTTGTATTCTTGTAAATCTCAAAAAACATTTCTATCAGATTATCAATACCTTACAAAATATTTCTTGTAAAATCTTGCAGTTTTCTTGTAAATCTCTAAGCCTACAACTCTACTTGCACAAGAACCAAATACGTCTCTTCACATGGATTTTCCCTTCCTTTCTTAAGGAAGCCAGCAAATTAGTCACCTTATTATACTTTTGAGTTTCATCCAAGACCTCTGGCAATTTATCCATAAGAAGTTCTTCGACTTCTTTTCTTGATGCAGACTTAAACTTTTCCAAGTAATCAATAATCAATTTCTTATAATATGAATCATCAAAACTCTTATTCTTTATATATGAAGCCTTCAAACCTATATGTTTGGAAGATTCCACTACTTTATACGACAAATATAAATTGGTCTTTCTACCTTCAACAAATCCTTTTTGTCTAAGAAGAGCTATAGCATCATTTGTCAAATCTGCATATTTTTTCTTCTGCACCTTATCTAGGAGAATAATCTCTGGAAGAGACAATTCTGGATTATTCACAAGAATACGAGCAAAATTCTCATCCAAGACTTTTCCTTGTATCTCACACCTTACCTTCTGGTCGGAAAGCGTATATATAGGCATTGGGAAAAATCTCTTCCTCTGTTCAACGAAGAGCTTCTTTATTCCACCTCCTTCTGTATCAGCCATTCCTACATTACACATCGCCTCCATCAAGAAAGGATTTCGGTACCTTGAATCAGGACAGTCTCGTTCAACCACATCTTCTACCGAATCAGGTATAAACTGACCATAATTCTGTACCACCAGTTTCTCATCTTCATATTCCAAAAGTTCAATACGAGTGCTCATACCATAATCCTGATGTCCAATGGCGTTATTAATTGGCTCTCTAAGTGTAAATACATCATAGCGTTTCATATTCTCTGGGAACATGTTTCCGCTGATGGTATATATGTAGTTAGTATTTCTTATGTACTGCTTTGTTATCTCATCCACAGCCTTAATCATTGGGATATGGAAATTACGAAAATCCTTGTTTTTATCCTCTTTTGCAATCAGTTTCCAACGAATGACACATACGGCTGGCGACAAGAAATGTTCAGATTCCTCTCTACCCAATAGAATGATAGCAGCATTGGTTATCTTTCCGGCTCTTGTAATCTTTGCCTTGTTCAAGAAGGTTGCATCATCCCAACTCTCGATTTCCTTAGCTCTTCTCTCATGCCTTTCCGTATATTTTTCTCTTGCCATACGAATAGCATCAGGATCAAGATCGTCGATGGTAGCATCTTCTATAATATTGGCTGTCCAGTCGCCAAAGACTGCACTTGGTTCCGAAAGAATTCTTTGCATACGCTCTTGTGTCATCTCTACCAGAGAATCGGCAATACGCTGCCAAGCCTTTCTATGTGCATAGACAGGGCGGCGTGGCTGATGCTTGGGGATATGGATAATCCAAACAGTCTTGTGCGTATCATCTGTTATAAATTCTTCGATATGAAGACCTTCAGAAGAAAGGTTCACACATTGCTCCACCAACTTGAACGTCGCAGTCAATGGGGTTGCAGCAAAGCCATTGAATGTCAATGCTGACAAATCTGTGCCAACGATATCCAAGGTCTGATCTTTGACACCAATCACAAGTTCCCCTCCCTCCATGTTGGCGATAGCCGACACGTAGGAAAGTACATCATTGCCCTCCTTGCCATTGAAGGAGTTCTTCAGATTTTTCATTTCCTTCCATTCGCATCTTGCGTTTTCTTCAGGATAGCGTTGGCGGATATATTGTTGTAACTCTTGCTCTGTCATACCTTTTTCTTATATTTTGATGTCATTAAAATGATAACGAAAGCTGTGGGTTTATGTTGTCTCCCTTCTTCTTTCTTGCCTTCTTTTCCTTCGGCTTGTTCTCACAGATGTGTTCCAAGCCGTGGGTCAGCGCCATGCACCAGTCTTTCTTCGCCTTTTGGGTTACTCGGGCTGGATACATGCTCATGGCAAGATGGCTCCAGTCGTAGTCGCCTTTTTCCAGCAGTTCCATGTTCTTCTCGCATTCCACTCGCCATGGGCGGCTGGCTGCAAGATGGAGCAATGGGGCGGCTGTCACCGGCACTCCGTCATCATGGTTAGGCACATAGCCTGCGGCAAGGATGCGGTTCAGCTCGTCTATCATGCCTTCCACCTGTTCCTGCTCGGCACGAATCTGCGACTCCTGTGTCTTGTCGTGGGCAGCAAGAGCGGCATTCAGACGAGTGCGCAACTGTTCCTGCTGTTCACGCAGACGGATGATAAGCTGCGGCAAGGTGTTCTTGCTGAGTTTTGGATAATACACCCAGTAATCCACGGTGCCATCTTCCGAGGCAAGAAGCCAGTAGATAGGTGCCTTACGGCGGCTCTTGGTATAGCGCTTGAAGTGATAGTCAAAGAACCCGGTAGGCGATGCAAGGTAGGCTTGCAGACTCTTGCAGCCTATCAGCTGGCAGAGTTCATACTCCATATCGTCGGCACGGTCTGCCCAGAGGTAGTGCATCACCTCTCTTACGTGGCTTGCCAGACAGAGAGAGGAGTCGCTATTGTTGGTCAAGATGCCATCCGTAGGTACATCGAGTTGGGCAGGACAAGCTGCCTCACCCTGACTGACCACTGGCATAAATGGCAGAGCATCAAACACATCGCCAAACTCAGGAATAGCCTGTTCGCCCTTGACGTATGCCGTGTTCCATCTGCCGAAAGCCATACCCACCAATTCCATCACGATTTCCTGTGCCAACACCTTCTTGTCTATCATGTTCTGGCAGCAGGCTCCGTCTATAGAGAGCAGTTCCTCATAAGGACGACGTGACTTATAGTTGTTTAAGGTCTGTCGGAATTCGCTATTTCTGTTTATATCAGCCAAGTCCATCCACAGGTCATCATTCTCTTTCACGAGTTCTTCATATCGGGCGTAATCAGCAGTCAGCTGTTCCTGCATCTTATCCAAAGCTGCATCAATGGTGGTATCGATATGCATCTGGGCCATCAAACCATGATACTCTAGGTTGGTCTCATCCAAACTGAACCACTTTCGCTTGATGTCAATGATAGCATTGACGACACGCTCGATGTCGGATTGACGAGTGGCGTAGTCGGGCATAGGGAGGAGGTTGACATAGCCTTGTTTTTTATGGACACCCGTATATAAATTAATGATATATTGAGCTATTATCGAATTAACAAAAGATAGTCCCTCATAACTTTTTTCTCTATTATTTAATGGAATACCATAAAAACCTTGAGTAAAGTAGAAACCAGTCTTCATTACTTGCGCATCTAATATATCTCCTTGTTCACCATAAGAAAGTCCAAACATTTTTTGATATTCGGGGCTTGTCCACTGAAAATTCTTTATCGCTTTAGCTCTTATCCCCTCATCAATCCATTCTACTTTATCTCTATATGTCGAATAAAATTGACTAAAATTACCACCGTTCGCAACATTGAAATGATGCAAAGAACTATCTACCTCATAATACAAGCGCCAATACATATCAACAAAGAATTTATAACCACCTCTTGATTCTAAGCCGACTTCCGGCATTGGGGGGCGATTTTCAAACAATGCAATAACCTCTTTATTAAAGTAATATCCAATAACAGAATTTGGAAGAACTTTAAAGTCTATTGATTTCTGAAAGTAAACACAACTTATCGGGAACATTCCTTTATTAATTATATCTACTTTGGTTCCAAGTTCTATGTTTTTTTCTTTTTCTTCTCTTAAATCTATAAAAGAAGCTTCTTTATCTATTTGCCTTTTATTAACTACCAAAGTTGATGTTTCAACAAGTGCATCCAAAACACCCCATCCAGTATCTGCGCAACTATCTATATATCCACAAAGTTCAGAAACTCTAAATGTCAGATATTGTTTTCTTATATAAACTGTCCTATCAAATATTGCACCTAATTTTCCAGCTTCTACAAGCAACTCTTTCATTCTTATGAAGAAAGCACACACCAAGTTTTTGCTCCACGCAGGATAGTTATCATTCATATACTGACTGGTATGCTCACTCCCCTCACCGAACGGTGGGTTCATGACGATGCAATCGAATCGTTTCTGGCACAATTCGATAAAGGCAAAACCACGGGTGGCATCTTCAGAAAAGAGCGCATTTTCGTAACCTTCTTCCTCACTCAATCGGGAAGAAAGTTCTTGCAACGCAGTTTGCAGACGCTCTGCGATTTCCTCAAAAAACTCATCCTTATGGTGGCGCAGCTCTGTACGAGCCTCATTGGCAGCCATAACCTCAGCACGACGCTCCTCAGAATCGTAAAAGCTGACATTACGATTTTGGTTCACCTTGCTCCAGTTCTTGCGCAGGTATTCAATATCATCGCTGATTTCCTTTTCCATCTTAAAGAGCAGACCAGCCTCGCCCACATATTTCATCTTGTTCCAAATGGTGGTAAGCAGACGCTGCATCGGCTTGTCAAACTCATCCATCAAACCTTTGAGCAGACGCTTATTGCCAGGCATCGCCTCCGCCAACACCAAATTACTTCGGGTTATCAAAGGACGCTCGGCTGCATCAAGGTTCATCTGGCTATAACTCTTCTGCGCACGGAGCCAAAGGCTGAGGGCGGCAATCTGCAAGGCACGAGGGTCTATCTCGCAACCATAGATATTATTCTCCAATATCAGCTTAGGCACCTCACGACGGAAACTCTCACGGGTATGTACCTCACGATACTTCTGAAGCAACGAAGGCTGATGATCCCAGGCATCCATATAGATATACTCATATACCTCGTAGAGATAAAGGCCAAAGTGCATGGAACCACAGGTAGGATCAAGCGAAAGAATCTCGGTAGGCTCCTTCAGCTTGCGCTCTTCCAGCGGCTCACCAGGGCGACGAATCATATATCGGCATTGCTCCTCACCGATGCGGCTCTCACCACGGGTCATCTCATACCAAATACGGCCCAAGGAATTGTCGGTAAGGAAACGCACCACATATTCAGGCGTAAAGAACTGGTTGCGCACCGCCATCTCACGGCTATTGCGAGGCTTGTTGCTCGCTTCGCGCATCTTTCTGCGCTCCTCCAAGGAATTGTAATCCTGGAACATCCATCCCAAGGTTTCGTCCTCTTTCCAGAAATTCACGGTCACAGCATTCTGCTCGTCAAACCAGGCAGAAAGCTGACTGTCGTTAATGAGTTCCAGGAGTTTCATCAATGTACTCTCATCAGGGAAAAGAAGACCGAATGGTGAAAAACGGTCAAAAACTGCTGGCAATTCGATGCTCAGTTCATCGAACACGCTCAACAGATAACAGCGGTAACGCTCATAACGGCTTGCACCCACACTTTGGGCAATACTATCATAAGCCATGAATCCTGCCGACTCATAGCCCCCACGAATACTCTCCATAATCAAGTCACGCTCCTCACACATGCGAAGAGCGCAAAAACGGTTGAGCTGGGTAAAAGCCTGTTCAGCCACCAGCTGACCTACAGCCTGTCGCTCCTTATCGGCATCAGTATCCGTATCAGGCAGAGCAGCCATCAGATGCTGCAAGCGGTCGCGCAGCATACGGGCAGTATGCACAATGTCAGTATCCTGACTTGGCAACTGCTCCACACCAATGGTATGTCCATCCGCCCAGATGCCATACCACTGCTGCAACATTTCCGTTACGTTCTGCATCAGCAGGTTCTTGGCTGCCGAAACAAAACGCTCTATTATCTTCTTTCCGTTTTGAGAAATCATATCGTTTTATTCTTTCAGAATAGCTAAAAATTAGAAAATAAACTCTACTGGCGAATTATCGCCCACCTTGTCCAACAACTGTGTGAGTCGGTCGATGACCTCCTGCAATTCCGCACGAGAAGTAATCTTATGCTTGATACAGAGTTGAGTTGAGCTATACGAAGGAGAATGGAGATGCGTAGGCGTTCCCTTACCAGGATTGTCATCATTCCCTTCTGTGTTTTCACCTGCAGTTGATGACGTGACCGCCGTAACAGCAGGAGCGTTGGCAGCAGCCATCGTCTTGACACGCCCCTCAATAACTTCCACTGCGCCCATCGGCATATAGAATCCAGAAAACTTATTCAGCATATCACGCAAATTGTCGATAGAACTGCCACGACTCTCAATGGTCAATTCACCCAACAGCGTTTCTATCTGCGCACGTTGCTCTTCCTTCAACTTCTCCATTTCGGGATTCGCCAATATAGCCACACGCTTTTTATTAAGCTGTTCGTTGCTCTGTGTCTGGAATTCAAGACAAGCCTGCTGCAGATAAGCATCAAGCTGTGAGCTGAGCTCGGTGATGTCCGACACGATGTTAGGCAAATCAGGATTAGCCACATAGCCATTATACACCTGTCGCACCTCATTCACCTGCTTGCGGAATCCATCAAGGATACCATTTGGTGCCAAATTATCAGCCTCGTCCATCAGTTTCTCCATGTGAAGGAAACGATCCAAGAAGCCAGCTTGTTCGTTACACTTGACAAGTTCCATCGCATATCGAAAAGCCTTCTCACATTCCTTGTCCTTGCCCAACAGGTAAGCAGCCTCTCCACCCTCACTTTCAAGGATGCGATTGGCATAGCCTATCGCTTGGTTGAGAGGATGCAATCCTGCCAAATGCAGATGTTCGAAATGAGGCACCAGCTTAGTCCACTTAGTCATCAGATACTTGATACGCTTATTGGCAGCCTGCGCAATCTGATCCTTGACAGGAGCTGTGCGTTGAGCCCCCAATACGCCCATCAGTATCTTTGCCGCATTCAGCAGTTCTGGAACCGTTAAAGTTCCATCTGTATTGAGAGAAATACTTATCTTTCCAAAAGCATTGTTATTGCCCATGGCAGCCACTGCCGACTCACCAAACACGGTGATGTCCTTGCCCGACACACGAAGCTGTATGCTTCCAGCTTTCAGCATCAGGGCAACCAGATAGCGGATAGTATCCTTTGCCCAGCCATACGGAATGCTTTCGAAATGGGTCATCAGTTCCTGTCCCGTAGCCTCAGAACGAGACGCCACAAAATCCTTTATCTCCATCAAAGCCGGATGAGCAGCATCTATCGTTCCGTCGTTCTTCTTGATGATCTTGAACGGATTGAGCGAATCGGGAATGGTGGTAACATCACCATACGAAGCAAGCTTGTTCACGCAATCGCTCTTCATATTGGCAGAAGCCAACGGATATTTCTCAAACACCTTTTCGGCAATTCCCTTCAAGGCAACCGTCTTATAGGTATCGGCGTTCACCTGCTGTGGAGAACCACGGAAGATGATTTCGCTGTTGGCCTGTGCCTCTCGGAGCGCACGGAGCAACTGCTGTTTCTTCTCTTCCGCCATATCACCCTGCGCACGGAGATAAGCCTGTATCTCCTTGTTGGTCTCGTTCTGATGGTGGTTGCGGATGTTTTGGCATTTCACAATCTCCTGCAGCAGAGCCTCCTTGTCTTTATTAAGCGTACAGAGCCAATAGAGGGTACGCATATTTTCCTGTCGGGTACTTTCAGTAAGCAACTGCTGGCGAGTCTCCTCAAAATGCGCACCATTGACAAAACGCACGTTCATCTTCAAACTTGTTGTGTTATAGATGGTGTAAGGGCGGTTGCGTTCTGTCAGTTCCACACCTGCGGTGATTGTCTTGCTCGCATACACATTCACGGCAGGAGCAGGAGTCAGCAAGTCTTTCAGCATATCCTGCATCACCTCGGCTTTCTCTACTTCACGAGGCACAATCTTACCACGTTCCTCACGGATACCCAAGATGGCATTGGTCATAAACTGGTATTTGCCTTCCACCTCCTGCAAGGTAAGCTCGTTGGAACCCGAAATCTCGTCAATAATCTCACGCACACGGTTGCGGTCAAGTGTTTCGCTCACCTTGTTGTTCAACAACGCACAGATATTGTCGAAAGACAGATTGAAGTCGTCAAGCAACTGCATCACGGCGATGGTCTTACAGATGCGCACAGCTAGTTCATTGCCTGTGTACATACGTACTGCCTTATCTGCAGCCAGGACGATTTCCTTGGCTGAGTTCTTCTGCATATCGGATGACAACACATCATAGAAGTATTCCAGACCCGCCAGCTGTCCGATGGTAGCATCAGCCAAGTGATTGTCCACCAAGATGTCTCGTATCAATCGGATAACCGAACGGAGACCTACACCACCCGTGCGGCTTGCCAACTTCTGCAAGAGCGAAAGCAGGATATCGATATGCACCGGGAGGAACGGATAGAGGTCGGCAAACGACTGCTCTGTAAGCACCTGATTATAGATGCTACGCTGCTGCACAGCCAAATGGGTATTATTCTTCAAGATGCCTTCGTTTTGATTGAAGAGCTTAACCAGGAATTCCTTGCCCTCCTGCGACTTGCCCAGCAGACGCTTGGTGATAATTTCCTTGATGTCGTTAGCCTCAATATCCACCTTGATAGGGAAACGGTCGTTCAAACGGAATAACTCATTGGAATTGAGTTGCGCCTGACGATTGTCCTCCGTAAGAGTCTGCTGTGCAGTAGCAATCACCCACACATTTCCACGGAACTCATCCTTGAAAATCTGCATCATGCCCTGCACATTGAGAATCAGCTCTACATTGGAAGCCACATACTGTCCTACCTCATCCAAGACAAAGATTACCTTATCCTTTCCCGTTTTTTCCTTGATCAGCTGATAAAGACGCTTGAAACGTTCCTTCTCGTTCAAGGCGCTATTCATCTTGATGTTCTTGAAGCTGGCGCTATCAGGGAAATAGGCAGGCAAGAGTCTTGGCGCAAGACTTGCCGCAATCATATTCGCAGCCAAGTCGTTGCACTGTTCCACTTCCCAGTCCTTGTGCTTCTCCTCCTTCACGATGCGGCAGAATTCCTCATATTTTCCCTCGCTGTGAAGCATATCTACGAAGCACATCACCTTCTGGTCGGTACACTTGGTGATGTTCAACTGTTTCAAAGTCTCATAATACACAATATCACTGACCGTTGAGATATTGCCGGCAACCGACTGAGTACTGAGGTCAATCATCACAACCAACGGATTATGACGATTGATGATGGCATGGTGCAAGGCTGTGATAGTTGTATCATGAATGCGACTCAACAACTTATCACCAAAAGTAACGCCATCAATCATCAGGCTCTTATCAAACGACAAGCCCAGATATTTGGCAAAGGAACTCTTACCAGAACCATAGAAGCCTGAGACCCAGATACCGATCTCCTTACTTGAATTATCAAAAGCCGACTGTAAATCGAGAAGCACGTCCTCATAGTTCTTGTGCAGTTTGTCCGTAACGACATACTCCCGAATTTCATGGTCCAAATCTTCCGTGGTATTGGCACCAAAGGTGACAACACTCTCTATCTTACGGTTGAGCTGTTTGGAAGGATCGAATAATTCCTGTATCTTATGCATAACTGATTATCTTTAGAAGTTAATGGAACGGTAATTTCCGTCCTGGTTATAAATGCCGAGGAAAGAACGGGCAGTGCCTTGCGTTTCTCCCGGATAAAGCACCAACATTGGAATCTGAATCTGGTTGTAGATATTGTTCTCTACAGCGCCAATCATATAGAAAGGATGAAGCATCTCCACATCCCGGATAATCAAGAGCGGATTTTCTTCTTCAGCCAACAGCTGGTCTTGCTTCTCCAACAGGGCTTTCTCTATATACCTGTCGTTCACAATAGCCTGTTTGATGCTATTATAGAGTTCAGGCTCTTCTACATCGGGATCGGTCCAAATATCCAGATAGTCATTCGTATTGATAAACCTATCAACGACTAACCCCATAGAAAATTCATGGGCATGAAATCCCATGTATTCCGCCTTTGGTTTCAGAAACGAGTCAATCAATCCTCTAACCACGAAGGCATCCTCGGGCTGATATACCATATATACAATAGGGCTGTAGCCAGTAGGCGACAACTTGCTTGGCGACTTCAGGTAATCCAAAGCCCTTTCTATCTTATTCTCATAATGTAGCATCAATAAATTCCTCCATTGTTTGATAGTTCCACGAAATGGTGAGCAATTCGCCCGAGCACTGGGCAATATAGCCACCCTTGATATTCATATCCATGATACGATCCAGCAAAGTGTATTTGTCCAACCCAAACAACTGCCAATCCTCATGATTCCAAATTGCCATATCTGAAAGACCAGCGAAATGAAGTTCATGCATTAAGTAGAGCAATACAAAATTAGAGATTTCATAAGGTAAGATATCTCCATTGCGAGCCACAAAACCAAAATCCACCAACACAGCCTTTATATAAGAAGCCTGTCGTTTTTGTATGCTTTCTCCCCACTTCGCCTTTCCTTCATCTACAATGCCCTTAATAAACATAGTGATTCGATCACGTTCCAACTTTTGTGTCTGATTCACACGCAAAACATTCAATTCATTCACTATAAAATCATACATAACGGCATTCTCTCTTGCACAGTAAAGCATCAATAACTGTTTAAACTGAGATAACAGCAAACCTTTTTTTCGGATGGCACCCAACCACAACATTACATGAGGTTCATGCTTCATGAAGCGAGGATAGAATACCAATTTGACGATGTCCATGCTACGCATGTCAGAACATCTACTAAGCAAGTTTTGCTCATGTACACATTGGGCGAGAGATTCCCTTGTCGTATGCTCATCACATACGGACAACAACGTAAGTGTTTCCTCTATCAGTCCACACCCCTTAGCCAATGCAATCGTATATTTCGTATTCCTTGTCATTGCATATATGGGAATGATTTGACATTCTCCTGAAATGAATATCTATAATGAGAGGCACACAGACGCAAGAGATTGTCGATTTCATCTTGCCGATAAGCCCCAATAGGAACAGTTGTAAAGCAATGGTCTGTCGCAATAGTATCCATACTCTGCAGATAAGCATCCGCATCGTCACCAAGACTTGCAACATCCATTTTTTCTTTTTTCAGATAGTCCATGATCATCCTTTCTATCTGTGCCGGTAGCTTAAAGAGATAAAAAACGCCACCCAAGAACATGCCGTGAGCTTTGCGCATCAGTTCCATCACTAGATTATAATAGGCGATATTACCAGATTTTGGGAAAATGTAATTCATCATCTCAGATGCACCACTTTGGTCTACGTCTTCCCAAAATCCTGCTTTCACACCAGCCTTATATACAGCCATGCGCATTTTGATTATATCATAGATATTCTGTTCTGTCATGTTAGTTGTTTTTGATAATTATCACTTTTTCATTTACTGAAGGATTGCTGGAATTCAGCAAGTCCTTGATGTCCACCCCGAGCAATTCGGCAACCTTTCTTAAGGTCACCAAATCAGGTTGAGAAGAATTTGTACACCACTTGGAAACTGTTGCAGGGTCTTTGCCCAATTGTTCAGCCAGCCATTTATTAGTTTTCTTCTTCTCAACCAAGACTACTTTTATGCGATTTATATCCTTCATCGTTTTCTTTTTTATTGCGTTAAACGCAAATATAAGGATTTTATTTGAAATTACACGTCTTTATCCGCATATTATAGGAAAGTTTAACGATTCGTCTACTGTAACCACTTTTGTTTCTTTCGTTTCCATCCTGCCAGGTTTTACTTTTCCGTTTCTACTTCACACTACACAAGGCTCTTGCAACAATATGATATACAGCTATTTACGACAGCGCAATACCTCCTTTTACACTACACTAACATTACACGACACTACACTCGAGATAGAAAAACGAGAATGAACTGCATTCGTAATTATAGTTGTACAACCAAGAGATGTATAGTCGTACAACCAAAAAGTATATGGTTGTACAACTAAAAGGTATGCAGTCGTACGACTAAGAGGTGTACACTCGTACAACTAAGCAGGTTGTAGTTGTACGATTAGAAGGTGTTGCCACTAGGCTCGGCAGAGCTGCTGACTGCAGTCAGCAGACGTGCTGACTAGGCTCAGCACGTCTGCTGAGCCTAGTCAGCAACATTCAAGAAACTATATACTAGCACCCCAGAAGTTATATACTCAAACCTCAGAAGTTATATACTTGCACCACAAAAGTTATATACTTGCACCCCCAAAGAAGCATCCACGCCCTGCAAAGGCAGCGTTTTTGTTTCCTTAAGGGAAAATATTTGTTCCCTTAAGGGAAACTGCATGTTTCATTAAGGAAACATTTTCATAGGGTTCTGATAAAAAAACGGGTGCATTCCGCTTGTTCGGCGAAATGCACCCATCTATTTATTTATGTATTTAATACTCGGATTAATCTACATCGTTGTTGTGATCCAAAGAATCGTTGAAGTCCTTTGGAGCATTCTCGTTGCGATGGTCACGACGTGGCTGACGAGCTGGACGCTCACCACGAGCCTCATGACGATCATCACGACGACCGCGACGCTCACCACGCTCAGGACGTGGACGACGCTCACGCTCTACGTAACCCTCTGGCTTCTCCATCAGCACACGATGAGAGAGCTTGTACTTGCCAGTCTTAGGATCAATCTCCATCAACTTCACCTTGATCTTGTCGCCTTCCTTGATACCAGCCTCTTCAACTGTCTCAAGACGCTTCCAGTCAATCTCAGAGATGTGGAGCAAACCATCCTTACCAGGGAGAATCTCTACGAAGCAACCGTAAGGCATGATAGAACGAACAGTACCCTCGTAAACCTCACCAACCTCAGGAACAGCTACGATAGCCTTGATCTTAGCCAAAGCTGCATCGATAGAATCCTTGTTAGGAGCAGATACCTGTACGTGACCCTTACCATCAGTCTCCTCGATAGTGATTGTAGCACCAGTATCCTCCTGCATCTGCTGGATAATCTTACCGCCAGGGCCGATGACAGCACCGATGAACTCCTTAGGAATATCGAATGCTACGATACGTGGAACCTGTGGCTTCATCTCGGCACGTGGCTCAGAGATAGTCTCCATCATGCAGTTGAGGATGTGCTCACGACCAGCCTTAGCCTGCATCAAAGCCTCCTCGAGAATCTCGAAGCTCAAACCGTCGCACTTGATATCCATCTGTGTAGCGGTCAAACCATCGCGGGTACCTGTGGTCTTGAAGTCCATATCACCCAAGTGGTCCTCATCACCGAGGATATCGCTGAGGATAGCATACTTGTCCTCACCTGGGTTCTTGATAAGACCCATAGCGATACCAGAAACCGGCTTCTTCATAGGAACACCTGCATCCATCAGGGCGAGAGTACCGGCACAAACAGTAGCCATAGAAGAAGAACCGTTAGACTCCAGGATCTGGCTTACCAAACGTACTGTGTAAGGGAAGTCTGCAGGAATCTGACCCTTCAAACCACGCCATGCCAAGTGACCGTGACCAATCTCACGACGGCCTACGCCGCGCTGAGCCTTAGCCTCACCTGTAGAGAATGGAGGGAAGTTATAGTGAAGGAGGAAGCGCTGGTAGCTCTTCTCGAGCACACCGTCGATAAGCTTCTCATCCATCTTTGTACCAAGAGTACATGTAGAGAGAGACATAGTCTCACCACGCTGGAAGATAGCGCTTCCGTGAGGCATTGGGAGCGGAGAAACCTCGCACCAGATAGGGCGGATTTCTGTAGTAGCACGGCCATCAAGGCGCAAGCCCTCGTCGAGGATGCAACGGCGCATAGCATCGCGCATTACGTCATCATAGTAACGGGTAGCCTCAGCGTGCTTCTCCTCCAAGTCTTCCTCAGAAAGATCGGTATGAGCAGCGTCATACTTCTCAAGGAAGTCAGCCAAAACCTTGTCGAAAGCATCCTGACGTGCATGCTTCTCCAAAGCCTGGTGGTTGATATCGTAAGCTGGCTTGTAAAGCTCAGTCTTGATCTGCTCACGGAGTTCCTCGTCGTTGATTTCATGATCGTACTCACGCTTCACGTCAGTACCCTTCTCCTTAGCCAACTCATACTGGAGCTCGCACATAGGCTTGATAGCCTCGGCAGCCACCTTGAGGGCACCAATGAGATCCTGCTCAGAAACCTCCTTCATCTCACCTTCTACCATCATGATATTGTCCTTGGTAGCACCAACCATGATATCCATGTCAGCCTCTTCCATCTGCTGGAATGTAGGGTTTACAACATACTCACCATTGATACGAGCTACACGAACCTCAGAGATATAGTACTCGAAAGGAATATCTGAACAAGCCATGGCAGCTGAAGCAGCGAAACCTGCGAGGGCATCTGGCTGGTCAACACCATCGGCTGAGAGCAACATTACCTGTACATAAACTTCTGCATGGTAGTTAGAAGGGAAAAGTGGACGCAGAGCACGGTCCACGAGGCGAGAGGTAAGGATTTCCTCATCGCTAGCCTTGCCTTCGCGCTTGGTGAAACCACCAGGGAAACGACCAGCAGCACTGTACTGCTCACGGTAATCTACTTGCAAAGGCATGAAATCTGTACCCGGAACTGCATCCTTTGCTGCACAAACAGTTGCGAGAAGTACTGTGTTACCCATGCGGAGAACCGCAGCACCATCAGCCTGTTTTGCAACTTTTCCGGTCTCAATTGTGATGGTTCTTCCATCAGGCAACTGAACACTTTTTGTAATTACGTTCATCGAAAATTAAAAAACTTATTGTTTTGTCTAACATCTAAATATATAAAACGCTGCAAAGATACCTTTTTAATTATTAATAAACGAATATTTCGGCCACTTTTTTCTACTTTTTTAATTATTTTATCTATCTAAGGCGTATTATTCACAATTTTATTGCTACCTTTGCAGTCGATAATTTTGCAAAATATAAATTCAATGAAGATATCTAAAATCTATTCAGCCGCAGTGATCATGGTAGCTGCGCTGGCTTTTACGTCTTGTAACAACAAGAAATTTCATATCAATGGTAACATTACCGAAGCCACAGACTCGATGCTCTATCTGGAGAACCTGAGCCTGAACGGACCTGTGAAAATCGACTCCGTGAAGCTGGGAGAAGATGGTGCGTTCGCCTTCGATGAGAACGCCATGGATTCCATCACCCCTGAGTTCTACCGTCTCCGCATCGCCAACCAGAGCATCAACCTCAGCATCGACTCTACGGAGACCGTCAAGGTGAAGGCATCCTATCCTCAGATGAGCTATAAATATGAGGTGGAGGGTTCGGAGAACTGCAGCAAGATCAAGGAGCTTTCGATTAAGCAGATGATTCTGCAGAACAACATCAACGCCATCACCAAGAGCCCCAACATGGGCATCGACTCGGTGGATGTCATCGTAGCCCGCATGCTCGATGGCTACAAGCAGGACATCAAGGTGAACTACATCTTCAAGGAGCCGATGAAGGCTTCTTCCTACTACGCCCTTTTCCAGACCATCCAGTTGGGCAATGTGAACTCGCTCATCTTCAATCCCCGCAACAACAAGGATGATGTAAGAGTGTTTGCTGCCGTGGCTACCAGTTGGGACACCTACTATCCTGGCGCCGAGCGCGGCAAGAACCTGCACAACATCGCCATCGAGGGCATGAAGGATATCCGCATCATCGAGAACCAGCGTGCACAGCAGCAGATTGATGCCAGCAAGGTGAGCGTAAACGGCTGCATCGACCTCGCCATGGAGGACAGCAAGGGACAGGTTCGCCGTCTCACCGACCTGAAGGGCAAGGTGGTACTGCTCGACTTCCATCTCTTCGCCAGCAGCGAGAGCACCAAGCGCATCATGATGCTCCGTGAACTCTACAACAAGTATCACGCAGCAGGCTTGGAAATCTATCAGGTTTCCGTAGACCCTAACGAGCACTTCTGGAAGACATCCACCGCTGCACTGCCTTGGATCTGCGTACGCGACGAGGGTGGCATCCAGGGACAGAGCCTGCAATTATATAATGTGCAGAGCATCCCTACCTTCTTCCTCATCGACCGCAGCAACACGTTGAAGGCGCGCGATGCTCAGATCAAGGACTTGGACGAAGCTATCAAGAACTTACTGTAAAAAGGTAAGAGAAAGAAATTACTATAAAAAAGTAGGAGCAAGAAATCAGGAACCAGGAAAATTCCGGTTCCTGACTTCTTGCTTCACAACATTTATATCACATGATTCTAAAACGAATATAATCAAACATCAATAAACTTTAAACACTAAAAATGAACAAGAAACTTTTAGCATTGGCAGCCATGGCTCTTATTGCAACAGGAGCGCAGGCTAAGGTAAAGTTGCCACACATCCTGGGTGACAACATGATTATCCAGCAGGATTCAGAAGCCAACCTCTGGGGTTGGGACAAGCCGGGAACCACCGTCAAGGTAACCACTTCCTGGTCATCAAGAACCTATTCTGCCCAGACGGGCAAGGACGGCAAGTGGGCAGTCAAGGTCTTGACTCCAAAGGCAAGCTATACCCCACTCTCCATCACCTTCGATGATGGCGAGAAGACTGTTCTCAACAATGTGCTTGCAGGAGAAGTATGGGTCTGTGCCGGACAGAGCAACATGGAGATGCCGGTGAAGGGATTCGGCAACTGCCCAGTGAAAGGCTATAACAAGGCAGTATTGAGAGCCAACCAGTATAAAGGCGTTCACTACGTGAAGATTCCTAGCGTGATGAGCAGCAAGCCGCTGGACGATGCCAACTGCGAATGGAAGGTAATCAGCCCGGAAACCGTGGGCGATGCTTCAGCCACCGGCTATTTCTTTGCGCAGGTGGTGAACAAGGTACTGAATGTGCCTGTGGGACTGGTGATGGCAAACAAGGGCGGAAGCCGAGTAGAGAGCTGGCTAGACCGTGACTATCTGAAGAAGAACACGAAGGAAGACCTCGACTCCATCAAGATGACGAAGAATCCTAAGTTCAAGTGGGATTTCCTCTACCCTCTTCTCTGGGGCAACGGAACCTTCCATCCTATCCTCAACTATAGCGTAAAGGGAATTCTCTTCTACCAGGGCTGCTCCAATGTGGGCGACCCGGCAGGTCAATACACCCAGCGCCTTGCCGACCTCGTAGCCCAGTGGCGCAGAGACTTCAAGCAGGGCGAACTGCCATTCTATTTCGTACAGATTGCACCTTATCATAATGGCGACGTGAATGGCGACTGGGGTCCAAGACTCCGCGAGCAGCAGTTTAACGCCGCCAAGGTGATTCCAAACAGCGGCATCGTGTGCACCGAAGACCTGGTTTACCCATACGAGGTAGAGCAGATTCATCCATGCCAGAAGCAGCCTGTGGGCGAGCGCCTTGCCTTGCAGGCCCTGAGCAAGACCTATGGCATGAAGGGACTCTTCTGCGAAAGCATGACCTTCAAGGAGATGAAGATTGTAGGCGACACCGTGAAGGTTCACTTCGACAACACCTATGGAGCCTACAACCGCTTTGAAGGCATCAAGGGCTTCGAGGTAGCCGGTGAGGACAAGGTGTTCCACCCTGCCACAGCCAAGCATTTCTGGCAGGAAGGCGGCAACGACGGATGGAACGAGTGCATCATCGTAACCAGCCCAGAGGTAAAGAAGCCAGTGGCATTGCGCTATTGCTTCCGCAACTTCCAGCTCGGCAACATGGCGAATGCTGGCGGTTTGCCTCTCTTCCCATTCCGTACAGACAATTGGTAATCATCAAAATATCAACAATATTATGAGTCACGTTTTAGATAAATTCAAGTTCTGCCCTGTTTGCGGTTCTCCGAATTTCGAGATCAACAACATCAAGAGCAAGAAGTGCAAGAACTGCGGCTTCTCCTATTATCTCAACCCGAGCAGCGCCACCGTTGCCTTCATCCTCAACGAGAAGGATGAGCTGCTGGTAGTTCGCCGCAAGAACGAGCCAGCCAAGGGTACCCTCGATTTGCCGGGCGGATTTGTAGACATGGATGAAACCGGCGAGGAAGGCGTAGCAAGAGAGGTGAAAGAGGAAACCGGACTCGATGCCATAGAGGTGAACTATCAGTTCAGCATCCCGAACCTCTATCTCTATTCCGGCTTCATGGTCCACACCCTCGACATGTTCTACATCGTAAGGGTTAAAGACCTCAGTCATATTGAAGCCATGGACGATGCAGCTGCCTATTACTGGATTCCGTTAAAAGACATCCAAATAGAAAAGTTCGCCTTTGAGTCTATCAAGAAAGGACTTCTCAGATTCCTAAAGACTCAAAACATACAATAGTCGTAATGCACGTACGTCGCCTTTTAGAGGACGTACGTGCATTTTTTCTAGTGCAAAGCAACATCAATATATTCGATTTACCATTCACCTTATTTATCACTATAGACATGAACTTCCGGTTTAACCTTAGATTTCTTTATTTCTTCATACTCATCTAAGGAGCAGCCGAAGCATTCTGTCAACGTGATGTTTGAGACTTTGCTTTTTAATAACGCATCTTTGATACTTTCAGAAACAACTATGCATTTTGTACCTTCTAAACTAAAAATGGGCAACAATACATCTTGTACGTCAATGCAACCAGGTTCATCCTCAAACAAATTCTCATCCAAATTCAAGAACTTATATTTCTTTAGGTTATAAATAACATAATATTGCTTCTCAACCCCTTCTATTCTTATAGGATAGCATTTATCTGACATATCGACAAATTGAGATAGAACATCTATGATTTTTTGAGAGAAAAAATCCACGCTACTTTCATATAGTCGAATGATATCATATTCCTTTTTACCCGCAGCTACCGTAAATGTAACATCAGCAGGAAGAGGTTTAGTCTTGTATGGAAGCAAATATTTCCACAAGACATCATAGGATGTTTCAGAAGTAATTTCCAACATACTTCTCTTAAAACGGTGAGTCAAAAAATAAAATGAAATCATAGTTTATTATTAATTATTTGGTGTATCATATTTTGTTTTGAAATATTTTTTCTCCATTTTGTCTCGAAACAGGAATACTTGTTTCTTTGTCGGTAGTGCACCTTTATTCATGAAACTATTCCACTCTTTCATCAAGGCATTACTTTTCTTTCGGTGTTCATTAGACTCACGCCACACAACATTGCCTGGTTCATCTATATTAATGCCTAATTTTTCAAAATCTTTTCTATACTTTTGCGGCAATGTGTGGTGTGCCTCATACCCCTTACCAATTTTACCAGTTGCTTTCTGTAAAGCACTGCGATAGTTGTATTTGGTAGCCCGCAAAACTGCTTTAGTAGTTTGGGTTGTATGAACCACCTGAGTAGCGCGATAGGCTTTCAATGTCGCTCCTACCCCACCAGGCACACCAGGGACAACTGTAGCTGCTGCATCAAATAATGTTGCCACACCATCTACTGCGGCTGAAAGATAATTACCAGATTTTATATTGTTGGAGAAACTTGTGACATCCATTGCCACATTTGCCGCATCCCAAAATGTTTCAACAATCCGACCATCAGTATCTATATTTCTGACAGGATTATCCATGCAGAACACATAGGGACTCCAACTATAGAAATTCTCACAAAGAGGGTCAACACTTAACCATCTTCCCAACAAAGGTGCATGCAAACGCGCCCCGAAGTCAAATAGGTTGAGACCATACATTGTCTCCCGTTCTTTGCCTTGAAACGTAAAGGGTTGTCCGATGTCATGAGTAAACAGCTCCTCGCAATGTTCAAAGTTATCTCCAAACGGATAGAAGTTATAAGTCGACTCTACCTTTCCTTGTTCATCTTCTACGACACGGTTGCTGCCAAGATGATCCTTTACATAGTAATGCCATGACAAGCCTGACTTTCTGACTTCGGCAAATCCGCCGTCGAAGATAAATAACTGCGGAATGCCATTCTTGCAAATAATGTCTGTTCCCCAATAATCCTTGGTAATAACGCTCTGTATCTCGGAAGGTACTAGGGAGAACGGATGTCCATTTGGCTTTGTGACGTGAGGAACCGAAGTGGTATAGGTTTCACGCAACTTTTCCCCATCAGGTGTATGAACATAATTGACAATGCAACCATTATGGAAGTAAATGGAGTTGGTGTAACCGAAATTATCATATTCAATAAAGGCTATTCCACCATTCACATCCGTTTCCAACCCACCATTGGCATTATAGGTATAAATTGCAGGAGACTTGGATTCCTGGATGAAGTTCCTGGTAGTCATGTAGGTATTATCATTTACTTTGTCCACAACGGCACTCAGCTGATTACCCTCATAAGACATATCCAGGTCATCCAAGAAGGTACATGGTTCCCTTTCATCCGGGAAGCCTATACGTTGAAAACGAGTAATGTTACCATTTAAATCATAGTTGACATATTCGCTGAAATCAGGAGTAGTCCAGGAAAAGTCAGAATCATAAAAATTAACGTAATCTGCAGAGACCAGCCGATTTAACCTATCATAATCAAATTCGTAACTATAATCATAATACGGACCTGTACAAAATATGTTGCTGACATTCCCATTATGGAAACTCGCAGTATATACCAATTCCTCCTTGAAATTTGCAGATGCCAGTCTCGTGGGCCAATCTCGAACGTCATATTCTGTAGCTTGTACAGCTGCTCCATGAGCAACAGATTGTACTCTTCCATAATCATCATACTCAAAGGAAGTTGTTTGTTTTTTCTCCTCAGCTATACCTCCTTTAACGGAAACCTTCACATCTGTTGACGTGAGAATTCCCGTTGTGACATCATAGTTATTTGTTGTCACGCTACGGAACACCTCAAGAGCGTCCTTGTAATCTATGATAGTATGTACCTGAACCTTGCCTGTGAAAGTATATATAAATTGTTCACGACGCAGATGATTATCCAGCAATTTAGTATTTTTCTCCACAACACGCCCCTTCTGGTCGTAATACATAGCCGTAACGATATCAGTTCCATTGCTTGCACGTTGCACTTGAACACAAGAGAAAGTGGTACCTAATTCTTTTCTTTGAGAACTAGTGATACCCATATCGCCAGAGTAGACCAGAAGTTTTCTAACTTTTTCAACAAGGGCATTACTAGGAGTGCTGACAAAACTATAGTCACCATCGTAATAGTTTCTTAGTTCAGTACACAGAAAGGCATTTCCACGATAAAGTGTCTGCAACTGTAGACGGCCAAGACCATCATAGGCATAGTGTCTAACCATTCCCTTCATACGCATCTCACCATCCTGCATGGTAAGCAAACGATCGGCATTATCGTAGGTATAAACTATCCTCTCACAACCAGGCAAAACCTTCTCAATCATTCGCCCCCGATTATCGTATAGATAACGGAAGGCGTACTTATTTAAATCAGCCACCTGCTGATACATCGGCTGAAGGACATAGCTCAGCTTACCACAGACGTTATACACAAAGTAGGTTTCCGCCGTTCCTTTATCCAAGATATGCCGTACTAGAATCTTTTGCCCCAACAGGTCGGAATAGATTTCTGTTACGTTATTGTCCTCATCAGTTATACGTTCACATACTAAAACTCCTTCTTGGTAATAGTTTCTTTGTAACAACGTACCATCTTCCAAGACTACATATTTCTTCACACTATTGGCGGTGTTTGCCAGATACTCATGCTTTTTTCCTTTACCTTTCATGTCGCTGCCTGGAGTCGTGGCAAAAATTGGACGGCCTAAGACATCGTATTCAAAGATAGACAAAGCCTGCTGATCATCATACTTATATGAAATGCCTGTTTGGTATCCCAAGCCACAGGTCGGTACTGGTAGAAATTTCTTCCATTCATTTCCCAAGTCATCGTAAATAGTTCGCGAGAGCAAAGTCAACGTTGAACTTCCAGGTTTTATACCATTGCATACAACTTGCTCCTTACGACCAAGACCATCATAGTATTCTACCGTATCAACATTATGCAGACCTTGTTCGTCGAGCATGCAGGACTTGACAATATAATTATGGTCATCAGACTGCGCCTTCACACCTAAAAATGCGAAGGTGCAAAGCAACATTAATATAGAAAATATCCGATTCTTCATTCTCTTAAACCTAAAATATTAATTGCTATTCATTCTTCCATCAATAGTATTTCCAGAAATATATTTATACAAATATTTCCATAAGACTTTACCATTACAATCCCTTATCTCAGACAATCTTCCAGCTGTATCATAGCTATAAGAAATAATATCTTTATTTGGTCTTGTCTCTGATGTCATACCTACAGCAGGAATATAGGTAAAAGCACTTTCATGTATAAGTTTCCCTCCTACTTTCTTCTCTTTAATAGGATACTGTCGCGCCTTGTCCCATGTATAGTAGGTAGTTATTCCTTGCTGATTAGTCAAATGTCCGACACGCCCATCAACATATTCAATATCAAGGAATGGAACATACAAATTATTTATTTCAGCTCCTTTAAATTTGGAAAAACTATCAAACGGACATCCCGACAAACCAGGAGTATAAGTATAAATTTTATTTGGATAATAACAATTGCCTACGCTCATATATGTCATCAATCTAGCCGAAATTACTTTACCATTACGTTCCACTCGTTCCTCCACAGGATAGTCTAGCATATTCTTTTTTACCATATCTGCATAAATACCATTATTTATACTCGATGGATATGAAGTATGTATGCTATACTTATCATCACCACGACTTATAGACAGTGTAGTCATTCGTATATCTGAAGGATTATTGTAGCCACAAGTTCGCAATTCTGTCATCACTACTCCATTAGACATAACTTCCTTATGCTCATGCGACACCAATAATTTCGCTCTTGGAATAACAAAATAATCCTTACACTCTGCATTAACGATTCGTTTTATAAGTTCTAAATCTTGGTCAGAGAAATTCTCATAATAATCGTTTCTATATTCACGACCTCTTATAACATAATTTACTTTAGGATAAGTTGTCATATTATATTTATAACTATCAGAAGACACAAGTCTGAATTCAGTACCAATGTTTTTATATATCTCCTTTGAGCAAAGATAATCAGAGAACCATTTATCATAGTTATGAATATGAAAATCCCATACATCAAAACCTGTCAACACGTCATTACCTGCCACATCAGGTAATTTATACCTATAGACAGCTTTGGCAACAGGCTTATCGAATGAATAAGTGTATTCTGTCACCATATTATACATTACAGCCGCTCCATTATAATATGTAAACGGAACAATTGGAGTACTACTCAATGTGCGATATCTAGATTTGCTATAACCAAGATTTTGACGTATAAAGCTATTATCATAAATCTTAGTTTGGGAACGTACAAAATAATTAAAACCATCTCGCATGGGTGTAGTACCTGCCCCATCTTCTCTCTCACCATATTTAAAGATTCTTCTTAATTTACACTCACCATTTTCCGAAATATTCATTTCCTTTATCCTCAATCCTCCCATTGTATAGATTCCATTTTGTCCCTCCAATTCGTCTGTAATTCGAAATACACTACTTTCTGCACCATTGGATTTTCCTTCAATTCTGGCTTTGTTCGCTTCCCATATAAATGTTTCCTTAGCACCCGTTGGATGCTCTATACTAGACAACATACCACATTGCATATAGTACTCATCCGCATGCCTGACTTTTTTTATCAGATTGTAAGGATCTCCACCTATCGTTAAGCTATCACATATAAAATTCATATTAGAATCGTATCTATTGATATATAGTTTCATTGGAGGTACCAAAGATATGTCATTATGTAAAAAATCAGAATTATTATACCCCCAGAAATCATAGGCTCTCTTACCAGGTTGAGCTACCTTGCAGTGTTATTGTAATTTAGATGGTAATAAGACACCACCTTACCGTCTGCAGATAGTTCTTTGAGATTAACGAGATAATACCTATCACGCGACAATTCGTAATCTAGCACAAAATGCTTGACTATTTGTTTTTGGTTATTTCTAAAGATGATACTGCATAAATTTTTATTCTTATCAACAGTAAAAACGACTCTATTCCCTTTAAAAGAAATTTCAGAAAGGCGCTGGTATTCATATGAAATATTTGGAAAATATTCTACTTTATCGATAACGCGTCCATCAAGTACAAGTTTGTGATCTTTATCCATTTGATAACTATTAGTTTCTTTATCAAATGTTTTATAAATAACAGGCATTCTAAACATCTCTTCCACATCAAAATATTCATCATGCTTAGTTGCTTGTATCTCTTCATATTTTGTCTTTCCACCGCTATATCCCATCATATTAGCTGGAAAATAATCATCAACAACCACAATATGGTCTTCATGACGTTCTATGTTTGTACGACATTTATTATCATACTTAAACAACAAAGTATCTATTCCATTGGCTGCAACCACCGAACTTGCATGCCAAGATGTCACATATATAACTGGTGACATAGTACGATCTATTCCACCATTTCCAAAATTATATATTGTCCCTTGCGCATCTCTAATTGACGAGATATTTGGGATTTCGATATCATCATATGGCAGGCATACATACTTGTTCTTTCCATCTTCAGATTTGCCAGACATGAACATTCCACCTCCTTCTAACAAGGTAAAGCTATATTCATCAGGCTCGCTATCGGTAGAAGACAACAAATTATTATTCAAGTATCTTCGCATCCACCAATAGCTCGTATTATCTTTGTCTAAATTTATATCACCACTGTCAATGTGTCCTCTTAGATTTCTAGTTAATATTGGCTCTGCATGAAGAATCCAGTTTTGACCTACCCATCCACTTGGCTCATTAACCTTTATGCCAGAAGAGTTGTAAAGCAAGTAGATAGGCAAGGTCAATTCTCCACATTTTATGGAGAATAGGGGAATACGAATATCTACTGTACCTGTACTATAATTTACTGATGACAACGCTATTTTTCTGATTGCACTCATTTCTGGTGTTTGGACATAATTTTTAGAACTTAGTCCGTCTATTCTGAGATTGTAGTTTTGCGCAGAAAGAAAGTCACAAATCAGGAACAACAAGCAATACAATACTAATATTTTACGTTTTCGATTCATAATCTAATTACTATTTTAATTGAAACTTTTCGTTTTTCACTATGCCATTAACACTGACATACAGAATATATCCACCACTCGGATATCCTGTACAATCAAAAATAGCAGTATAGTTTTCTCCAGTTTTACAACTGTATGCTTTACTTTGATAAATCACCCCCATCGTACTAGCTATAAGGAGACGAATAGTGGCATCCATCGAGGTAGAGCAAGAAACTTGTACAAAGTTACCTTTTTGTAAAATTTGGTAATCAACAGGAAGGATTGCCTCATCTAAGGGAGCTGCATTTTCTATAAAAGTAGAAGGAAGGCTGCAATAAGATTCAGATTGTGAACCTACTTGTAAACCATTTCCATAGCTAGTGCTTATTTGATATTCAAACACAGGATATCGGCAACCTTCAATATACCAAGAATACTCTTCCGTAACCTCTTGTTTGGCCGTGGCCGTATCTACGAGATTGGAATCCATACCTTCTAATAATATGTTATTCGAAGTAACAGAATGAATCCGCAACACATCTCTTAATATTTTGTTATTAGGAAGAAGAATACAACCTCGAGCATCAGCAATGATTGTTTTTATTCCAAAATGTGATAACTGATAAAGATCACAGAATTTCCCCTTACCATAAAAAGCAGACGAGATAGAATCCCCATAACAGAAAGGATAAGTCATAACAATTTGCGGTTTTTGGTAATTCATCGTTTCTAATCTTGAGCGACTAGCACGTTTCAATATACTATCCCCTGACAGAATATAGAAATCTTGGTTTCCCTTTTCAGAACTCCCAAACCCCAAAGAATCAGAAAAGAAGCTAATTGGAAAAGTATCCTCCAGGAAATCACAACAGGAAAAATCCCATAAAACACCATCTCCTTGAGCATCACAACACAACCCTGTCACTTTATGGCGTTCTACCTTATCACCAACAATAGGCTTATTGGATTCTTGCGACAAAGTCACTTGTGCTATCGCCAAAAATGGAAGCAATAGCATAACTATAAAAGCGGTACACTTAAAAAACTTATCTGCCATATTTATATAATCTAGGTATATATTTTGCAAATATAGCAATTTTAGTTTAACCGCACAAACTTTTGGGCCATTTTTTATCGAAAACCTTCATTTTTTGCCCCAAAACATTTAAAAAACTAAAAAAATCACTATATAATAAGGTATAAGCAAAAAGTTTATATACTTTTGCAAACCAAAAGAAATTGTGTAGAAGCTTATGCAAGAAAATTTAGTTATCGTCGAGAGCCCTGCAAAGGCTAAGAAAATAGAAGAGTTCCTGGGTAAAGACTTCAAAGTGATGTCTTCCTACGGACACATCCGTGACTTGAAAAAGAAAGAACTCAGTATAGACGAGAAGACCATGGAACCTCGCTATGAGATTCCAGAGGAAAAGAAAAAACTCGTCACAGAATTGAAAGCAACCGCGAAGCAAGCCAAGAAGATTTGGTTGGCATCCGATGAGGACCGCGAGGGAGAAGCCATCAGCTGGCACCTTTGCGAAGTTCTCGGATTGGATGAGGAGAAGACAAGCCGTATCGTCTTCCACGAAATTACCAAACCTGCCATCTTGGACGCTATCCAGCACCCACGCCATCTGGACATGAACCTGGTGAATGCCCAGCAGGCACGCCGTGTGCTCGACCGCATCGTAGGTTTCAAGCTCTCTCCAGTGCTCTGGAGAAAGGTGAAGCCTGCCCTCTCTGCCGGTCGCGTACAGAGTGTTGCCGTACGCCTGATCGTGGAGCGTGAGCGTGAGATACAGAAGTTCAAGAGCGAGCCATACTATCGCGTGAACGCCGTATTCGCATTGATTAATGAGAATGGCGGTGCCACAGAGGTGAAGGCAGAACTTGACCAGCGCTTCAAGACCCACGAGGAGGTGGAAGCCTTCCTGGAGAAATGCAAGGACGCCAAGTTCAGCGTGGAGGCAGTGACCAAGAAGCCGCTGAAGCGTACACCTGCCCCTCCTTTCACCACCTCAACCCTGCAGCAGGAAGCAGCCCGCAAGCTCGGCTTCACCGTAAGCCAGACCATGATGGTGGCTCAGCGCCTGTACGAAGGTGGACGCATCACCTACATGCGTACCGACAGCGTAAACCTCTCTACCCTCTGCAGCAATGCCAGCAAGGACGAGATTATCAAGGTTTACGGCAACGAGTACAGCAAGCCTCGCACCTATCATACCAGTTCCAAGGGAGCGCAGGAGGCTCACGAGGCTATCCGCCCTACCTACATGAGCGAGACCAGTATTGATGGAACCAGCCAGGAGAAGCGCCTTTACGAGCTAATCTGGAAGCGTACCATCGCCTCACAGATGGCTGATGCTCAGATAGAAAAGACCACCATCAACATCCATATCGACAACACCACAGAAAAATTTGTTGCCAATGGAGAAGTTGTTGTGTTCGACGGATTCCTCAAGGTATATCGTGAATCTACCGACGAGGATGACAACGCTGAGGACTCAACCCACATTCTGCCAGCCATGAAGGAAGGCGATGAGTTGCAGCGCCGCGAGATTATCGCCACCGAGAAATTCTCCCTGGCTCCGGCAAGATACACCGAGGCAAGCCTCGTGAAGAAGCTGGAAGACCTCGGCATCGGACGTCCATCTACCTACGCTCCAACCATCAGCACCATCCAGCAGCGCGAATACGTGGTGAAGGGTGACAAGCAGGGCGTGGAGCGCAACTACACCGTAGATTCCCTGAAGGGCATCAAGATAACGCAGAAGACCAAGAAGGAAATGGCTGGCTCCGAGAAGGGCAAGCTGCTGCCTACCGACATCGGTATCGTGGTAAACGACTTCCTGATGGCCAACTTCCCTAACATCATGGACTACAACTTCACAGCCCATGTGGAGCAGAGATTCGATGACATTGCCGAAGGAAAGACCGAATGGATTAAGTGGATGAAGGACTTCGACAAGGGATTCGAGCCTGAGGTGAAGGAAGTGATGAACGCACGCAGCGAGCACAAGGCCGGCGAGCGCGAGCTAGGCAACGACCCTAAGAGCGGTCGCCCAGTGTTCGTGAAGATAGGCCGCTTCGGTCCTGTGGTTCAGATAGGTACAGCCGACGACAAGGACAAGCCACAGTTTGCCCAGTTGCCTGCCGACAAGAGCATCGAGACCATCACTCTGGAAGAGGCTCTGGAACTCTTCAAGCTGCCACGCCAGGTGGGCGAGTTCGAGGGAACCACCGTTACCATCGGTGCCGGTCGCTTCGGTCCATACGTGCTCCACAACCGCAAGTACGTATCCATCCCTAAGGACATAGACCCTATGGCCATCACCCTGGAGCAGGCGATAGAACTCATCAACGAGAAACGCAGCAACGAGCAGAAGCGCCACATCAAGACCTTCGAGGAAGATGAGAAACTGGAACTGCTGAACGGTCGCTACGGTCCTTACATCGCATACGATGGCAAGAACTACCGCATTCCTAAGGCAAAGCAGGAGAATGTGGAGGCGCTTACCTACGATGAATGCATGACCATCATCAAGGAAGCACCGGAGCCAAAGACTAGAGGCAGAAAGAAGTAAATGCTGATGGATGGTTCCCTTTTTAAAGGAGCCATCCTATCAAAATAATAAGAAAGAAATGAAGTCAATCATCATCATTGGATATATGGGAGCCGGCAAGACTACCGTCGGCAAGGCCCTCGCCAAAGAGCTTGGCGTGATGTTCTACGACTTAGATTGGTATATCGAAAGCCGTATGCGCAAGACCGTGAAGCAGATTTTCGACGAAATGGGCGAAGAGGGATTCCGCCACATAGAGCACAACATGCTCCACGAGGTGGCAGAGTTTGAAAACGTAGTGGTTAGCTGTGGCGGAGGAACACCTTGTTTCTACGACAACATGGACTATATGAACCAGGCTGGCGAAACCATCTACCTGAAGGCAAGTCCTGAAACCCTGCATGCCCACCTGAAGATGGGCAAGGGCGTACGCCCCCTGCTGCTCAACAAGACTCCCGAAGAAGTGGATGTCTTCATCCGTGAACAGCTCCAGCAACGAGAGCCGTTCTACGAAAAGGCCAAGCACATCATCGACGTCAATGTGATGGACAACTTCGACAAGATTAACAATACGGTTCAGCAGATTAGAAACCTGCTGAACGTGTAACCCAAAAGGTAAGCATTCCCCCCACCCATCTGAGGGAGAGTGCTTACCTTCACTCGTAGTATATTCACAATATCAAATTATAATAGACTAAAAAGCAAGACAAGAACAGAAAATGAAGAAATGGACTATTGAAGACTCGAAGGAGCTCTACAACATTGGTGGTTGGGGCACTTCTTACTTTGGCATCAACGACAAGGGTGATGTCTATGTAACTCCATGCAAGGACAATACGCAGATAGACCTGCGCGACATCATGGACGAGTTGGCATTACGCGACATCAACGCTCCCGTACTGCTCCGTTTCCCAGACATCCTCGACAACCGCATCGAGAAGACAGCCAGCTGTTTTCAGAAGGCCAAGGAGGAATATGGTTACAAGGGGGAAAACTTTGTCATCTATCCTATCAAGGTGAACCAGATGCAGCCGGTTGTAGAGGAGATCATCTCTCATGGAAAGAAGTTCAACCTGGGACTGGAAGCCGGTTCCAAACCAGAACTTCATGCCGTTATCGCCGTACAGGCACAGAGCGACTCTCTCATCATCTGCAATGGTTACAAGGATGAGAGCTACATCGAACTTGCCTTGCTCGCACAGAAGATGGGTAAGCGCATCTTCATCGTGGTAGAAAAGCTCAACGAGCTGGATATCATCGCCAAGGTGGCAAGCAAGCTCAACGTGAAGCCAAACATCGGTATCCGCATCAAGCTCGCTTCTTCAGGCTCAGGAAAATGGGCTGAGAGCGGTGGAGATGCATCGAAGTTCGGTTTGACAAGTGCCGAACTGCTCACTGCCCTCAACAAGATTGAGGAGATGGGATTCCACGACTGCCTGCGCCTCATCCACTTCCACATCGGAAGCCAGATTACCAAGATTCGCCGCATCCAGACGGCTCTGCGTGAGGCGGCTCAGTTCTACATCAACCTCCACAAGATGGGCTACAATGTAGATTTCGTAGATTGTGGCGGTGGTCTTGGCGTAGATTACGACGGCACCCGTTCTGCCAGCAGCGAAAGCTCTGTAAACTACTCTATCCAGGAGTATGTGAACGACTGTGTCTATACATTCGTTGATGCAGCCAACAAGAACAATATCAACCATCCTAACCTCATCACCGAGAGTGGCCGTTCGCTCTCTGCCCACCACTCCGTATTGGTGATTGATGTGCTGGAGACTGCTTCCCTGCCGGAAATGCCAGAGGAGTTTGAAGCAAAGGAAACCGACCACCAGCTGGTTAAGGACCTTTACGAGATATGGGACAACCTGAATCCTCGCAACATGCTGGAGGATTGGCACGATGCCGAACAGATTCGCGACGAGGCATTGCAGCTCTTCTCTCACGGCATCGTAGATTTGAAGACCCGTGCCGAGATTGAGGCGATGTACTGGAGCGTGTGCCACGAGATCAACAACCTTGCCAAGCACATGAAGCATGTGCCTGAGGAGCTCAGGGGATTGGACAAGATTCTTGCCGACAAGTATTTCTGCAACTTCTCATTGTTCCAGAGCCTGCCAGACAGTTGGGCCATCGACCAGCTCTTCCCTATCATGCCAATCCAGCGCCTGGACGAGCGTCCTACCCGCAACGCCACCTTGCAGGACATCACCTGCGACAGCGACGGCAAGATTGCCAACTTCGTAACCGATGGTCATATCGGCAACGTTCTCCCTCTTCATCCATTGAAGAAGAACGAGCCATACTATCTCGGCGTGTTCCTCGTAGGTGCCTACCAGGAGATTCTGGGCGACATGCACAATCTCTTCGGCGACACCAATGCTGCCCACATCTCTGTAAAGGATGGCAAGTACTGCATCGACCAGATATTCGATGGCGAGACCGTAGAGGAGGTATTGGATTACGTACAGTACAATCCTAAGAAGCTCGTCCGCCAGTTGGAGCAGTGGGTAACCAAGAGTGTGAAGGAAGGCAAGATTTCACTCGATGAGGGTAAGGAGTTCCTGGGCACCTATCGCAATGGTCTCTTCGGATACACATATCTTCAGTAAACATTCAACATAAGATAAGATGAAAAAAGTAACAGTAGTAAAGGTAGGCGGTGCCATCGTTGAAGACAGCGAGCAGCTGGCACAGCTCTTGAAGGATTTTGCAGCCATTCCCGGCAAGAAAGTATTGGTACATGGCGGTGGACGCCGTGCCACCAAGGTAGCTGCAGCCCTCGGCATCGAGAGCAAGATGGTAAACGGCCGTCGCATCACCGATGCAGATATGCTGGAAGTGGTAACGATGGTTTATGGCGGTTTGGTAAACAAGAACCTGGTTGCCAAGCTTCAGGCTAACGGCGTGAACGCCCTCGGCCTGACAGGTGCCGACATGGACGTAATCCATAGTCATAAGCGCCCATTGAAGGATGGCATCGACTTCGGATTCGTAGGCGATGTAGAGCGTGCCAACGGCAAGATGCTCCAGACCCTGATTAACGAAGGCATCACCCCGGTGATGGCTCCGCTGACCCACGACGGAAAGGGCAATATCCTCAATACCAATGCCGATACCATCGCAAGCGAGACAGCCAAGGCTCTGGCTCCTTACTACGACGTGACATTAATATATAGTTTTGAAAAGAAAGGCGTGCTCAGCAATCCTGAGGATGACGACAGCGTGATTCCAGTGATTACCCATGCCGATTTTGAGAGATATAAAGCAGACGGTACCGTGGCAGGCGGCATGATTCCAAAGCTGGAGAATGCCCTTGCAGCCATCGATGCAGGCGTGAAAGAGGTGATTATCACCCTTGCTACCGCTATTGACGGAAAGCACGGAACCGTTATTAAGTGTTAAAAATAGAAATAATTCAGAGTTGCCTGTAACTTTCTTACAGGTGAGTCGTCATTAATTATAGAGGGATGAAAAAAATCAGTTTCCAAAACGATGTTTTGCCACTGAAGAATAAACTCTTCAGGTTGGCACTTCGCATTACTCTCAACCGGGAGGAAGCGGAGGACGTTGTGCAGGATACCATGATTAAAGTCTGGAATGCCCGCGACAGATGGCAGGAGCTCGACTCCATCGAGGCCTACAGCCTCACCATCACCCGCAACCTCTCGCTCGACCGCATCAAGAAGATGGATAATCAGAACGATTCGCTGGAAGAGCAGACCACAGAAAGGCTCGACGAGACATCATCCACTCCTTCCGAACGAATGATTCAGAAAGACAAGCTGAACATCGTAAGGAACATCATTAATGAGTTGCCCGAGAAGCAGCGCAGCTGTCTGCAACTTCGAGACATCGAAGGAAAATCCTATAAGGAAATAGCAGACATCCTCAGCATCACCGAAGACCAGGTCAAGGTGAACATCTTCAGGGCTCGACAAACAGTTAAACAAAGATTTCAACAATTCGACAGTTATGGATTATAAGTACATCAACCAACTTTTGGACCGCTATTGGAAGGCCGAGACTTCTCTCGAAGAAGAGGAGATTCTCCGCGCATTCTTCAGCCAGGACGAGTTGCCTGCCGAGCTGAAGCCATATCAGGCGCTCTTCTCTTACGAGATGGGCGAGGCTAAGCAAGAGGCGCTGGGTGATGACTTCGATCAGAAGATGATGGCGATGATTGAAGATGAATACACCAAGGAGCCTAACAAGGCAAAGGTAGTTTCACTGACAGAGCGTCTGAAGCCTCTCTTCAAGGCTGCTGCCGTAGTAGCCATCGTCCTGACCTTGGGCAACGCTGCTCAGGTTCCATTCCAGAACGATGTCGATAACCAGATTGAAAACGTAGGATACACCAAGAGTGGCAAGGGCGTTTCCGTAGCCATGGGCGATTCTGCTTCGGTTGACTCCATGCAGCGCACGGGCATCGACCAGATAAGCACCACCACCCCTTCTCCTACGATATTGAAGTAGTTATTTCTATGCTTTCTCTATATAAAAAATCATGTTTAGTAAAACAATTCTGAAACTGTGAAGTTTCAATTCTCTCAAATTTTTCATAACATACTAACGTAATAGGGCTGCCAGGATGTACTGGCAGCCCTTGCTGTTTTATAAATAAACTAATTCATAGTTTCGTGGGGCACAATTTATCGCCATCAAGAGTCATCATTTAAGCCTCCTGCCGGTCATCATTGATGACTCCTGCCTGCCTTCATATAAGGCTCTTGGCTAGCTCAAGAAGGAGAAATTAAAAGGATGATTTTCCTGATGAGGGTTAACAGGTTAACAGTTAACAGCCCGAAAATGCATACTACTCCCCACTCACATATAATAATAAGTATATATATATTTAAATATAATAAGGTACGCAGGAGGGGGAGGATGCAAAAAACAGCTGTTAACTGTTAACCTGTTAACTCCTTGCCCTCTTTGTTAACGAATCTAACTCATAGTTTTCTCCTCAAGAACTCACCGTTTCTTGGGGCAGAAGTCATAAAAAAATAACACGGACAAATTGAATTTGTCCGTGTTTTATTTTTCAAACGAAAATCGAATATAAGTTCTATCATCGAAGCTCTTATTGCCCTCAACGATGCCCTTGGTGGCGATAAAGGAATGGATGTTCTGAGGGTCGTTGGCAATCTGCTCTGCCAATGCCGCCTCGCTCGCTGCCAAGGTTGGCTCCAGGAAAGGATAGCCATCACTTGCCAATACAATCTCGGAGGAAGAGACAAAAAATGTACCTGATGCAGAAACGGAGTCAGAACAAGGGACAGAATCTGATGCTGGAACAGAATCTTGAACAGAACAAGAATCTGAAACAGAGACAACCTTCACTCCCTCCCGATAGATAGGAAATCCATCGATAACCGGATAGGTCTGGTTCTGCCCGGAAAGCATCGCCTCGATCAATAATGGCTCTATCTGCTTTCTAGCCTCAGCAGGCGAAAGGCCCTGCTCTATCAGTTCTACCCTCTTTCTGGCAATCTCCTGCTCATAAGGCTTGCCGTTCTCATAAAGCTTTCCATCGATGATAGCCTGGCAATCACCCACCATCCATACTTCATTCCTTGTCCGGCTATAAAGGATAGCCGAGGCGGTAAGCCGCTCTTCCGGATGCTCCTTCAACCGCTCTTCCACCCCTAGCTTTTCATACACCTTATTATATATATAGACTGTCACACCCTGGCAGAAATCATCTACCGAGGCATCCGCTTTCAACTCTTCACGAATATACTCCGAGATAAGCATCATGGCATATCTTCCGTTCTTCATATCAGGATTGAGATGCTTCGGAGTCTTGCTCGTACTGCCATCAATCACTGCGATGAAATCATCGGTAACTACCATTCCATCCTCACAAGCCTCAGGGCTCTTCTTTCCTATGATACTGCTTTCTATAATCTTCATAATATCTACTTGTATATCTGAAAAAAGGCTACCCATTCAGGTAACCTTTTTACTCGTTTATTTATCTCTTAAGCCTTTGCTTTCTTTAATCTGATAATCATCTGTATAAAACTTGGAATCATGATGCAGAGAGAGAAGCCTACGGCATAATACATGGTTTTCTCATCGCCATGGAAGAGGTCGATGAGTTTGCCATCGCTCTGCGGCATGATATTGGCAAGGACATACGCCATCGTATTGTTCACCCAGTGGAGCAGGATGCCCGGAACAAGACTCCCGGTGCGATAATACATCCATCCCAGGAGCAAGCCCATCAGGAGGGCATTGATAAACTGTGCCAGATTGGCATGAACTACTCCGAAGATGGCTGCCGAAATCATGATGGCAACCCAATGGTTCTTCTTGCTCATGATGCCCAGCAGGGTGCGGAGGATGGCTCCACGGAATACTACCTCTTCGGCAAGAGGCGCCAGGATGCCGATTGCTACATAGCCCCAAGGCTCCTTCATCAGCGAGGTGAATATCTGCTGAGTATTCTCATCCATCTCGATGCCCAGCTGCTCATAGAGGAACGACAGGGGGATGATGGTTCCCAGGGAGAACAATGCCACCCAGAGAAGCGTGCCCCAAGGCTTGGAAAGCAGATAACTGCGGGTAAGCGGCGTCCACTTCGTCTTCAGGAAGATGATGAGGGTGATGACACTGCTGAACACCTGAACAAGCGCCGTAAGAATGGCGTTGCCGCCCGTACTTACTGCCTGAAGCGTTGCCTGATAACCTTCACCCTTGATGCCTGCCCAGATTCCAACACCGGCATACATCATGATGATTTGTACTACTATAAATATAATAAGGTAGAGGACCACATCCGTCAAACCTCTCTTTAAATTAATCTTTGCCATTGCTTTTATAGTTTATAATTAACTGTTTTATAGTTAATAGCATTCTTGCTATCATTCCACTTCCTTTTCGAAGAGATCCAGCACGGTCTGCTCATCCACCTTTAGTTGCGCCGCCAACTCCTCGGGACCGTCAAACTTCTGTTCGCCCCTTATTCGCTTCACGAAGCCTACTAGCAGGAGCTGGTCGTAGATGTCGCCATCGAAATTGAAGATATGCGTCTCCAGCGTTATCTGCTTGCCATTGAAGGTAGGACGGTTGCCCACGTTCATCATTCCCCGCTTCCATACCACCGAATTCTCCAGTCTTACCTTTACGGCATAGACGCCAGGGGCAGGAATCATCTGTCCGAAGTGCGAGATGTCGAGATTGGCAGTAGGGAAGCCGAGCTTTCTGCCTTCATGGAATCCGTTCACCACCTTTCCGATGATGGTATAAGGGAAACCGAGGCACTGGGCTGCCATCTCCACTTCTCCCTCTTTCAGGAAAGAGCGGATGACGGAAGAAGAGATGTTGATGCCATCTATCTGGAAGGCTTCGTTCCTGATTACCTCGATACCCATCTCACTGCCGTAGCGCACGTAATCCTCGAAAGTCTCTGCACGATTGTGACCGAAGCGATGGTCGTAGCCGATGAAGAGTTTCCTTACGTTGAGATGGTCGTGGAGCACCTGCTGCATAAACTCTCTTGCCGACATGGCAGCCATCGCCTTGTCAAAATGCAGCACCACGGCGTTATCCACTTCCGTCTTCGAAAGCAGCAGCAGCTTGGAATCGAGCGTGCTCAGCATCTCCGGCTGATAATCCGCCTGCAACACCTTGCGGGGATGCGCATCGAAGGTGATGACGGTGGATTGCAAGCCATCCTTTCGTGCTGTCTCTACGAGATGATGAATCAGGAACTGATGTCCACGATGCACCCCGTCGAAGAAACCGATGGTTGCCACACATGGCGGCAACTGCACGGTATCGTTATAATGTATTGTATTCATTCTATCTTCTCTTTGCTATCATTCTCTTAAAAGCTCTCCACAGCTCGCCCACCCAAAGTACAACGGAGGTTGAGCCGATGATGAGCAGCCACTCGTGGAGCGACAATGGTGTGGTGCGGAACATTTCGTCACCAAAGGTTACAATAATCCACTGACCCACCAATACCAGTACAAGCACCAGAATCATTCCCTTATCCTTCAGGAAATGGCGGAAGGCGGTGTGATGACTCATCAGCGCCTTGGCATTGAAGAGGTTCCAGAACTGAATCATCACGAAAGTGGTGAAGAACATGGTCAGTTCATGCACATCTACTCCACCCTTGCCTCTGCGCTCGCAGTAAACCAGCAGGGCAAACATCACGAGGAAGAAGACGATGCCGCAGAACAGGATGCCGAAACCGATGCTCTTGTTGATGATGAAATCGGATGCCTTGCGTGGTTTCTCCTTCATCACCTCGTGAGATGGAGGCAATGAGGCGAGTGCCAGGGCTGCGAAGGTATCCATGATAAGGTTGACCCAGAGAATCTGAGTAACCGTCAAAGGCATCTCGGTTCCGATGACAGATCCGCCAAGCACCAGCAGGAGGGCTGCCACATTTACTACCAACTGGAAGAAGAGGAAGCGCTGCAGGTTGCGATAGAGCGAGCGTCCCCACATCACGGCGTTGGCGATAGACTTGAAGGAATCATCGAGCAGGGTCATATCCGAAGCCTCTTTTGCCACGGAAGTTCCCGAACCCAGCGACAAGCCCACGTGGGCATAGTGAAGCGCCGGAGCATCGTTGGTACCGTCGCCTGTTACGGCAACCACTTCGCCTCGCTTCTGGAGCATCGCCACCAGTCGCTGCTTATCGGTAGGACGGGCACGGCTCATCACTCGGATATCCTTTGCCCGTTCGTAAGCCTCTTCGTCAGAAAGAGCCTCCCACTGTTCGCCCGTAATCATCTGCTGGTCGAGCGAAGTCATGGAGCCATCAGCTCCGATATTCTCAGGTTCATCTTCGAAGACACCTATCTGCTTGCCTATCTCCAAGGCGGTGGCAGCCGTATCACCCGTAACCACCTTCACCTCGATACCCGCATGGCGGCACTCCTGCACGGCGGCAGGAACATCCGGACGGATAGGATCGGCAATGGCTGCAATGGCCTGCAACTGAAGGTCATTGGCATCGAGAAGTGCTACCACTTCGGCAGTAGAGGTTCTCGATGTTCTCATGATAGAAGTTTCTATCTTCTTATAGGCGAACGCCAGGGTTCTCATCGCCTTATGCTGCCACTCGTCGAGTTCTTCGGCTGACTGTCTCTGCATTCTATCTTCGATGATGCATTTCTTCATCACGATTTCAGGCGCACCCTTCACGAAGAGATAGGTCTCGCCATCAACTTCTGCCAAGGTTGCCATCATCTTTCTCTCGGTAGAGAAAGGCAACTGCTTGAGCACGTTCACCTGCTTGCGGAGTTCTTCATAATCCTTGCCCTGGGCATCGAGCCAGAGCAGGAGAGCCGACTCGGTAGGGTTTCCGATAGGTTTGCCGTCATTCAACTCAGCTGTAGAGTTGAGGGCGATGGCAGTATCGAGCAGCGCCTCATCGCCCTGCTTGAGTTCCAGGGCGCTCACCTGCATCTTGTTCTGGGTAAGCGTTCCGGTCTTATCGGTACAGATTACGGTAACGGCACCCATGGTTTCGCAGGCATGGAGCTTGCGCACCAGATTGTTCGACTTCAGCATTCTTCGCATGTTGAGCGCCAGAGAAAGGGTAATCGCCATCGGCAATCCCTCAGGCACCGCCATCACAATCAGGGTAACAGCCATCATGAAGTATTTCAGCACGATTTCTGCCATATAGAAATAATCCTTGCCGCCCCATGCCGGGTTGGTGAGGATATCGTGAATCAGGAAGATGAAGAAGGCTGCCACAGATACCACGGACCCCACCCTGGAAATCATCTTCGCCAACTTATCGAGCTGCATGTGAAGCGGTGTCTCCACCGAAGTCTGTTCGGTAGATTTCTTCGCCACCTTACCAATCTCGGTAGCATCGCCCACGGCAGTAACCACGAACTCGCCCCTACCATTCATCACCATGGTAGAACGGAGGATGACGTTGCGTGGATAGGCTCCATCGCCACCGCCTTCCAGAGATTTCTCGGCAACAGGTTCGCCCGTAAGGGCTGATTCGTTAATCTGCAGGTCGTTGCAGACGATGAGTTCTCCATCGGCAGGCACCTCATCGCCCACTTCCACGAGCACCACATCTCCCACCACCACATCGTGGCGCGGAATCTCCATCACCTTGCCATTGCGGCGCACCTTTACCGGCTGCTCTTCGCTGAGCGCCGTAAGCAGATTAAACTTCTTAGCAGCATCGCGCTCAAAGTAGAAGCCTACGGTAGTAGCAAGGAAAACAGCCACGAAGATACCGATGGTTTCCATGAAATTCTTTTCGATAAAAGCAAGAATGAGGGAAACGAAAGCCGCAACGAGGAGTATCTGGATAATCGGATCGCGATACTTATCCAAATACAGTTTCCATAATGAGGTACGTTGAGGAGGGGTGAGCACGTTTTTGCCATGCTGTTGCCTACTCTGTTTTACTTGTTCGTCGGTAAGACCGATTCTTTTGTTTTTGTCTATGTCCATTTCTGAATAGAAATACTTTTCTTTTGTACGATTCATAAGTATATACGCACGTGTGCGCACATAATTTGGTGCAAAGATACGGTATTTTTCTGATTCTAAGAAAATTTTTAAGATTTTATTTGGTTATTTGCCTAAAATCTAGTATCTTTGCACTCGAATTTGATAAAAATTCAATGGACTTGTAGCTCAGTTGGTTAGAGCAACAGACTCATAATCTGGAGGTCCTAGGTTCAAGCCCTAGCTGGTCCACGTTGAAAATCAAGCAGTTAAGCAGAAATCGCTTAACTGCTTTTTTCGTTTTCAAATATCCTTATTAGAACACACCCTATTGCTTCATTTCCTATAAAACTTTATAGTCTTTATTCTTGTCTTGCCAGAATAAACTTCCACCAGATACACACCAGCAGGCAAACTCTGTAAACTGCTAAAGCTATTTGTCGATAGTTTACGATTGCCATACAAATCCCTAATAATAAAATGCCTGTCATCTAACTGCAGGTTATTTATTCCGGCAACATTGCCATATGGAGGTAGCTCTAAAGTATATACATCCTTACCATATTTGTTCTCTGCCGAAATATGTATCCAAGCATAATAAGGAGCTGTGATATATTCAGATTTAACATGAGCATAAAACGGCTCTTTGATTATCTGACTTGACATACCACCGCCATATTCCTCTTCTACACTGATAAACAATTCATCGCTACCAACATATTCAACATCATAATACACATCATAAGAATCGTACTTTGGCATATTACTAACGATTTTCACCACCTTTACACTTTTGATTCTAGGCTTTAATTCCAGAGTCAAATTATAAACACAAGATATTTTCTGTCCTCTCACCTCTCCCTCTAAAACTATCTTGGCATCAATATCACCATTGATATTGATATGATACTTACTGGCATCATCTATTTGTGGGATAGAGAAATCTTTCGTGTCACTTTTTTGAAAGACAACATTCTCTTTCCCATCACTTGATGGCAAGATATACTTCCAACATATATGATCCAGATACGCAGCATCAGCACCACCGATATAAAAATCATGTCCTGTGTAGGAAGATACCAAGCCTGTACTATCCATATCTCTCCCTATAATTTCTACATCTTCTTTTCCCTCAACAGCAACTGATGATACCAGCAAAAGCACCAACAAAAATACTTTTTTTATAGTTCTCCCCTTCATGACTTTATTATTTAAATAATTTCCACAACACTATAAACTCTATATTTTCACAAACAGCTGAACAACCTAAAGTTATTCAGAATATTGCCACATCAGTAAATTCACTTATCCTAGTGTTGCTAAAAAATAGTAAAATACTGAATGACATGGCAAAAGTACAAATAAAATCTGAAAAGTTCACTCCTTCAGGAGTTTTTTTTTCAATCATAGAGTTTTTTCTCTTTTCTTCTGTTTTTATTGTTTTATCCCAAAATAAATTGTATCTTTGCAAGCGTATTTAAAACATATTACAATTTACAATCTATCTATATCAGATATAGATGTATCAAATAACATGTAGAGAAATGAATAAGATTTTTAAACTCATCTTCGTGCTCTGCTGCTTCTGCGGCATCGCACAGGCTCAGCCTCAACGACCTAAGCTCGTTGTAGGCATCGTAATCGACCAGATGCGGTGGGACTACCTCTATCGCTACTACGCCCGCTACGGCGAAGGCGGATTCAAGAGAATGCTCGGCGAAGGATTCAGCGTGGAAAACTGCAAGATTCCTTATATCCCTTCGGTTACAGCCATCGGACACTCTTCTATCTGGACCGGTTCCGTGCCTTCTATCCACGGAATCGCCGGAAATAACTTCGTGAAGGATGGAAAGGATGTGTACTGTACTGCTGATGATACCGTGAGCCCTGTGGGCTCTGATAGCAAGGCGGGCAAGATGTCGCCTCGCAACCTGTGGGTAACTACCATCGGCGATGAACTCCGTCTGGCTACCAACAACCGCTCTAAGGTGGTGGGCGTGGCCTTGAAAGACAGAGCTTCCATCCTCCCTGCCGGTCATCACGCCAATGGCGCTTACTGGTTTGATGATAAATCGGGCAAGTTCATCACCAGCACCTTCTATATGGAAAAGTTGCCAGAGTGGGTGAACAAGTTCAACAAGCAGAAACTGCCTAACAAGTATCTTTCCAAGAAATGGGAGACGCTCTACCCTATCGATTCCTATAAGGAGAGCACCAGCGATGACAACAACTATGAGAACGGCATCGCTGAGGGCGAGAAGGCGGTATTGCCACTCGACTTGCCTGCCTTATACAAGAAGCATGGCTACAAGATTCTCCGCAACACCCCATTCGGCTGCAACCTGACCTTCGATATTGCCAAGGCTGCCATCGAGGGCGAGAACCTGGGTAGAAACACAGATACCGACCTGCTGACCATCAGCTGCTCCAGCACCGATTACATCGGTCATCAGGTGGGCGTGAACGCCATAGAAACAGAGGATTGCTATCTCCGACTTGATAAGGCGTTGGCGGATTTCTTCGCTTATCTCGACCAGACCGTGGGCAAGGGAAATTATCTCACCTTCCTCACCGCCGACCATGGAGGCGTGAACAACGCCACCTTCCTACAGGACCAGCGAATCCCTGCCGGCATCTGGAACAAAAAGGGATTGGTAGAAGAGCTGAATCAGATTCTGAAAGCTAAGTTCAATACCGACAAGGATCTCGTGAAGACGATCATGAACTACCAGGTGTTCTTCAACACAGATATCATCGAAGAACTCGGTTTGGATTACGCAGCCATCAAGCAGGCAGTGGTAGATAGATTGAAGAAAGACAAGGATGTGCACTATGCCTTCGACATGGAGAAGACCTCCACAGAGAGCATTCCTGCAGAGCTGAAGTTCCGTGCCATCAACGGCTACAACCGTGAGCGCAGCGGAAGCGTCCAGATTGTACTGAAGCCAGGTCACTACGATTATTACAGCAGCAAGGGAACTACCCACGGAGCATGGAATCCATACGATATCCATATTCCTTGCCTGTTTATGGGTTGGGGCATCCAGCACGGCGAGAGCGCCCAGCCTCACTATATGACGGATATTGCCGCCACCGTATGTGCCCTGCTTCATATTCAGGCACCTAACGGCTGCATCGGCACACCGATATTCTAAACAAAACAAAGGCTAGGTTTCCCAGAATCGGGAACCTAGCCTTTATTATTTATTTCCTCTTCAAAAGAGAAACTCTTTTATTCTTTCATGCAGATTGTATTCTTCATGCATAATTATATTCTTTCATGCATGATTTTCCTAATCATCATTCATGATTTCCATATATTCCTCGTAGGAAATATATCTGCCACCCATCGACTTGAGATGCGGGGTTTCCAACTGGCAATCTATCATCTTGCCTCCATGTTCCTGCAGATAATTAGCCAGGAAGATGAGGGCTATCTTTGAACCCGACGGAACCTTGGAGAACATGCTCTCGCCAATGAAGACCTTGCCGATGGTGACGCCATAAAGTCCGCCCACCAACTCACCAGTTTCATTATCCCATACTTCCACGCTTGCCGCAAAGCCCTGCTCATGAAGGGCGGTGAATGCCTGAATAATGTTTTCACCCAACCAGGCACCCTCTTCCTCATAACGGCCATTGGTCTTGCTGCAGGCACGAATCACTGCATCGAAATCCTCGTTGATTCCCACGCTGTACCTGTTCTTTCTCAGCAGGGTGCGCATGGAATGACTGACGTGGATTTCATCCGGGAAGATGACGAAGCGCTTCATCGGACAGAACCAGAGAATCTCCGGTTGGTCGCGAAAACTATACCAAGGAAAGATGCCGTTGCTGTAAGCCAGCAGCAGGCGGTCGATACTTAAATCGCCTCCTATTGCAAAACATCCGTCGTCATCACCATAATGCGGATCGGGAAAATAAATCTCTTCCGCATTTTCATCTATCTGTAATATCATTGCTTCCTAATAATTAACCACCAGTTCCTTACCATCGAAATCTACGCAGCCCTTGCCTGCCTTCTTGAGCTTGCCGAAGAGCAGAGCCTTCATCAGGATTGGCTTCAGACGGTTGCCGATGACACGATCCATCTCGCGGGCACCATATTCCTTGGTAAAGCCCCACTCCAGAATCTTCTCGCGTGCCGCATCAGTAAGCGTAATAGAAACTCCCTTTGCTGCCAACTTTGCATCGAGCTGACGAAGCTTCTTGGCAAGAATCAGTTCTGCCATGTGCTTATCCATATCGTTGAACACCACAGTGTCGGAAAGTCGGTTGATGAACTCTGGCTTGAAAGTCTTCTTTACCTGAGCCAACATTGCCTCGCCACGGGTTACATTACCACCGAAACCTACACTTGCCTGGGATGCATACTGCGCTCCGGCATTGGAAGTCATCACGAGGATTACGTTTCGGAAGTCTGCCTTCTGACCCTTGTTATCGGTCAATCGGGCATAGTCCATCACCTGCAGCAGGATGTTGTAGATGTCGCTATGCGCCTTCTCAATCTCATCGAGCAGGAGCACGCAGTTTGGTGTCTTGCGGATGGCATCGGTCAGAAGACCGCCATCTTCATAACCCACGTATCCGGCAGGCGAACCGATGAGCTTAGCCACGGTATGCTTCTCGGTGTATTCACTCATATCGAAGCGCACCAGCTCGATGCCGAGTTCCTTAGCCAGCACACGGACCACCTCGGTTTTACCCACGCCCGTAGGTCCCACGAAGAGCAGCGAAGCCATCGGCTTGTCATCATCCACCAGTCCTGCCTTCGCCATCATCACAGCCTCAACCACCTTATCCACAGCCTTATCCTGACCATAGATCTTGTCGAGTATGCGCTGGCGGAGCGTAGCCAGGGAATCATTGTTTTCATCCTTGATGGCAGCCGCATCTATCTTGCAGACCTTGGTAAGAATCTGCTGGATAATAGCCTTGGTTACATAAGAACGCTGGCGATATTCCACAGGATGCACCTCCAGATAAGCACCCGCCTCATCCATCAGGTCGATGGCCTTGTCAGGCAGACAACGGTTGCTGATGTATTTGGCACTGGCACGAACGGCATACTCCAGGGCATCCTTGCGATAAGTTACGTTGTGGAACTTATTGTATTTATACTGCAAACCCTCCAGTATCTTGATAGCCTCCTCCTCGGTAGGTTCCTTGATGTCAATCTGCTGGAAGCGGCGCACGATGCCCTTGCTCTGAGCCATGTAGCGGTTGAACTCCTCGTAGGTGGTAGAGCCGATGAATCGGATGTCGCCAGCCTCCAGATACTGCTTCAGCATATTGGAAGCATCCGGTCCACCATCAGAGCCACGGCCTGCACCTATCATATTATGAATCTCATCAATATAGATGATGGTATTGCCTTCCTTGGCGGCTCCCTCCATCACCATCTTGATACGCTTTTCGAAATCGCCACGATACTGGGCGCCGGCAAGCATCTGTCCCATGTCCATGCCATAGATGCGTGCTCCCTTGAGACGATCAGGCACCTGATTCTCGTTGATGAGTTTGGCAAGACCATAAACCAGGGCGGTTTTACCTACGCCCGGTTCGCCGATGTGAAGCGGATTGTTTTTTTCTGCACGACAGAGCACCTGGATGGTTCTATCCAGTTCCTGCTCTCTGCCGATGAGCGGATTGTGCTCCTCCACCTGATCAGAGATACAGGTAACCAACTGGTGCCAATCCTGAGGCTGTCGGCTTCTTCCCTCCTCTTCTTCATCATCATAATCGTTATCATAGTCATCCTCATCGTAGCCATCACCCATCATCAGGGTTTCATCACCTGGTTCATTTTCCAGCGGATAATAGCTATCCACACTCGCCAGGAATTCGCCCTGACGGTCGCCCACGTTCTTGCACAACAGGTAAGCGGCTTCTGAGTTCTGCAAGCCAAACATCGCCTGCACGAAATGAGGCACATTCACGAGTTTTCTATCAGCGGCAGCAGCCAAGGCGCATGCCGTTCCAAACATGGTCTTGAAGAGCGACGAAGGCTCCGGCAGATACTTGATGTTTTCAGGCACACGCTCCTGCTTGGCGAGCCATCCCACCAAGTCTTCGTGCATCTTGAGACTATCCACGCCCTCCTCCTGCAAAGCCTGGCAGAAGGCATACTGGCGGAGCAATGACAGGAGCATGTGCTCCGGCATCACGAACTCGTGGTCGAAGAATCGGGCCTGCTTCATGGCATCGTCCATCAAGACACTCATATATCGGGTTAATCCCATACTGTCCATTCTATTCTTTTCCTTTCTTTATTCGGGATTTAAAACTTGAATCGGGGGTTTTGAAAAGCCCCCTATCATTCTGGCATATAAGTGAGCTTCAGCGGATATTTCTGCGTACGGGCTTTCTCCATCGCTTTTTCCACTTTGCTCTTGGCAATGTCGTAGCTGTAGGTGCCCACCACGGCTTTCTCCTCGTGATGAACCTTGAGCATGATAGCTTCAGCCTCAGCCTGCGACTTGAAGAAGATGGTTTCGAGGATATCCACCACGAAATCCATCGGTGTGAAGTCATCGTTGAACATCATCACCACGTAACGCCCCGGCTCCTTGAGCCTGGTTTTCTGGCGTTCACGAATTGCTGTCTGTTCTTGAGCCATATCCTATATATTACTTTGTATAAGCATTGGTAATCTCCACGACATAGACATCGTGGAATCCGCCCTTGGCACCATACCACTGCAGCAGGTCCTTATCGAGGAACTTCTCTGCCGTCATATTGTCCTTATAGAGTTTGCGGCATTCCAGGGTGAGTCGTGACTGCTCAAAGCCGATGCTGCCGTTATCGGTTTCCACAGGAGTCAATCCTGTTTCCTTTGCCTTATCGAAATCACGTCCACTTTTGGATCCGCAGAAGTTATAGATCTTTCGAGCCTCCTCGCTATTGCCGAGGAAAGAGAGGGTCATGAATTCATTCTCCTCGATGATGCCGTGGGTGTAGCGTTCCGGACGGATAAATACCACAGCCACCGGCTTGTTCCAGAGCCATCCCAGGCAACCCCAGGAAGCAGTCATCATATTGAACTTATCCTTGTTGCCGGTGCAAACCAGCATCCACTCCTTACCAATAGTCTCGAAGACATTATCATTCAGTTCTTTTACGTTGATTTTCTCCATTTTATCTTTTCCTTTCTCTGTATATTTTAATTAATGAAATATTGCAGCATTCAACAAAAGCCATGCCAATTCATCGCCTAACACCGCATATCACCTGCAAAGATACAAGAATAATCTGAAAAAGCGAATGTTTCTATCAGAAAATATCGAAATCGCCCATTTTTACAATTATTCACAAAACAGATCATCTGCCACAACCTCGCTCTGCACTCTATTCCAATAGGCATTATGAGCTACCCCATAAGTGGTAACCATCGTAAGATGAATCGCCTTACGATGAGAAACGGAAGCACCAAAGCGGGAGAGCTTGTGACGAAGAACTGCATCGCAATCCTTATCTATCACAAACTCATTCTGCGAGAACTTCATCTCGCAGATATTAACCGTATTATCGGCTCGCTCTATCAGCATATCAATCTGCGCTCCTGCACCATAAACCGGATCATCTTTCACCTGCCAGGAATACGTATTGGTAACAACGCCCGAAATGCCAAGCGCCTGCTTGATTTGAGGAATATGCTGGAAACATACCCGCTCGAAAGCCAAGCCGCACCACGAATACCGGAGAGGCGAAGTATAATTGTGAGACCAGAACGAAGGATCATCAGTTTTGTTCTCCTGCATGAACTTCAAGAAGAACAAAGAGAAATTATCCATCAGGCGATAGATGGCATTATATTTCCTGGCACCATAGGCATTGGTACGGACGATAAAGCCACAATGCTCCAAATCTTCCAAGATTCGGGAAAGATTGCCATTATCCGCAATTCCCAGACCAGACACAATCTCCTCTCTACGCATTCCGCCTAACTTCTTCCCCAAGATACTCACCACATCTATATATTTATCAGAATTACGGAAGAGAGAATCATACAACTCCCTGAACTCATAATGCAAAAGCCCCTGAGGTGCAAAGAAAAGAGCATCTATATTCTGTGCCAAACTTCTGCCCTTCTGCATCAAAGACCAATAATAGGGAACACCACCCATCACCATATAGGCTTCCAGCAAATCATATCGAGAATAAGCCAAGCCCATAGCCTCGCTATATTCCTCACACTCGTGAAGGGTGAAAGGCTCCAGGAATATCTGATAGTTCACACGATTATGAAGTCCGCCATGATTCCTGAAGATCTTATTGATAATCCAGGATGTGGCAGAACCGCAAATAATGAGCAGGATGTCGTCTCGCATGGCAGCCCATCCATTCCAGAAGAACTCCAAAGCCGTGACAAACTTAGACCTAGGCGTATCCATCCAAGGCATTTCGTCGATGAAAACAACTTTCTTCTTCGCTGATGACTGGCGAATAAGCTCCTTCAACATATCAAAAGCCTCCAGCCAATGCTTGGGGGTAGAAGGCGCAACATATCCTGCGTTCTCTAAAGAAGAACGCCAACCATACAGTTGCTCTTGCAAAGCCCCATTAGCAAGACCGGAATGAGAAAAAGTAAACTTATCCTTAAACGTCTGTTTGATGAGATAAGTCTTTCCCACACGTCTTCTTCCATACAACGCAACGAATCTTGAGTCATCGGAATTATAAGCTTCCAGCAACTCAGCCTGCTGTTTCTTTCTGCCTATCAACATATTATAATCCTCCCTAATTGATGATTCTACTTATTAAACTAGGGGCAAAGATAATAAAAACAATCGGTATAATTGGCGGAAAATACATTTTTTAACCCACATTCCGCCAAGTATACACTTATAATTGGCGGAAAACGTCTTTTTCAACCCCTTTTCCGCCAAGTATAGCAAGCCAACCGCTCTTGATTTAAATTAAATCTTTACATGCAGGATAAAATAAATCACATTTTACTTTGTTATTTCAAGGAAAGGCAGTACCTTTGCACCCCGAATGCCGAAAACCGTGCAGGCTTGCGGCTTCGAATTATTAATCATTTATAAACATTTTATTTAATGTACAAAACAATTTTCAACAAGCGCAACAGCTTGAAGTTCAACCGATTCTCTAACAAGAATTACTCACTCTTCGCAGTTTTGGGAAGAGAGGTACTTGTTGGTGCACTCAGCGTTGCTACCCTGAGCCATGCCAAGGCAGCAGGCGTAAGCACAGAGGGAGCCAAGGTTGATTCTACCCTCTACAAGGGCGGAAAGGCTTACGAGCTAGATGCGGTGAGCGTTACCGGATCTCGTGCGCCGATGACTGTAGAGCAGTCACCTAAGATTGTGTCTGTCATTACCCGCGACGATATTCATCGTGCGGCTGCGCAGACTATCAACGATGTATTGAAATTAGCTACCGGCGTGGATGTCCGTCAGCGTGGTGGCTTTGGTGTTCAGACGGATATCTCCATCAATGGTGGAACCTTCGACCAGATTACCATTCTCCTGAATGGTGTCAACATTTCCAATCCACAGACTGGTCACAATGCTTCTGATTTTCCTGTAGCTCTTGCCGACATCGACCACATCGAAGTGCTCGAGGGGGCAGCATCGCGCGTATTCGGAACTTCAGCCTTTAATGGTGCCATCAATATCGTGACCAAAAAGGCAAAGAATGATGGAGTATCTGCAAATGTAGAAGGCGGAAGCTTTGGAAGTTTCGGAGCACAGGGACGTGTGCAGACGGCTTTTGAAACAGGCAAGTGGACTCAGGCTTATTCCGCAAGCGGAGGCTACAAGCGCTCGGATGGCGGCACGGAGAACAGCGACTTCGAGAAGGGACAGGGCTACGGCAATCTCTCGCTCTCTTACGACCAGCGTTTCGACATCATCGCCCAGCTGGGTATTGCTACCCAGAGCTATGGTGCCAACACTTTCTACAGTGCCAAATACAACAACCAATATGAGAAGACAGACCACGGTATGGCTTCTCTCAATCTGAGTCTGCACAACCAGGAGAAGACCTGGGAGATTGCGCCTCAATTCTATTATAACAAATTCAAGGATCACTATCAGTTGATTCGTGGTATGGCTGGAGCCAAGGCGGGCGAGAACTATCACGACCTCGATGTTTATGGTGGAGGTCTGAATGCCAACGTGGCTTGGGCTTTGGGTAAGACCGCAGTGGGTTTCGACATCAGTAAGGAGTGCATCTACTCTACTGCATTGGGCGAGGAACTCGCAGAGAAAGACTATAAGGACATCTCGGGTTCCGACCGTCAATATACCCGAAAGGGTGAGCGCACCAACACCAACATCATGCTGGAGCACAACTTCATCTTCGGCGGCTTCACCTTGTCGGCTGGTGTCTTGGCAAACAAGAATACAGGTCTTGACAACGACTTCCGCTTCTATCCGGGTGTAGATATGAGTTATCGTCCTAACGACAACTGGAAGTTCTACGCTTCCTGGAACAAGGCTCTGAGAATGCCTACCTACACCGACTTATATATAAGTAATGTGGTGCAGCAGGGCGACATCAACCTAAACCCGGAGAAGAACTCAACCTTCAAGGTGGGAACTCAATATCGCCAGACTGGTTTTGCCGCAACCGTAAGCGGATTCTACGCACACGGCACCAACATGATTGACTGGGTTCAGACTTCCGTGACCGAACAGAACGACAGCAAGTATCACGTGATGAACATCGGAAAGCTCAACAATATGGGCTACAACGTGGATGCAACTATCTACATGAGAGAATTGGTACCAAACAGTTTCATTACCCGCATCAAGTTGGGTTATGCTTACATCTATCAAGATCATAAGACCGAGACCAACATTCTGAAATCACTCTATGCATTGGAGTATCTGAAGCACAAGGCAGTATTCGGTTTGGATCATCAGATCTGGAACAAGCTTTCAGCATCGTGGAGCGTAAGATGGCAGCAGAGAATGAATGGCTATCATCCATACACCAAGGTGGATTGCAAGCTGATGTGGGACGAGAAGAATTACAATATCTTCGTGAAAGCCGACAACATCACTTGCCACCGCTATTACGACCTCACTGCCGTTAAGCAGCCAGGTTTGTGGATTATGGCAGGAGCCAGCGTAAATCTCGGCTGGTAATATAAAACAAAAAAGTCTTCAAGCCAAAATGGCTTGAAGACTTTTTCCGTTTATTCCGGTTTCTGATATTTTCCATTCACTTTAATCGGTTCGAGATGGATTCCCACATGGGTATCTGCACCGAAGTGCTGCTTCAGTTTTGTTTCTATATGAGTAGCATGCTCATGCGCCTCATAAAGCGAAAGAGAACCCGGCATGCGGACATGCATTTCTATCGCAATCTTGTTTCCGATGCGACGGGTACGCAGGTTATGAATCTCTCCTACTCCCTGCTCTTCATTTGCAATCTTCAGGATTTCATCTTCCTCAGTTTCTGAAAGACTGGCATCCGTCAGTTCTTTCACAGACTGCATCACCAGTCCCCAGGCAGCCTTGATGATGAAGGCACTCACGATGATGGCAGCCAGCGGATCGAGCACCGCCCATTTTTCTCCCAGGATGATGGCGCCACCAATACCGAACATCGTTCCGATACTCGATAAAGCATCGCTGCGATGATGCCAGGCATTTGCCACTACAGCCTCGGAATGATATTTCTTTCCGGCTTTTACCGTAAACTGATAAGCCCACTCCTTCATCACGATACTTACGATGGCAGCAATCAAGGCTACAACGCCCGGCTGCTGGAGTGTCTCGCCGCAGATGGCACGATAAGTCTTGGTTACGCCCGAATAGCAGATCATCACACCCACCACGAAGAGCGAAATGCCGATGATGGCTGTGGCAAGCGTCTCGTATTTGCCATGCCCATAATCATGGTCCTTATCCTTCGGCTTATTGCCTAGTTTTACGAATACCAATACCACCACATCTGTGGCGAAATCGGTGAGCGAATGAATTGCATCCGCTATCATGGCTGCTGAATGTCCGAGGATACCAGCAGCAAACTTCAGTACGAGCAGCACCACATTGATGATGCTTCCCGCTATCGTTACCTTATATACTTCCTTAACTCTATCCATAACTGTTTTTGTATAACGGCTTTCCTTTCAAGCCTCCCTGTTTTTGTATAATTATCTCCCACTTCGTGGAATTAGGGCGCAAAGGTAAGGCAAAATTATGAAATCGGATAAGAAATGCGATTAAAAAAGTATAAAAAGCACCTTATACTTGCTACTTTATCAGCTAAACTTCGTACATTTGCAATTAATTTAATGGCCATTACATTATGAAGTTTTACGATAGAAGCCAATGAACAGAGTACCACAACATAAATCAGCGCAATACACAACGTACGTAAGATAAAAGTTTGTTTTCACTTTATTAATAGGGAATAATGTGATGACAAAGCGCAAAACTCTCGGATTTTTGTGATAAAACACCTTAAAACAACAGGAATTTTGTGATTTTCAGAGTAAATTCCTTTGGAATTTTGTGATAAAGTTGTATCTTTGCACTCGGATAAGAACTATAAATATATTGATTATGAAGCTTTTGCGCAGAAAGATTGATAATTATCTCAAGGAATGGAAAAGCGATAAGGAGAGAATGCCCCTCATCGTGAAGGGAGCACGACAAGTGGGAAAGACCGCTTCCATCCTACAATTCGCCCATGACAACTATCAAAATGTGGTTGCCATCAACTTCGTATTGCAACAAAAATACAAGGCAATCTTCGAAGAAGGTTACGAGGTGGATAGCATCATCCAGAACCTCACCCTCATCAATCCTTCTCTCAAGATAGAAGCAGGTAACACTCTCATCTTCTTCGATGAGATGCAGGATTGTCCTGCCTGCGCCACCAGTCTGAAAGCCTTCAAGATAGATGGCAGGTACGATGTTATCTGCTCCGGTTCGCTCATGGGTATCAATTATCGCGAGATAGAATCGAACAGCGTAGGATATAAGGAAGACTACACGATGCACTCAATGGATTTCGAGGAATTCCTATGGGCAAAGGGCTATGATTTGGCCTTTATAGAACGCCTTTACGAAAAGATGGCCTCCATCACACCACTTTCTAATATAGAAATGAATGTGTTGGAGAGGCTATTCCGTGAATACATGACCATCGGAGGGATGCCTGCCGTAGTCAATATGTTCGTGAGTAACGGAAACTTCAGCGGCACGCTCAAGATGCAGCACCAGCTCCTTCTTGACTATGAGGAAGACATTACGAAATATGCACAAGGGCTCGACAAAGGAAAAATCAAGAACGTGTACGATCATATTTCTGTCTTCCTGGGACAAGACAACAAGAAATTCCAGATAAGCAAGATTGCCCATGGAGCTAGAAACAGAGAATACGTAGGCACCATCGAATGGCTTCGTGATGCAGGTATCATCAACGTCTGCTATTGTCTCGCTCAAGTATCCTTACCTCTGAAAGGCAACTACGATCCGAAATCATACAAACTCTATTATAAGGACACGGGCTTGCTGGTTGCTTCGCTAGATGAGGAATCGCAAGAAGACATCAGAGTGAACAAGAACTATGGTACCTACAAGGGCGCCATCTACGAAAACATCGTTGGCGATATGCTGGTAAAGCAAGGCTATAATCTTTACTTCTATCGCAACGAGAAATCTACCCTAGAAATGGATTTCTTCATTCGTGACGCCCAGTCGCTCATCCCTGTTGAAGTAAAAGCCACGGATAATGCCACCAGGTCGCTCGCCAAGCTAACAGCACAAGACGGCAAATATCCCGACATCAAATACGGCATCAAACTCTGCAATAAGAACATCGGTTTCAATGGCAAGTTTTACACCTTCCCCTACTTCCTCACCTTCCTGCTCAAACGATTTGTGAGAAGAGAAAGATAGAAATGCAGAAAAATCCCTCAGAGAGGGATGATTTTTCTGCATTTAACCGCGCTATGCGAAATTTTTATTGTACTTTTGCACCCGATTATCAGGTATTATATTTTTCAAAGACAAGAACATTATCACAATAAAAGCGGTTGATAAAACCGCAAGATGAAACAATATGGTTTTAAATTACATTTGGATAGCATTTTTCGTGATTGCGTTCATCTTCGCACTCATCGGATTGGCAATGGGAGATACGACTATCTTCCAGAAGATTGTAGATTCCACCTTCGACTCTTCCAAGAATGCCTTCGAGATTTCTCTTGGACTGACGGGCGTGCTCGCCCTCTGGCTTGGCATTATGAAGATTGGAGAGAAGGCGGGAGTAGTGAATGTGTTGGCCCGAGCGCTCAGCCCGGTCTTCACCCGTCTCTTCCCCGATATTCCGAAGAACCATCCGGTGATGGGAAGCATCTTCATGAACATCGCTTCGAATATGCTGGGACTCGATAATGCGGCAACGCCTACAGGATTGAAGGCGATGCAGCAGATGCAGGAACTCAACACGAAGAAGGATACGGCGACGAACCCGATGATTATGTTCCTGGTTCTGAACACCTCAGGACTCACCATCATCCCTACCACCATCCTCGCCTTCCGTGCCTCCTATGGAGCAGCCCAGCCTACAGATGTATTCATCCCTATTCTGATGGCTACGCTCGTGGCTACGCTTGCCGGAATCATCATCACTTCGCTCTGGCAGCGCATCAACATCCTGCAGCCGGTATTGCTCGCTACTCTGTTGGGAATGTGCGCCTTCGTAGGCATCATCATCTGGGGATTCGGACAGATGGACAAGGATACGATGAACACGGTTACCACCCTGGCTTCTAACATGATTCTCCTGGGCATCATCCTCTGTTTCATCCTGGCTGGTTTCTGGAAGAAGGTGAATGTATATGATGCATTTATCGAGGGAGCGAAGGAAGGTTTTACTACTGCGGTGAAGATTATCCCTTATCTCGTAGCTATCCTTGTGGGCATCGGCGTGTTCCGTGCTTCGGGAGCGATGGATATGGTGATTCAAGGCATTTCGTGGTCGGTAGAACAATGCGGCTTGAATGCCGATTTCGTAGGCGCCCTGCCTACCGCCATCATGAAACCGCTGTCGGGAAGTGGTGCACGAGGCATGATGCTGGAGGCGATGAAGAACTATGGTCCTGATTCGTTTGTGGGCAGATTGAGCTGCATCTTCCAGGGTTCCACCGATACCACCTTCTATATATTGGCAGTATATTTCGGAAGCGTAAGCATCAGGAATACCCGCCACGCTGTGGCTTGCGGCTTGCTCGCCGATTTGGCTGGAGTCATCGCAGCAATCGCTATAGCATATTTATTCTTCGGATAAGAGTCTCCCACAGATTTCACAGATTTACACAGATAATCTTTGAATGACGGCGCAAGCCCAATTTAACATTTAACACTTAACATTCAACATTAAGAAAGATAATGGCAAGTTTAAAATCACTCGCAAAGGATACCGCCATCTATGGTTTGAGCAGTATCATCGGCAGATTCCTCAACTATCTGCTTGTACCACTCTATACGGCTAAGATCAGCGCCGCAAGTGGTGGTTATGGTGTCATCACCAACATGTACGCCTATACGGCGTTACTCCTCGTCATACTGACCTACGGAATGGAGACCACCTTCTTCCGTTTCGTCAATAAGGAGGGAGAAAACTCAGAAAAGGTTTATCACACGGTATTGAGCATGGTGGGATTCACTTCCCTACTCTTCATTGCCCTGGTATTCCTCTTCATCACGCCTTTGAGCGATGCGATGGGCTACGCCGACCATCCGGCTTATGTATGGACCATGTTCGTAACCGTAGCTATTGATGCCTTCCAGTGCATTCCGTTCGCTTACCTCAGATACAAGAAGCGCCCGCTGAAGTTTGCTGCCTTCAAGTTGCTCTTCATCGGTCTGAACATTGCGCTCAACCTGGTTTACTACGTCATCATGGATGGTCACGATGTGGGTTATGCTTTCTACATCAATCTGGTTTGCACCGCCTCCATCACCTTCTGTTTCTACAAGGAACTGAAGGAAGGATTCATGGGCGAGAAATGCTCCTGGAGCGAATGTAAGGTGCTCGTCAGGAAGATGCTGGGCTACAGTTGGCCTATCCTCGTGCTCGGTATTGCCGGTATTCTGAACCAGACAGCCGACAAGATTCTCTTCCCTTACATCTATGAGAAGGGCGATGCGCATGCGCAGCTCGGAATCTACGGAGCAGCCAGCAAGATTGCGATGATCATGGCGATGATAACCCAGGCTTTCCGCTATGCTTACGAGCCATTCGTTTTCGGCAAGGCAAAGGATAAGGACAACCGACAGACTTACGCTTCGGCGATGAAGTATTTCGTCATCTTCACCCTCTTGGCTTTCCTGGTGGTGGTAGGCTATCTGGATGTATTGCGCCACATCATCGGTCGCGACTACTGGGATGGTTTGAAGGTAGTGCCTATCGTAATGGCTGCCGAAATCATGATGGGAGTATATTTCAACCTCAGTTTCTGGTACAAGCTCATTGACAAGACCATCTGGGGTGCTTACTTCTCGGGCATCGGTTGTGCGGTATTGATTGCCATCAACGTTATCTTCGTACCAGTTTATGGTTACATTGCCTGTGCCTGGGCTGGTTTCGCAGGTTATGGAACAGCCATGCTTCTCTCCTACTTCGTGGGTCAGAAGAAGTATCCTATCAACTATCCGGTGAAGGAGATTATGATTTATGTGGTTCTCGCCCTCATCCTCTTCGCCGGAATGACCGAGGCTAACAGATACTTCTCCCGTGGAATTGCCTGCCTCATCAACACGGTGCTCATCCTCATCTTCGCCGCATATCTCGTGAAGAAGGATTTCCCATTGAAGAGTCTGCCGGTGGTGGGTAAGTTCTTTAGAAAGTAAAGCATCTTATGAAATTATAAGAGCTGAAACAAGAAGTTATAAGAACTGAAATGATGAGGAATCAACTCATAAACAGATTAAGTGTGAACGATATTTATTCTCTTTGCCTTCAGACGCAAGGCAAAGAGAATAATTGTTTAAAGGAAGAGCTTTACCAACTCACCTTCGATGAAAACGACCGTGTATCGTTCAATGCGCTTTGGGCTTTAACCCATTTCGATGAAGCCAACAACCTATGGCTCTTTCAGAAGCACAATGAACTGATAGACCGGGTTCTCGCAGAGAAGAATGAGACCAAGCGCCGCCTGATGCTCCATCTTCTTCTCCGTCAGCCTTTCGAGGAAGAATCACTCCGCTCCGATTTCATCGATTTCTGCATCGCCAAGATTACTGCCTGTTCCCAACCCTACGCCATCCGCTGCTACTGCATGAAGCTTGCATACGAGCAGATGAAATACTATCCCGAACTCCTCGAAGAGTTAAGAATGGCTTTAGATATGCTGGAGCAGGAGGTTCTTTCCCCTGGAATGTTATCAGCAAAAAGGCAAATTATGAAGAAAATCAAGCGAAGCCTTGGTAATTTCAGAAAATAGTCGTAACTTTGCAAACGTAATATTCTAACAATATAATACATAAATGGATGGAGATACAACTGAACGATTATCACAAGAAAGTCAATGCCATGAAGATGGCTTCAATGGCTTATTGGCGAGAGCATCCGCTTTCGCTGGAAGAGTGCTTAGCTCAATTCAAGCGCTTGCGGGAACAACGGCTTGCAAGGGAGTCCAAATTGCAAGGCTAAGGAGTCTTATTCTTTAGAAAATCAATTAATCCAAACAAATACAAACATGTTATATTTCATTACACCAACAGGACTATATAGTGAAGCTTACCTTATAACAGAAGGAGGAATTCAAATTAACACCATTCAACCTTTCGTAAACATCCCCGTAACCTATAACAAGGAGAGCATAATCATAGACCTAGAAGTTGGCACTTATGATTTTACAAAAGGCAAGACTTACTATGGTCCTGTACAAATAGAGAGCCTCGTATTACGAAAAATTACTAAAGAAAAGGTAATCAACATACGGAATAGTTATACTATGTTCCATATTGAAATAGAACATTGTACTTTAGGAGGTATTAAGTTTTCTTTTAATAAAGAAAATTTGTCCCTCAAATATTTCTTTTGCCATATATTCCCATACCTAAACTCAATTAAAGAAGCAGACACTAAGTTTATATCACAAAAACTCCTAATTATTGAACTTTTATCAAATAAATATAATGCATTCAATTTTATCGAGAACTTTGACAATAAAAGCAATAAGGACTACATGTATTATGAAATCATAGAAGGGCGTTGTTGTTGTCAGGAACTTCAAAAAATATCCTTCAAAAGATTTTATAAATATGATATTAGGGTAGGAAGAGATGATTATGAATACGAAATAACGTATATTACATTTAATAATAAAAACAAGGCTCTTCACCAATTATTAGAACTTGTAATTAAAGAAGATGCCATTGGTGAAGTTACTGTGAATATTAACAAAGAACACTCTATTGAATATAGTTACTGTTCATATAGAGACTCTTGCTTCGGTCCAGCTCCGCATCCTAAAGAGTTTTTGTATTCAGACGAACAGTGTTATCAATACAAGGCAGAATTCTTAGAAAAAGCAAAAAATAAATACAAAGAAATTTTGATGCAATTCATTAATTCTTTCCAAACATTTATAGCTAAACAAAAACAAGACATCTATGAGCAAAGAAAAAAATAACGACGACTTTTCATCCTTCGATGAATATCTTCGACAAGGAGAACCTTCGCAGAAGGAAAGTGCCGAGAACTGGAAGACGGCTATCGGATTGCAGGCTGTAGATGGGCTGCAACCGTCGGCGTATCTCATAGATGTGGCAAAGCGAAACATCGAAGGAGAAATCACTCTGGATGAAACCAGAAAACTGATAGACTCTTACTATCAGAGCAAGACGGTTCGCACACCTAAGGACGAAGACGAGGAAGAGGCAGATAAGGTTTCTGCCAACATCACAAAGATTCTCGCCAGCAAGACCTTTGCCTTCAATACCAACGGATATGTTTCCCTGCATCGAAGAATATTCGAGGGAGTATTCAAGCACGCAGGAGAAATCCGACAGTATGATATTTCCAAGAAAGAATGGGTGCTCGAAGGAGATTCCGTAAACTACCTGAATTGGGAAGACTTGCGAAGAGCCTTGGATTGGGATATTGAACAGGAGAAGAACTTCTCATATAAAGGTCTGACGGATGATGAGAAGATTGAGCATATTGCCAAATTCATTTCAGGCATCTGGCAAATCCATGCTTTCAGAGAGGGAAACACCCGAACCACGGCAATTTTCACCATTCAATATCTCCGTTCGTTAGGATATGAAGTGAACAACGAAATGTTTGCCAAGCATTCCTGGTATTTCCGCAATGCCCTGGTTCGTGCCAATTATCGCAATATCAATAAAGATATAGAGTACTCTCCTATCTACCTTGTTCGTTTCTTCAGAAACTTGCTGCTAGGCGAAAGTTGGGTTCTCAAAAACAGATACTTGCATATAGATCCTACAGATGAATGGAAGGTACAGCCAAGACTTGCTACCCCCCAAGTACCCCACACGCCTCATCAAAAGGTGGACAGAAAAGGTGGACAGAAAACAGAAAAGGTAGGCAGAAAAGGTGGACAGAAAACCAAAGAGTCTATCCTTTCCCTTATCGCATCCGACCCATTTGTCACCACCAATGAGATGAGTAAACGATTGAAAATCAACCGAAGTGCCATCTCTAAACATATAAAGAAACTGAAAGAAGATCACATAATAGAACGAATAGGACCAGACAAGGGAGGGAAATGGCTCATCAAGAAATAAGAAACACCTTTTTTATGGCGCAAAGATAGCACTAATTTTTTCACTTATACAAGAAAAACTCGCTACTTTTGCAATCTTTTTCATGTATAAGTGAAAAATATTGTGTTTTTATCGAATATTTCTAGTATAAGTGAAAGAAATAACTCTAAAAAGGAAACTTTGATGGAATTTTTTGCTTTTTTCTGTTCTACTTGATGTTATCTCGCAGAAAAATCGTAACTTTGCAAATCATATAACAACAACACAAAGAATAAAATGAAGAAAAAAGCAACGGTCCTTATCGCCTCTATCATGGCGTTCTGCGGAATCAACACCGCTCACGCTGACGAGGGAATGTGGACGATTTACAACTTGCCTAACGCTGTGTATGAGATGATGCAGCGCGAAGGCTTCAGTATGACTTACGACCAGCTCTACAACGGCGAGAACGCCTTGAAGAATGCTGTGGTTAACTTCTCCGGCTATTGCTCAGGCGTAGTCGTTTCTCCAGACGGTCTGGTATTTACCAACCACCATTGCGGTTTCGAGGCTATCAGAAGCCACTCTACCGTGGAGCACGACTATATGCTCAACGGTTTCTTTGCTAAATCTTACGCAGAGGAATTGCCTAACGAGAATATGTTCGTCAGCTTTATGGTTGAACAGAAGGATGTAACCGATAAGGTGATGAGCCTCGGATACGAGAAACTCGACAACAAGAAGCGCGATGAACTCATCGATTCTCTGGAGAACGAGATGACTAAGGAGGTGAAGAAGAACGATTCTACCCTTCATATCACCGTTCAGCCTTTCTACGAGGGCAACAAGTGGTACGCTACTACCTATCGCGACTTCACCGACCTGCGTCTGGTTTTCACCGTACCAAAGTCTATGGGTAAGTTTGGTGGTGATACAGACAACTGGATGTGGCCTCGCCAGACCTGCGACTTCTCTGTATTCCGCATCTATGCCGACCCTAAGACCAATGGTCCTGCTGCCTACAACAAGGATAATGTGCCTTATCATCCAAAGCGTTGGGCTCAGGTTTCTCTCCAGGGTTACAAGGATGGCGACTACGCGATGACCATGGGTTACCCAGGCAGCACAGAGCGCTATCTTTCAAGCTACGGAATCCAGACCATGCGCGATGCAGAGAATGCTCCTCGTGCCCAGGTTCGTGGCGTAAAGCAGGAGGTAATGCAGAAGCACATGCGTGCCGACGAGGCAGTACGCATCAAGTACGACAGCAAGTACGCCAGCTCTTCCAACTACTGGAAGAATGCCATCGGTATGAACAAGTGTATCGACTCTATCGGCATCGTTAATCTGAAGCGTGAGTACGAAACCCGTCTCCGTGCTTGGCAGGACACAGCCAAGGCAGCCAACGACCTCGCCCACAAGGTAGATTTCGACAAGCTCGCCAAGCTCTACAAGGAGAGCGCAGACGTGAAGTATGCCTGGACCAACTTCTCTGAATCTTTCACCAGAAGAAGCAACATCGAGTTCTCTACCCGTGCCATCAAGCTCCAGACCAATATGGAGGTGAAGGGTCCTGAGAAGAACAAGAAGAAGCAGTATCATGAGTTTGAAGATAACTCTGCAGAATGGGATATGGCACTCGATAAGGAAGTGCTCGCTACCCTCTTGAAGAACTACAAGGAGCACGTAGATGCAAAATGGTTGCCTAAGTTCTACAAGACCATCGACGCTGAGTTTGGCGGCGACTACGCCAAGTATGTGGATTATCTCTGGGAGAAGTCGCTCATCATGAAGAAGGGTGCCAAGCTCTATTTCAACAAGAAGGGATATGAGAAGGATCCAGGCGTCATCTTCGGTATGGATCTGAACGATGTATTTGCAGATTTCGCTGCTCAGATGGGCAGCATCAACGACAGCATCGCCGAGCAGGAGAAGTATCTCTGTGCTGCCAAGCTCCGTATGGAGGAAGACATGCCTCACTACAGCGACGCCAACTTCACCATGCGATTGAGCTACGGTCAGGTAGGCGGTTTCGACCTCGGTGGCAAGCCATCAGGCTATTATACCACAGCCGAGAGTCTTGTTGAGAAGATGAAGAAGGGCGATAAGGTCATCGATTACTACGCTGAGCCTATCATGCACGAGCTTCTCTCTGAGAAGGATTTCGGCAAGTATCAGGATAAGACGACTGGCAAGATGCAGCTCTGCTTCCTCACCAACAACGATATTACCGGTGGTAATTCTGGTAGCCCTATGTTCAATGGTAAGGGTGAGTTGATTGGTCTTGCCTTCGATGGCAACTGGGACAGCCTCAGCTCTGACATCAACTTCGACAAGCGTCTGGCTCGCTGCATCGGTGTGGATATTCGCTATGTGCTCTACCTGATGGATAAGTGGGGTCACGCAGACCGCCTCTTGAAGGAGATCAATGCAAAGTAATTCCTATCTCTGAATCAACAGAGATGATATAAAGGTTTATCCTGGGATAAAGATTAGTCTCAGGATGATATGAAAAGAGCGGAAAATCAGCTGTTAACTGTTAACCTGTTAACTTCTGACTTTCCGCTCTTGTTTTATTTTGTCTTTCTATTCTTGTTATCTTGCTGATTTTCAGCTTATTTTTATCTTACAGATTCGCAACTTACAGAATTCCAATTAATACTGCGAGATATTATTCAGCTCCTTCAATGAAATCTGACGAGGCTTTTCGGCGAGTTTTTTCTTCAATTCATCCACCGTTACTTCTGCAGATGGATTGAAATCGGCAGAGCGCATGTAATCAATTACACTCTGATAGAAAGCCTTGCCTTCCGGGTATTTGACAGCCTTCTCCAAATCGCTCATGCAGACGAGAAGCTTTCCGGCTCCCACCTTCCATTCCATCACCAAACCCAACTTATGATTTCGCTCGATATTATCTATCACCTGAACTATCGGGCGATAATCCTTGGCGAAGTTGTCAAGCACCAGCGGATGCGATTCCTTGATAACCGGGAACCATTGCCAGTTGGTGTGCATTTCCGTAGGGAATCCCTTGAATATCGGATGTTCCGGATTCGTCAGAATACCCAGAGTTCCTGGAGAAACCTTCTTTTTGTTGTTCTCGCAAATGGTCTTGAACATGCGATAGTTCCAGTAATCGGTCTGGAAGAGTCCGCCCACCGTATAAGGAGTAGCGTTATCTGACTGCAAAACCGAATTATCTGACTGCAAAGCCTTATCATCGGCAGCTACGAAATGACTGGAAGCCGTAGGCATCCAAAGCACCTTTCCACCATTTTCCAAGACTTTTACCACTTCCTGGTTCAAATCTCTGGCAATGATGACGCCCTTCTTTTCCATCGCCTTCTTCGGATAAACCCAAAGTTCGTAGGAGTTTCTCGCCTCTGTTCCTTCAATGTTTAATGTAAGAAGCAGCTTGGTAGGTTTCTGCACGTGGAAAACACCATTCAGTTCACCCACTTCCACCAAACCTTCATCGTATGAAAAGATGTTCAATACACCCTCATCCTCAGCCATCAAGTCGCCCACATTCTTTCTCACTTCACCATCCTTGGTGCTGAAAGTTCCATCATCCATACAGAACAATCCGTTCTCGGCAGCCAGATGCCATTTCAGTTTCTTGCCCTTCTGCGAAGAACCGCCATAATTGGCTACCTTTACCTTAGCCTGAATCTTCTCGCCATCCTCGAAGCAGAACTTCTTCATTTCCAGCAGAGGAACCACAGGCGAACACCACTGGCGCCATTCCTCGGGCGTAGTGATTCCCTTACTCTCCATAAACGCATCCAGGATGCCTACGAAAGCACTTCCCTGACCGGGATAATCCTGAATGTCGAGCAGTTGGAAGCCCGCCATATTCCGGGTCCTCAAATCCATCTCTATATCGGCTTTATAGAGTTTCACACTCCATAAGCCCGAAGCCTTGTGGAAATCATCTGCCTGCGAGAGCATTCCGGCAGCAGCCAGCCTGCGGCGGAACACTTCAAAGTTATAAGGATGAAGCACTCCAGTGTATTTCTTCATCTCCCGATAATCAGGATAGGTCTGAAACTGGCCTGTTTCGTGAGAGATGATTGGGATTCCGGCCTTATCGCAAGCCTCATCAAAGTTCATCGTAGAATTAGGATGGAAATGATTGATCATTCCTCCATCGTAGGCGTCGGCAAACGAGAAAGAACCACGGGTATGAGTATTGTATTTGCCCCATCCCTCGCCTCCGATGCGGCAAGTGGTGAAGTAATTCATTCCTTTTTTTATTCCCTGATAACCGAGATAGTAATTACTTCCGAAGGTATAGTATTTATCGGGCGCAATCTTGCGGAAATCATCCACAAACTCCTTCATCTTGTCGATGTCGCCCCAGAGTTCATTACCCAGTGCCATCATTCTGAAAGATGGATGATGACCGTATTCTCTGAGGATGTTCTCGCCTTCTTGATGCAGGAACGCCATCAGCCTTTCATCCTTCTTATCAAAAGAGCCCCAGAAAGGAAGCTCCGGCTGAAGATAGATTCCCAGACTGTCCGCTGCCACGAAAGCCGCCTCCGGTGGACACCAGGAATGAAAGCGCACATGGTTGATTCCATACTCCTTGCAGGTTCCGAGATACTTCATCCAGCCTTCCACGCTCATCTCCACATGTCCCGTCAGCGGCCATACAGCCGCATCGTGCTTGCCACGGAGGAATATCCTATGACCATTGGCGTAGAAGTGAGCGCCCTCAATATGGAAATCCCTGGCGAAATCAGGCATCTGAAGGGCGGAAGGAGAAGCTACAGAACGGCTTGAGATTGCTCCTGCCAGTGTTTCTGTCGATTTGCAATCGGTAGAAGAGGCAAGCTGGAGTTCTATCCTTCCGATAATTCCATTCCAGTTGGTCTGCGTATCTTCCGTATAAGCATGGCTGGAGCCGTAAACCTGCTCAGGCACACCTCTTCCATTATCCACCACGATTTCCAGGAAATGCTTGCCCGACTTCACCTTCTTTGGCAGAAGATAGCGCTGGGGAGTAGAGATGAAATTGCAGGAATCCACCAGTTCTCCATCCACATACACCCATGTCGGTCGGGTACGCTCCAGGAAGAGTTCTACCGGCTTCTTCTTCCAATCCTTCGGGATATTGATGGTTCTGGAATATCTAGCAGCTCTTTTATAGGCATAGAGTCTCGTAAGATGCGTAGTCTCCATCGTATCTTTCGGAGCGAATCCCAGATGGTTCGTGTCGATGGTACCAGGAAGGATGGCGTGCTTCACCTCACCCTGCGAGGCACGCTTACTCTTGGCAAAAGCACTACCGCTCTTTCCCAACTCTACATTCCATTCACCAACGAGCGAAATGCTCTGTGCTTGCAAGCCCAGACTTACCAGTCCCAGACAAGCGATAAGAATAGTTTTCTTCATTAACTTATAATTGTCTAATAGTTCATACCAAAAGCCCAGAGTGGAATAACATTACCCATGCCTGTCTCTATATCATCCTTCACAACATATCCCTCTTTAGCCTCAGAAATCTGCTTCTGACCTTTCTTTTTACCTCCAATCTCAAAAGTCTTGTCTTCTATCTGGAAATCAGAGATTGGAGAATTGAAGACAGCATGATTCACACGCATCTGATTAAAAAAGAAAGTCTCTCGCTGATTGCCAATATCAGGCATCGAAGAAGAGAGTGCAAAGGAGAGGTTGGTATTATCAAGATACACCTTTTCTACTTTGCCCAAACCACGCACTCCTCCTGTGGACTCATGAAGTTGGGCTATCAAGCCAGCACGCTCCATAAGTTCAAAGTAATCGGGCAGATTATTGCGATCCACCTTGATAGTTGTAGCAATGGTACTCATGTTTGGCTTAAAAGGTACACTATCAGCTATTACCTGCATCAATTCCTTCAGTTTTCTAGACACCATCACCGTATAATTGGCATATTGTGGAATATCCGTCTCCAAAGTCATACTCACCACTTGATTCAGTCGCATCCTATAGCCCTCATCCTTTGAAAAAGGATAGTAACCCTTGCGCAGATATTCATGAAATAATGCCAACGGATGCTCTATCTCCTCCGGCAACACGACTTCATTATTTACGATTTGTTCCAATGTAGAGACAGGAATGTCTATGCCCTTTTCCATACCGATGTATTCACGAAAAGACAAGCCTTGCATCGTAAAGACCAGTACTCGTCGACTTAAATCTGCTGTACCTTTATAAATATCAAGCACAGAAGAACCGGTAAATACCACTTGCAAGGTTGGCAGATTATCGTATATCATCTTAAGTTCTGTAGCCCATCCCTTATATTTATGTATTTCATCGATAAAAAGATGCTTGCCTCCAAGTTGGCTAAACTTCATTGCAGTTTCAAAGAGAGTATGATTAGCGAAATAGATAGATTCCGCACTCACATAGAGTGTGTCTTTCATCTGAAGATTCAATTTGATATACTGCAAAAGGAGTGTTGTCTTGCCGACTCCACGAGGTCCAACAAGGGCCGTCATCCGATTCGACCAAGGAATCTGATGATACATATATCGTAGGTATCGAGTATCGGTACGCTTGATAAGATTGTCTGAAAGTTGCTTCAATAATTCCATATTTCTTGCCTTATTTGATGTTTACGGCTGCAAATATACAAAAATTGCGGTAAAAATACCGCAATTTTCCAAAGAAATTGCTGTATTTTTACCGCAAAATATGGATATTGCATCAAAACATCCCTTTGATGCAGGCTTTCATCTTATTATAAATCGCTGCCTAAACTACTTCTTTTTAGGTCTGCGGCGAGCCCAACCTTCTTCCTCGAAGTTTGGCTCCTCGCCCTTGAACTTCACGTTGTCGTTGTTCTGGAAGAACTGGCGCCAATCGCCTGTATCCTCCTGGCTGCGTGATTTTCTGCCGCCACGAGATTCGCCACGGCTTCCACGTCCTCCCTTTCCACGAGAATCACGAGAGTCTCTTGCATCATCAGAAGAACCTCTGCGACCACGACCTTCCGAACTGCGTCCGCCTCTTTCAGAATCACGTCCGCCACGGGCTGATCTGCCATGACCTTCCTCATCAGCATCGTTACATCTCACGGTTCTGCCCTTGTACTCAGTACCGTTCAATGCCTTCATCACGCGCTTAGCATCCTCCTCAGGCACCTCGATGTAGGCAAACTTACTCAGCAGGTCGATGTGACCCACCTCCTGGCGACCCTTCACGTGCTTGTTCAGATACTGCATGATTTCGCCCGGATAGAAACCATCAGCCTTACCCAGGTTGATGAACAGGCGCTTGAAACCAGCCTCAGTCTCATGCTTTCTGCGGCCATTGGAAACCTTGCCACGGCCCTCGCCACGATTTCCACGGCCTTCGCCGCCACGGGAACCCTTGCCGGTTTCTGGCTTGATAATCTCAGGAGCGTTCTTATAGTAATCGAGGAACTTACCGAAGGTGATGGTCACCATCTTCTTGATGATGTCCTCCTTGTCGATGTACTCAAACTGGCGGTTGATTTCTGCCATGTATGGTTCAATCTGATCCTCATCCACATCGGTCTTCATAATGTCGTCCATGGTCTTGAAGAGCTGCTTCTTGCAGATTTCCTCTGGGGTTGGCAAAACGCCGTCCACGAAGTCCTTGCCAATCTGCTTCTCAATCTGGCGAACCTTGAACTTCTCTCTGGTATGGATGATGGAGATGGATGTTCCCTTCTTTCCGGCACGACCCGTACGGCCGCTTCGGTGGGTGTAACTTGCCACATCATCAGGCAAACCGTAGTTGATAACGTGAGTCAGATCATCTACGTCCAGACCACGGGCAGCCACATCGGTAGCCACCAGGAACTGAACGGTATGGTTGCGGAACTTCTGCATGGTGAGGTCACGCTGCTGCTGACTCAAGTCGCCGTGCAGCGCCTCTGCATTATAACCATCCTTGATGAGCTTATCAGCAATATCCTGAGTCTCCAGCTTGGTGCGGCAGAAGATAATCGCAAAGATGCGTGGATAGAAATCCACCACGCGCTTCAGGGCGAGATACTTGTCCTTGGCATTTACCAGATAGTAGATGTGGTTTACATGCTCAGCACCCTCGTTGCGCGAACCCACTACGATTTCCTTGTGGTCGTGCAGATAGTTGAGGGCAATCTTCTCGATGTCCTTGCTCATGGTAGCCGAGAAGAGCAGGGTGTTTCTATCTTCCGGAACGTTCTCGAAGATGGCATTGATGCTCTCAGAGAAGCCCATGTTCAGCATCTCGTCAGCCTCATCAAGCACCACGTTGTTCACGTTCTCCAACTGAGCCACGCCACGATTAATCAAATCGAGCAGACGGCCAGGGGTAGCCACGATAATCTGCACACCATGCTTCAGGGTGCGAATCTGGCTTCCGATGTCGGTACCGCCATAAACAGCGGCAATATGCAAACCGTCGATGTACTTAGCAAAACTGTTCAAATCGTCTGCTATCTGGAGGCAGAGCTCACGTGTAGGACTGAGGATGATAGCCTGTGTCTGCTTGCTGCTGGCATCAGTTTTCTGGATAACCGGAATACCATAAGATGCAGTCTTACCCGTACCGGTCTGCGCCAACGCAATCACGTCGTTCTTATTACCAAGCAAATATGGGATAACTTCTTCCTGAACTGGCATTGGATTTTCAAATCCAAGCTCTTCGATGGCACGGCGAATCTCCTCGCTCACGCCCAATTCTTCAAATGTCTTCAAATCTTTTTAACCTTAATTCATTATAATCAAAATGGAAGGCCGAATTCACCCTCCCAGCCATGAATTAGGGTGCAAAATCCTTCCGAAACGCTTGCGGCAATCCTACACTTTTATTAAGATTGCCTAAATTCGGGTGCAAAGATACGAAAAAAATGCGAGTTTCTTGCATTTTTTGCGCAGAAATCATTATCTTTGCATTATCTTTACAGATAAATCGGGCGACATTCTATGCCGAACGACTAACAATTGATAATAACAAACAACGAGAATAACGACCCTCGCACCTATACGATGCATCCGTTATAACCTCGAAACAACAAAGAATCAAACGATATGAAGAAGGTAATTTTCACCCAAGAGTGGATGGCAATGCATCCATACGAGAAGCCAAACGACGTTGACCAGTACTACACAGAACTTGCCAACGAAATATATCACGCCCTTGACGAGGCATGCTTCACCCACCAGTTTCCAAACGTGGAGGAAGCCAAGCAGCTTGCACTCAGCATAGCCGGCTACTTCGAGGACATCATCTCGGGCACCTGCATCTGGAAGACCTTTACTGCCGAATGCAAGAAGCGCTACGGCTCCTACATCCCTTTCTATGAGAACGAGGAAGAATTCATACAGAATACCCTGAACGAAGATATGCCTCCATACGACCCGGACGAAATCAACTTCGCCGACATCAAGTTCCTCTGCTGGCACCATTATCAGCAGAGCAGTCATGTGCAGGAAGCTGTGCCATTCCTCTTCAGCACCATAGAGCTAGCAGCAAAGCTTGCCTACAATGTGCTCGACAAGGAGTATGAAACGGCACCAGAGAACGACCGCCTCTATGAATTCCTCTGCGAACTGCCTACCGATGAGGATAAGTTCTATGAATATCGCGATGCACTGGCCTGGTTCCACTATGGCTGCTACTTCAACGTGGGCAACCGCTTCCGCCTTCAGATGGAGCTGGAGCGCCTCGCCCACTCTCCACAGGGCTTCAACGACATCATCGCCTACTCTATCCAGATAGAACAGACGATGAACAGCCGCAACAACCTGCTCGCCCTCACCTCTGCCGAATGGCTTGCCAAGGTGAGCGAACATCATCCTGCCCACAAGCTCTGGACCGACATCGACTACAAGAGTACCCGTGCCTTCAAGATGATCAAGGAGGATGATAACTTCTTCTATCTGAAAGATGTATATGATGCGAAGGAAGAAGAGAATCTGCTCAGAGTGCGCAAGGATTCTACCAACATCGAGGATGCGAGCACATTCCTCAGCGGCGAACAGCTGATTGTTACCAACCTCTTCTACTTCGGTGGTGACTGGTGGCAGACGGGTGCCTTGCTGAACCCTCCTTACGAGGAGAACAAGGAGCAGATTGAGGCAGAGAAAGACCGCCTGAACCGCAAGCAGCCTATCCACGATTACAACCTGCTCAAGGCGAAGGAGTTCGGGGATAAGTTCATCTTCCTGGAGGATGTCAAGACCCTGAAGGAGTTCTTGCAGGAGGTAGGCTTCGAATTACCAGCCAACATCAAGTTCCCTCCAAAATACGAGAAGGGAATCATCGTTTGCGGAAGTCCATATACGGGCATCAACATCTGTTTCGGTATGGCTCACTGCATTGCAGCTCCAGAGAATCCATATTACAACGCTGAGCGTGCGGAGGTTGATGCTTTCAACATCATCAGCGGCAACGGTCGCCCATTCCCTTACGAGATTGTGTGCAAGCTGATAGACAACAACATGTTGCCTGATGCCAACCTCTTCACCAGCCGATACGTAAAGGAGGCAGGCTTGAAGATTACCCAGGCAAACCTCCAGTTCCTTGCCGATTACTATCTGATGGGCAGAAAGGACAAGGATCTGTCGCCAGCAGAATTGTGGTAAAATCATATTGAAAAGAGCGGAAAAACAACTGTTAACTGTTAACTCTGTTAACCCCCGGTTGTTCTTCCGCTCTTTTTTATTTTAGTATTTTCTCAATTAGTTATTCCAAAATCACTAATTTAAAATTTGCTTACACTTGATTAACCAAGCCGCACTTCATAATGTAACAGCCGTTAAATTAATGTGCGTTAAATAAACAGTGCAAAGATACAATATTTGTCGTCAAAATCCCCAAATCTCGAAAAAAAACATACTTTTGGGGGATTTAAAGGCAAAAAGTTAAGATATAAGACAAATTAGAAATCAAAAAGGGCACGATTACTCGTGCCCAAAAGAATTCTTTACCTACTGATCTGATAAGAGGGAGTTAGCAGGCTTCACTCCCAATAATGATTGATCTAATAATTCTTTCCTCTTCGAGTGTTCTAGAATACCCAAAGAGAGAAAGGTAAACTTTCGCTTAAAGATTGACGTTGATGTGAATGCGTACACAGCAAATCACAAATAACAAAAACATGGTATCCCACATACTTGCTAAAATTTTTAATTAACTTACTCATCTACAAAATTACTTGAATCTATCATTATATTGCGTTCGCTAGCCGAAACTATTGAACAACAACTTTCTTCACACTACCATCACTATACTTCACGATGTTCAAGCCCTTGGCTGGAGCAGACAATCGTTGACCATTTACTGAATAGCGAGAGAGTTCCTTGGCATCGGTAGAGGTTGTTACCATATCAATGCCAGTAGGATCATACTCTACGATATTCTCAATATATCCCATGCCACAAGTCCCCCAACCAGTCGTATTAAAATATCTTTCTCTTGTTCCTCGGGGTACATAAAGAATAAATTTTAGCTTATCTATATTTGCAAAAACATACTTGCTCATTTCTAAAGGTTCCTCTCTACAAACATAAAAAGAAGTCAACCCCCTACAACCGCCAAAAGCATAATCACCAATCGTATCTACACTAGCTGGAAGTGTTAAACTTGTCAAACTCAGACAATCAGAGAAGGCAGAATCATCAATCTTTGTAATATTAGGTGGGAAAACAAAACCAGTCAAAGCTTTACAACCATGAAAAGCAAATCTGCCTATTTCTGTAACATTCACAGGAACTTTTACGCTTGTCAAGGCATTACAACCATTAAACATTTCTTCACTTATCTCTGTAATATATGGTGGAAGTTCTATACTAGTCAAACCAGTACAGTATTCAAAAGCACCAAAACCAATTTTAATAATACTAGAAGGAAGTTCCAAACGACTTAAACTACAGCAATGGAAAAAAGCACCATTACCAATCTCTGAAACACCAATAGGGAAAGAAAAACTAGTTAAGTTAATACACCCATAAAAAGCGTTTGCACCAATTTTTGTAACATTTTGAGAGATTTCTACATCTGTTAAATCTTCACAACCATAGAAAACAAAATCGCCAATTTCAGTGATACTTTGAGGAAGTTTTAAACTTGTTAAACCACTTTGAGAAAATGCATTATCACCAATTTTTACGACACCTGAAGGTATCGTTAAATTAGTCAAACGATTACAACCACAAAAAGCAAATTCACCAATTTCGGTAACACTAGAAGGAATTCTCAAACTCACCAATCCATCACAATTCATAAAGGTTCTAGCATTAATTTTTGTAATACCAGAAGGAATAGATAAATTTGTCAAACTATCACAACTTTCAAATGCAGCTTCACCTATTTTGGTTACACCAGAAGGTATGTTCAAACTTTTCAACCTCCTACAACCATAAAAAGCAAACTCACCAATTTCAGTAATGCTAGGAGGAAGTATCAAACTAGTTAGACCTCTACAACCCCTAAAGGCATAATCCGATATTTTATTGTCAAACGTATTATAAGCTGGATATATATAACTTGCATTACTGTTTACAATCTTTGTCTCCGACAAATCTAAAGAACAAAGTCTCCCTTTTGTCAAATTATCACCTCGACGCCCCATCATGTCACGAATTAAGAACCAATCCGTTCCATTTACTTCGCCTATAAGTTTTAGATTCGTTATTCTATATTTTTTATCCTCCCCTATAATATCTGATAAAGTACCAGCTTTATCCAACTTGATTGTTACTTGTTCTGTTATCAAATCATCATCTGCATGAATTGACAAACAGCAAAGCAACATAAAAACAACTGTCATAAACAGTCCATTCAACGTAAAATGTTTCATATCTTTCAAATTTATGTTTATAATTTAACTATTTACACAACAAAAAAAGCGTGAACTTGCCCGTTGCTCGCTTCATGAACAGAGGCCCTGGCAAGCCCATCTTATCGAAACGAACAACATCGAAGCCCACGCCGATATGATACCTTATCCCTATACCGAATTGGACACCCTACTTGCGTAGGGTGCCACATCAGTACAGAGATGTGGATATACACATCCCGAGAGCATCTACCGTTGCATAGTCTTTGATAAGATTCTGAAACTGCCAGGTTTCTGTTCATCAAGAACTAAGCGCATAGTAAACGCACTTTAATATTATGTCACGATACCTCTACCCTCCCAAGTCCTCGTCTCAACCATCTCCCTTTTAAAAAGGAAGAAAAGCATCAACTCGGCGTGAGCGAACGGGTATCTGCGTGCAAAGGTAATGAAAATAATCGGAAAGTCGTATCATTTCCGATTATTTTTTTCAAGAAACATAAAGATTCTTCCGTGTGAAGGCACACAACAGCCATAAAGCCCGTGTTATTCTACTTTGAACAAATCATCCAGTACCACCTCGTTCTGAATGTTTTGCCAACCGGCATTATGCTCCACACCATACGAAGTTATCATCGTTAGATGGAGGGTCTTCTTCGTTCCTGTTGCCTGCTTGAACAACTCCCTGCGCCTGATTAACCAAGCCGCATAATCGGGAATAATGGAATAAGTACACAAGTAAAAATACAAAAGTCTACTACGCTAACCCCTTTAAAAATGGCGTTAGCGTAGTAGACTTTTAATATTTAAGAGAAGAAGGTACAGAAAAACAGCTGTTAACTGTTAACTCTGTTAACCCCTATTTCAAATTCTTATCCAGAAACTCCAGCATTTTCTCCTGTGCCTTCAGTCCGCAGGAATGAGGAATATCCCAAAGCTCGGTATCCAGCAGATCATCAACACCCTGACTCTTCCAAACCTGATGCATTTCGCTGAAAGCATCTTTTACGCCGGGCACTGGGAAGAGCTTGTCTTTTGTGCCATTGATGAAGAGCATCGGCTTCGGACAAGCGAGGGAGGCGATGTGAGGATAGTCGAGATATTGGCGAAGACCCGGAATACAATTCGCAAAACCGCCATTCTCCTTTCTTCCGAATCTCCGGGTAAGCTGAGCGTCCGTGGTAATCATCCAGCAGACGGAAGCACCCGCCTTGATTCTATCCGATAAAGCCGAGAGCATCCACGAACGATAGGCTCCCATCGAACAGCCTACGCATCCGATACGCTTCGCATCCACCATCGGCAGCGAAGCCAGGAACTCGGTGCTGGAAATATCATCGTAAGTCATGAAGGCAGAGAGGTCTCTACCCAGCATCATCATGTTGCCGGCTATCAGGTCGTATTTGTTTCTATCCACGCCCTCCTTCCGGCCTCGTTCTCCCCACATCGGCGCATCTGCAGAGAAGACCACGTAGCCATGCTTCGCCAGGTAATCGCCCACATACTGATTATCGTAAAGCTGTTTTGCCCACGCATCTGCATCATCAAGAATCTCCTGACAGAGCGCCTGCTTCTCCGGAGCATCTTTCTCTTCCGGAGTAAAGAAAGGACGAATCATCTTCTCCTTTCCTATAAAGAGATGAGCACCATGGTCATGAAGCGCATTCACCGTTGGGAATGGTCCCTTGCCATCCGGAATCAGGAGATAAGCCGTAATTTGGGAATAGGCGTTGATATTAAAGGCGATTTTCTGCGCCTTATACCCGTCTCTCTGTTCCTCACCAAGCACTTCCATATCCCAAGCCGCAGCCGCTTTCGGAGGCGTCATCATGCATTCAAACACCTTCGCTCTTGCCGCCTTCTTCCATTTTTTGAAGTTCTTAATCGGACTGTTTCCCCAAGCCATCGGATACGTCAGTTCCTTCTTCAGCGTTTCTACATAGGTAGGAATCTCTCCCTGCCATTCATACTTCTCCCGCTTCTGAAGCTTTGGCTTCGAAGGGGTTTGCGCATGCGACACAGGGGTTTGTGCAAGCGATACAGAGGTCTGAGCAAGCGCCACCGACGCCTGCAACAATGCAATAATACTATATGTGATAATCCTTTTCATTCTATCTTTCTGTTTATAATTTGTTGATAGGAAATCTATCTTCCTGTTTATAAGATTAGTTATTGTTTGCAAAATTAAGAAATTATCCGCAAAAAGAGCCCAATAATCTCGAAATTTTTGCGTACCTTTGCCTAAACATCTATAAATAACGGATAAAACATCAATAAACAACAGATAAAACATCATCAAATAGAAAATAAAGACATGAAAATAGCAGTTTTTTGTTCAGCAAATAAGAATATCGACCCCGACTTCTTCACGATGACTGAAGAGATGGGAAAGTGGATGGCTGAGAACGGCCACGACCTGGTTTTCGGCGGCTGCAACTCTGGTCTGATGGATTGCATCGGCAAGGCAGTAAAGGCGAATGGCGGCAGAACCATCGGTGTGGTTCCTACGCTTGTAGAGCGAGGAGGCAGAACCTTCCCTGACCTCGACATCGAGATTCCGTGTGATAATCTCAGCGACCGCAAGGACCTGATGCTTGCCCAGAGCGACATCTTCGTAGCCCTTCCTGGCGGCATCGGCACCCTGGATGAAATCTTCACCATCGCCGCCGCCCACACCATCGGCTACCACCACAAGATGGTGATTCTCTACAACATGAAAGGCTTCTGGAACTCCGCCATCGCCCTGTTGGATGACATGGCAGAGAAAAGCATGATTCGCGGCGATTGGCGAGATGTGATAGAAGTGGCGGATAACCTGAAAGAGTTAAAGGTGATAGTTGAAAATTCCCATTAATATGATTTTTCGGCAAACTTGCACATTTCTCATAGCAAAAAGTGGCAAACTTGCACATTTTTGATATTAAGGAAGGAATAGAAGCCTATAAACGAAATACTCAGAAACAAAAGAAAGAGCGGAAAAACAACTGTTAACTGTTAACTCTGTTAACCCCAGTTGTTCTTCCGCCCTTAAACTTTATTCCTTATCACCTTCCCACTCAAAAAGAAAATTACTTCAGCATCCATTCCCAAGCAGGAATTATATGCACCGCCTTACCATCCACGGTAAGCTCCTCTTTCTCATTCAGCGTAATGATGTAACCCTCAGACAAATCATAGATTTCCATCGCCTCTTGCAAGCCCTCTATTTCACGCTTGCGGGTTTTCTCATCATCCATCTTCACCGTAACCTGGTAAGCCTGGGTAATCCTTACACCTTCTCTCACCACAAAGTCGCACTCCTTCTTGTCGGCATGATAGAACAGGTCACAACCCCTTCGCAGCAATTCGATGAAAACGGCATTCTCCAGTTTTACACCATTGTTATCCGTGACATTGAACCCCATCCTGCTGATGATGGCATTATCTATAAAATACACCTTCTTCGGGCTCAACATCTGGGTCTTTACCGATGGAGCATACTTCAACAACTGGAATATCATGTAGGTTTGCTGAATATATTCCAGATAGTTCTTGATGGTTTCGGGATGGCGAATGCCCACTATCTTTCCCAGCGAGTTATAGGTAACACGCTTGGTGGCATTGCTGGCAAGATAAAATGCAAGTTCTTTAATTTCCTTGTCGTTTGTAAGACCATTGCGAGCCATCACATCCCGGAAGATAATGCTCTCATAAAGTGAGGACAAGTAACTGACGGAACCCGTCTGAAGATACTTCGGGAAACCACCCCTCTCCAAGAAATCACGGAAATGTCCCAGCAGTTTGGAACGACTCGCCATCAGATAGAAATCTTTCTGCGAAGGCTCAATATGCTCCAGCTGCAGGTATTCGGCAAAAGAGAAAGGATAAACCTCCACAGAGATATAACGCCCTGTGAGATGAGTGCCCATCTCCTTGCTCAGCATCCGGGCATTGGATCCTGTCACCACCACCTTATTGCCTTCATTGTAAAGACGTCTGACAAAGGTTTCCCAACCCGCAATGTTTTGAATCTCATCAAAGTAATAGGTGTGCTGCTCGCCGAAAAGCTCAAAGAAGCATTCCTGCAAGGTTGCAAAATCTTCAAGCTTAAAGTTTACGAGACGCTCATCGTCAAAATTGAAGAAGAAATCTTTCTCCTCCAACTTATCACGCAGTTGCTGCAGCAACACCGACTTTCCACATCGTCTTACACCAGTTATGATAAGGATTTCCGTGGTGGTAAGCCATTCCTCTTCTATGTGTCGAGGGATAGCATCCTGCATAAGATGCTTGCAGTTTTCCTGCTGCTCAAATATAATTCGTTTCAACAGTTCTTTCATTGCTCCACTATTTTATGATTTGTGGGCAAAAATAAGAAAAATATCTGAAAGCAGCAAGAAAAAGCCGAAAATCTTTCATTCAGGATGAACAATTTTTCAGAAATCTTTCATTCCGAACGAATACTTTCTCCCGAAACCTTTCATTCGGAATGAATAGATTCTGATTTTATTCCGCCAGCAGCTTCTCAGCCATCGCCTTACCCAGAGCCTCGCACTGCGCCTTTACCTCTGGAGTAATCGCCTGCTTCATATCCACCGGCTCGCCCACAGGCTCGTAGTGGAGCTTGGTTTCGTTCCACTCCTGAATCTTAGCCACAGCCTTGCTAGCCCAGCAATGAGAACCATACCAGCCAAGAAGGTGGTTCTTGACGTCCTTGTTGGCAAGCTCGGAGAGGAGAACCTCCATCTCGTGATAAAGACCGGCATTGTAGGTTGGAGCACCCACGATGAGACCCTTGTAGCGGAAGATGTCGCGCAGGATGTAGCTGTGGTGAGTCTTCGAGATGTTGTACATCACGATGTTCTTCACGCCAGCCTTGCTTGCTGCACGGGCGATGATTTCAGCCATGCGCTCGGTGTTGCCGTACATGGTGCCGTAGCAGATAACCAAGCCCGGCTCCGTCTCGTACTTCGACATCTTATCATACATGCCGATAACCTTCTCAATATGCTCGTGCCAAACCGGACCATGGGTTGAGCAGATGTAATCCAGCTCCACGCCAGCCAACTTCTTCAAGGCATTCTGAACCGGGATTCCATACTTACCCACAATGTTTGAGTAGTAGCGAACCATCTCCAGCCAGAAAGTCTCGCAGTTGATTTCCGTATCGATGATGCCGCCGTTCAGCGCACCGAAGCAGCCGAACGCATCGCCCGAGAAGAGCACCTTGTTCTTCGCATCGAGAGTTACCATGGTCTCTGGCCAGTGAACCATAGGGATGAGAACGAAGCTCAGCTCGTGGTTTCCGAGTGACAGGGTTTCGCCATTCTTCACCTCTACCACATCGTCGGTAACGCCATAGAAGCCTTCCAGCATTCCCAGGGTCTTCTTGTTGCCCACAATCTTGATGTTAGGGTAATATTTCTTGATGAGGGCGATGGAGCCGCTGTGGTCAGGTTCCATGTGGTTGATGATGAGGTAATCGATTTCGCGGTCGCCAATCACCTCGTGGATGTTCTCCAGGAACTGGGTGAAGAAATCTACCTCTACAGTATCTACCAGCGCTACCTTCTCATCGTCAATGATATAAGAGTTGTAGCTCACTCCGTTAGGCAAAGGCCAGAGGCCCTCAAAACGATGCTTGTTGCGGTCGTTAACGCCTACGTAATAAATCTTGTTTGTAATCTCAGTCATAATCTATATATTTTTATAATTCCTTCTTCTTTTGCTCTCCAAATTCCTTGGAAACATAATTGTAGATATCCTTGCAGCACTCGGTAGAGAACTCCTGGGCACTCTTCAGGAGGCTATCCCATTGCGCCTCAGATAAGCCACGGTCGATATCCTCGCGGGTGATTCCATCCTTAATCAGTCCGAATACAAAACCGGCATTGAAGTTATCGCCGGCTCCGATGGTGCTCACCGGCTTCATCTTCTCCGAAGGATAACTCTTGGCAAAGCCGTTCTCGGCTCTCACCTCCACAGGCTCAGCACCCTGGGTGCAGATAAACTTCTTGCAGTAGAAACTGATTTCGGCATTATACACCTTATCCGCCTCCGGCTTCTTGTAGAGGATTCCGAAGTCCTCATGGCTGCCACGCACAAAATCGGCGTGCTCCAGGTTCTCTATCAGATTAGGCGTAATCTTCATGATCTCATTCTGATGAGAAGCACGGAAGTTGATGTCGTAATAGAGGATGGCACCGTGATTCTTGGCGTACTCCAGAAAACCGGCCACCTGAGGACGAACCACAGGATTCAGGGCGAAGAACGAACCGAAGAGCACGATGTCGCCAGGATTGATTTCGGGAGTGGCAAACTCCAGCTGGTCGTGGGGATGGTCCTTGTAGAAGATGTAGTCGGCATTGTTGTTCTCGTCGAGGAACGCCAGCGAGAGCGGCGACTTCGATTCCGGAAAGATGCTCACATTGTCGGCATTCACCCCATTATCTCTCAGAAACTGAATCACATACTCACCAATACGGTCGTTGCCCGCCTCGCTGATAAACGAAGCGTTCACGCCCGAACGTCCCAACGAGATGACTGCATTGAACGATGAGCCACCCGGTACTGCCTCTATCGGCTTGCCGTTCTTGAAGATGATGTCAAGCACGGTCTCTCCTATTCCTATAACCTTACGCATTGTTTTTATGTCTCTATTATATTTTTTTGGGGACAAAGATAAGTCTTTTTGGCGATAATGCAAAATAAATGCTCAATATTTTGGATAAATTACATTTTCAATGTAACTTTGCACCTTGAAATGAAATACAATACTTATACATTAGACAACGGACTCCGCATCATCCACCTGCCATCAGATAGCCAGGTGGTGTATTGCGGCTATCAGATAAATGCCGGCACCCGCAACGAGGAGCCGGGCGAGGAGGGTTTGGCGCATTTCTGCGAGCACGTCACCTTCAAGGGCACCGAGCGCAGAAAAGCGTGGCACATTCTCAACTGCTTGGAGAGTGTGGGCGGCGACCTGAATGCCTACACCAACAAGGAGGGCACGGTGTATTACTCTGCCATCCTGAAGGAGCACATCGCAAGGGCCGTGGATCTGCTTTCCGACATCGTCTTCCACTCGGTTTATCCGCAGGCGGAGATAGATAAGGAGGTGGAGGTAATCTGCGATGAGATAGAGAGCTATAATGATTCGCCAGCCGAACTGATATATGATGAGTTCGAGAATATCCTCTTCAAGGGTTCGCCGCTGGGGCATAATATTCTGGGCACAGCCGAGCAGGTTCGGGCTTTCAAGACGGAGGATGCGCTGAGGTTCACGCAGAAGCTTTACCGGCCGGATAATGCGATATTCTTTGCTTATGGGGATATTGATTTCAAGAAGCTGGTAAGACTCCTTCAGAGGGCGCTCGCAGATGATGAATCTGTGGTCAACCTTGCTGAGGAAAAGCTCCCTAAAAATTATCCATCTGTGGGAGATGGAATTGCCGGGCAGACGATTGTGATGCAGAAGAATACCCATCAGGCTCATGTGATGATTGGAACCCGGGCTTACGATGTGAACGACGACCGCCGAATGCCGCTCTATCTGCTTAATAATATGCTGGGCGGACCTGGCATGAACGCCAAACTGAACCTCGCCCTCAGAGAGCACAACGGCTTGGTTTACACCGTAGAAAGCACGATGGTTTCCTATGGCGACACGGGCACCTGGAGCATCTATTTCGGCTGCGATGAGCACGACGTGAAGCGCTGCCTCCGCCTGGTTCGCAAGGAGCTGGATAAGTTCATGCAGAAGCCATTGAGCGATGCGCAGCTCAAGGCTGCCAAGAAGCAGATAAAGGGTCAGATAGGCGTGGCTTGCGACAACCGTGAGAACTTCGCCCTCGACTTCGGCAAGAGCTTCCTGCATTATGGCTGGGAGAAGAACGTGGACCGCCTCTACGAGCAGGTGGATGAGATTACCGCCGCCCAGATTCAAGCCGTGGCTCAGGAACTGTTTGATAAAGACAGGCTCACCACCCTGATTTTCAAGTAGTTCTTGAAAGACAGAAGGCTATGCCCCACACGCCCTGAAAGGGCAAAAGCTTTAAAATAAATTTTTAATAACTAACTTTTATACATTATGAGGAAAAAAATCATGTTATCAATCTGCCTCCTCTGCGCCTGCACTACCTTACAGGCTCAAGGACGGAAGCACACAACTTTCTTTGATCAGAGAGCTACGCTCTTTGAAGTTCTCCCAACCAGCAAGAAGGACATCATCTTCCTGGGCAACAGCATCACCAACGGAGGTGAATGGGCAGAGTTACTTGGCAACCCACACGTCAAGAACCGAGGAATCAGCGGCGATAGAGCCGATACCATGCTCGACCGCCTCCACGTCATCACCAAGGGCAAGCCAGCCAAGATCTTCCTCTTGATCGGCATTAACGACCTCGCCGGAGGCCGCAGCGTCGAGGACATCGCCAAGGACATCGATGAGATTGCCGAGCGAATCAACAACGAATCTCCTTCTACCCGACTCTATCTGCAGAGCGTTCTGCCGCTGAACCCAAAGTTCAACATGTTTGTTGACCACATGAACCGCAAGAAGGATGTTCCTGCCCTCAATGCCCTGATCAAGGACATCGCCAACCGCCGCGGCTTGACCTACATCGATCTCTTCTCTGAGTTCGTGGCTCCTGGAACCCAGGACATGAACCCGGATTATACCAACGATGGCTTGCATCTGCTCGGAAAAGGCTACCAGAACTGGGTTAGAATCCTGAAGCCATATCTTGGGAAATAAATTCAAAAGAGACAGATTTACCTACATATCAATAAGTTACGAAATTTCTTCTATGTGGTAAATCTCAAAATCATCCTCGAATAGGGGTAGAAACAAAGAAAATCGGGCTGTTAACTGTTAACCTGTTAACCGCCCGATTCCTTTTTATATAATGTATGTCTGATTTTTTGTTGTTAAACGAAAAAAGGAGCATCAACCGCTCCTCAATTCCCGGAAAGCCCCTTTAGCTCCCCTCCTACATTCTGGAAGCCCCTTTGGCTTCCTACTTTGCTTCAATTACTGTTTTTGAACTTTTAATGTTCTTTACTTTTAAATACCTGAACTTCTTAAAGTCTCTGAACTTCATAAAGTTCATTACCTCGTTGGCTTTTACTTAAGCGAGCTTGTTGCTTGCTGCGCCAACTGTTGCAGCGAATGCTACTACTGCTGCGAATGCAATTCCTAATACTAACATAACTTTTCCTTTCTTTACTTTAAATTAAACATTATCCTTTATATTAACAATCTTTCAACGTTACCCTGCTTCTCCAATCTTTCTCCTTATCTAATACCTTTGTTTACCTTATCTAATACCTTCGTTATCCTTACTCTAACAATCTTTCTTCCTTATAACCAATACTTTATGTTACCTGAACTAACAATCTTTTATCCTTCTTTCTTAATTCCGGTGCAAAGATACAAACTTTTGTGTTCGCACACAAATGTTTTAGAAGAAAAGTTTCAGAAAACCCCGATTTCTTGATAAAGGTCAAGTACCTTTACATTCTCATTACAAAATCAGGCACGGATTACACGAATCCGTGCCTAATCTATTCTACGCAGCCATTCCCGGCGTTCCATAATGCCCATACTTGCCTATGAACTTAGCCGTCTTCGAGAAGGTGCCATCCTCGTTCTTCACAATGAAACCACGCTTCTTCCAGTTGCACAGCAAGATGGCAAGCTTCGTCTTCGTGCCGTGAATCTGACACACACGCTGAATCTCCACCTTATCAAACGTATCGTGAACAAAGAGAAGAAGATTGCTCACACCCGTAGCATGATAAACCATACGGCTGTCGGCATCTATCGCCTCCTGCATCTGATTGCCGAAGAAACGCATCTTGCACCATAAATCATACTTCACGCTCCACTCTATGAAATCCTCTATCGGCTTCTCCCACTTCTCGCCGTTAGCCAGATAAAGCACCATCGCACGGCGGAAACCATTTGCCAAACCACGCTTGGCAAACTCGGCGTATGGCTTGTTGTAAGCCAGCTGAGCCGTCTCCATAATCTCATTCTCCAGTCGCTCGATGAGCAGTCGCGCCTTCTTGCAATCCTTGAAACCGCTGGTGCCGTTGAGATGATGAATGTAAGGAGCCAACTGCGCCTTGAACAAAGCATCATACTCGCCTACCACCGGACGCGGAGCGAAATCGGGACGGATGATAGTGGCTAGCGACAAGCGGCTCACGGCGCCATCAGCCACCTCTCTTACAGAGAAGAACTTCTGGGTAACGGCGATGGTGCTGGAAGCATTCCAGTTGAAACGGGTCTTCACCTGCGCCGTAACACTCTTTACGCCCACACGCTCCTGACCATCCAGCGAGCAATCCCAGCAGCAGCGAATCAGCTGACTAGGGTCGTTGAACTTCTTGAGCATATCCACCTCGTCCATCTTGCAGTAGAGGAAGCCGTCGCCAGCCTTCTGCACATCGTCGAGACGCTGAATGTAGGCGGCACGGGTAAGGTCGGGCGAAACGATACGGATGCAGATATCCTCCGGGCGCACCGGCTTTTTCTTGTTGTCGCCCATGGTGCTCACCTCGTCCTTCCAGTCCTGCTCCTTCTGACGGTTGATCTTATCCATTTGCACCAGGTCGTCGATGATGCAGTCGATAGGACCGTTCACCAGCGATTTGCCCGAAGACATCGCTGCCACCAGCAGATTCATCATCGCCGGCTCGTGCACCTGGTTATCGGTGTATCTGAAGCTTACGCCCTTGAGGTGAGCGGCAAGCGGAGGGAACACCGCCATCGCCACGGCTGGCTTGAAATCGGCAGGCACCTTGCTGGTGAGCAGCTTCACGAGCTTAGGCAGCTTGGCAGGCATCTGAGGGGGAACATCGGCGTAGATTCCCGCCTTCTCGGTGGCTTGCTGAGCCAGATAATTCTTGCGGGCAAATTCTATCGCCACCTTCACCTTTTCTGGCATTACGGCAGATTGAGCCACCTTGCAAGCACTGTCCACGGTAGCAAAAGCCTTCTGCTCGTCCTCGCCATAGATAAGGATTACCTGCTTGATCCATTCGGGGTCGTTGTTGCAGATGTAACGCAGATAAAGCGCCTCTCTGTAGATGAAGTTGTTGCGATTGCCCGTAGCCGGATCAGGACCTATCTGCGCCGCCAGCTCCTTCACAATCACCTCGTAAGGAATGCCCTCGTAGGTCTGTTCATACTGCACAGTATTGGCAGCCTTTCTCGCCTTCTCCTCCTCGCTCTCTATCGGCTGGAAATCTACGGTTGGAGCGGCAGAAGAAGATGATGATGAAGAAATATCCAGCGGACGGCCGTCGATATCCAATCCTCTCTTTCTATAAGCCTCACGATATTCTGCCACGGCCTCCTCGTCCAGACGCTTGTACCAGTCGTCGGCTGTATAGATCTGGCTGGTTGCATCGGTGATGAAGATGATGCGCTCGGGAGTTACGCAGCTAGGGTCTTCGGTGGCATGGATGAGCTTGCAGAAGGCACTATGCGCCTCGGCGATGGTCATTCCCACCGGGATACGGATATCGATGTGCGCCTTGTTGCGAGCCGAACGTTCCACGTGAAGCACTTTTCCCTTCCAAAGCTCGATGTCATCGGCAGAGAAAATCTTCTCTCTGAAAAGCTTCTCCTCTGCATCATCAAACATTCCGTTCAGCAGCAGGGCATTCTTCACGGCCACCTCTACCTCCTCCGGGTTATCGATGTCAACGGTGGTTTGGAAGGTGAAGGCCTCAGGGTCGATGGTCTTCTGGGCACGATGGTCGTCGAGGAAGTGATAGTAGTGAGGCGAGCGGAACGGCAACTGCTTCTTCAGGAAGCCCACCTGCTTATCCAGCTGCTTGTAGGCCTCGCCCGCCTTCATCTCCTCCTGCTTGGCGGTAAGGTCGCGAATCTGTCCTACAAGCTGAGAGAGCCAAGGCTGCTTGGTAAGCTCGGTGTAGTAATCGAGGAGGAAAGTAGAAATCTTACCCATGTTCGCATTGCGATTAGGGTTCATGGCGATGAGACGACGGCTCATCTGCTTGCATTCATCAAAGGATAATAACTGTTTCATAGTTCTTTCTTTTTTTTATTTTGTTTGAAAGTTAATAGGCAGATTGTTTCCAAAACTGCCGCTCTCCATTTTGAAAAGCGATGCAAAGGTAACAAAAAAGAAAGTAACTCCATTATTATACCTCTGCCAGCGGATGGTGTATAAAAATATGGGGGAAGAGGGATAAAAGTTTTTAGATTAAGGGATAAAGAGAGGTATAAAACATGATAAAAGCAAGAAAAAAGAAAAAGAACGAGGAAGAAACAAAAAAAACGTTGGCAACAGATTTCTATCCATTGCCAACGTCCCTTATTTCTTAAGCCAATCATCTAAAATAATACCCTTCTTAAAGGCTTCTTCCCTCAAGATTCCCATAAAAATATCAACAATCTCACAATAACGATTGAATTTTGCTTCCTGCGTATTGACAAGCTCTTCCTGCTGCAGACATTTCCATTCCAATGCCTTATGGTTAGAAAAGGGAGCGACTCCTGCTTGCCTCAAATCATCCCTACCGCAGAGAGGAGCTTTCGGACCGGATATTTTTTTGCCTTCAAATAGCTCTTCCAAGAAAGTACAGAACGACTGAGGAGAATTGGATGGGAGTAGTTCCCAATCGCCCATCAGGCGGAAAACAGGATACCAATAGACCTTTTTTGAAAGAAACATGCCATAATATCCCCTCTTCTGATAAACAGCAATCTTCAAGACTGCCTTTTTCACCAATTCCCTGAGTTCCTCCTTATGCTCTCCAATCGCAGGTTTCTTCCCCACTGTCTTCATCGCCAGCAACGATTCCTCATTGCCGTGCTTGCCCCACTGCTTCACATCCTTCACCCTGCCGTTCATGATCATCAGGATGATGCCCGAGAGCAGCTGCTGCATCTTGCGTCTCGGCACCCGCTTGTAGAACACCTGACGGAGAAAATCAACGGGGTCTGCCTTGAACGTGCGATAGAGATTGAAGGGGAATGCCTCCAGCTGCTGCTCTATCTGGTCGAGTTGGTCGCGATAGTCGTAGGTGCCCGTCTGGCGGGCGAGGATTTCGGTGGGCGTATCCACGAAGAAGCATAGCGCCGCCTTCTCGCGATAAGAGGAACTGGTGATGAAGCCCATCTCCGTGAGCAGTTCTTCTCTGAATTTCTGCACCTCCTCATCCTTCACCAGGGCAAGCTTCTTGAGGAGTCGGTTTCGTGCTTGGGTGGTTTCCCGGGAATAGTCGTTGCGCTGGTTCTCCAGGAATTTACGCAGACGCTTCTTGGCTTCCTGCAGGAAATTGCCCAATTCACTTTCGAGATCTTCTATCTCCGAAGAAGACAATGGTTCCTGGAACGAAGTCTTCCGGTTCGCATCAAACGCATCTTTTTGGTTCGATTCGAGGGAATTCTTTCTGTTCTCCTCGAGGGCATTCTGAATACGGATGATGTGCCCTATCAAATCTTCGAGCATTCGGGTGCTGGCACTGAATCGGGCCAGCTTATCGATGGTAAGGATAGGACCCGTGTAGTGCCAGTCGTCATACTCCCTATCATCATACATCTTGCTTCGTGCTTGCTCCAGCTCTTCATCGGTTGCCCTTATCATGGCCTCCACCTTCAGGTAAAGTCCCGACTTGTCGTTCTCACCCTTGCTGCCCCATCCCACGCAGGTGGTTCGCAAGCTTACATCATGCGATGCGATGATGGCAGCTCTCACATCTTCCGATTCCAATGCTCCCACGAATCCCACGGCAACATCGTCTTCATCATAAGCTCTTACGGCAATTAAGTCGCAGACATTATCGTCGTCGGGCACCAGACAGATGGTTTTGCCCAGTGCTTGCTTGGCGTACTCCACCTCGTGATTCTTCACATCGCTATGGGTAAGCCCTACTATATGAAATTTCAGTTTATTCATCTGCTTCTTTTTATTTTTGATTCTTTGATTTCATGATTCTTTGATTTCTTGATTCTTTAGAATCTCGATTCTTTGTTGTTGATAAGTTGAAGGCAAAAGTACGGATTAAAATCGATACCACCAAGCATTCTTGCAAAAAAGTTTAGTTTTAGTTAAAAGTTGATAGTTGAAAGTTAAGAGTTGAAAGTTTATAGAGGGTTAACAGGGTTAACAGTTAACAGCCGTTTTTCCCTACCCCCTCTTGCGTACATTATTATATTTAAATATATATATACTTCTTTTTATGTTGGGGAGGCTGTCCGAAAATTTAATTAGGGAAGCAAACAACTGAATTGAGCATTTTTCTTTTGCTCTTTATAGTTAATTAACCTCGTATCTTCTTGATTCTCAA
>OGLL01000003.1_pt1 | contig 185680 bp, 131 predicted proteins | sample 1572901 | NCBI WGS metagenome assembly OGLL01 (sample SAMEA2581980, study PRJEB24529) | metagenome | biome: Human gut stool | place: China | collected 2011
ACTTGCATGTGTTAAGCCTGTAGCTAGCGTTCATCCTGAGCCAGGATCAAACTCTCCATTGTAAAATATCATTTTTACTTTGCTAAACCCGAAAGTATAGCGAAGTGTTTGTTGTCTGTACTTAGGACGAATATCCTTTTCGTTTATTGAAGCTTAGTAAACCTGACTTGTCAATTGCTTGACGGTTCGTTTCTTTTACCCAGTCAACTTTCTTATTTCTAAGAAGTTAACCGCTTCTTGTACTACTTGTCTGTTTATGTAAAATCTTTCAAAGAACTCTTTCTTCTGTTGCTTTGAGTAATGCTTGATTTCTCAAAAGCGAGTGCAAAAGTACTAACTATTTTCGAAACAGCCAAATGTTTTCGAAAAAAAGTTGCATTTTTATCTTAAATTTAACATTCAAAAACACTTCTCTTCCTTTTTCCTTTCAAAGCTCCTTATTATATACATGCACAATGTATTTACTTTATTATTATGCCTACTCTACTTCTTGATAGTAAACTCAAACTTCAATCCGCCTTTCGGCAAATTGCTTACCCTGATGGTACCCCCATGCAGCAATACGGCATTCTTGACGATGGCCAGTCCCAAACCTGTGCCTCCCATCTTGCGGCTGCGTCCCTTATCAACCCGATAGAATCGTTCGAAGAGTCGAGCCAAATGCTCCGGCGGTACCCCCTGACCATTATCACGGAAGATGAAATGCCACTTGTTCCCCTGCTCCTTTGCCTCCAAAGTTATCGTACGTCCCTCACCGGCGTAGGCAATTGCGTTATCGGTAAGATTGCGGAACACGCTATAGAGCAAACTGCGGTTTCCCTTCACCACGATGCGCTCAGGCAACTGATTATCAAAGGCCATCTTGCGCTCCTGGCGTACCAATGCCGTTTCTCTCGTGATGTCATTCACCATCTGCGTAATATCCACCGCTTCAAAATCAATCATATCCGATCCATCGTCCAGGCGGTTGAGCGTTGAGATATCATGGAGCAAGGAAGTAAGTCGCTCGCTCTGCGCATAACAACGCTGCAGGAACTGTTCCTTGGTTTGCTCGTTGATATGAGGATTATCCAAAATCGTCTCCAGATATCCCTGAATACTTGCCACTGGAGTCTTCAATTCATGCGCAATATTCTGTGTAAGCTGACGCTTCAGCACATCCTGTTCCTTTCGGGTAGTCTGCACACGCTTATACATTTTTATAATGCGCTCGGCAATCTCGCCCAGCTCATCATTCGGGAATTTTGCCAAATCTTCCACCTCCAGACTCTCGTTGTGATCTGCCTTATAGGCGAAAATAGTAAGTTTGGAGACGTTCTTGCCCAATCGGTAAGTAAAGCGATAGAGCACGATGGTAAGAAGGATGATGGCAATGATGGCAAACCAGATGTAGTGCTGGTCTGCCTGAAGCGATTTTGCCAGATCATTATTATAAGGCAGTGCCGTACGCACAATGAGATGCGATTTTGGAAAATAAGAAGCCACATAGAAATAATCCTGCTTCAAGGTCTTCGACTGCCGCTCCACGCTAGTACCCTGTCCCACCTTCAATGCCTCTGCTATTTCTTCCCGCTTGGCATGATTGGAAAAATGGCGATAGTCCTTGCTCATGTTGTCATACACCACCTTGCCATCGGGTTTGACCAGGGTTACACGCAGGTCTTTACTCTCGTGCGCACGCACGAATTCCTGCAGCTTAGCCTCAGCCACCCGTACGCTATCCACCATATCAACGCTATCCGACATCAGAATGCCCTGCGAGTTGGATAGCAGCAGGTCTTCCATCAGCAGTTCGTTGTAGTTGGCAAGTTTCAGCGTCAAAGTATTGATTTTGAACTGTTTCTCCCTGTCCTGTTGAAATACGATAAAACTGACGGCGAACACGAGGAACACCGTCAGCACACTGAAATACAACTTTCTACCTACATTACTTATCTTAAACATAACCGTTACGCATCAAAATAATAACCAAAACCCAGGCGGGTGACGATGCACTTGGCAAATCTGCCCACCTTCTTACGCATACGGGTGATGTTGACATCCACCGTTCGGTCGAGTACCATCACATCCTTAGGCCATACTCTGTCGATGAGTTCCTGGCGTGAGAACACCCTGCCCTTCTCCTCCAGCAGGAGGCGCAGCAACTCGAACTCCGTTTTGGTGAACGGCACATTCTCCCCGTCGATGCTCACCGTCTTCTTATCGAGATTGAGCAGCAATCCCTGATAGCCAATCGTGGTAGGCTCCTCAGCAGTGCCATTCTGCTCGGCAGTTCTACGCAGCACGGCACGGATACGCACCATCACCTCACGGATAGAGAACGGTTTTGAGATATAGTCATCAGCCCCCAGGTTGAATCCCGTCACCGTATCATTCTCCGTATCACGAGCCGTGAGGAAGATGATAGGGATATTAGCCGTAACGGGATTTTCCTTCAACTTCTTCGCCATCTGGAAACCGCTCATTCCCCCCATCATCACATCGAGCAACAGCAGATGATAGGAAGGCACATCCATCTCCAGCGCCTCCTCGGCAGAGTTGGCGGTATCTACATGATATCCTTCCGTCTCAAGATTGAAACTCAATATTTCACACAGGTCTTGCTCATCGTCAACGACCAAAATTCGTTTATTCTTCTCTTCCATCTTATCTAAACTGATTAAATTCTTAATTTTGCTGCAAAAATACGAATTTTATCTTGTAATAAGCATTACATAGGGTTACAATTATGTGACAGCGATTATTTTTTTGCTAAAAAATGATAAAGAGGATAAAATCATTACACTTTTTAACTAGGTGTCACCTAATTGGCTACAAGTTTGTTTGCTAGTTAAAAACTTTAATACTACTTTTGCACCCGATAAGGTAAAAAGTTTAGGATTAAGTATTAAATATCTGTGTTGTTATGAAAGATAAATCAAAGACATCTATTGTTATAGGTGAGCTCATCAAGCGAGAACTCAAGAAGCAAGGCAAGACATCCGTATGGCTTGCCGGAGAATTAGGTTGCCATCGCACCAACGTATATAAGATTTATGATAGATCAACCATTGACTCTGGCATGCTTTTCCACATCTGCCAACTGCTCAAGGTTGATTTCTTCAAACTTTATTCTGATGCCTTGAAGAAGAAACTATAAGAATCCATATAATAAAGTCGATACAAACAAAAAAGAAAGCCTTGCTAGCAGTTTCTCTCACGAGAACTCCTGGCAAGGCTTTTTTATGCTTTAAAACATTTTATCCCAATCTCTTTTCGAGTCTTTCGCGGATGGCAGCGATGAAGCCGGCTGAATTAACTGCCTTTGCCTCTACACCCTCCATCAGGTTGACGAGGTCCTTGGTTGCGATACCATCATTCAGGGTATCGAAGCAAGCTGCCTCCAACTGGTCGCCGAACTCCTGCAGTTCCTTGATGCCATCCAGTTCACCACGCTTTCTCAACGCACCGCTCCATGCAAAGATGGTAGCCATTGGATTGGTGGATGTATCCTCACCCTTCAGGTAGCGATAGTAGTGGCGGGTTACGGTGCCATGGGCTGCCTCATACTCATATTTGCCGTCAGGAGAAACCAAAACGGAAGTCATCATTGCCAGCGAACCGAAGGCTGTACTGAGCATATCGCTCATTACATCACCATCATAGTTCTTGCAAGCCCAAATGAAGCCACCCTTGCTGCGGATGACACGAGCCACGGCATCATCAATCAATGTATAGAAGTACTCGATGCCGAGTTCGGCAAACTTCTCCTTGTAGTCGCTTTCATATACTTCCTCGAAGATTTTGCGGAACTGAGCATCGTAGGTCTTTGAGATGGTATCCTTGGTAGCGAACCAGAGGTCCTGCTTGGTATCGATGGCAAACTTGAAGCAGCTGTGTGCAAAACTGCGGATACTCTTATCCGTGTTGTGCATACCCTGGATAACGCCAGCGCCATCAAAGCTATGGATTTCGATTTCCTGCTTCTTGCCGCTCTTGCCCTCGAACACGAGCTTGGCTGTACCCGGCTCATCGGCACGAAGTTCCACACTCTTATATACGTCGCCATAAGCATGACGGGCGATGGTGATAGGCTTCTCCCAGTTCTTCACACAAGGGTGAATGCTTGGGATGGTGATAGGAGCACGGAACACGGTACCATCCATGATGCTACGGATAGTTCCATTAGGGCTCTTCCACATCTTGTGGAGCTTATACTCGTCCATGCGCTGTGCATTTGGGGTGATGGTAGCACACTTCACAGCCACACCATATTTCTTGGCAGCCTCGGCAGAGTCGATGGTTACCTGGTCGTTGGTCTGGTCGCGATAAGGCAGACCGAGATCATAATACTCAGACTTCAAATCTACGAAAGGCAGGATCAGCTCATCCTTAATCATCTTCCAGAGGATTCTTGTCATCTCATCACCGTCCATCTCTACCAATGGAGTCGTCATCTTAATCTTTTCCATAACACAATATAATGTATAATTAATAATTTACAATGTACAATTATCAGGGCAGCCAAGTGGCCTCTTGATATTTTGCCTGCAAAATTAATAAAAATAATTAAGAAAAGAAAGAAAATTAAGAATATTTCTAGCAAAATGGCAACAAAAAGCACTTTTTCACGGCTTTAAAACATAAAACCTGTATATTTATACCGAAAAAGGCATCAATAAGTCTTTAACAACTCATTGATGCCTCTATCTATTTACTTTTTTACCTTTTTACTTTTTACCCTTTTACCTTTTTAGTTCTCCTCTGGAGCCTTGTCGATCAAGTCCATGAACTGGTCGAGCTTAGGAGTGATGATGATCTGAGTACGACGGTTGCGCATCTTGCCCACCTCTGTACTGTTGGTTGTTACAGGGTTGTACTCACCACGGCCACCAGCTGTCAAACGCTTAGGGTTCACGCCGAAGTGATCCTGCAAGTACTGAACAACAGAAGCTGCACGGAGAGCAGAGAGGTCCCAGTTGTTACGGATGTTCTTCATCTTGGCACTTGTTGTGCTTACAGGCACATTATCAGTATTACCCTCGATGAGTACATCGTAGTCCTTGTAGTCCTGGATAATCTTGGCAATCTTGCTCAAGGTCTCCTTGGCACGGTCGTTCACCTCGTAGCTACCGCTCTGATAGAGCATGTTGTCAGCCAAAGAGATGTAAACCACACCCTTCAACACCTGAACATCCACCTCCTTCATCTCCTCACGGCTGAGGGAACGGGTCAGGTTGTTGGTAAGAACCATGTTGAGCGAATCGCTCTTGCTCTTCACCTCTACCAAGTGGCGGATATACTGGTTGCTCTCGTTAATCTGGTCAACGAGCTTCTCAATGCTGATGTTGTTCTGGTTTGCATTGGTCAAACTCTTGTCGAGAGAGTTCTGCAACTTGGCATAATCCTTCTTGGTACCAGAGAGCTGCTCCTGAAGTGAAGCGAGGCGAGCCTCGGCAGCAGCCAACTTCTCCTTAGTATCCTGATAATTCTGAGTCAATTCTTTATTCTCACTCTGGCAATTCTGAAGATCCTTCTTCAATGCACAGCTTGACATCATCAAGGTGCTTGCCATCAATGCCATAATCAAAAACTTAGTCTGTTTCATATTGCTTTCTTATTTTAATTTCTAGTTACTATTCTATTTATGAACTCACAGTTTCGCATCAGAAAGGAAATCTTTCGAAATTCTCTCATTTGCTTTTAAGACACCGCTTTCGTGGTGCAAAGTTACTGATTAGACTCAACAAAACAATATTTGTCTAAACCATTTATAGAATTTTAACCTCTAAATCACTATTTATCACCTTTTTAACTAAAAAAAGAAAATTATTGTGTATTCTTTGCTGCAAAGTCAGAAAAATATAGTACCTTTGCAGGCGAATAGCCAAAACATGTATCATGTGGGCTTTTTACTGAGGTAGAATGAATACATTAACAAACTTATAAAAAGAGAAATAGTATGATTCTTTTTTTCAGAACTCCATCTAAGAGTGTGATTGCGACCGAGATTGATCACAAACCATCTCAGGACGAAATCAATGAACTTTGTTGGCTTTATGGTGACGCGACTTTAGAGGACGCCCAGCAGTTGCAGGGCTTCTATGTCGGCCCACGCCGTGAAATGATTACTCCTTGGAGTACGAATGCCGTTGAGATAACTCAGAACATGAGTCTTAACGGCATTTCGCGTATTGAGGAGTACTTCCCTGTGGATAGCGAGGACGCTGAGCATGACCCTATGCTCCAGCGTATGTACAACGGTATCGGACAGGATGTGTTCACCGTGAACCACCAGCCAGAACCTATCAAGTACGTCGATGACCTCGAAAAGTACAACGAGGAAGAGGGTCTTGCCCTCAGCGAGGACGAAATGGCTTATCTCCACAAGCTGGAGAAAGAGAACGGACGCCCTCTCACCGACAGCGAAATCTTCGGTTTCGCACAGATCAACTCAGAGCACTGCCGCCACAAGATCTTCGGTGGCCAGTTTATCATCGACGGCAAGGAGATGGAGTCTTCTCTTTTCAGCATGATCAAGAAGACCACTCAGGAGAACCCTAACAAGATTCTCTCTGCCTATAAGGATAATGTGGCTTTCTCTCAGGGTCCTGTTATCGAGCAGTTTGCTCCAGCCGATCAGACTACCAGCGATTTCTTCCAGGTGAAGGATATCGAGAGTGTCATCTCTCTGAAGGCTGAGACTCACAACTTCCCTACTACCGTAGAGCCTTTCAACGGTGCTGCTACCGGTACGGGTGGTGAGATCCGCGACCGTATGGGTGGTGGTGTTGGTTCATGGCCTATCGCAGGTACTGCCTGCTACATGACTGCTTATCCTCGCTTGAAGGATGACAACGGCAAGAGCGATGCTGAGCGCGACTGGGAAGATATCATGCCAGTACGTAAGTGGCTCTATCAGACTCCTGAGCAGATTCTGATTAAGGCTTCCAACGGTGCATCAGACTTCGGCAACAAGTTCGGCCAGCCTCTCATCACCGGTTCTGTGCTTACTTTCGAGCACGAGGAGAACGGCGAGAAGTATGCATACGATAAGGTAATCATGCTTGCTGGTGGTGTAGGCTACGGCAAGAAGCGTGACTACAAGAAGGGTGAGCCACAGAAGGGCAACAAGGTTGTCGTAGTAGGTGGTGATAACTATCGCATCGGTCTTGGTGGTGGTTCTGTTTCTTCTGTAGATACAGGCCGTTACAGCAACGGTATTGAGTTGAACGCTGTTCAGCGTGCCAACCCTGAGATGCAGAAGCGTGCCTACAACCTGGTTCGTGCACTCGTTGAGAACGATGAGAACCCAGTAGTCAGCATCCACGACCACGGTTCAGCCGGTCACTTGAACTGTCTCTCTGAGTTGGTAGAAGAGTGCGGTGGCGAAATCGATATGTCTAAGTTGCCTATCGGCGACAAGACTTTGAGCGCCAAGGAAATCATCGCCAACGAGAGTCAGGAGCGCATGGGCTTGCTCATCGACGAGAAGTATATCAGCGAAGTTCAGAAGATTGCCGACCGTGAGCGTGCTCCAATGTACGTGGTTGGTGAGACTACTGGCGATGCTCACTTCAGCTTCAAGCAGGCTGACGGTGTGAAGCCATTCGACCTCGATGTAGCTCAGATGTTCGGTCATACTCCTAAGACTGTGATGGTGGATGAGACCGTAGAGCGTAAATATGAAAATGTAACTTATTCTGCAGATAAGCTTGACGAGTACTTGCAGCGTGTTCTCCAGATGGAGGCTGTGGCTTGTAAGGACTGGTTGACCAACAAGGTGGACCGTTCCGTAACAGGTAAGATTGCCCGTCAGCAGGGGCAGGGTCAGATTCAGTTGCCACTTTCTGACTGTGGTGTCGTAGCACTCGACTACCGTGGCGAGAAGGGTATCGTAACAGCTATGGGTCATGCACCTCAGGCAGGTCTTGCCGATCCTAAGGCAGGTTCTGTACTCTCTGTAGCAGAGTCATTGACCAATATTATCTGGGCTCCTTTGGCAGATGGCATGGACAGCATCAGCCTCTCTGCTAACTGGATGTGGCCTTGCCGCAGCCAGAAGGGTGAGGATGCCCGTCTGTACGAGGGTGTGAAGGCATTGTCAGACTTCTGCTGCGCCATCCACGTAAACGTACCAACTGGTAAGGACTCTCTCTCATTGACCCAGCAGTATCCTAACGGCGAGAAGATCATCGCTCCAGGTACCGTTATCGTAAGTGCCGGCGGTGAGGTTTCAGATATCAAGAAGGTGGTTAGCCCAGTTCTCATTAACGACAAGAACTCTAGCCTCTACCACATCGACTTCAGCTTCGACGAGCAGCGCCTCGGTGGTTCAGCCTTCGCACAGAGCCTGGGCAAGGTGGGCAGCGATGTTCCTACCGTCAAGAACCCAGAGTACTTCGTTGACTGCTTCAACGCCGTACAGGAACTCATCAACCGTGGTTGGGTAATGGCTGGTCACGATATCAGTGCCGGTGGTTTGATTACAACTCTCCTCGAGATGACATTCGCCAACGTAGAGGGCGGTATGAAGATCAACCTCCACGACATCGCAGATGCCGACATCATCAAGACTCTCTTCGCTGAGAACCCTGGTGTTGTAATCCAGGTAAGCGATGCCCACAAGGACGAGTTGAAGGCATTCTTCGATGAGAACGGTATCGGTTATGCCAAGATTGGTTATCCAGTTCCAGAGCTCCGCAAGATTATCATCAAGAAGGAAGGCTTCGAGCACGAGTTCGATATCGATGCATTGCGCGACGACTGGTATAAGACATCTTACCTCCTCGACCGCAAGCAGAGCATGAACGGTATGGCCAAGAAGCGCTACACCAACTATAAGAAGCAGCCTATCGAGATGAACTTCGGTTATGGCTTCAAAGGAACCCTCGCTAGCTACAGCCTCGACGCTAACCGTCGCAAGCCATCTGGCATCAAGGCAGCTATCATCCGTGAGAAGGGTACCAATGGTGAGCGTGAGATGGCTTACTCTATGTATCTCGCTGGCTTCGATGTAAAGGATGTGATGATGACCGACTTGATTTCCGGTCGTGAGACCTTGGAGGATGTAAACTTCATCGTATTCTGCGGTGGTTTCTCTAACTCCGACGTTCTCGGTTCTGCCAAGGGTTGGGCTGGTGCATTCCTCTACAATCCTAAGGCTAAGGAGGCACTCGATAAGTTCTATGCCCGTGAGGATACCCTTTCACTCGGTATCTGCAACGGTTGCCAGCTGATGGTTGAGTTGAACCTCATCAATCCTGAGCACAAGCATCGTTCACACCTCTGCCACAACACATCCAAGAAGTTCGAGAGTACATTCCTCGGTTTGACCATTCCTCAGAACGACAGTGTGATGTTCGGTAGCTTGAGCGGTGATAAGCTCGGTATCTGGGTAGCTCACGGCGAGGGCCGTTTCTACTTGCCAGAGCCAGAGGATCACTACAACATCATTGCGAAGTACAACTACGCAGAGTATCCAGGTAATCCTAACGGCAGTGACTACAACGTAGCAGGTATCTGCTCTGCAGATGGTCGCCACTTGGCTATGATGCCACACTTGGAGCGTGCCATCTTCCCATGGCAGAACGCCTGGTATCCAGCTGACCGCCGCAACGACGAGGTAACTCCTTGGATTGAGGCATTTGTCAATGCACGTCAGTGGATTGAAGAAAGAGTAAAGTAATGGTTAAAAGTTAATAGTTTATAGTTGAAAGCAAGATTGCTGTAAACTATAAACTATAAATTATAAACTATAATGAAGTACAGTTCATTATTTAAGACATTTTTGAAGATTGGCATAGTCACCTTTGGTGGTGGCTATGCCATGATTCCTATTATAGAATCCGAAGTCGTCGATAAGCATCATTGGATGACAAAGGAGGAATTTCTGGATGCCATCGCTACTACCCAGGTTTGTCCGGGCGCCTTGGCCATCAACATGAGTTCCCTGCTCGGATATAAGTTGGCAAAGACACCGGGAGCCATCGTCTGCACCCTCGGCGCTTCGTTGCCATCGTTTCTTATTATCTTGGCGATAGCCATGTTTTTCCATCAGTTTGAAGACAACAAGGTGGTGGCTGCCATGTTTGCAGGCATCCGTCCTGCCGTCGTGGCACTGATCGCAGTTCCTACGTTCTCGCTAGCCAAGAGCGCCAGGATTTCTCTCGTCAACTGCTGGGTTCCTATCCTCTCCGCCCTTCTGATATGGCTGGTAGGTGTCAACCCCATCTGGGTGATTATTGCCGCTGGCGTGGGAGGCTATATCTATGGACAATTCATCCAGCCAACGGAGTAAGACTAGTTAAAAGTTTATAGTTAATAGTTTATAGGGGCTACGCCTAATATATAGGAATGCCCTATCAACTTTACACATTATTATATATATGATATTCCTTCAGCTTTTCATCGTATTTCTTCAGATAGGCATCTTCGGATTCGGAGGTGGCTATTCCATGATATCCCTGATTCAGGGACAGGTGGTAACGCAGTATCATTGGATGACGATGAAGGAGTTCACTGATGTTGTCGCCATCTCGCAGATGACACCAGGACCTATCGGCATCAACGCTGCTACCTATTGCGGCTATACCGCTGTGCACAATGCAGGCATGGGCGGCATGATGGCCATACTCGGAAGTGCCGTGGCAACCTTTGCCCTGGTTCTCCCCTCTTTGATTTTGATGATTCTTATCAGCAGAATGCTGTACAAGTATATGAAAACCTCAGCCGTTCAGAGCATCTTCATCGGTCTTCGTCCTGCCATCGTTGGCTTGGTGGGAGCCGCAGCCCTGCTCCTGATGAATGGCGAGAACTTTTCTACGCCAGCCAATCCCTGGCATTTCTACATCTCCATCGCCCTCTTCTTCGCCACCTTTATCGGCGTGAAGGTGATGAAGATCAATCCCATCCGCATGATACTCTATGCGGCATTTGCGGGATTGGTGCTATTATATTAAAGCTTTTTCTTTTAATCCATGCTATTTATGAGAAAGGTATATTTTGCCATAGCCCTTGCCTTCTGCAGCCAGGGCATTCAGGCTCAGCAAACCTCCTACCGATGGAAGGTGGAGGCTGAAGCAGGCGTCAGTTGCAGCGTGCTCGATGCGGATGTATCGGGCTTGTCCACTACTACCTATAAGGTGAGACCGGGAGTGGCGACTGGTATCGGGGCGGAATATCTGGCAGTTGACAACCTGGCTGTGGGAACCGGCATCCGATTCGTACAGCGCGACTACCTGTACCAGAATCTGGGCGGCGACTCCTGGAACACCCGATACAACAACAATTTCATCAGCATCCCACTCAACGTGGGATATTATCTGATTCATAATCCCTACCACGAAAAGGGATTGTGGATCAAGCCACAGGTGGGCGTATATTACGAGTACTTCACCTCCATGCACACCAAGGGCATCTATCCGATGAACATCATGCAAGGATACAAGGGCGACGGAACCTATATCAAGTATAACACCACCTACGATTTCAAGAAGAACGAAAACCATCTGCGCCGCAGCCTCTTTGGAGGAGAAGCCGGCATCAAGATAGGTTATTCCTTCGGAAAAATAGACGGTTCCATCGGGTATAACTTCCAATACGGTTTCTCGCATATCTACGAGGAGAAAGCCCGTACCAGCAAGACTGCCCGCCGCAACTCCAGCGTCATCACCGCAGGCATTGCCTATAAATTATTCTAGCTCCACACGCCCAGAAAGGGCAGAAGCCTTTAAAAATTCATTTAAAAGTAACAGCAGTTATGAGAAGCCCTATATATAAAATAGGTGGAATCCGATTCTTCCTGGTTTTCCTGTTGTCGGCAGCATCCCTTGCGATGTCGCTGACCAGTTGTGTATCGGATAACGACGCCAACTCTAAGTCGATTTCCGATTATACAGATGCCAACGTCCGTTCATACGGCGACTTGTTTGAGATATTCTGGAGGGTGATGAACCAGCGCTATTGCGACCTCAACGAACAGGCAGGCGTCTCTTCCCTCTCCTGGGAACAGGTGTATGAAATGTACAAGCCGAAGTTCGAAGCACTGAAAACCTTCAAGCCTTCATCAGAAAATACACAGGCAGAAATCCTGGCAGACAATGTCAAGGCGAAGCAGTATTTCCAGGAAATCATGAATCAGATTATCGACCAGCATTTCTTCGTGAAAATCACCCTTCCGGTTTCCCATTCATCCACAGAAACGGTTCGGTTTGAAAGCAAACTCTACGAAAGGGAGCCTATCTTCCCGATGGCTTACCACTGGGATTACACCCGCAGCCAATTAAAGGATGACGGTACAGCCTTCGGAAGTCTGACCGACAACTTCAGCATGATGGGCGGTTTCGTGAAAGATGCCCCAGGCGTCTTCTATCTGGGATTCAGCAATTTCTATATCTCGGAAAACTGTGTCTATACCTATCATTCTGATTATCTGCCTACGAATGCGGAAAATAAATACCATATCAACGAACAGATGATTGCCACGAAAGCCAGCGAACTGGTGACTGATGAGAACCAGATAGACCTGGCAAAGGAAGAAGCCAACCTGCTCCTGGCGCAAACCAACCAGTATCTAGCATCAGACCAGGTGAAGGCTGCCATCGCCAAGATGGAGGCTTACAATGCGGGCAAGAACTATCAGGGACTTTATCATCTCTCGTGCGCTGCCTACGATAGTGCCCCATCTTTCATCCAGTCACTTCCAGCCTTAGCAGATAACACCGAGGCGGTAAGCATCCTGAAAAACCATCTTACCCAGAATTCGAAATATCCGGCTCTGGCAGAGGAAAAAAACTTCCGCAACTGGATGGCGCAGCGATTGGCAGATTATCTGTGGCACGAAAGGGAATTCACCAATTTCTGGGAAGACCTGAAGTTTACCACAGGCCATGAACTGGTAGAGACCTATCGCAGCAAATTCCTGGAACCACTGGCTAAGGGCGATATCAAGAAGCTTATCCTGGATGTGAGAAGCAATGGCGGTGGTGCCGTGGCTGATACCCGACTGCTGACCGACTTTCTGGTAACCCAGCCAGCCGTCTATGCCTACGTTCGCAAGAAGGAAGATAACAACCCATATAGCTACACCCCATGGATTCCGCAGCGAATCGCCGTCACCGGAAGCAGTCTGAAGCGGGAGATTCCTACCGCCATCCTGCTGGATAACCACAGTGCCAGCATGTCGGAGATTACCTCGCTTATTCTGAAGAGCCAGGGCAACCACGTGAAGCTCATCGGCAGAAACAGTTGCGGAGCCCAATCCATGCTGATGGATAACTCGGCAAGCAACGGCGGCTGGAAGGGAAACGTAACCAGCTATCTGTATTTCTACATGCCTACCTGCATGACCAAAGATGCACAGGGAAGACTGCTAGAAGGCGTGGGCATCACTCCCGATTATCTCCTCGACCCGATGACGGAGAATGAAATCAAGGAAATCTATCAGAATGCCGCCGGAGCCACCGACAGGGCTTTCCAGAAAGCACTCGAAGTGCTGAAATAAAGATCCGTACGCCTTAAAAGGGCGTACGGAAAATAAACAAAAAAGATAAAACTTGAAAACAACATAAACAAAAAAAGCAATCATGAACAAAAAGAAACTGATCTATTGTAGCAGTTGTCTGGCTGCCGCCCTCCCGGGACTGGCTGCCAACGCAGCCTCAACTACCCCAGAAGCCAACGGAAACAGCAGCCAGAAGGCTACTCCCGACCGCCCCAACATCGTCTTCATCCTAGCCGATGACCTCGGATTGGGCGACCTCTCCTGCTATGGCAGTCAATGTATCAAGACTCCGAACATCGACCATCTAGCCGAAACGGGAACCCGATTCACGCAGAGCTATGCCGGTTCGGGAATCAGTTCGCCTTCCCGCTGCGCCCTGATGACAGGCAAGAACACGGGCAACACAACCATCCGCGACAACACCTGCACAGCCGGCGGACTGACCGGTTACAAGATTAATCCGAATGGCGATACCACCATCGTGCGCAGAGCCAACATCCTGCCCACCGATACCACCCTCGCCACCGTGCTGAAAGCCGCAGGCTACAAAACCTGTCTGGTCAACAAGTGGCATCTCGACGGATACGACCCGAAGGCATCTCCTATCTACCGTGGCTTCGATGAATTCCACGGTTGGCTCATCAGCACCGTAGAGTCGAACTCACCTTATTATTATCCCTACAACCGCTTCGACAACGACAAGCTCATCCACATCAAGGCAAACGAGCACGACAAGCACGTGAAGCACAACACCGACATCTCTACCGATGATGCCATCAGCTTCATCAAGCGCAACAGGAACCATCCGTTCTTCCTCTATCTTGCCTACGATGCCCCCCACGAGCCATACATCATCGACAACACCTCGTGGTATGACGACGAAGCGTGGGATATGAACGACAAGCGATATGCCTCGCTTGTTACCCACATGGATGCAGCCATCGGCAGACTGCTGAAGACCCTGGACAAGCTGAAGCTCCGCGACAATACGCTCGTCATCTTTGCTTCGGATAACGGCGCAGCCGTGCAAGCCCCACTGAAGCTCTTCAACTGCAACGCCGGATTCAGAGGCAGAAAGGCACAGCTCTACGAAGGCGGCATCCGCGTGCCGTTCATCGTGAACCAGCCCAACCGCGTACCCGTGCAGACGCTCGACAACATCATCTACTTCCCTGATGTGATGCCTACCTTCGCAGCCCTCGCCGGTTCAGAGCAGGCACTGCCTCAAGGCTACAGCGGCATCAACATCCTGCCCCTCTTCTACGGCAAGCAGACCTATCAGGACGGTAAGCCTATCAACACCGACAACCGACTGCTCTACTGGGAATTTCCAGGCAAGCAGCGTGCGGCAAGAAAGGGCGACTGGAAATGCGTAACCATCAAGAAGAACGCTCCGCTGGAACTCTACAACCTGAAGAACGACCCTACGGAGAGTCACAACCTTGCCAAGGAACTGCCAGAAATGGTAGAGGAATTCGACAAGGAGATGAGAGCAGCCCGCAAGCCATCACCCAACTGGCCTTTGCCAGATGATGGCAAGTAACAATTGTGCATTCGTCCAAAAGACAACGAAATGATATAAAAAAGGTGGATTTCAGCAAGAAATCCACCTTTTTACACTATAAAAATCATTTTATCCACCTCTCTTCTGTGTAATTTGTGTACTTTTGCAATATCAAAAAACAAACCTGAAAATAAACAATTAATGACAATGAATAAGAAAAGACAGTTTTTGCTTTCGGCTGTGCTCGCCACAACGCTAGCTGCCAACGCCCAAGTAACCATCCATGTAGATGCCTCAAATCCGGGCATCAAGGTTTCTCCTAATTTATATGGTATCTTCTTCGAGGATATCAACCATGCTGCAGACGGCGGACTCTATGCCGAACTCATCAGCAACCGCTCTTTCGAGGATGACGACAAGAACATCCCTACCTGGAAGACTGCGGCTCAGGAAGGTGCCAAGATCCAGGCACAACTCATCAACAAGGGTCTGCTCAACAATGCACAGGGCAAGGCTCTCCAGCTTACCATTGCGGCAAAGCCAGCAGCCACAGCCTCTCTCATCAACGAGGGCTTCTGGGGCATCAACGCCGTTCAGGGCAGAACCTACAAGCTCTCTTTCTGGGCAAAGGGTAGCTACAAGGGCGGATTGAAGGCACGACTCACCAACGCCAAGGGCGACAAGGTGTATGCAGAAACTGCACTCAATGCCAAGGTAGGCAAGAAGTGGACCAAATATACAGCTGAACTTACAGCCAATGCCAACGATGCGAAAGCACAGTTTGAACTCGTAGCCAACGGAAAGGGTACCATCGTTCTGGATGTGGTAAGCCTCTTCCCTCCTACTTTCAAGAATCGCGAGAACGGCTTGCGCCCTGATTTGGCTCAGCTTCTCTATAACATCCATCCTAAGTTCGTCCGCTTCCCTGGCGGTTGCTACGTAGAGGGACAGGAATCTCCAGAGAATGCATTCCACTGGGAGAAGACCATCGGTCCTATCGAGGAGCGTCCGGGCCACAAGAACGTGAACTGGCGTTACCGCACCAGCGATGGTATGGGCTTCGACGAGTATCTGCAGCTTGCCGAAGATTTGAACGCCAAGCCTCTCTATGTGGTAAACGTAGGTTTGTGGCATGGCGGCATGACTCCAGTGGACAGCATCCAGCCTTGGATTGACGAGTGCATGAATGCCCTGGAGTATGCCAACGGTCCTGTTACCTCTAAATATGGTGCCCTGCGTGCCAAGAACGGTCATCCGGAACCATACAACATCGAATATCTGGAGATTGGTAATGAGAACAACCAGCCAAACCCTCGCCAGCAGAGCGACCATTACTACGAGCGCTTCAAGAAGTTCAAGGATGCCGTATTGGCGAAATATCCTAAGATGCACCTCATCGGCAACGTGGTAGCATGGGGCGATGACAACCCTAAGTGGAAAAGTAACGAGAGCGTAGAACTGCTCGACGAGCACTACTACAGAAACCCTGCCTGGTTTGCCGAGAACTTCAACAAGTATGATAACTACGACCGCAAGGGCAGCGAGATTTATGTAGGCGAATATGCCGTAACCCAGGGCTTCGGCAATATGGGTTCGCTCGATGCAGCACTCGGTGAGGCTGTCTATATGATGGGCATCGAGAACAATTCTGATATTGTGACCATGGCATCCTACGCTCCAATCTTCGCCAACCTCAACAACCGTATGTGGGCACCGGATATGATTCAGTATACATCTGATAAGGTATTCGGAACTCCATCTTACTACGTTCAGAACGTGATGGCGAACAACATCGGTACCCGTGTATTGAAGGTAAACCAGGAGAATCCATACAAGTATGATCAGGCTCGTGTAAAGCCAGCCATCTGCCGTGTGGGCATGGGAACATGGAACACCCAGGTATCTTTCGAGGACAAGGGCTACAGCGATGAGAACGGCAAGGCACTGCCGATGACGATGCAGGAGTTGCCTACCGACATCCGTGGACAGTGGAAGGCAGACGGCAGCCTCATCAAGCAGACCAGCAACGAGGAGAGCTGCATCCGTCTGAACCCAGGCGAGATTACCAGCAACGGTTATATATATAAGGTACGCGCGAAGAAGGAAGCCGGCAACGAGGGTTTCCTCATCATCTTCAACTACGTGGATAAGAACAACTACTGCTGGTTGAACCTTGGTGGCTGGAACAACACCCAGCACGGTGTGGAGTCAATCGTGAATGGTGCGAAGAGTCAGGTGGCTACCTGCCCAGGCAAGATAGAAACCGGCAAGTGGTACGATATCGAGCTGAAGGTAGTAGGCGACAGCATCTTCGCCAAGTTGGATGGCAAGGAGGTATTCGCCACCAAGCTGAAAGGCAACACCCTTCCTGGCATCTTCTCTACAGCCACACTCGATGAGAAGACTGGCGAGGTAATCCTGAAGATTGCCAACACCAGCACCGAGCACACCACAGCGAAGATCAATCTTCAGGGCAAGGAGATTAAGGCTGGCAAGCTCATTCGCCTTTCAGCCAAGAACGGTCTGGAGGAGAACACCATCGACAATCCTACCAACATCTATCCTGTAGAAAACTACGTAACTACAGAGAAGAATGGTGCCACAGTAGAGATTCCAGCCAGCTCTCTGAACATCATCAGATTGAAGTAAGCACCAAGATTAAAACAACAAACTACATCCAGGGCATCAGCCCTGGATATACTCGATATATATTGATACATTTTTTGAATAGTTGATAGATAGTTAGTTAGAAATGAAGAAGGCGGCAACCTGCGTGATGCAGATTGCCGCCAATTGTTTTATCTATCGTTGATTTATCCGAAAGCATAATTGATGAGCAGGAAGATGCTCAGGATATAGAGCGTAGGATTCAAGTCCTTGAACTTACCCACCATCATCTTGATCAATACATAACTCAGGATGCCGAGGCAGATGCCATCGGCGATGCTGTAGCAGAGCACCATCGTAATCATTGTGATGAAGGCTGGGAACGATTCTGAAATATCCTCCAACTCTATCTTCTTGAATGAATCAATCATCAATACACCCACCATTACCAGGGCACCACTGGTGGCAGCACTCGGAATCAGCAGGAAGATAGGAGCCAGGAAGATGCTCAGGATAAACATCAAGCCCGTGAAGAAAGAAGTCAAGCCCGAACGGCCACCCTCGGCAACACCCGAAGCACTCTCCACATAAGTGGTAATGGTAGAGCTGCCCAGCAGGGCACCGGCTGTAGTACCGATGGCATCACTCATCATCGCCTCCTTCACACCAGGAATCTCACCCTTCTCATTCTCCTTGATACCCAACTTGGAAACCAATCCCAGAACTGTTCCAATGGTATCGAAGATGTTAACAAGCAACAGGGAGAATACCACCATGAACATCTTAGGAGTAAAGAAGCCGGTGAAATCGAACTGGCAGAAAATAGGAGCGATGCTGTGAGGAGTAGATACCGGCATCCAGTTGTCAGAGAACTGGGTAACTCCCATCGGAATACCAATCAAGGTAGAGATGATGATGGCGATGAACAGGGAGCCCTTCACTCTTCTCGCCATCAGACTACCGCAGAGCAGGATGCTGATGAGACCCAGGATGCTGACTGGCGTAAACTTGCCGAGCTGCACGAAAGTATCCGCATTGGCAGTAATGATGCCCGCATTCTTCAAACCGATAAAGGCGATAAACATACCAATACCTGCCGAAATGGCGAATCGGAGGTTCTTCGGAATACACTCCAATATCTTGTCACGGATATTGAGAAAGGTGATGGCTAGGAAGATGATACCCTCTACGAGCAATACAGCCAAAGCCTGCTGCCAGGTCAAGCCCATAGCCTGACAAAGGGTGAAGGCGAAGAAGGCGTTCAGTCCCATACTAGGAGCCTGGGCAAAAGGCAGTTTTGCCATGAAAGCCAGCAAGAAGGTGGCGATGGCAGAAGCGATGGCTGTGGCAGTAAAGAGAGCACCCTTGTCCATACCTGTGGTTGCAAGGATGGTAGGGTTCACTGCCAGGATGTAACACATGGTCAAGAAGGTGGTCATACCAGCAATCAATTCAGTCTTGACCTTCATTTGTTTTGGGTCGAAACCCAATAATGCTTTTAATTTATTCATTTCTTATATTACGATTGTTTTTTCTCTATTTTCTCTTCCCCATTTCCACAACCCAATTCCATTGTTTTTTCGGGGCGAACAAAGATAAGAAAAAATAATGAGGAATGCCTTATTTTACATGTTTTTAACTACACAGAACGCCTTATTTTACAAAACATTTTATTTTTAACCATTATACTTGGCTAATTCAGATTTTCTTCGTAACTTAGCAGCGCAAAACGTAAAGCATGTAGGAATATGGCAAAAGATGCCTTGCCATTGCTTTACCAGTGCGGTTACCTGACCATCAAGAAATATGAACCGATGTTTCAGGAATATACGCTGGGTATTCCAAACAAGGAGGTACGCGATGGAACAGCGAAAGAAAATAGCGTTTATTTCGCTACGAAGCATTTTTTTCGTTCGTAGCGGAATAAACGCTATTTTAACTTTACTCCAGCGTCAACCAACCATCTTTTGTCCAGTTGATTTTCTTCTGAACCAGAATGCTGGCGCCATTCTTTGGCACGCTGTAACCATGACAGAAGAAGTAATCGCCATCAGGGAAGGAGTAGGCAGAGCAATGGCCCATCGCCTCATATTCCTTCTTGTCGCCTTCCAGCAGCAGGGTGCCACCGCCATTGCGCATATCCTTGCCTTCTTTATCCAAATAAGGACCAGCCACCTTCTTGCTCCTGCCTACGGCAACACGATAGTTGCTCTTGATGCCACGGCAGCAGTAATCCCAGCTCACGAAGAGATAGTAATAGCCACCATGCTTCATGATGAAAGGAGCCTCAATGGCATTGGTGCCGGCAAACTTAGAGGTTGGATTCGGTTCTGCTGATGCATCGCCCACGGCATGACGGCGGGCGATGGTCTGAGGCTTGGCGCCCTTCTTCACATGCATCGTCTTCTTATCGAGCTTGATCATCTGGATACCATCCCAGAAGGATCCCCAGGTCATCCAGGGATTTCCCTTCTCATCAATGATGAAGTTCGGGTCGATGGCATTCCAGTTGTCTCTACCGCCCTTAGAGGCGATGAGGCAGCCTTCGTCCTTCCATCCATCCTTATCAGATAAGGAGGTATTGCTCAGCAAACCGATGGCAGAAGTATTCTTGCCAAAAGTGGAACAGGAATAAGCCAAATACCATTTGTTCTTGAAACGGATAACATCCGGAGCCCAGATATGGGTTTCAAAGCCCGGTACACTATCATGAGTCCAGGCGGGAATCTCGTGATTCTTCAGCACGCCTTCCCTACTTAAAGTCCAATGCTTGCGGTCGGTGGATGTCATCTGCGTGATGCCATGTCCCGTGCAGTAGAGATAGTACTTACCATTCTCATACGCCATCACAGGGTCGTGTACCATCGGTGTATCCACTACAAGGGGGTTCTGGGGAGCCAACTGCGCCTTCATTTCGGCATTCGCGTTAACAGCCGCCTTCATTTCGCTACCCCCTTTAACAACAGGAGCAGCAAAGATTATTGCTGCTCCCAATAGTATTATAGATATCTTCATTTGATCTTTTATATGATTCAAATATAAGAGATTTACTTGTTCACAAATTTTCTGCCGTTTACAACAACTACACCCTTGTAGCTCTTGTCCACCTGCTGACCAGCCAGGTTGTACCACTTGCCATCCGTCTTCTTCTGGAAGATGATAGGGCTTGCAATGCCTGTATCTACAAGGCTTGAGCCATCGATGTAAGAGCCTTCGTTTACGAAGAAGAGGACAATCTTAGAAGGCTTGTCTGCCAATGTGGTGGTATAAGAATAATGATATACCTTACCAGCCTTGGTGGTAATGGTTGACTCCATCTTGAATACGCCTGCTGCTGTCAAGCTAACAGTCATATCAACCAAGGAACCATCCATATCCTTCTTGAATACACTCATATCGTCACTCGTATCAAAATCGTGGGTGAATCCTGAAGCATTGTGGCTTCCTCCCCATCCGAAGAAATCATTACGGATAACGAAGTACTCCTTATCGGCTCCATAACCGGTATCCTCACGCTTAATCTTAGTAGCTGCCAAACACCAGTTGTTCCATGCTTCTGCCATATTACTATAGTTGTAGAACTTGAATTGCATTTTCTTGCCAGCCTGCAACTCATAGTAAGGAGAGAAGTTTAACCACCAGCCTGAAGTAGTATTCTTCACTGATGACACTGGATAATATACCGGAGTCGTTTCCTCAGCATCAGCATCGATATTCAGGGTATAATCCTTCACATACTCATACTCATCCTTGCTGATGGTCATGGTCAGAGTAACCTTGCCTTTGCCCTTCACCTTGCCGTCATCGGTCAGGATAGAGGTATCGCTTGACTTCCATGAAATCTTCGCACCCATCTTGCCCTGAGCAGGCAGAGAAGGAGCCGCATTCAGAGTGGCACCATCAGAGAATGGCAATGTCATCTTGCTGAGGGTGTACTTAATGGCAGCCTTGGCATCAGCCTTCACAGCCCAAACCTCCTGCTGATAAGTGAAGTTGTTCTGTCCCATAGTCAGACTACCGCTTGAAGATGAGAGTGCCGAGATGGCAATGGCTGGGATATTGGTATAGTCGATGGTCTGCTTCACCAACACACCACGATAAACTACATTATTGATAGTCAGGTGGATGTAATCAGTACCAGCCGTACGCTTCCAGGTTCCCTTCTCAGCGCCAGTGATGGTTCCATCGGCATTGAGGGTGATGTTGACTGGAGTCTCGAAAGCCTTTGCCTTGGTATTCTGACCATACTGATGACGCATGAACTGATAGTCGCCTGCGATATCGGCATCTGCGATAGATGCCTTGGAAGCAATCGCCTCATCGGTGATAGTCTCACCATCAAACTCGAATGGAGCTGCCATCAACCAGCCCTCATCGTTGAGGAAGAGCTGATGAACACGCACCTGATGACCTTCGCCACCATTGCTGAAACGGGTGTGATAAACCACGAAAGAACGATTCTGCTTATCAACGAACGCAGAGTTGTGACCCTGTGCAAGTTCAGCACCACTCATGGCATCCCACTGATAACCGCCAAAGAGCAATACGCCACGGTTGTCGGCAGTGGTAGAACTATAGTTCATCTTATAACTCTTGAAGAGTGCCGATGTGCCATAGCAATCTACGAAAGGACCATCTGGATTCTCTGAACGGAAGATGCGCATCTGGTAACCGCCATCGCTGGTCAAGCCACCATAGCTCATGAAGAGGAAGTAGTACTTGCCTATCTTCTGAATATAGCTAGCCTCGCCTGATACGTAATATCCACCAGCAATCTTCTTACCGAAGTAAGGGTCGCTGGTACAGTTGGCGCTGGCTGCACCCGGAGTGGTAGTCTTGCCATTCACCTCATAAGGGAAGGTATAGGTATAGTCGCGGAGACCATTGGTCTTATCCAACTTAATCATAAAAATACCGCCCGACCATGAGCCATAGCTCATCCAGAGGTTGTCGTTATCATCATAGAAGACACATGGGTCGATACAGTTTGGCCAATAAGTTCCCCAACTCTTGCCTATCTTATAACGGGTAGGAAGAGAGGTTTCACCAGTGGCGATGGCAAAGTCGGTATGCTTCCAGTCATCCGCAGCAGCGTATGAGTTGTGAGCGTATGAACCCTGGAAACCGGAGAACACCACCGGACCCTGGTAAACCCAAGGCCCTTCGATGTTATCTGAAACAAAGCATACGATGGAAGAGCACCAGTTGTCACCATTCAGACTCATATACATGCACCATTTCTTCATGGTCTTGTTATATACGATGTCTGGTGCCCACTGCATGCCCTGCACGTTATTGCCCTTAAACTGCCAGCCATGAGCATTGAAGTTGCCGAACTTCACCTTCTCACCCTTGCTATTCTTTACTTCTGTGATGAGGTGAGAAGCATAAGCATTGGCATAGTTTACCAAGGTACCCTGCTTGTTGGCAAAGAGACTATTTACATTGCTTGTTGCCTCCTCACCCGCTTTGAAAGTTGACCATTCCTGGTAGTTGCTAGCCGCAGTGGTCTTGCCTCTTCCCAGGTGAGAGCCATATATATAATAGGTGGGCGCGCTAGGGTTGGTGATGTCATCCACCACGATGGATGGGTCGTGACAAACCACACGCTTACTATATGATCTCGACGTATAAGCATTCGTCAGGTCGTTATCGCTGACCTGAGTCTGGGCACTTGCGCCAATAGCAGCAAGGCCCAGCATTGAGAGTAATAATTTCTTCATGAATGATACTTGTTAATTGATTGCTTTTATTCTAAGACTAAGAAAGCCTTGAAAATTAAGCAAAAAGGCAGACCTACGTGGAAACGTGTTTTCACATAAGTCATGCCTTTTATACTATTTCAGAAAAATCTTATCTGCGATGAGCACGTGAATAGTGCTTGCGGGCAGAAGCTGCATTAAACTTCAAGTGGCTGCTATCAACGGTGAAGGCTACATTCAAATCACTAGGATCGATGGTGTTGATACCCAAGTAACTCTGGGTAGTTACGCTGCCATCTGTACCCGTTACGATAGCCTGAACATCGGCAGTACCATTGTTACAGTTGGTTACAAACATCTTTACCTTTGCACCGTTCATGGTTGCGAGCCAGGTAGCCCAATCACCCTGTGTTCCGATAGGAGTACAAGCAGCATAACCATCACCCCAACCATAGTTATCGGCACGAACCACAGCGTATTCTGCCAAATCAGCCTTGCGGAGGATGAGCACATAGTTGTTCCAGTTGCCTGCACCGCTAGAATAGTTGGTGAAGTTGAACTCGAATGTCTCACCAGCAGGAATCTTCATATCCTTTGTAAATTCTGTCCACCAGGCAGTAGAGCAATCCTCAGCACCGAGAGAAACCGGAGTAGGAGTAACCGCCTTGACAGCAGACTCAGCCACATTTACTTCTACAGTAGCAGTACGGCCGTTTTCTGTAGTGATAGTCACCTCGTGCTTACCCGCAGTAGCAGGGATTCTAGAGAAAGTCAACTTAGAGTTGTCAATGACACCAGGTTCACCCTCTACGTATGTAGCATAAACCACCATACCTGTTGGGTCGAAAGCCAAAGTATGATTTACTCCATCAACTGCAGCTGAGTTATAATAGTAGTAGTTGGTGCGGGTTGGTGCCTGAGTAACAGTAATAGTCTTGATACCTGCCACTACATTAAACTTAGCATTGGCAACGATAGGAGTAGCCGCATTCTCACCCTTGAAAGTCTTGTTATAGATAGCGATGAGTGTCTTTTCACCCACCTCATCCATATCATTGATGGCAGAGAAGAGCAGTTCGCTGGCAGGAATCACCTTGGTCACACCCTCTTCGAAGGTAACCGTAGCAGAAACATTCTGCATCGCCTCTTCAAGCGTTGTACCCTTGTCAACCTCGGCAGGAACATTGTTCAACACCATAGAAACCGGAGCCTTATCCTGGGCAGATGTATATCCGCCGATAGGCTCTATGTTGCTCTGCTGGAAATCAATGAAAGATCCCTCAGGAACCAGGAAGCAGCGGATGTTGGTATTGCTCTCGTCTGCATTCAGATTAGCAATCTTAGATGGCTGAATGTAGGTCTTGGTAACAGTACCATTGGTAATCTTCACCATGAAAGTATCTACACGGGAACGGTCAACCGTCAATGTTACCTTACCACCCAACTTATCTACACCCTTGTCCGTATCAGTTTCAAAGGTGAGATTACTCTGCACGAAGCTTCTGTCGATATGGTCACCCCACTCAGAGTTACCGCTTGGCTGGTTATCAAAACGGATAGCACCATACTCGGTATAACCTGTTCCACCACGATCCACATCATTGGTGATGATGAGGGCGAAGTTCTTATAGGTGTTAGTCGCAGAAGGATTGATGTTCAGATTGAACACGGCATTCCACTTCTGGTTGTCTTGAACCACATAATATTTTGAGAAGGAACTCCAGAATCCTGAAGAGAAATCTGTGTTACCCACTGTATAAACATCCTCGTTCATACCCACAAGCACCTCCTCGGTTGAAACCTTTGACTTTTCGATTGAGTCAATCTTTTCAGAAAGCCAATCAGGAGAGTTGACACTAAACATGTCACTTCCCTCGCATCCTGTCAGCGCTGTCAAGCCCATGGCTGCCACGCAGAAGACAGATGCTAATTTATTTAGGTGTTTCATATTGTTATTCTATTTTATATGATCATGAATATTGTTACTTGCTCAAATCTACTACAGGATGAACTGTCCAACCTCTTCCGAAGAAATCAGATGAGTTATCCGTATTCGTATTAGCCGAGTTACCTGTCAGGTTAGGGTTGTCGTTCAGCAAGCCCTGATAGATAGGCAAGAACTCATGACCTGATACGTATGTATCGTAAGAGCTCTTCACCTGAGGGTCAGCACCTACCATAGAGTAGCTAACAGGCTCCTTGACATCGTAAATAGAACGGCGGAAGGTTCCGTGCTCCTTCAACTGAGCCAAACGACCCTGATCATAGAAGAATCCCCAACGAATCAAATCGAAACCACGACCATACTCGCAACCGAACTCCTTTGGACGCTCTACATTGGCAATCTGCTCGAAGAGCTTATCCTTGGTATCGAAGTCTGAAAGACTCAAATCCTTCAGGTTGGCACGCTCACGAACCTGGTTAATCCAGTCGATAGCCTGCTGTGTAGGACCGTTCACCTCGTTCTCGCACTCTGCAGCACGAAGCAAAACGTCAGAGTAACGCATCATACGGAGGTTGATACCGCAATGAAGACCGGTTGTCACCTTATCATAAAGGTTGGTACGGAAATTGGTCCACTTAGCGATAGGAAGGCCACCATAGTTATTGTTGGTTACGATGGTATCAGTAGCCGTCATCTGGGTAGTGTAAGCCACGTTGCCATTTTCAAATCCTTCCCAATCACTCTCATAGGTACCGATGGTCCAGTAGAGACGTGGATCCAACTTACCAGCTGTGGTACGCTCCTGCTTGAAGAGGTTGTACAACCATGGAGAAGCAGAGAGGTCTGCCCATCCACCGAATCTACCTGGAGCGAAGTTAGACTCTACGGCATGACCCTGTGTAGCATTAGGACTGGTATTAACAGGAGTCCACTCATCATCTACACCCTGTGAACCGTAGTCGAGATACTGGATTTCGAAGAGGCTCTCGGCATTGTTCTCATAAGCAGAACCCTCACGGAAGTTGTCGCCATAGTTGGCCATCAGCTTGTAAGAGCCATACTTCTTGTTCATGATGTCCTTGAGTACAACGAGTGCATCGCTATACTTATGGCGCTGCATCAGAGTGCGGGCATAGTAGCCGGCAGCAGCACCGCAGGTAGCACGGCCCTTGGCCCACTCACCACCCTCATCACGTGATGGGAGGAGAGTCATTGCCTCTGAGAAGTCCTTCTCTACCTGATCGAGCACCTCATCATAAGTACTGTTCTTGCCATAGAGACCATCCAGAGTAGAATAGTTGGCATAATCAGTAATCAACGCAGGATTCTGGTAATATCCTGCCAATGTATAGTATGAATAACCGCGGAGGAAGAGAGCCTGTCCCTTGATACGCTTCATGCTTTCGCTGAGCGAAGCATCATCACCTGTGGTACGTGAAAGGATGAAGTTACATACATTAATAGTATAGTAAGCCTCACGCCAAGGCCACATGGAGATTTCGTCTGTCACAGGGTCGTCCATGTCATCGAATGGCATGTACCATACCTGTGATGAGTTCCATACCTCATCGCCACGTGTCACATCGAGGGTATAACCCACACGTGCCGAAGAACCTTCCATACGAATATGGTTGTATGCTGCAATAACGCACTCTTCCAGATCATCAGCATTGAAACCGAAGGTACCGGTGGTCTGCTGGTTAGGATTGGTAACATCCAACTTGTCCTCGCAAGATGTGGTAGCCATAGCACCGAGGCCAAGGAAGAGAGCTAATGATAATTTATATAGTTTCATATCAAATGTCCTTTTAAATAATGATTTTTATTCTTGTTAATTCTCATTATTAGAATGTGAAGTGGAGACCTGCCATAAATGTTCTAGCACTTGGGAAAGAGCAGAAGTTGTAACCTGGGGTAAAGGTACCGCCGGCGTAGTCCACATTATATCCATGATAGCCTGTGAAGGTGTAGAGGTTCTGTGCTGATACATAGAGACGTACACCACTGACATATCCACCAAACCACTTGTCTGGGAAGTTGTAGCCCAACTCTACGTTGGCAATCTTCCAGTAAGCTGCATTCTGAATCTTGCGAGAGCTGAAGAGGTCGTTCCATGCCAAGGTAGCGTTGTTGGCTGCATAGGTGCGTGGAACACTAGAGAGATAGGTAGAACCATCCTCTGACCAGCGGTTGGCATCCAGCATGCCTACTTCCTTGTTACCATAGCCGTAGCAAGAATTCAAGCTATTATAGATATCATCTGATACGTGATAATTCAATACTCCGTAGGTTGAGATATTGAGGTCGAAGCCCTTATACTCCATGTGAGTGCTCAAACCGAAGTTTACCTTTGGAAGACCACTGCCCAATACGGTCTGGTCGTAAGCATCGATTACGCCATCAGGAGTTCCTTCAGGACCAGAAATATCCTTGTAGAGACAATCACCAACATTGGCTCCCTGTTGGGTTGCATGTCCATCAAGTTCATCCTGTGTACGGGCGATTCCCTCGTAAACCCAACCATAGAACTGACCGATCTCCTGACCTACGTAGGTAGCGTATGCACCAGTGATGTAAGAGTCCTTACCGATACCCAGAGAAGTTACCTTGTTCTTCAAGGTACTTACGTTGGCGCTGATATCATACTTGAAGGCGTGGTCGCGGTTGCGATAGGTTGCACTGAACTCGAAACCGCTGTTCTCCATAGAGGCAGCGTTCATGGTTACAGAGGTGTTGGATACACCAGTCTGTGCTGGCACAGGAACAGAGTAAAGCAGGTCTTCTGACTTGTTCTTATACCACTCTGCTGTGAACTCCAAACGGTTGTTGAACATTGCCAGGTCGATACCCACGTTGGTAGTCTTCTTCTTCTCCCAAGCGATATCATTGTTCACGAAGGTAGAAACGGCAGAACCGGTTACAGGACTGTTGCCGAAGCTGTAAGTCATGTTGTTACGGTTCATGGTAGCCATGTACTGGTACTCACCGATGTTCTCGTTACCGAGTTCTCCGTAGCTGGCACGCACCTTGAACATATTAACGATGTCGCGGCTGATTGGGAAGAACTTCTCCTTATCAAAACGCCAACCTACAGATACAGATGGGAAGGTTGCCCAACGGATATTCTTGCTCAGACGAGAGCTACCATCACGACGAACCACTGCAGAAAGCAAGTACTTCTCATCATAGTTGTAGTTCAAACGACCTACGTAAGAAGCCAGGCTATGCTTGAACTCGTATGACTCTGAGTAAGTGTTCTTGGCATTCTGAAGCTGGAGGAAGTATGGCTCTGTGAAGTTGATACCCCAACCTGTCAGGAGGTTGGTATTCTCCTCTTCGTATGTCATACCGGCAAGCAGGTTGATATTGTGCTTGCCAATCTTTCCATCGTATGTAATGGTATTCTCAACCAAGGCATCGCTGTAGTTGCGTGAACCCTTGGTAAGGCGCTCGTTCTCCTTGGCAAGATATACACGGTTGCTCTGAATCCAGGAAGGAATCCAGGTCTTATCCTTAGCCTCAGTCTTGCTGTAAGAGAGGTTTACATTATAGTGAAGACCATGGTTCTTGCTCTTGATGCCTACCATACCCAACAGGTCAACATCAGCAGAAGCGGTACCTACGAAGCGGTCAACCAAGGTATTGCGCTGCAGGAGGTTATTAACCAGCAATGGGTTAGAAGCTGAAATATCTCCGTGGATGCCGTCATAGTAAACACCATAACCATAAGCATCGTAGCGATAAGCGTTGGCTGCACCCACCTGACTATCGAGAACCCATGTAGAGTTATCGTAAGCTTTGATAGTTGGCTGCATCAAGAGTGTACCACGGAGCACGTTGGTTACATCACCATAAAGACCCTGAACATACTCTGAGGCATTGGAAAGACCCATGTTGTCCTGGTTAGAGTGAGAGTAAACCATGCTGGTGCGGAACTTCACGAATTTGGTGTCCATGGTGTTGTTGACACGAGCTGTATAACGCTCATAGTTAGGACCTGCACCTTCCAAGGTACCCTTCTGGTTATAGTAGTCGAGAGATACATTATAAGTACTGTGAGAGCTACCACCGCTGAGGGCTACGTTGTGGTTCTGGCGGATACCGGTCTTGAACACCTCGTCAAACCAATCAGTGTTGGTTGCATCCTGGAAGTGATACTTGCCATCCTCACCCATCTTATATCCACCAGGGATAGGAGTGTTGGAGTTGGTGCAAGCAGTACCAAGATACTGGCTATACTGGTCGGCGTTCATCACGTCATATACATCGCCAGGAATCTGGTCAACACCGAAGTAACCCGAGTAGTTCACCTTCAGAGGCTGGTCTTTCTTACCATTCTTGGTAGTGATGATAACGACACCATTGGCAGCACGAGAACCGTAGATGGCACCCGCAGAAGCATCCTTCAAAATCTGGATGGTCTCAATATCATTAGGAGAGAAATCACGGATAGTGGTACCCATTGGCACACCGTCGATGACATAGAGAGGAGCCGTGCTACCGAAGGAACCGATACCACGGATACGTACGCTAGGGTCGGCACCTGGCTGACCGTCGGATGTAATCTGTACACCAGCCACCTTACCTTCGAGCATGGTAGAGATGTTGGAGTTAGATACCTTCTTCATCTCCTCAGCGTTCACGATAGAAACGGAACCGGTAAGGTCAGCCTTCTTCTGCGTACCATAACCTACTACAACCACCTGGTCGAGCAAGTTATCATTTGTAGAAAGTTGGATGGGTTCCAGGATGGCGCGTCCGCGTACAGCGATTTCACGCTCCTTGAAGCCCAAGTAGCTTACGATAAGAGTTGCGTTTGCCTTGACGCGGATCTGGAAGTTACCGTCCAAATCGGTAACTGCGCCGGTCTTGGCATCCTTTGTCTTGACTGTTGCACCGATCATAGGTTCACCCTGATCATCTACAACTTGTCCCTTCACTGTAATCACCTGATCCTGTGCTACAGCAGCCATCGCTGTCATTGGGGTAGCAAAAGAAGCACCACCGACAGCACCCAGGCATAGCATCATAGAGAATAATTGTTTCCTCATTGCTTGTTATTTTTTAGGTTTATGATTTTGTTTATTCTTGCCAGTTTTTTAATCGATTGCTCGATATCAAACGTTGTTTTGTGGTGGCAAAAGTACAATTAATCACATAATAGCGGGTGGACAATCGAAATTTATAGGTGGACAAAACGCATAAAAGGTGGATTTATACTATATTTCCTCAGTTATCCACCCCTTGTGTACCCACACAGCATTTTTAACATACTCAAAAGAAAAAGTAACATTAAAAAACATCTGCCAAGTCTGATTTTGCCATGCAGACTTAGCAGATGTACTATTATTCATCAAAGTGAAGAAAAAACTCTATTCCCTGAAGGAAGATGGAGAGGCTCCATACTGTTTGGTGAAGCAACGGGTGAAGTATTTCGGATCGTTGAAGCCCACACGATAAGCAATCTCGGTGATGTTGCGATTGGCCACATTCTCCATAATCAGTTTCTTGGCAATATCCAGGCGGTAGTTACGGATAAACTGTGCCGTAGGCAATCCACACTCCGCATTGAGTTTCTTGCTCAAGATGCTCCGGTTCATTCCCATCGCATCAGCGAGTTCCTGAACGCCAAACTCGGAGTTATCATAGTTCTTCTCCATCACTTCCATGATGGAATCCATAAACGGTTTGGTGTGTTCAGCCACCTCCTTCTTATCCGCCTCGATGGTTTTCTGCTGACTTTCCTGATAGCGCTTCTGGTTTTCCAGAATCATCTGGATACGACTCTGAAGCTTGCCAGGCTCGTCACTATCCTTCAAGGCAGCCTCGATAGGACGGTATAAGGCTTCCACCTCACGTTCACGCATCTTATCCAACTTGCGGATATAGGCATACTGAGCCAAAGCGATGATGCCGATGACTATTATGGTAATGAACCACCAGCTCTTCCAGAAGTAAGGTGTCACCTTCACGGCAATGGAAATGACCTGCTCGTTGCTGGAATCGATGGAAGGGATGTATTTCACCTCAAACTCATACTTGCCTGCCGGCAAAGTGGAATAGCGTACACTATGCTGTCCCGGCTGCAGCTGAACCCATTCGTTCTCATATCCCTTCATGCGATAGAGATACACGCCCTGGGTCTCGCTGCCATAGTTGAGTGCAGAGAAGTAGATGGTGAACGACTTATCGCTCTCATGGATGCTGATTCTCTTAGCGATAGAGATATCATCATCCAGATAATCGCTGCCTGCAAAGGTAGGCTGGTTATCTACCAGGAGTTCGGTGAAGCGCAGTTTGCCTACCTCATGCACCGCAGGATTAGCTCCCATCACCGCCATCATGCCTCCATCCGTACCCAGGAATATCTCGCCCTTTGCATTGCGGATGGCTCCATTGAAATAGAACTGGGCACTGAGCAGGCCATCATTCTTATAGAAACTGGTAAAGGTCTCCGTAACCGGGTTGAAAACCGAAAGTCCGTTGTCCGTAGCAATCCACAGCATGCCCTGATTGTCCTCCACAATGCCCTTGACGGTATTGTTGGCCAATCCATTGCTGGTGGTGAATGATTTCACTTCCGCTTTTCCCTCCTTATTATATTGGTAGCAGTATAAGCCATAGCCATTGCTACCCAGCCAGATCTTACCATCCTTAGCCTGGCAGAAGGAGATAATCTTATCTATCACCCCACTCTCAGGATGATCAAGCTTATAAGGATGATACTGCACGTCAAAGGCATCCTTGCCATGGCGGGATTTCAGGTTCACCTCTACCATACCCTGTACACACCCCATCAGAAGCTTGCCATTTCGGGTAATGAGACTTCCGATGCAGCCACGCACATTGAGGCATCCCTCAAATGGCTCGATAATCTGCTGCCGCTTCATATCGTAGAAGAAGAGACCGTCGTTGGTGCCAAGCCACATGCCATCATTGATAGGGTCGTAAGCCATGGCACCGGCAAACAGGAGCAGACGCTGAAATCTTCCCTCCACCACAAGCGGCGTAATCTTACCCGGCTGCTTGAGGTTCATCACGGCAAAGCCCGCACCCCAGGTTCCTATCCAGAGGTTGCCACGGTTATCGGCGGCAAGAGTAGAAACGCTGTTATGAGGCAAACCGGAATTGGCAACGGTATAATGGGTAAAGCTCTTGCCACCAGGAGCCAGAGAGTTAAGTCCACCTTCCACGGTTCCTACCCACAGCGTACCATCGGGTGCCGCATACATGGCATTGACGGCATTGGGAGAAAGACTTGCAAGATTTGCCGCATCATGGCGATAGTATTCGAGCAGCAACTGTCGGGGAGCCAACTTGGTGACACCACCCGTCTCCGTGCCCACCCATATCTGTCCGTTCTTGGCAAAGAGACTGTTCACGAAGTTACTGCTCAATGGATTAACTGCAGAAGAACTGTTCCAATGTTCTATCTCGCCAGTCTTGTCATTGATGATGTCCACGCCACAGAGCGTACCCACCAGGAGTTTATCATCCGGAGTGACAGCAAGACTCGTCACCACTTCGTGCTGGAGCGAATGGTCGGTAGCCGAGCAATGATATTGCTGCCTGGCGCTATTGAAGAGACCACGGTTGGTGGCAATCCAGATTTTACCATGATAAGAGATGATTGCACCGGCATAGCGTCCATCGAGCGGTGGGAACATAGAGGAGATTTCCCTGGCAACCAACTTATTGTTCTTTACAGAGAACTCGCTCACCACACCATTGTTGCACAATACCACCGTTCCCCGGCGATATACATCGCTAAGTCCCAGGTCGGGCGCATTGAAAGAATAGGCAACAGACAAGACGCTGTTCACCTCGCCCTTTTCATTAAAGCCGAAACGGGTAAGGAGGTTGATGGATAACATCCAGACATTACCCTTGGCATCGCAATACATTCGGGTGCAAAGGTTCTTCAATGCCTTCCTGAGCTGCACCTCCACCTTCTCGTTCTCGCAAGGAGGAACGATGGGCTGCATGGTATTGAGGTCGAGCACCTGTGGACCTTCCTCGAAGGCAATCCAGAGGCGACGGAAATGGTCTTCGTATACATTGCGACAACTGTTGCTTCGCAAACTGATGCCATTGGAACCCAATCCGAAGTTCACGAAGTTGAAACCATCGTAACGCACCAGACCACCACCATGGGTACTGATCCACACAAAGCCGTAAGAATCCTGAAAGATATCATCGGCAAAATTATTAGGCATTCCTGCTGCCATGTTGAGGTAGCTTACATTAAAGCGACTAGGCAGACCACCTTGTGCAAAACTGCCCAAAGCTATGAAGAATGCTGCTATGATGGAAAAAATGTATCTAATCATTTGTCTATATAGGTTATGCGTGCAAAAGTACAAAGAATAATTGAAACAAAAGAATGTTTAGGAGAAAAAAAATACCTATCGGTGTAAATTTACACCAATAGGTATGAAATGATTGAATATTTTAAAATTCGAGTATCATCGCCTGACGTGGACGGAGTTTGATGTTCTTGTTGACCAAAACGGTACGTCCGTTGGTTACGTCGACGGCCTTCTCTGCATTTCCAATGATTTCCGCATAGCGGGAGACATTCAGTTCGTTGGCTTCCTTCTTGCCGTTGATGATGGTCATCACGCTCTTTCCCTTGTACTGGCGGGCAATGACATACACACCTTTCTGCGGACAGAACTGGGTCTGCTTGCCCTTGGTGATAACTTCGTTGCCCTGGCGCCAATGCAATAATCGGCTGAGCCAGTCGAACATCTGGTTTTCAGCCTGTGTTCTTCCTTCGGCAGTAAAGGCATTGTGCTTGTCACCTGCCCAACCTCCAGGGAAGTCCTTGCGTACATTGCCATCGGTTATGCTCTTGGTACCATTCATCAGCACCTCGGTTCCGTAATAGAGCTGTGGGGTGCGGTTGACGGTAAGGAGAAGGGCCAGCGCCTGCTTCAATGCCAGGGTATCCTTGCCTTCACCCAGGAAGCGGTCGGTATCGTGATTTTCAACGAATGCCATCACGCTTTTTGGATTCGGATAGAGATAGTCGTAGCAGAACACGTTGTATATGCGGTTCATGCCGTTCCACCAATCATCAGTCTCCTCGTTCTTCGCACTGTTGATGCGGTCGAAGAAGGCGAAATCCATCACGGTAGGCAGATAGCTGTTCTTTTCTGAGAGTTTGCTGTCCTTCTGCCATGCGGCGGTATAGGCAGGCTCGGTTACCCAAGTCTCGCCCACAGTATTGAAGTGAGGATATTCCTCGCCCAGCACTTTCATCCAGTGTGCCATCGCATCACGGTCGGCGTATGGATAGGTATCCATGCGGATGCCATCGATGCCAACGGTCTCTATCCACCACTCACTGTTCTGAATCAGATATTTGATGACGTGCGGATTGCGCTGGTTCAAATCTGGCATACTTGGTACAAACCAGCCATCCACAGTTTCTGCGAGATCTACCTTGCTGGCGTATGGATCGAGCACAGGAGTCAACTTATAACTTGTTTGCAGATACTTGTCGTTTACCTTGGCTGCACCATCCACAGTACCTATCTTCTTCTGATGCTCCGGTGTCTGATTTTCCGGAGCAAGCCATTCTGGAGCATTGAACCAATCCTTTGATGGCATATCGGCTACCCAAGGATGATCGAAACCGCAGTGGTTGAAAATCATATCCATCACCACCTTCAATCCCTTCTTGTGAGCCTCAGCAGTAAGCTGCTTGTACTCCTCGTTGGTTCCGAAGCGTGGATCTACACGATAGTAGTTGGTGGTAGCATAACCATGATAGGTACTGTTCTTGCCATCATTAGGACTGTCGTTCTCCAAAACCGGAGTAAACCACAGGGCGGTTACGCCCAACTGGTTGAAATAATCCAGATGCTGGCGGATTCCCTCCAGGTCGCCACCATGACGAAGACTAGGCGCCGTGCGGTCGCAGGTCTTGTCACGCATATTCTTGAATGCATCGTTCTTCAGATTGCCATTGGCAAAACGGTCGGGCATCAGCATGTAGAGCACATCCTCGTTAGAGAAACCGATGCGCTTGTCACCCGCCATCTCGCGGTTTTTCAACACATACTTCACCTTCTTCGACTGCTTGCCCTGCTTGAAGTTGAGTGTCATCTCTCCAGCCTTGGCACCATCGAGATTGAGATACACCAGGAGATAGTTAGGAGAATCGAGGCGAGCGATGCTATCCACCTTCACACCCGGATAATCCACCGTAACATCGGCATTCTTGATATCCTTGCCATACACCATCAGCTGGAGCGAGGCATCCTTCATGCCCACATACCAGTCGGTAGGTTCAATGCGGCTTACGTTGACTGCCGCATTCATACTTATTGCGCTACCCATAAGCACTAATGAAGCTATTATCTTTTTCATATTTACACCTTATTATATATAAAGACTATTTTTACACCTTAATTATATATAGACTATTTCTGATAAAGAATCAAGGCAGACTGAGGAGCAACCTCTACTTCCTTTCCTGAGATGAAGCCCAGACCTTCCTCGTTGATAACACCATTGCAGCAAGCCACGGTGTAATTGCCCTCAGGAATCAGCATCTTCTTTGCCTGCTTGTTGAAATTATAGATGACGATGATCTGCTTCCAGGCATCGATGCCCTCCAGGTTCTTAAGTTGGAAACCTACGAGGCAAGTCTGCTTGTTGCCCTTGCTATCCTGACTAGGCAGGAACTCCAGATGCTGACGCACCTTATCGCCTGTAGAAAGACGGAAGGCTGGATGGTTCTTGCGGAGCTGAATCAGATTCTTATAGAAGGTGAATGCCTGTGGATACTTCTGCAGATTGGTCCAGGTAAACTGGTTGATGCTGTCAGGAGAGTTGTAGCTGTTGTGAACACCCTTCTTGTCGCGAAGCATCTCCTCGCCTGCAAGGATGAAAGGCACACCCTGCGAAGTGAACACACAGGTCTGGGCAAGCTGGTCGATGCGGAGCAACTCGGCAGTACGCATCTCTTCCGGGATATTCTTATCCGTCAGGGATGGGATGCTCGCCTTCAATCTATCTACCAGACACATATCGTCGTGGCAGCTTACATAACTGATCTGCTCGGTTGGGTTATTGGTCCAAGGCTTCTTGTCATAATTCACCTTGTTCATATCCACCTGCGGATGAGCGATGCCACCCACGATACCGAACTTCAGACTCTCCTCCTCGCCAGGAAGACCAGCCAGGAGCGCACCCTTATGGTCATCAGAGAAAGGACCACGGAGTGCATCACGCATATCATCGCTGAAGGCACCGATACCATTCAACTGATGGGTATTCGCCTTCATGGCAAGTTTCTCGGCAGGATAAGCGCAGCTGCCTGCACTCCAGCCCTCACCATAGATATAGATACTAGGATCGATGCGGTTCACCATCTCACGGATTGCCTGCATGGTCTCGATATCGTGAACACCCATCAGGTCGAAGCGGAAGCCGTCGATATGGAATTCATCAATCCAGTACTTCACGCTCTCCAGCATAAACTGGCGCATCAAAGGCTTTTCTGAAGCTGTCTCGTTGCCACAGCCGGAACCATCACTATACTTTCCATCTTTATTCTTGCGATAATAATAGTCGGGATAAGTACGCTGGAAGTTGCTGCCATTGATATCGAAGGTATGGTTATACACGGCATCGAAAATCACTCGGATACCAGCCTTGTGAAGCGCCATCACCATCTCCTTGAACTCCTTGATGCGGGTTCCCGGAGTATAAGGGTCGGTGCTGTAACTGCCTTCCGGCACATTATAGTTCTTCGGATCGTACCCCCAGTTGAACTGAGGCTTGTTGAGCTGGGTTTCATCTACGGATGCATAATCGAATACCGGCTGGAAATGGATGGCATTGATACCGAGGTTCTTGAGATATTCGATAGCCTTAGGCTCAGTGAGGGCGAGATACTTGCCCTGATATTTCAAACCCGATGTAGGAGAAATGGAGAAATCACGCACGTGAAGCTCGTAGATGACGAGGTCGGCTGGCGACTGGATGGCAGGGCGCACATCCTTGTCCCATCCCACAGGGTCGGTATCATACAAATCAACGATAGCACCACGGTTTCCGTTGACGCCTACCGCCTTAGCAAATGTACCCGGAGTTTCGCCCTTACCGATATCAAAGGTATAGAACTTCCCCTTCAGGTCGCCCTTCACGGTAGCCCCCCATCGTTCATCGCCCATCTTCTTCATCTTCAGCGTCTTGTAAGCCTTACCTTTTTGTCCATCCTTATAAAGGCGGATGGTAACAGAAGACTTGCCGGCTGTAGGGGCATTGAGAACGAACCTGGTTTTCTCCTTGGAATACATCATCTCATTGAATGTCTGCTGGGCATTCAATGAAGTTGGTAAAATCGATGCTGTCAATGCTGCAATTATTAGTTTTTGGATTTTCATTATCTATTATTGTTAATTGAATCTATATTCAAATGGATAGTTGCCAAATAGAACAGAAAAGGAGTTTAGGGAAGAAATCAGAATCTTCCCTAAACTTCTACTTCTCTATGTTCCTAATCATTATTTAGCAAGCAATGAGATGGCGAAACCACCACCACGTGCTTCTTTAATCTTCAATACATCACCCTTCTTCACAGTCTTGTGGATGATCTGGTAAGATTTAGGATTCTTCTCATAATCGGCAGTCTTGCCGTCCTGATAGATGGCGCAAGCATACTTCTTGCCCTTATCGAGGAAGTCGAGCTTTACTACAGATGTGCGGGCTGCATCGGTCTTGCCACCAACAAACCAGTTGTCTGTGCCCTTTGCCTTGCGGGCTACGGTGATATACTTAGCCGGCTCTGCCTCCAGGTACTTGGAGTCGTCCCAGTCGCAAGCTACGTCGCGGATGAACTGGAAGGCATCGTCATACTTCTCATAATGCTCTGGAAGATCGGCTGCCATCTGCAAAGGACTGTACATCACGAGATAGAGCGAAAGCTGACCACAGAGAGTGGTATGAACATAGCTTGGGTTGTTGCTCCACTCAGAAAGCTTGGTCTCGAAGATACCAGGGGTATAATCCATCGGACCACCCTGCAGACGGGTGAATGGCAACATCACGGTGTGATAAGGCTTGCTGCCGCCAAATGCCTCGTACTCTGTACCACGGGCACTCTCGTTACCCACCAGGTTAGGCCAGGTGCGGCAGATACCAGTAGGACGGGTTGCCTCGTGGGCATTCACCATGATATGATGCTTGGCTGCAGTTTCAACCACACGCTGGTAGTGATTGTTCATCAACTGACTGTAGTGATACTCACCTCTTGGGATAATATCGCCCACATAACCGGTCTTCACGGCATCATAGCCATATTTATTCATCAGGTTGAAGGCATCCTCCATGTGACGCTCGTAGTTGAGAGCAGCAGAAGAGGTCTCGTGGTGCATCATCAGCTTCACACCCTTAGAGTGTGCGTAGTCGTTGAGCATCTTGATATCGAAGTCAGGATATGGAGTCACGAAATCGAAGACATCGAGTTTCTGATGACCGAACCAGTCTTCCCAACCTTCGTTCCAGCCTTCTACCAGCACCTCCTGCAAACCGTTCTTAGCTGCAAAGTCGATGTAGCGCTTTACTTCCTCGTTGGTTGCACCATGGGTGCCATTAGGCTTGCACTTGCTGTAATCGGTTACACCAAGACGAACAGATGGCAGGTCGTTGGTATAGCTCCAGGTCTTGGTGCCAACGATCATGTTCCACCATACACCGCAGTACTTGGTAGGATGAATCCATGAAGTATCCTTAATCTTGCAAGGCTCGTTGAGATTCAATGTCAACTTGCATGAAAGCATATCACGGGCATCATCGCTCACCATCACGGTACGCCAAGGAGTATTGAACGGAGTCTGTATGAATCCCTTTCTGCCCACGGCATCAGGAGTGAGCCAAGACTCGAAGGTCAATGTCTTCTCATCCAGATTGAGGTGCATGGTTGGATAATCCAGACAGGCAGCCTCGTGGATATTGATATAGAGACCATCCTTGGTCTTCATCTGGAGCGATGTCTGAACACCGGTATCCGAGAAGACGGTGGTAGATGAATTGCTCTTGTAAGCTTCACGGTTCTTGGCAATGACTGGACGGATGCCGGTCAATGGAGTAATGTTGTAGTCATACTCCTGGGTGTCGTAATCGCCCGGAATCCAGTAGGCTGTATGATCGCCTGCCATGGCAAACTGGGTATGCTCATCCTGAATCACAAAGTAGTTCAGACTTTCCTGCTGAGGGAACTCATAGCGCAAGCCCATACCATAATCATATACACGGAAACGGATGGTGATGTTGCGCTTGGAGGAAGCCTGGTTCAGGTTTACCTCCATCTCGTTGTAATGGTTGCGGATGGTAGCAGTCTCACCCCATACTGGCTTCCAGGTTTCATCGAAGGTCGATGTCTTGCTGCCGGTTTCTGTGAAACCATCCATCAGGCTGGTTTCCTCCATACCCTTAGAGGCGTGCTTATCCTTCGCCAGCTCCAGTCCGAGATGCGATGGCTTACATACAGTCTTTCCCTTATAGCTCATCTCGTAGGTAGGCTGTCCCTTTTCGGTTAAAGAGAAAGTTACCGAGACATTGCCGTTAGGCGACTTAACAGTCTGGGCTGCTGCCAACATCGGGAGCAAGAGGCCCATCACTAATACATTCAGTTTCTTCATACTGTTCAGTTATTGCTTATTCTTGTTTTTTTGAATCCTTGTTAGTTAACCTTAATCATAATCTGTTTATTCTTAAGACAGTGCAAAGATACAAAAAACAAAAATACCCTCCGCTAAATGGGAGGGTATTTTTCCGTATATCAAGGTGCAAACGTTTGCACGATTTTGCATTTGCTATTGCAACATTTTAGTTGCGGCCACCCTGAGCTATCAGTTCGGTGATGTTCTCCATGAACTCCTTGCTGGCAGCCAACTCTTCCAGACTCAGGTGCATGCGATAGCGCCAGTAGTGCTTTGGATTGGCTGGGATGTTGATGCGCTCGGCATCGGCATCTGGCAGACGGAGTTTTTCATCGATGGCCAACCAATCCTGAACGCTCAATACGCAGAGCATGGATGGAGAGGTGAGATGGCGGGAGATGATGTCTCTTGCCAACCAACCTGGGAGCGGATGAGGAGCTGGTCCTTCACGATAGAGCATCGTGTTGTAATACTCCTGGGTACGGGAGATGTTCTCGTCCCACCACATACGCAAGGTAGGCATATCATGACTGGAGATGGTGCAGACAGAGCGGTATGGATTACGGCTCAAATGACCAAACTTAACCGATGGATCCTTTGGCATGCTCTGGAGTTCCAGACTCAGTATCTTCAATTCGTTCATCACCCATGGCACACAATCAGGTACCATACCCAGGTCTTCGGCACAAACCAGCATGCGGGTAGCCTGAACCAGCTTAGGCAACTTCTTCATCGCCTCGCCATACCAGAACTGGTTGTTGCGGCGATAGAAGTAGTCATTGTAAAGACGATTGAACGCAGCCTTGTCAACATCATAGAGCGACTCGTAGATAAAGTCGAGCTGTGCCGAGATACGTGGATGGAAGAGTCCTGGGTTCTTGCGGTCGCGAACGAAGAGCACGTCGCTGATCAGGGCATACAAGCCATCACGCAACCAGATTTCCTTCTCTTCTGTCACATCAGCAAAGAGAGCCTCCACCTTGCGCTGGGTATCTACCTCAGGCTTCATCTGATAGCGCTCCTCATCCAGGCGGTCGAGATACTTCTCCTTCACTTCGTCGGCACGCTCATGGAACATACGGTCCAATATCCAGTCAGTGATGAACGGACGGAGGAAACGGTCTTCCTGGAAGTTCAAGCCGTAGCTCTGAATCTCCTCACGGGTCATGCCGAGGGCTGGGGCAAACTGTCCGAGCAAGCCATGCACGCTATCCACAGGGATTTCCCAGATGCGGAAGAAGCCGAGCACATGGTCGATGCGATAGGCATCAAAGAACTTCGACATGTTCTGGAAGCGGCGGGTCCACCACTGGCAACCATCCTTCAACATCTCATCCCAGTTGTAAGTAGGGAATCCCCAGTTCTGACCATTCACAGAGAAATCATCTGGTGGAGCACCCGCCTGACCGTTCAGATTGAAGTACTTAGGCTCCATCCAGACATCGCAGCTGTGGCGATGTACACCAATAGGAATATCACCCTTCAGGACAACACCCTTTGCCTTGGCATGTTCGTGCGCCTCCTGCATCTGCTTGTTCAGGATGAACTGCACGAAGTAGAAGAACTCCACATTCTGGTACGCCTCGGTTTCAGGGTTGGTCAAATCCTTGCGCTCAGCCTCATCCCAGATGTTATGGTCTGGCCACTGAGTGAAGTCGGCAGTGCCATTCTTGTCGCGCAGGTAAGAATACTGTGCGTAAGGCACGAGCCACTGTTGTGTATCCTGAATGAAAGCCTTGAAATCGGCTCCCGACATCATCTTTTTACCTTCCTGTGCAAATATCTGTTGCAGATAATTCTGCTTGTAATCATTCACCTTCTCATAATCAATCTGATGCAAGGCATTGAGTTCCTTGCGGGTCTTCTCTGCCTCCTCGCGAGCCTTCTTGTCCTTCAACGCTGGCAACGCATTCAGATCGGCATACATCGGATGGATGGCGAAGACGCTGATACAGCTGTATGGATAACTGTCCGTCCAAGTGTGGGTGATGGTGGTATCGTTGATAGGCAACAGCTGGAGCACTTTCTGTCCGGTAGATGCCACGAGGTCGATCATGGTCTTCAGGTCGCCGAAGTCGCCCACGCCGGCACTCTTCTCACTACGCAGAGAGAACACAGGAACCAATGTTCCGGCAACCTTGCGGTTGTAGAGGGCGAAGAAAGCCTGGTCCAGTTCATAAGCGATGGCATCGCCTGCCTTCATCTCCGGCAGGTCGATGGTGCGGTTCATGCCTGTTTCCAAAAAAAGCAAGTCCTTCTTCTCGTTGTAAGCCACAAACTTAAACTCCATGTGAGCGGTCTGCAGATGAGCAGCATCCAAATCCGCCACCCACTCGTTATAGGTGTGCTGTGTCATCTTCAGCATTTTTTCTGCATTCCATGCACCCAGCACGTTGTCGGCACCTACCAGTCCGAGTCTTTCTCCATCACGAAGCTGAGGGGCACGCACGATGAGACGTACGATTTTGGCACAGTTCTGCATCGCCAGTTCTTCTGGAGCCTGGTGATTGATGCAATCGGTAAAGGCACTGCTGTAAAGATAAGCATCCTCAGGTATCACCTTCCAACTGTCATAGAGGGTGAACTCATCCGCCTTGGTGGCGTTCAGTTCCAGGCAATGCTTCACGAGAAGCCACTCGGTCTTGAGCACCCTGCCATCGCGCTCTACACTATAATAATAGGTGTAAACCTTTGCTGGCTGTTCTACACACCAGTCAAACGACCATCTCTCGCCATTGAGAGTGGTCATCGGGAACTTGAGTTCCTCATCCTCCTTCTGAATGTTCAAGACGAGCTGCTCGCCGAACAAGGTTCTGTATTCTATGTTAAAATGAATTGTCATAAGACTCCATTTAGAGGTTAGTTATTTATTATTTTTATTTCCGATGCGAAATTAGCAAAAATATCCGTAACAAGTACGGTTCTTTTGCACAAATCGAGGAAAAAACAAATGCAAACGTTTGCATTTGTTTTCCTTGACTGGCATTATTCATGGTTCTTGATAAGCTTTATTTCTTTTCCTTGATAATACTGACAGATAAGGCACCGGCGATGAGCAATACACCAGCCACTATCATCATGTCGCTCTGATGAGAACCAATCAAGCTCAGGATAGTGCCGCCGCAGATGGCTGCCACAATCTGAGGAATACAGATGGTTCCGTTAAACAGGCCCAGATAAGCACCCATGTGACCATAGCCCTGCAAGGCGTTGGTAACAAAGGTGAATGGCATTGCCAGCATGGCTGCCCAACCCGCACCAATCATCAGGAATGGGATAAACTGCAAGTATTGGTCGTGCAGGAATGGAATAAGAGCGAAGCCCACACCACCAATCAGCAAGCTCACGCTATAAGCCATTTTGGTGTTCTTGAACTGAGGAAGCACCACAGCCCAAAGCACGCTGCCCACAGCCTGTACGGCAAAGAGGATGCCCACCCAGTTGCCTGCTTCCTGGAATTCAGCCGACTTAGGGTCGGTGGTATTCCAAACGGTTTCGGCGATAGCACCGGTAGAATAGTTCCAAAGATAGAGGAAGCCAGCCCAGCAGAAGAACTGTACCAGTCCCACCTTCCAGAAGGTAGATGGCGCATTCTTCAAGAGCGTAATCCAATCGGCCTTACCCTCTTCTTCCTTTTCCACATCACCAGCTACACCATTATATTCCGCATACTGCTGCGGATTCCACTCCTTCACCTTCATCGTGGTGTAGATAACACAGAGAATCAGGATGGCAGCACCCACATAGAACGACCAGATAACGGAATCAGGCACCACGCCTTGTTCTGCCACATTCTTGATACCCAGGAAGGTAAAGAGGAACGGGAAGATGTAACCAGCCACAGAGCCGGCATTGCAGAGGAAACTCTGGATAGAGTAAGCCTTCGCCTTCTGCTTCTCGTTCACCATGTCGCCCACCAGCATCTTGAAAGGCTGCATCGCCATGTTAATGCTCGTATCCAGAAACATCAGGGCAATCAAGCCGAAGAGCATGGCTCCGCTCACGGTAAGGCCCAGCGAACCGGCATTCGGCAGCAGGCACATCACGAGGACGGCAATCGTGGCACCCACGAAGAGATAAGGGATGCGGCGACCGAATCGGCACCAGGTTTTATCACTCAGCGTACCTACGATAGGCTGTACCAGGATTCCCATCAATGGAGGGAGAATCCAGAAATAACTCAAGTTGTGTGGGTCAGCACCCAACGTTGCAAAGATTCGGGAGATGTTGGCGCTCTGAAGGGCGTAGGCAATCTGTACCCCGAAGAAACCGAAGCTCAGATTCCAGAGCTTCCAGAAACTCAAATCAGGTTTTTGTGTCATATTGTTGTTATTTTAAATTTCAAAGTTCGGTGTTCAAAGTTCAAGCTTATCTCGTAGTTCCTCTTACCACGAGTCGGGTTCTCACCACTCTTTTCTCCACATCATCCTTCTGGATGGATCCCTCCACCTGTCCGATGAGGATATTTGCCGCCTCCTCACCCACTGCTACGCCTCGCTGTTCCACGGTGGTAAGCATAGGGTCGCTCGCCTTGGCACGGTCGCCATTGGTAAAACCGCAGATACTGATGTCATCAGGCACAGCGTATCCCATGCGCTTGGCGGTATAGAGGATGCCGATGGCGGTATCGTCGTTGATGGCGAAGAAAGCATCCGGCACTTCATCCTGCTCCAGGATTTCAGGCGTGATAGCCTCAGCCTGCGCACGGTTGTCGCAGATTCTCACCCAGTCAGGGTTCTCGGTCAGCCCATGCTTCACGATGGCATCATGATAACCGTTGTATCTGTTTTTGGAAATCTCCAAATTCATTGGCGAACCATAGAAGGCTATCTTCTTGCAGCCCGTATCAATGAGATGGGTCACGGCGGTGAAGGCGCCCATGTAGTCATCCACCACCACTCTGGAGCAGTTTACGCCCGTACAGATTCGGTCGATGAAGACGAGCGGCACACCATTGTCCATCAACTTCTCGAAATGGTCATACTGTTTGGTATCCTTCGCCTGCGAAACGATGATGCCGCACACCTTATTCTTATAGAAGTCTTCACAGATAGCCACCTCTCGGTCGTATCGCTCCTTGCTCTGTGCCACCATCACACGATATCCCCTGGCTCTCGCCTCCTCCTCAATTCCCGAGAGAATAGACATAAAATAATAGTGAACCATCTCGGGGATGATAACTCCGATTACCTTCATCGGCTGCACCCTGCTGTGGCGAAGAGCCTCGCCGATGACGTTCGGATAGAAGTTATGTTCACGTGCGTATGCTTGAATACGCTCCTTCTGGGCAGCACTGATTCTCGGACTGTCCTTCAATGCTCGGCTCACCGTGGCGATGCTTACCCCCAGGTCGCGAGCAATATCCTTCATTGTTATATTGTTATTTTCGTTCATGTTGTTTCTAAGTTACGCTGCAAAATTAGACAAATATCCGTTATCTTGTACCTTTTTTCTTGATTAATATCAAGCAAATCAAGTGCAAACGTTTGCGCATAAGAAATAACGGAATTAACTAAAAAATAGTGCATTGTATCGAAAAACACCGTAAATTTGCACCCAGAAAGAATAAGCAACGCAAAACCTCGACCTATTTTTTTATAAAACAAGGCCAGAGACTAACAATGATATTCAACTACGAATTTAAATATAATTATAAACATAAACTTAAAAATCAAGCAAAATGATGAAGCAGGTAAAATTTAAATTGCCTCTCAGAGCATTGACCCTCGCAGGTGGTCTGCTTCTGACAGCAAGTTCCTTTGCGCAGACTGCTGCGATTAAGGGACACGTGAAGGATGCTTCCGGTGAGCCTATCATGGGTGCTACCATTACAGTGAACGGTAAGGCAGTAGGTATTACCGACATGGATGGTAACTTCTCTGTTGACGCAGCTCCAGGTGCTAATCTTACTTTCACCTATCTGGGAATGACTCCACAGACTGTGAAAGCAGCTAACAACATGAACATTACCTTGGCAGATGACTCTAAGTCTTTGAACGAGGTCGTTGTCATCGGTTATGGTGTAGCTAAGAAAAACGACTTGACAGGTTCCGTTACAGCTATCAAGCCAGACGAGAAGAACCATGGTATCATTACTTCTGCACAGGATATGATCCAAGGTAAGATTGCCGGTGTAAATGTCAACTCATCAACAGGTGCTCCTGGTGATGGTGCACAGATTCGTATCCGTGGTGGAGCTTCTCTTACTGCGAGCAACAACCCATTGATTGTTATCGATGGTATGCCTATGGATAACAATAATACAAAGGGTGTTAACAACCCTCTTTCTCTTGTCAATCCTAACGATATCGAGAGCTTCACCGTATTGAAGGATGCTTCAGCTACAGCCATCTATGGTTCCCGTGGTTCTAATGGTGTCATCATCATTACAACCAAGAAGGGTCGCAGCGGCCAGAAGCCACAGATTTCTTACAATGGTACACTTTCGGTAAGTACTGTTGCCAAGAAGATGGATGTGATGAATGCTTCTGAATATACAGACTTCATCAAGAACTATTATGGTGAAGATTCTTCTGCCTACAAAGGTTTAGGCTGGAAGAAGTTCAACGAAGATGGAACTCCAGATTATTCTGCCGGCACATACGATACCGACTGGCAGGATGAAATATACCGTGCAGCTGTCAGCCATGAGCATAATGTAAGTTTAACAGGTGGCATCAGCAAGCAGTCTTGGTCTATGCCATATCGTGTCAGCGTAGGCTACACTGGTCAGGAAGGTATCTTGAAGGGTTCTGACTATAAGCGTGTTACTGCCGGTTTCAACATCAATCCATCATTGTTCGACAAGCACCTTAACATTAATGTCAACGGTAAGTATTCTTACTCAAAAACAAATCCAGGTGGACAGGATGCAGTCGGCGCAGCTGTCTCTATGGATCCTACTCGTCCTGTTAAGAGCAGTGATGAGACATTTAAGAATTGGGGAGGCTATTGGCAGTGGGCATTACCTACTACTTCATACGACCCTACATTCCCATATAACCGCAACGAAGATGCTCCAACAAACCCTGTAGAAAAAGTTGAAAACTACGATTTCTACAAGAGTGCGCATATTCTCTTGGGTAATGTAGAGGCAGACTATAAGATACATGGTTTCGAAGACCTTCATCTTCACGCCAACATAGCTGGAGAATATAGCACTGGTGGAGAGTACAACACCAACAATCCACAATCTACATACGGATTCTACTATGGTGGCAACAGCGAAAATAAGGAGAAGAAGTATAACGTTGTAGCTACTGCCTATGCTCAGTACACCAAGGACTTCAACAAGGCTAATCACTTCGACATCATGGCTGGTTATGAGTATAGCCACATGAAATATTGGGGAGACCAGTGGAGCAAGTCTATGTATCCTTCTACCAACAAAGGTATGAACGACAAGGGCGAACCTCTTGCAGGAACCGTGAAGTCTTACGATGCAAGCTACTGGAAAGGCCAGACCTATCTCGTCAGCTGGTATGGACGTGCCAACTATTCTCTGTTGGATCGTTACCTCCTTACATTTACTGCCCGTTATGATGGTTCAAGCCGCTTTGCAGACGGACACCGTTGGGGTTTCTTCCCATCAGCAGCCTTCGCATGGCGTATCAAAGACGAAAAATTCCTGAAAGATGTTGATGCTATCAGCGACTTGAAACTCCGACTTGGTTGGGGTAAGACCGGTCAGCAGGATACAGGTAAAGAGTACTACACCGCTACCTATAAGAAGAGTACAAGTAATCACTTCCTCTATCCAATCGGTGGTATTGACAACAACCCAGGAATACTCTACCGTCCATTGGCATACAATGACGAATTGACTTGGGAGACGACTACTACATGGAACGTAGGTCTCGACTATGGTATGTTCGACCAGAGACTCACCATCAACCTTGATGGTTATATCCGCAAGACAACCGACTTGCTCAGCACAACAACCATCGCTGCAGGTCAGAACTTTGACAATGCTCTCTTGATGAATGCAGGTACATTGGAAAACAAGGGTTTTGAGGTAGCTATCACAGGTCGTCCTATCCAGACCAAGGACTGGTTTGTAGAATTGAGCGTCAACGCTGCTTACAACAAGAACGAGATTACCGAACTTGCAGGCGGTCGTGATTTGATGGAGGCAGGAATGAAGGTTGGTCAGGATCAGGCAATCACCTATCATAAAGTAGGAAAGCCAGCCAATTCGTTCTTGGTTTACCAACAGGTATACGATCAGAACGGACGTCCTATCATGGGTTGCTATGTAGACCGCAATGGTGATGGTTCTATTGACGAGAACGATAAATACTTCTATAAGAACATTGTAGCTCCTTGGACTGGTGGTTTCAGCTTCAAGATTGCATACAAGAACTGGGACCTCGGAAGTAACTTCCGTGCAAGCCTCGGAAACTATCTCTACAATGGATACGCTGAGGGTGCAATAAATACGAAAGAAATTTGTAGTGCTAAGGGATATTACAAAAACAGCACAAAGGATATTGTAAATTTGGGCTGGACTTCATACAACTATCCTCTTACTGACTACTTCGTTCAGAATGGTAGCTTCCTGAAATGCGATAACATCACTTTGGGCTATAATTTTGATAAAGTATTGAAGATGGGTAACTACAAGGGTATCTCAGGTCGTATCTACGCCTCATGCTCTAACGTGTTTACTATCACAAAGTATAAAGGTATTGACCCTGAAGTAACATCAGGTAAGGATGACAACATCTATCCTCGTTGCCGCACATTCCTGCTCGGTCTGAACCTCAACTTCTAACAATTTAAAATAGATTTAATATGAAACTCAATAAATTCAAAACAATCGTCCCTGCTGCAGCTCTTCTGCTTTCTGCAAGTTTGTGCTCTTGTATGGATGATTTGAACAAGGGAAACATTGACCCAACTGTTGACCCTGATCCTAACATCACAGGCTTGTACAGCAAGTGCTATGCTGGTCTTATCATGGAGGGTAATGACGGTAATGCCGATTTCACTATCGACGACGCTGGTAAGTCAACCCTTCTACGCAACCTGTTCAACTTCAACGAGGTACCTACCGACGAAGCTGTCTGCTGGTGGTCAGATGGCGGTATCGAGGATGTAACAAAAAATAAGTTCGAAGCTGGTAATGCCACTCTGAAGAACCTCTACTATCGTCTGATGTCGAACATCTCTTACGAGAATCATTTCTTGAGCCTCGACGCAGCCAAAGAGGATAAAACTAAGTATGCAGAGGTACGTGTACTTCGTGCCTATAGCTATTTCTTGATGCTCGACTTCTTTGGAGACCCGACATTCATTGACAAGATTTCGCCAGAAACACCACGTCAGGCACACTCTTACAATTCAAAGTTTGAGGAAGGCAAGTCTTACACTCGTGCAGAGCTTCTTCAGTTGGGCCGTGAGTTCCTGTTCAACTGGGTAAAGGACGAATTGCTCGCTGCAGAGCCAGACCTGTTGGAGGCAAAGTCTGAGACTGACAGCGACCCAGACTATGGCCGTATTGATAAAGGCACATGCTGGCTGCTCTTAAGCCGTCTGTACCTCAATGCAGGTACATACCTTAACAACGATGGCCAGAACAATCCTTACTGGAATGAGGCACTCGATTATGCCGAGAAGGTTATCAATTCAGACTATAAGCTCTTCGATGACAGCAAGATGTCTAATGAGGCTAAGGCTAATGGCTACAAGCCATACGACCTGCTCTTCATGGGCGACAATGGTTCAAATGGTGCAAGCTGCGAGGCTCTTCTTCCTTTGATGCAAGATGGTGACAAGACTCAGGGATGGGGTGGCTCGATGTTCTTTGTTGCAGCTCTTTGGGATGCTACGATGCAGACTGTTACAGATAAGGATGCTGCCACTACTGCCAACACATGGTCAGGTATGCGTGTTCGTCCACAATTCGTAGAGAAGTTCTTTACCGATCCAAAAGTTGTTGTAAACAAGTCAGCTTCCGAAATCCGTGCTATGAACGTTGATGACCGTGCTATCCTTTGGGGTAAAGGCAACAGTGACGGCGATCGTACTTTGGAGATTGGTGCTAACGATAAGTTCGTCAAGGGTATTGCAACACCAAAATGGAATAACAACTATTCTAATGGTGGTACTCCTCACGACAGCTATAACGTAGATATAGACTTCTTCCTCTTCCGTGTAGCTGAGGCTTACCTCAATGCAGCTGAAGCTGAGATGCACCTCAATGGTGAAAGCTCGGCTAAGGCAAAGAAGTATATCGATGCTCTTCGCAACCGTGCCCACGCAGCCGTACGTGCCTCTTACACTCTCAACGACGTGCTCGATGAGCGTGCCCGTGAGTTGTATTGCGAAGGTCTCCGCCGTACCGATTTGATCCGTTTCAACCAGTTTGGTGGCAGTCAGGCTACATACAATTGGGAACTTAAGGGTGGTAGTACTAATGGTACAACCTTCGCCAAGACCTATAATGTATATCCTCTCCCATCTTCAGAGGTTCTTTCTAACAAGAACTTGACACAGATTGATGGATACAACGAGGTTCAAAACTAAAGTATAAAAGAATTATTAAAGAAAACGCAATATGAAGAATAAATATATAATTGGTGCTCTGCTTGTCGGCATCATCAGCTTATTCGCATCATGTTCGGATGACAACGACTCTAACCCTACGCTGATTCAGCCTACGGAGTTTGCGTTGAACACTCCTGCATATGCCAATGCGACTATTGATTTGGAGCATTCCACAGGACTTGGCCTTACATGGTCACAGCCTAAGTACACAGCAGACAATGCCCCTATCAACGCAACTTACGAGGTGCAAGTATCTCCAACCAACAGCTTCACAGTTTCTACTGATGAAGCTGCTGCAGACGAGAGTGGCGAAAAGGTGCCAGACTACGCTGTTCTTAGCAACACCACACAGAAATGCAATATTTCTGCCTCTGCAGAAGAAATGGACAAGGCATTGGTAAAGATACTTAAATGGACTGAAGGTAATGTTCCTGCCGAGCAGGAGATGTACGTTCGTGTTAACGCTTACATCCTTGAGGGCACAAACCACCTGAACCCTATCGCTTCAAACTCAGTAAAGCTCAACGTAAAGCCTTACTACATTGAGTTGAAGGATGCAGTTCCAACAATGTGGTATCTTGTGGGTAACATGTTCGGCGGCAAATGGGGCAGCGCCATCGGTGTAGATGCTCTTCCAATGTTCCTGAAGCCTAACTACTCTTACGACAAGAAGACTGGTGCAGGCGAGATTGAATACACCAACTATTTCCTTACTGGTGATTACAATGACAAGGCCGAAAATGACGATGCCGGCTTCAAAATTCAGCCTGCCAACTTCAATTGGGACTACAGTATGAACGCCAATGGCGCTACAAAGGGTACTATCATCAACCGTAATGGCGGTAGCGATGGTGGTCACATCGTAGCTTCAGAAGCAGGTTACTATACCATTACTATCAACACAGCTGACAATACAGCTACTATGGTGAAGTACGAGGGTAATGTAACCAACTATGGTACTATCCAGATTTCTGGCTCATTCAACGATTGGAGTGATACTCCAATGCTTCCTTACAACACAGAGGGCGTTGAGAACCACGCATGGTACTATGTAATTGAAGTTCCTGCTGGTGACATAGCACAGTTCAAGTTCAAGATTGCCGGTTCTTGGGATACCAGCTGGGGATATGGCGCAACAGATGGCGCTATCAACATGTACGGTAAATGTGGAACAGGTGGCAACTCTAACCTCGGTTTGGCAGAAGGCAAGTATGTCATCTCATTCAACGATATCACAGGTGCATTCAGCATCGTTAAATTGTAAATCACTTAAAGTATAGACAATTATGATTAAGAAAATATTATTGGGAATGACCCTGCTGATGTCTATGGTGTCTTGCACCGAGGACTACACAGATTGGGGTAACCCACAGACAAATCCTCAGGAGGAAGCTGTGGCATTCGGAAACGGTAGCGTTACTCCAGTTAATGTCATCAACTTGGCTGAAGTAACAACAGAGAAGGTAAAAGTAGCGAGCATTGTTGCTCCTACTTCTTCCGACGCTGCTTACACTCCAACCTACAAGATCAATATTGGTGGTCAAGCTTTCGATATTGACGCAGAAGGTAACATGGCAAAAGCTGACTTGGTAAATTACATCACAGGTAAGTATGGCAAGCGCCCAACAGAGCGCGATATCGATGCAACTCTTGACGCATGGCTAAGCAATGGTTCAACAGCCGCAAAGATGGCTACATCTGAAACATTCCAGGTAAAGGCCATTCCTGAGGCTCCAGTTATAGAAGAAGGCTATTACCTCGTAGGCGATATGTTCGCAACCGCAGATCAGAATGGTTGGACTAAAGAAGCCGCAAAGGCATTCAACCACAGCGACAAGGATGTATATGAGGATCCGGTCTTCACCATCACATTCGAGACAACCAAGGCTGATCAGTATTGGAAGATTATTCCAAAAAAGAACGTTGATGGCGGTAACATCTGGGCTGCCGGCGTAGTAGGTCCTAAGGTTGACGGTGACGCCAGCATGACTGGTGCGCTGACCAACGGTGACGCTAAGGCTGGTAAGATTGCCAAGGCTGGTAAGTATAAGCTCACCATCAACATGATGGACTACTCTTATACCTTAGAGGAGGTTAACTACGATCCATTCATCTACTTCATCGGTAGTACTGATGGTTGGAAATCTTCTGACCAGAAGCTTGCTCTCGTAGACGATGCAAAGGGCGTATACACTGGTTATGTTTATTTGGCCGATCCTAACGCTGCTGGCTTTGAGTTCAAGTTCCAGCGTAAAGCAGGTAGTTGGGACAATGCTATCGGTGCAGGTACATTTGTAAGCTTTGGTGGAGCTGCTATCGGCGTCAACAATGGCAATCTCGGCGTAAATGCAGGCGAAGGTGTTTACTACATGGATGTTAATCTTTCAGAAGGCACAATCAAGGCCACAAAGGTGGAGCCCATGGGCATCATCGGAGATTTCAATGGTTGGAAAGTCGACGCACCAATGACATGGAATGCTGAAGAGTATTGCTTCGAGGCAACTAATGTTGGTGTTACAGCAGTTGGTTGGAAGTTCCGCGTAAATGGTGGTTGGGATGTCAACCTCGGTGGAAGTCTCAACAACCTGACAGCAGGTGGTGACAACATTACAGTAGCAGGCAACACAGTCAAGTTGTATCCAACAAGAAAGACAAATGACAATATCTACTGCACAGTAGAATAAGCATCTGTTTCATCATAATAAAAATAGCATAATCAATAGGCGGCTCTCCCATTTCGGGAGCCGCCTATTTTCTTTTTCTCCTCCCCCTTTTCAAGTATTTTTTCCCTAAAACCTTGGAAGTTACGAGGAAAAGTCGTATCTTTGCACCGAATAAGTACAACATTTATATTTTTATGATTATGAGAACAGGCGACAAAGTATTAATATCTCCAGACTTGACACATGCCAAAGACTGGACACAGGGCGAAGTGATTGAAGTTGAGAACAATCCTTTCGTAGGAATTGTCATCTCCGCAAAAACCGCAGATGGAAACATATTCTTTGGATATAAGGACTTATTTGAGCCAGCAAAGGAGGCAGTATGTACGCACTAGCATTTGATATGGTTATTTCTGATTTACAAAAATACTATGGCGAACCTTACAACAAGGCTTACTACGAAATAAAAGAGCTTCTAAAGAAGAATGGTTTCGAGTGGGTGCAAGGCAGTACATACATGACGATGAATGATGATTTGACTGCACTTGTAAAAACTGTTATGGAGCTTTCTAAAATAGAGTGGTTTAAGAAATCCGTCAGAGATCTAAGAGGATTCAAAGTTGAAAGTTGGTCGAACTTTACTGATTTGGTGAAAAACTCATAGAATAGGCGACTCTCCTCCAATCCGAGAGCCGCCTATTTTTTCTTTCTCCTCATCCCTTTCAAGTATTTTTTCCCTAAAACCTTGGAAGTTACGAGGAAAAGTCACCAGGCAATATACAAAGCTTTTGCCCTTACAGGGTGCCTTGTCGATTGCTAGTATACCCAGGGCGATGCCCTGAGCTAGGAGTTTCTGCCCTTTCAGAGCGTGTAGAGCCTATTTGCGAAACTTGAATATATAACTTTTGAGGTTTGAGTATATAACTTCCGGGGTGCTAGTATATAGCTTCTTGAATGTTGCCACTAGGCTCAGCAGACGTGCTGAGCCTAGTCAGCAAGTCTGCTGACTGCAGTCAGCAGATCTGCCGAGCCTAGTGGCATCACCTTCTAATCGTACAACTACAACCTGCTTAGTTGTACGACCATACACCTCTTAGTCGTACGACTATATACCTCTTAGTCGTACGACTATATATCTTTTAGTTGTACGACTATATATCTTTTAGTTGTACGACTGTATGCCTTTTAGTTGTACGACTGTATGCTTTTATAACATAATTGAACCCATTTTAAAAAGTACCGAATCATATTTTTATCTTTGTAACTTATTGATAATCAGTAGAATACTTTCGATAAAATGACTTTTTCAAGTGGGCTCATAATTCAAGTTTCGTAAGTAACCTCCGGTCCCCAAAGGGGGCGAACCACATCCAGTCTTGCTTCTGTTCGCCCCCTTTGGGGACGATAGAGAGAGTATGTCTGCTATCCGCAGGTTCCATTCCCTTCGGTCATTCCACCCGCGGTTATTCACATTCGCCCCCTTCGGGGACGGCAGAATGCCACTTGCGAAAGTTCAGTAAATAACTTTACAAGTTAAATACGGTGAAAATATCTCTTAAGGAAAGATTTTATTTCCCTTAAGGAAAAAAATATTTTCCCTTAAGGAAAAGAATAAATATCCTTAAGGGAAAATATTCAATCTCTACTTTCCCCATTCTATGGGAGTTTCTTCCTGATTGTCTTTTACCGGAATATTATTTACATAGCGTAATATTACGCTCGTTATGCATCGTAGGTTACACTTACAGCCATTGCGCTTTTTACGCAACGCAAATTACGCAATAAAAAACGAGATAGCCAAATGTTTTCTAGTTTTTTAATAATAATTATCTCCTAAAGCCGCATCTGATGCACAGACAATGAAAGCAAAAATGCAAACGATTGCGCAAATCATTTGATTGATTTACTGCTTATTTACGCATACCTATTGGATTTAATCGTAACTTTGCAACGGGCAAAGGTAAGCCGAACGAATGGCTAAACTACTACCCCATGAACAAAATAAATGAAACAACTAACTCTTGAATTATGAAGAAGATATTCACTACTCTTGCTGCCGTATTGGCAAGCGTAAATATGTTCGCACAGGGTTGGCCAGCCAACCATAGCGGCGTGATGCTCCAGGGATTCTACTGGGATTCCTATTTCGACTCAAAATGGACCAACCTCGAAGCGCAGGCTCCAGAACTGAGCCAGTATTTCAACCTCGTATGGATTCCGCAGAGCGCCAACTGTGGCGGAGATAAATCAATGGGTTACGACGACTTCTACTGGTTTACCAACTACAACAGCTCTTTCGGAAACGAAAAGGAACTCCGCAGCCTCATCCAAACTTTTAAATCCAACGGCATCGGAACCATCGCCGACGTGGTTATCAACCATCGCAAAAATGTATCCAACTGGGTGGATTTCCCTGTGGAAACCTACAAGGGCGTAACTTACGAGATGAAATCCACAGACATCTGCGCCAACGATGACGGAGGCAAAACCAAGAAATGGGCTGACGAAAACGGCTATAAGCTCAGCAGCATTTACGATACCGGCGAAGACTGGGGCGGCATGCGCGACCTTGACCACAGCAGCCAGAACGTACAGACCATCGTAAAGGCTTATCTTGACATGCTCCTCAATGATTTCGGCTACGCCGGATTCCGTTACGACATGGTGAAGGGATACAGCGGCAAATACACGGGCATCTACAATGATGCTACCAAACCTAACTATTCCGTAGGAGAATATTGGGATGGAAATGTATCTGTAGTCAAGAACTGGCTCAACGCCACCAAGGTGAATGGCAACATCACAAGTGCTGCCTTCGACTTCCCTATCCGCTACGTGGTGCGCGATGCCATCAAAGCCAACTGGTCGACCGTAAAGACCGATGGTCTGGCTAACGACCCAGCTTACAAGCAGTATGCCGTTACCTTCGTGGAGAATCACGATACGGAATATCGCTCAGCCGACGAACAGCAGGACCCTATCCGCAAGGATACCCTGGCAGCCAATGCCTACATTCTGGCTTCGTGCGGAACCCCATGCGTATTCTACAAGCACTGGATTGACTGCAAGCAGGATATCAAGGCGATGATCAACGCACGTCAGCTGGCTGGCATCACCAACACCAGCAACACTACCTTCAATGCCTACAAAGGCAATGGCTATAACGGCATCATGACCGTAGGCACGAAGGCTTCGCTCATCGCCATCGTGGGGCCTAACGCCAACCAGTTTGCTGCGCCTAATTCATACGCCGAACTTCTAAACGGCTACCACTACCGCTACTTCATGCCTAAGAAGGCAAACGTGGCATGGGTTGATTTGGCTTCTGGAGATTACGAAGGCGTGATGAAGGCAAAGCTCGTGGCAGTAAGCGACGAGGATAATGCGCAGCTGGTTTACACCACCGACGGCACAGAACCTACTGCCAGCAGCAAGAAGGCAAAGAGCGGTGAAGAACTGGAGATTCCTTTCGGCGAGACAACCCTGAAAGTGGGCTTGCTGATAGATGGCGTTGTGAGCGGCGTGCTGACCCGTACTTACAAGATAGAAAAGCCTGCAGCCTTCGAGCCATACGATATTACCGTTTATGCCAATGCCGACCAGGTGGGCTGGACCAGCGGTTTCAACTTCTGGGCATGGTGCGACAGTCCTGACGAGAACCTGACCGCTTCGGGTAAATGGCCTGGCGACAAGGTTACCCAGAGCAAGGAGATTGAGGGAAAGAAGTGGTTCTATCAGACTTACAAGATCAAGAGCAAGAGCTACATGGTTTCCTTCGTATTCAGCACAGGTACAGGTTCTCCACAAACCGTAGATTTTGCAAATATAAATAAGGATACCTATCTGGAGATTCAGAACGAGAAGGATGGTGCGAAGTATAAGATTAAGGATGTTACAGCCGACATGCCATCTACCGGCATCAGCCATCCTATCATCGACAACAACGCCCAGAACGACCCATCCTGGTACACCCTGAGCGGTATGAAGATGATGAAGAAGCCATCACAGGCTGGCATCTACATTCACCAGGGAAAGAAGCAGGTGATCAAATAAGATAAAAGAAATAAAATCAGATAGATACAAAATAGGTGTATTCCGATAAGAATCGGAATACACCTATTTTTATTTTATCATATCTTTATCCACACACTTTATCCACATTTCTCTTAATCTCCAGCGTCTGGTCGCAATATTCTATTACGGCAGGACGATGGGTGATGAAGATGATGGTCTTATCATGCGATGAAAGGATATTCTGAAGAAGCTGACGCTCGGTTTCCGGATCAAGCGCACTGGTAGCCTCATCGAAGAGCATGATGCTGCGATTGCGCAGAAGACTTCGGGCAATGGCGATGCGCTGCGCCTGTCCCTCGCTCAATCCGCCACCCTGTTCGCTACACAGGGTATCGAGTCCATCTGGCAAATCAAAAACGAAATCGGCACAACTCTGATGCAACGCTGCCCGCATCTCCTCGTCGGTGGCACCAATCTTGCCCAAACGCAGATTATCACGGATGGTACCGCTCATCAGCGTGTTGCCCTGCGGAACATACACGAAGTTGCAACGATGCAAAGGCGAAAGCTCTGCCTGATTCCTGATTTCATCTCCCACCTTATTATATATAGTCACCTTTCCTTCCTGCGGATGGAGCAAGGCAAGAATCAGACGAATCAGCGTGGTCTTTCCCGAACCCGTTTCTCCCAATATCGCCGTACACGAACCCGGACGGAAATCGAAACTGAGATGATGGATGATGTTGCGCACCTGCTGGCGCTGGCTATCCGAGAATTCATCCTTATCGTAGGCATAGGAAATATCATCGAGACGGATGCCGCAAGGCGCAGGCACCAGGAGAGGTTCACCCTGCTCTTCCAGCGGATTCTCTTCCAGCTCCATCAATCGCTCGGCTGCCGTAAACACGCCCACAAAGGCAGGTGCCAGTTTGGTAAGATTACGTGCCGGCGTCTGTATCTTGTTTACCAATTGCAGAAAGGCGGTCATGCCACCAAAGGTAAGGGTGCCAGCTCCCATGCGCAAGGCTGCCCAGAGGAAGGCTACAAGATAGCCCAGGGCAAAGCCGAAGTTCAAGAAGAAATTACTCAACACATTGAACTTGGTACGCACCATCACATTGCCCCGCAACCGGCGCTGGGTTTCCTCCAGTTTCTCCACCATCGGCTTCTCCGCCTGCAAGGTCTTCACGAGCATGCGATGCTGGATGGTTTCCTGCAAGACGCTCTGCACCTGACTGTCGGAATCGCGCACCAAGCGAGTGAGGTATCGCATCTTGTTCATATAGATTTTGCTGAACGCCAGGAAGATAGGAATCATGATGACGATGACGACGGACAGCATCTTATCCATGGAGAAGAGATAGAAGAAGGCACCGAGGAACATCGCCAGCACACCCAGGGTGTTAGGCAATGTCTCCGTAAGGAAATCAACCACCTTGTTCACATCGTTCTCCAGGCGGTTGAGCACATCGCCCGAATGCATCTTCTCCCTGCCGTGCCACTCGGAACGCAGGATGCGATTGAGCATGCGCTGCTGCATGCGGTTTTGCGCCCTGATGCCCAACACGTTGCGAATCCAGATGCTTCCTACGCTCAAGGCGAAGTCGCAGAGAATCAGCAATCCCATCAAGCCCACCGCCCAATAGACATTGCCCTCAACGGAATGGGAGGCAACATCGATGGCACGCTTCACCGCCCATACCTGCGCCAGGCTCACGCCCACCGAAAGTAAGCCCATAGCGGCATTGAGGACAGCCTGAAGGCGGTTGCCCTTCCATACCACCCAGAGCCACACCAGCAGCATCTTGGCAGAATACTTGAATTTCGGAAGCTTGATTACTTTGAACATTGTCTTTATCTTTGTCTTTGATCAGCACCCCACATTAACTTTTCGCGAAGTGTGGAGAAGTAACGCTGGTTGCGCTGCTTCACTATCTTGATGGCATGCGGCGCCTTGCGGATGATGAGGCGGGTCTGCTCCGTCATACGCTCGCTGCGGCCATCAATGGCTACGAGATAGTTGTGACTGCGGCTTTCCACATCTAGCACAATCTCTGCCGTATCGTTGATAACGATAGGACGGATGTTTAGGCTGTGGGGCGCCACAGGAGTTAAACAGAAACTGCCGCTCTGCGGAATAATGATTGGTCCGCCATTAGAGAGGTTGTAGGCGGTGGAACCCGTAGGCGTGGAAACTATCAATCCGTCCGCCTGATAGGTAACCAGGAACTCGCCATCCACCTGCGTGCGGATGGAAATCATGGAAGCATCATCACGCTTCAACACGGCAATATCGTTCAGGGCGAAAGGATAACCCGCCAGGATGCCGCCCTCAGGCTGCACCTGCAGCACGGCATGCTCCTCTATCTTACATTCGCCCGCATAAAGACTGTCGAGTGCCGGCTCTATCTCGCTAGGAAGTACGTCGGCAAGAAAACCCAGTCGACCCATGTTCACACCAATGATAGGCGTACCCTTGGCGCCCACCCGGCTAGCAGCCTTGAGGAAGGTGCCATCGCCACCCATCGAGATGACGTAATCCACATCGAAGTTATAATCTTCAAAGACGCCCGCCGCCCTTACCTCCTGGTGCTCCACCTTGGTGAGGAAGTCGTAGAAGAGACTTTCGATATACACTTCTGCATCCTTTTTGTCGAGGTAAGAAAGGATTCTCATGATGGAAGCCGACTTCTTAGCCTGGTATTCATTGCCAAATATTGCGAATTTTAAATGTTGTTGTGCCATTTATTTTGTTATTTCAATTATTATTCTTACTTTTGCAAAGGTAATAATATTAATCGAATAATACGACAAAAAAATAAAAATTATGGCAAAGGTCTATGAATTTCTTGCTAATGGCTTCGAGGAAATCGAAGGATTGGCTCCTGTTGACATCCTCCGCAGAGGTGGTGTTGAGGTAAAAACCGTAAGCATTACGGGTAGTGAATGGGTGGAAACCGCACATGGCATCACCCTGAAGGCAGACCTGAAGTTTGAGGATGTAGCCAGCTTTGAGGATGCAGACATGCTGCTTCTCCCTGGCGGAATGCCAGGCAGTACTCACCTGAACGAGCACGAAGGTGTGCGCCAGGCGCTCATCGCACAGCACAAGGCAGGCAAGCGAATTGGTGCCATCTGCGCAGCTCCTATGGTTCTGGCAAGCACAGGCATTCTGGAGGGAAAGAAGGCTACCTGCTATCCAGGTTTCGAACAGTACTTCGGCGAGAACACCGAATACACCGCTACCCTCTTCCAGGAGGATGGCAACGTGATTACGGGCGAAGGTCCTGCCGCTACCCTTCCATACGCTTACAAGATATTGAGCTACTTCGTAAGCAAGGAAACCGTAGCAGCTCTGAAGGATGGCATGATGTATGATCATCTCATGGAGAGCAAGTAAGCCCTATAAACTATAAACTATTAATTAGTATCACCGTGGATTACGTTATCATAGTAGCCGGAGGCAAGGGCCTCCGCATGGGAAGCGAGATTCCCAAACAATTTCTGCCAGTGGCAGGCAAACCTATCCTGATGCGCACCATCGAGCGCTTTCATGAGTACGACCCAGAGCTGAGCATCATCCTGGTTCTGCCAGAAAGCCAGCAGGCATACTGGCACCAGCTCTGCGAGGAGTACCACTTCGACATCAAGCACCAGATAGCCAATGGCGGCGAAACCCGCTTCCACTCTTCCAAGAACGGACTGGCACTCATTCCAGACAATGAGGATGGTGTAGTGGGCATCCACGACGGCGTTCGCCCATTCGTTTCCAAAGAGGTTATCGAGGAATGCTTCGAGACGGCACGCGAGGAATACGCAGCCATCCCTGTGTATGCCGTGACTGATACCCTGCGCTACATCGACCAGCACGGCGGCGGCAAGAACGTGCTCCGCAGCGACTATCGTGTGGTACAGACGCCTCAGGCCTTTGATATAGGACTGGCAAAACAGGCATTCAACCAGGAGTACAAGGAGCAGTTCACCGACGATGCATCGGTGGTAGAAAGTCTCGGCTGTCAGGTGGCAATGGTAGAGGGAAATAGAGAGAACATCAAGATTACCACTCCATTCGACATCAAGATTGCCGAAGCATTGCTCAACGAGAAATAAAACTATTAATTGTAAATTACAAATCGTAAGCTATAAATTATAAACTATAAATTGTAAATTATAAACTATATGAGTAGTATTCTAGATCAAGACATCAAGTTCCTGCCCAACGTGGGACCCAAGACGAAAGAGATACTGAGCAAAGAGCTTGGTATCAACTCTTATGGTGACTTGCTGGAATACTTCCCATATAAATACGTAGACCGCTCGAAGATATTCCACATCAGCGAGCTCACCCCCGACATGCCATACGTGCAGATTAAGGGAAAGATTCTGAGTTACGAGGAGAGAGACACGGGCAAGCGCAACAGCATGCTGGTGGCTCACTTCTCGGATGGTTACGGCGTGGCAGACCTCATCTGGTTTCGTGGCACCCAATACATTCTGAAGAACTTCAAGGTGGGCACCGAATACATCGTCTTCGGAAAACCATCGGTCTATGGAGGCCGCTTCCAGTTTACGCATCCCGATATCGATGATGCCAGCAAACTGCAGATTACGGAGATGGGCATGCAACCCTTCTACGGCATGACCGAGTTGATGAAAAAGCGTGGCTACTCTTCACGAAGCATCGAGAAGATAACCAAGAGTCTGGTGCGCATCCTCCCTCCCCTGCCCGAGACGCTGCCCGATTTCCTCATCAACCGTCTGCATCTCGTATCCCGTGATGCCGCCTTGCGAATGATTCATTATCCACATTCGCATCAGGAGATGCAGAAGGCGCAGGTAAGGCTGAAATTCGAGGAGCTCTTCTATGTGCAGCTTAATATATTAAGGTACGCAAGCGACCAGCGCCGCAAATACCGCGGCTACGTATTCAATCGCATCGGCGACATCTTCAACGGCTTCTATAACCACAACCTGCCCTTCGAACTGACGGGCGCCCAGAAAAGGGTGATGCACGAGATACGAGCCGACATGTGCAGCGGCAAGCAGATGAACCGACTGCTGCAAGGCGACGTGGGCTCGGGCAAGACGCTCGTGGCTCTGATGACCATGCTCATAGCCCTGGACAACGGTTACCAGGCATGCCTCATGGCACCTACCGAGATTCTTGCCGAGCAGCATCTGCAAACCATCCGTGAATTTCTGAAAGGGATGGATATCCGGGTGGAACTGCTGACGGGCATCGTGAAGGGCAAGAAGCGCAAGGAGATTCTGGACGGTCTCGCCACCGGCGCCGTACAGATACTGATAGGTACGCATGCCGTGCTCGAAGACCCCGTGGCATTCTGCCGCCTGGGCATTGCCGTGATTGACGAGCAGCATCGCTTCGGCGTGGAGCAACGTGCCCGATTATGGGCAAAGAGTGCCAATCCGCCTCATGTGCTGGTAATGACAGCCACCCCTATCCCGCGTACCCTCGCCATGACCATTTATGGCGACCTGGATGTGAGCGTGATAGACCAGTTGCCTCCAGGCAGAAAGCCCGTAAGAACCCTTCATAAGTTCGACAACCAGTTGACGAGTCTCTACCAGAGCATCCGTCGCCAGATAGAGTTGGGCAGACAGGTTTACGTCGTCTTCCCGCTCATCAAGGAGAGTGAGAAAGTGGACCTGAAGAATCTGGAGGAAGGTTATGAGACGCTGAAGCAAGCCTTTCCTGAATTCAGCCTCAGCAAGATTCATGGCAAGATGAAATCTGCCGAGAAGGAAGAGGAGATGGAGCGCTTCGTGAAGGGAGAGACCCAGATACTCGTTGCCACCACCGTGATAGAAGTGGGTGTGAATGTGCCTAATGCTTCGGTGATGGTAATCCTCGACGCACAGCGCTTCGGTCTCTCGCAGCTTCACCAGCTGAGGGGCAGAGTGGGACGTGGTAGCGACCAGAGCTACTGCATTCTGGTTACGAACTACAAGCTATCGGAAGAAACCCGCAAACGCATTGACATCATGTGTGATACGAATGACGGTTTCCAAATTGCCGAAGCCGACCTGAAGCTCCGTGGTCCTGGTGACCTGGAAGGAACGCAGCAGAGTGGCATGGCATTCGACCTGAAAATTGCGAATATAGCCAAGGATGGTCAGCTGGTCCAACTGGCGCGCACAGAAGCCCAGGCCATCATCGACAACGACCCTCTCTGCGAGAAGCCTCAGAACTCCATCTTATGGAATAGACTCAGAGAACTCAAGAAAACGAATATCAACTGGGCGGCAATCAGCTAGGAGAGTTTAGAGTTTACAGTTAAAAGTTTATAGTTAAGAGTTTATAGTTATGAGTAATCATAAAGTTCAATGTTCAATGTTCAAAGTAAAGAGTAATCATAAAGTTCAATGTTCAAAATTCAAAGTTCAAAGTAATGGATAGAAGACGGAAACCAGCCATCAGGGAGCCTCGCCCCGACCTCAGCATGGACGAGATGCGAGCCTATCTGATGGAGTTAAAAGAGATAGAAAGCGTTACGGGCATCAGATACATCAAACTTCACGTAACGGCTAAAATGATTATCGGAATCAGGGAGACATCGGGTAAGGAATTCACTATCAATCTCGATGATCTCTACCGTGCTTATCAGGAATGTCTCCGCTTTACAAGCCCGGAAGTGAAGAAATACATCTTCATGGGGCACTCACCCGCTGTGGCATTGCTCAGACTACTAACAAAAGTTAAAAGTTAACCAGTCACGTTAAATATAAGGCAGTTGGCGTTAACAGCCTTTGTTAATTGGAATATTTTTGTTATATTTGCAACGTCTATATAACAAAACTGCACCTTAAGGTATTTACCCACGCAGTTTTTGCAGAATTTCTTTTATGATTTTGCGCTTATTGACATCGACCTAAAAAGCAAATATAAAAAGTAGTATGAGTTTAAAAAAGCAAATAAAGAAGATTTCGGTCGTGGCGTTGTTGGCGTTAACAACTGTTCCGGTTTGCGGACAAGATCTGTTGGCAAGACAAGCACCAGTAGACCACCGTATGAAATCATTGGATACTCTTGCAGTATCACATTATCGATTGATGGAAGATAGAGAAAATCCTTCTGCTGAGTTGTACGAAGATTTCTCTAACAAGTATGCCCACAAGGCAACCGCATTGCCTGAACGTTATCGCATAGATCTCCGTCATTTCTGCATGCCAACATCTAGTCGTGTTGTCACAAGTAACTTCGGTTACCGTACTAGCTTTGGCCGCCAACATAAAGGTATGGACATCAAGGTTTATATTGGCGACTCAATCCACGCTGCCTTCTCAGGCAAGGTTCGCATCGTAAGATATGACAGAGGTGGTTACGGAAAGTTCATCGTAATTCGTCACAACAATGGTTTGGAGACCATCTACGGTCATCTCTCTGCGCAGCTCGTTTCCGAGAATCAGGAAGTAAGAGCTGGAGAAGTGATTGGCTTAGGTGGCAATACAGGTCGAAGCACCGGTTCGCACCTCCATTTCGAGACCCGTCTCTGTGGTGTGGCATTGAACCCAGCCCTGTTCTTCGATTTCCGCAACCAGGATGTCACTGGCGATTTCTACGATTTCAAGCGTGACAGTTACGAGAACGAGTATGCTGAGGCTAACGCTGCCCGTGGCAAGGTTGGCAACGGCGGTTACACCAGAGAGCAGGTTAACGGTGGCGAAGTGGGCAGATATTCAGCCAGCCCTTCTGGCGAAAAGCTTTACCACAAGGTTAAGCCTGGCGAGACGCTCATGAGCATCGCAGAGAAGCGTGGCGTAAGCGTAGAAAAGATTTGCCGCCTCAACGGTTACAGAAAGGACAAGAAACTCCTTCCTGGTCAGATTATCCGCTACTCTTAATCTTAAGATAAGAGCTACATAAATATAAGACATAAAAAAAAGATGTGCTAGATTTTTCTAGCACATCTTTTTTTTATGTCTTATCGATTTCTTATCGATTTAAAATCTGATTTCTTATCCGATTTTCTTTTCGTATTTCCTATCTATCTCTTACATGATTTCGAAGAATCGCAAAACATCGTTCAGGTTGGCTACCACCAACAGCAAGACGAGAATACCGAAACCTACATACTCGGCACGCTCCATGAACTTATCGCCAGGCTTGCGGCCAGTAATCATCTCGTAAAGGAGGAAGAACACATGACCACCATCCAATGCAGGAATAGGCAGGATGTTCATAAACGCCAGAATAATGCTCAGGAATGCGGTCATCATCCAGAAAGCATGCCAATCCCACATAGAAGGGAACAAGCTGCCCAAGGCTCCGAAACCGCCCAAACTCTTGGCTCCTTCCTTGGAGAACACATACTTCATATCACCTACGTAGCCTGCCAAGACGTTCCAGCCATACTTGATACCGGCAGGGAAACTCTGGAAGAAACCATAACTGATATGGGTTACCTTGTAATCGAGCATCACAGGATGATTGTAGAAGCCAAACTTCACATTCTCCTTATCTGCCAACAACAGGACATTGTTCTTCAAGGTATCGCCAGAAGCCTTCATATACTCAACGCTGGCTGTTAATGCCTTTACGCTATCCTGATGGGTTGAAGCAGATGCAAGCACATCACTTATGCGTCCCAACTCCAACTGGAAGTCGTTAAACGACTCTACCTTCTTGCCATTAATCGCCAGAATCTTATCGCCCTTAGCCAAGCCCAGTTTGCTGGCAGGAGAATCCTTCATCACGCTGTCAATCTGAAGCGGAATATAAACCTCTACGAAGCGAGGACTCTCCTTAATCATGCTCAGCATGTCGAGGTCGCCCGGCAAATTCAGGCTCATCGGCTTGCCATTACGGATGATATCCACACGAGAGGCGGTAGAAATATCGCGATACATATCGCCATCGAAGGTCTTGAACTCGCCCTTCTCTGTACCCACCAGGATATCATGATCCTGGAATCCAAGTGCCTTGGCCTCGGTATTGAACTTCATACCCTGGGTCATGTCCTTGGTAGAAACATAATCATCACCCCAGTGGAAGAGAATCATCGAATAGATGAAGAGCGCCAACACGAAGTTGACCAGCACACCACCCACCATGATGAGCAGACGCTGCCAAGCTGGCTTGCTGCGGAACTCGTATGGCTGTTCTGGCTGTTTCATCTGCTCGGTATCGAAACTCTCGTCAATCATACCCGAAATCTTGCAATATCCTCCGAGAGGCAACCATCCCAAACCGTAAGTGGTATCAGAGTTCTTTGGCTTGAACTCGAAAAGATGGAACCATGGGTCGAAGAACAGATAGAACTTCTCTACTCTTACGCCGAAGAGTTTGGAGAAGAAGAAGTGTCCGCCCTCATGGAGCAGCACCAAGATGGAAAGCGACAGCATCAGCTGCAACGCTTTGATCAAAAATACTTCCATTTATTTACTTTGAACTTTAAACTTGGAACTTGGAACTTTATGATTAGTCCTACGTTCTGCGTTCATTTTTAACTATTAATTATTAATTCTACATTATTAATTATTACTTGTGCATCAGCTCTGTGGCTATGCGGCGAGCCTCAGCATCTGTCTGCAGATAAACATCGAGATCAGGGTTGCTGTCGAAGGTGGCCTTTGCCATCGTTTCTTCGATGATATCCGCCATCTGGAGGAAACCACATTCGCCCTTGCGGAAACCGGCATTCACAATCTCGTTGGCTGCATTCACGATGCACGACATGTTACCACCTTTCTTAATGGCATCGAAGGCAAGCTGGAGACACTTGAACTTCTTGTAGTCTGGCTCGAAGAACTGCAAGTCCTGAGCCTTGAAGAGGTCGAGACGGTCGCCATTGAGATGCAGACGCTGTGGGAAGGAGAAGGCATACTGGATAGGCAGGCGCATATCCGGCACGCCCAACTGAGCCTTTACCGCTCCATCGGCAAACTGCACGGCACTATGCACGATGCTCTGCGGATGAATCAGCACTTCTATCTTCTCGGCAGGAACGCCAAAGAGCCACTTTGCTTCTGTTACCTCAAAACCCTTGTTCATCAGAGAAGCAGAGTCGATGGTAATCTTGGCACCCATATCCCAGGTAGGATGCTTGAGGGCATCGGCAGCAGTTACCTTCTCCAGCTGCTCGTGGGTAAAGTTGCGGAAAGGGCCGCCCGAGCAGGTGAGGAGAAGTTTCTCCACCTCGTTGTCGCCCTCGCCTACCAGACTCTGGAAAATGGCACTGTGCTCACTATCCACAGGAAGGATAGGCACATGATACTCCTGGGCAAGATTGCAGATCAGCTCACCCGCCACCACGAGGGTCTCCTTGTTGGCAAGACAAATTTTCTTGCGGGCCTTGATGGCATGGATGGTTGGCTCCAAACCCGAGAAGCCCACCATGGAGGCAAGCACCATATCGATAGGTTCAGCCTGCACAATATCGCAGAGAGCCTGTGCACCAGCATAAACCTTGATATCAGGTTCGTCACTAAGCATATTCTTCAGCTCCTCGTAGCGAGCCTCATTGGCTATGACCACAGCAGCCGGGTGGAACTTGCGAGCCTGCTCGGCAAGTTCCTGCACTCGGTTGTTGGCGGTGAGGCAATACACCTCGTAAAGGTCACTATGCTGCTCGATGACATCCAGCGCCTGTGTACCGATACTTCCCGTAGAACCGAGAATACATATTTGTTGTTTCTTCATCATTATATCATTTATAAGTCAAGCAATCCTTCGGGGATTGCCATTCTGATTTCCTTCTTTTCTGCACTCACTTCCTCTATGAGGTCGTTGCTGGCAGGAATGAGGATGTCATCGCCTTCCGGGGTTGTCACCTCGAAGAGGAGATTGAGGGTAGAATCATCTACACGGTCGAGTGTTCCAACCAGCTTTCCACTTACGGAATCCACCAGGTTGAAACCGATGATTTCTGCCCAAGTCATGTTCTCTCCGTCGCTATCCGAAAGATGACGAGGGAAAAAGACCTCGCAACCCGTATAGTTGCGTGCCTGCTCCTGAGTGTCGATGTCCTCAAACTTCACGAGCACATTCTCATCGTTCTTAAAGCGATACTCCTCCAAATAGAAAGGTACGAGGATGCCATCGATGTCGAGCACCAGATACTCAGCATCTACTCTGTCGAAAACATCATCGGTGATGGCGAAAGTAATCTCGCCCTTCACACCATGAGGCTTGCCCAACTTACCTATCTTATATACTTCGTCTCGTCTTATCATACTTTACTTTGAACTTTGAATTTTAATCGCAAACACGAGTAATCTTGGCACCCAAAGCATCGAGGCGCCGTTCGATGTCCTCGTAACCACGGTCGATTTGGGCGATGTTGGCGATACGGCTCGTACCATTGGCACTCATCGCAGCAATCAGCAAGGCAATACCCGCACGGATATCAGGACTGGTCATTCTGCCAGCACGCAACTTAATCTTATGGTCGTGACCTACCACTACGGCACGGTGAGGGTCGCAGAGAATAATCTGGGCTCCCATGTCGATAAGCTTATCCACGAAGAACAGGCGGCTCTCGAACATCTTCTGATGGAAAAGTACGCTGCCACGAGCTTGCGTTGCCACCACCAGGAGTACAGACAGAAGATCTGGCGTAAGTCCTGGCCAAGGTGCATCTGCCAGCGTCATGATGGTTCCGTCGATAAAGGAATCTACCACATAGTGCTTCTGCTCAGGGATGACGAGGTCATCACCCTCTACCTTCACCTTCACGCCCAGACGGCGGAAAGCATCAGGAATGATACCCAGGTTCTTGACCGACACATCCTTGATGCAGATGCCCTCGCCACACATGGCAGCCATACCGATGAAGGAACCCACCTCAATCATATCAGGCAGGATGCGATGCTCGGCACCATGCAATTTCTTCACACCCACGATGGTGAGCAGGTTGCTGGCAATACCGCTAATCTGGGCACCCATCGAGTTGAGCAGATGACAGAGCTGCTGGATGTATGGTTCACATGCCGCATTGTAGATGGTAGTGGTACCTTCTGCCAGCACCGATGCCATGATGATATTGGCTGTACCCGTGACCGAAGCCTCATCGAGCAGCATATAGCAGCCCTTCAGCTTCTTGGCCTGAATCTGATACACATTGCGCTCCTCATCATGCACAAAGCTGGCACCCAGATACTTGAATCCCAGAAAATGGGTATCAAGACGGCGACGACCAATCTTGTCGCCACCCGGCTTGGCGATGGTAGCCTTGCCACATCTGCCAAGCAAAGGTCCAAACATGAGCACGCTGCCACGAAGCGAAGAACACTTCTTGACGAACTCCAGACTGTCGAGATATTCCAAGTTCAGCTCATCACTTTGGAATGTATAGTCATGACGACTGTTTTGGGTAACCTTGACACCAATTTCCTTGAGCAACTTGATGAGGTTGTTCACGTCCAGGATGTCAGGCACATTGGTGATGCGCACTGGCTCATCGGTAAGGATGGTGGTACAGATCACTTCCAGTGCCTCGTTCTTGGCTCCCTGTGGCGTGATGGTACCCTTGAGCGGATGACCGCCCTCTATGATGAAAGACTCCATAGGCTTCTCTATCTATATCGTATTATAAAAAGGTGATTACTTTTTCTTCTTGCTATTGGCTGCTGCATTACGGGCAGAGGCATCCTTCACTTTCTCAAACTCAAAGGTGTCGAGATTCAACTGAATCCTGCCATCTGTGAATCGGGCCAAGTCGGAAGCCACCTTCTGCTCGTCGCAGGAACCATGACTCCACTGAACCAGGTTGCGATGCATCTGGTTGGCAGTCAATCTCACCAGTTCATCACGCTCCTCACCAGGTTCCATAGTCTTCAACTTATCGAAGATTTCGAAAAGCATGGCTCCATAATGGCGCACAGGAATTCTCTGCATCGGATAATCTATCGGTGCAGGCTTCTTGGATATCTTCTCGGCATCCTGTACATCATAAGGGTAATCAATGTCGAGCTGAAAACCGCTCATGATGGCGAGATGGTCCCAAAGCTTCTGTTCATGGTTCTCCACGCCCCTGTTTTCCGGGAACATGCGGTCCATGATGACGATGATGGCTTCAGCACAATGCTGGCGCTCGTTGCGGTCTTCCAACTGCACACAATAGTCCACCATCTGCTGAATCTCGCGTCCATACTCTGGCATAACGAGTTTCTCTCGCTGCGTATTATAATCTAATCCTTCTTTATTCATATTTCAATTTTTGTAAATTCATTCAAGGCCGCCAAGCCTTGCGCACTAAATTAACTTCTTAGGCATCTTGGCAACAAAGTCCTTCAAGTAGAAAGGAACGAAGTAAGCCACATCCTCAAACTTTCCTTCCACAAATCGCTTCTCGGCAAGCGGAGCCATGTTCTTTGCCAATGGCTCTATGCCTTCTACGAGGTGGGCATTAGGATGGTTGATAGTCTCCATGCACTTGGCTGCACCGTTTCCGAAGAAGTATACAGGGTGCTTGTCAAGATACTCCTTGTAGGTATCAGCATCCACAATATCCGCCTGGATAGGACGAACCACCTTCAGGGCGCGGTCGAGCACTTCGGCATAAACCTCCATGCGGCGGGCGTCGAGCATAGGTACGATGAGGGCGTCTTCCTCCTCTGGATGTTCGCCAAGCAATACTGGCACTGCCATCAGTTCGAGGGTAGGAACGGCGATGAGTTTCACGCCTCGCCCATAACAGATGCCCTTCGCCATACTCACTCCGATACGCAATCCGGTATAGGAACCAGGACCACAACTTACAGCCACAGCCTCCAGTGGAAGACCATGGGAATCGAGGAAATCAAGAGCCTCATCTACATACACACCCAACTTAACAGCATGGTTAGGACCTGAGTGATCTTCCTTGTTAAAAATCACCTGTCCACTATCACTAATAGCCACTGAGCACACGTCCGTACTCGTCTCAATATTCAATATATACGACATAATTAAAAAATATATTCTTAAATAAGGTGCAAATATACTCATTTTCTCGCTTTTTTTTGTACTTTTGCAGAAATTTAACGTGAAAGATTATATGATACAGTCAATGACAGGCTTCGGAAAAGCTACCGCGGCCTTTAAAACAAAGAAGATTAATGTAGAGATAAAGTCATTAAACAGCAAGAATCTAGACCTCTCTACACGCATTGCTCCTCTCTACAGAGAGAAGGAGATGGAGATTCGTCAGTATATCGCTAAGTCTCTGGAAAGAGGCAAGATAGACTTCTCTATCTGGATTGAAAAGGATGCTGCTACAGATGCAACACCTATCAACGCTGCGCTTGTACAGAATTATTATCAGCAAATCAAGAAGATTTCTGCTGAAACCGGTATTCCTGAGCCAACAGATTGGTACAGCACTTTGTTGCGTCTTCCTGATGTAACAACGAAGACTGACGTGGAAGAACTGACCGACGAGGAGTGGAAAGTGGCAAAAGCTGCAATTTGCGAGGCTGTGAACCATCTCATCGCCTTCCGCCAGCAGGAAGGAGCCGCTCTCCAGAAGAAATTCACCGAGAAAGTGGATAACATTCAGGCTCTGCTTGCCAGCATCGAACCTTACGAGAAGGCTCGTGTTGAAAAGATCAAGCAGAACATCGTGAGTGGCTTGCAGCAGATTCCAAATGTGGAGTACGACAAGAACCGTCTGGAGCAGGAGCTTATCTACTACATCGAGAAGCTCGACATCAGCGAGGAGAAGCAGCGCCTTGCCAACCACCTGAACTATTTCCGTGAGACAATGAACGAGGAAGGTCACGGCGTGGGCAAGAAACTCGGCTTCATCGCTCAGGAGATGGGACGTGAAATCAACACCACCGGTTCCAAGAGCAACCAGGCTGAAATGCAGAACATCGTAGTGAAGATGAAGGACGAATTGGAACAGATTAAGGAACAAGTGCTGAATGCACTTTAATTGGAAAGTAAAATGAAGAACGGATTATTAATTTTCAGTGCCCCATCGGGCAGCGGCAAGAGTACCATCGTTAACTGGCTGATGAAGGAGCATCCTGAGTTGAAGCTGGCCTTCTCTATCAGTTGCACCTCTCGTGCTCCTCGCGGTACAGAACAGAATGGTGTGGAATATTTCTTCCTCTCGCCAGAGGAATTCAAGGCGAAGATTGAGGCCGATGAGTTCCTGGAGTATGAGGAAGTTTACCAGGACAGATTCTACGGCACCTTGAAGTCGCAGGTAGAGAACCAGCTTGCCAACGGCGAGTCGGTGATTTTCGACGTGGACGTGAAGGGTGGTGTCAACATCAAGAAATTCTATGGCGAACGTGCCTTGAGCATCTTCGTGCAGCCTCCTTCGGTAGAGGAGTTGCGCCGCCGTCTGGTGGGTCGCAATACCGATGCGCCTGAAGTTATCGAGCAGCGCCTTGCCAAGGCTAGCTTCGAGCTGACCTTCGCTCCTCAGTTTGACCACGTGGTTGTAAACGACGACCTGGAGAAAGCCCAGCAGGAAGTTTACCAGCTAGTAAAGGACTTTTTGAGCGAATAATTGAAATGAAAAAGGTAGGAATCTTTGGCGGAAGCTTCAATCCTATCCATACCGGCCACATCGCATTGGCTAAAAGCCTTTGCGAGAAGGCGGGGTTGGACGAGGTGTGGTTTATGGTCTCCCCCATGAACCCATTCAAGAAGACAGCCACCGACCTGCTCGATGACCACCTGCGCCTGGAAATGGTAGAGAAGGCTTTGGAGAAGGAGCCTCAGCTGAAGGCATGCGACTATGAGTTTCGCCTGTCCAAGCCTTCCTATACCTGGCACACGCTGCAGGCCATCAGCAAGGATTATCCGGGAACAGAGTTCACCCTGCTGATTGGCGGCGATAACTGGGCGGCATTCGACAAGTGGTATCACCATGACGACATCCTCGCCCACTACCCCATCGTGGTTTATCCTCGCCAAGGCTCCAGCATCGGTGAGGTTCCGGCAGGTGTAACCATCGTAGAGACTCCCCTGCTCAACATCAGCAGCACGGAGATAAGACAACACATCAAAGAAGGAAAGAGCATCGAAGGAATGGTTCCTCCATGCATCGAGAAGCTGGCTATCAAAAACTACAGCCCTCTCTCAACTTCCCTCTAAACTCTTTAAACTCTCCATTAAATCACATTTAACAACAAATAGAAAGATATGGGTTGGAAAGAAATTATCAAGAAGTGCCTGAGCTTAGTTTCGGCTCCTATTCGCAGGAATGCGAACTTCTTTGTGTTCATGTACTTATTAGGCATGATCAGTTCTATCGTGACCACACCAGCCAAGGGGTCTTTGTATGGTAATCTGTTCCTGGAACTCTTTACCGATCTCTACATCTTGTGTGCCATCCTCGCCATCTTCCCAAGGAAGGTGCGTTTGGGCTTGCGTGGCGTGCTATACCTTATATTATATAGCGTCGCTGCCGCCGACACCTATTGCTTCGTGAATTTCGGTGCCACGCTCAATCCTTCTATGCTGATGCTGGTGGGCGAGACCAACAGTTCAGAGGCAAGCAGTTTCCTCTCGGCGCTTATCTCTACAGAGGTGATATTCAGTAGTGTGGGCTGGATTTTGCTCCTAGCACTCATCCAGATACTCATCGCCCTCTTCCGCAAACAACTCATCAAGGTTTACGTCTTCCTCATCACCGTACTCGAATTGGCTTCGCTCAAAAAACGGTTGATGACCATTCCCCGTATGACGGCTGCCATGCCAGCCACCTTCGGTATCCTCTGTCTGGCGCTCCTGATTACGGGCGTCTGTACTTCCTGGCATAACAAGGTGGCTTATCACAAGCTCATGAATGGAAGCACCATTGGTGAAGTGGAGCATATCCTGACGGAGAAAGACCATGCCGTGCTCTATCTGCCAATCTACCGACTCCACTTCAGTATCTACGCCAACCAACTGGCGGCACACCAGATTACCCAACTCATCCATGCTGCCCATGAGGTGAAGGTAGACAGTTGCAGCTATCGCTCGCCTAACATCGTATTGATTATCGGTGAGAGCTTCGGTCGCCATCATTCCCAGCAGTATGGCTACTTCATGAATACCACCCCTCTGCAGGTGGCATTGGAGAAGAGCCGCAAACTGACCAAGTTTACCGATGTGGTAACCTGCTGGAACCTGACCAGTTTTGTATTCAAGAACATGCTTTCTACCCATGTTGTGGGCGAGAAGGGTGAATGGTGCGACTATCCGCTCTTCCCGGAGGTGTTCCGCAAGGCAGGCTACAACGTTACCTTTATCACCAACGAGTTTCTGCCACAAGCCAAGGAGGCGGTTTATGATTTCAGCGGCGGCTTCTTCCTGAACAACCCGGAACTGAGCAAACTGCAGTTTGACCATCGTAACACCCAGCTCCACGATCTGGACGACGGACTTCTGAAGGATTACGACGACAGTTTGAAGAACTTCCAGAAGGAGCACAACCTCACCATCTTCCATCTGATGGGACAGCACGTGAACTACAAACAGCGCTATCGCATGAATCAGGGCAGATTCTGGGCAAGCAGTTATGAGGATAAGCGCCCTGAGCTGACCAATGCGCAGCGCAAGATGCTGAGTCATTACGACAACGCCACCCTCTACAACGACTCCATCGTGGCACAAATCGTAAAGCGATTCCAGAAACAGGATGCCATCGTCATCTACGTGCCAGACCATGGTGAGGAATGCTATGAGGAGAACCGCGGCTTCATCTGCCGCAACCACTCTGCCAATATCGACTGGCCTCTGGCACACTATGAGTTTGAGATTCCATTCTGGATTTATTGCTCACCGAAGTACATCAAGGCTCACCGCAAGATTTACAAGCAGATACGTGCCGCCAAGGACAAACGATTCATGACCGATGCCCTGCCTCACCTATTATTATATCTGGCAGGCATCGAAACTCCAACCTACAAGGAAGAGTACAATATCCTGAGTCCGAAGTACAACGAAATGCGCCCACGCATTCTCAAGAACTCTGTAGATTACGACAAGCTTCGTGATGAATATTATAAGAAACAAGAAAAGAAAGGAGCAAAGAAATGAATCAATCGATACTTTCAAGAAATGCATGCAATGCATTGAGAGGACTTGCCATCATCGGCATCTTCCTGCACAACTACTGTCATTGGCTCGGCCCTATCGTCAAGGAGAATGAGTATCAGTTCTTTCAGCGCAATGCGGACTGGCTGACACAGGTGCTGGCGAATCCCGACATCAACCTGCCGATCCACCTGCTGTCGTTCTTCGGCCATTACGGTGTGCCCGTGTTCCTCTTTCTGAGTGCCTACGGACTGGTGATGAAGTATGAGGCAAAACCTCACATCACAGCAGAACAGCAAGCCCAGATGTATAGCATCTCGGGCAAGAACCAATCGTGGAGAATCAATTGGCGTGAACCTCTGCGCTTTATACGCTATCATTATCTGAAGCTCTTCAAGATGATGATAGTGGGATACGTGGCATTCACTCTGATAGATTACATCACCCCGGGTTCTCGCCACTACGAGGTATTGGGCATCGTTTCGATGCTGGGCATGTTTAATAATGTGCTGCCTAATCCTGACGACATCATCTGGCCGGGTCCTTACTGGTTCTTCGGTCTGATGCTGCAGTTATACATCGTATACCGCTTGTTTCTCTATCGCCGTCATTGGGGATGGACGGTGGGACTGATGCTTATCTGCATCGGCATCCAGCTCATCCTGGGCTTCGATAATCCGGAAAGCGAGGCGATGAACCGCTACCGCTACAACTTCATGGGCGGCATGCTGCCATTCGGACTGGGTATTCTTTATGCCCGCTATGGCGAGAAGATTCTGATGACTTTCCATTCGCCTATCACCAATTTCTTTGGCTGCATCTTCTGCATCTCGCTGATTTACAGTTTGAGCCTCAACATGATAGGATGGACCTTTGTTCCGTTTTTCATCTGTCTGCTCTGCGTACTCGTGGCAGAGATGCTGCAAGACATCCGTTGGCTGTCAGGTATTTATAAGGTATTGGAGTGGATGGGCAGCATATCAGCCGCCCTCTTCGTAAGTCATCCGATTAGCCGTAAGATTTTCATTCCTATCAGTCGTCATGGCGACATCTATGCCGGATTGCTGCTCTACATCATTGCCAGCATCTGCATAGCGTGGCTCTTTACCCAACTGATGAAGAAAATTCCGAATCCGAAATACTAAACAAAGAGACGACCCATCATGCCAACACTCTCAAATAAGAATATAGTTATGACCATTGCTTCCCTGGCAATGGTCATAACCTTTATTGTTTATATAGAACATCATCATTGCCAGGAACAACTGTTGGCTCTATCGGGTGCCATCAGCAGTATCATGGCAAATGTCACGCATAGCAACAACCTCAATCTCCTGCTCATTGTCAGCATCATCGTTGTCGCCCTGTTAGACATCATCATCTATGCTTATCAAATGAACCAGAAGAAAAGTTTAACGATAAGAAGAATGAAAGGTGACATGAACGAGATACAGGCTGAAATAGCAACAACAAAAGACAATTGCATCCAAGAACTGGCTGAAGTATCCCAAAAACTGGAATCGCTCATCAAAAAAGACCAAACCGTAATCAACAGACAGAAAGAAGAACTAGCCAGCAAAAACAACAGACTAAAGGAACATACAAAAGACATCGCAGCCATTAGTGACGGTTTAAAAAGCCTGTATTATATTCTGAATGATGAAGAGGATCTCAAGTTAGACAAGCAGCAGATAGAAAACATCACCAAATGCTACAGACTGATAGACGAAGACTTTGTTTCTCTTCTTGAGCATTTAAAGGGGAAACCAATCACCCCAAAAGAAGAAATGCTTAGCATTCTTTGGAGAATCGGAAAGGACAAGGAATCCGTGATGAAGATTCTAGGACTATCCAAAGACGGCTATCGCCAATTGAAATTTCGCACGTTGAAAAAGCTCAAGCAAGAAACTTCATTCAAGCGTTTTTGTGATAATCTGGAGTAATTTTTCAAATCATTGGATTTCATATCATCTGGATATCAGCGATTTACAAGAAATGCTCTATAACATGCTATTGCATATTCCAAAAGAATCTGTTACCTTTGCAGTCAATTATTCACTCAAACCAAAAAGAAAATGACAGATATTCTTGTTCTTACATTGACCCTTCTCATCGCTTGGGGTGCCTATACTCTAGTAGGCAAAAACAGCAATGAAAAAAGCAAAGGCATATTGAGTCTGGCTTATATCTTCTGCATCATGACCGCCATGGAATATTACCAGGGAGGCATTGCGGGATGCATCGTTATCCTAAGCATTTCACTCGCACTCATATTCCTTCGTTATTTATGGAAGTCAGGACATAAGCTTCCATGGACTATCACTCTTCTTGCCGAATGGACCTTCCCAATCGTCTTCTATAACACACTGGATAGATTCAGCGGACTATCCAGTGGAATATGTTTGGCAATTACACTTGCATCCACCCTCATAGGATTGGGAATTATCGTTTTTATCATCTTCAAACAAGAAAAATAACTACTTTCATTTCGTTGAATCATTTTTTTTATGTATTTTTGCACAGAAGTATATAAAAACAAGAATGAATTGGAAGATTAAAGACATAGAACTGGCGAATATCAGCAGATTTCGCGGAGAATTGATGGGAGCGGCGATGCTCTTCATCATCCTCTTTCATGTGGCATTGCCTAGGGAAGACGCCTTCTACGGACTCCGAAGGATGGGCAATGTGGGGGTAGATATGTTCTTATTCCTCAGCGGAATAGGACTGTGGTTCTCGTGGATGAAGACTCCTTCGGCAAGGCATTTCTTCATCCGCCGCTATCTGCGCATCTATCCCACCTGGCTCATCATCGCCTGTCTCTTCTATATTCCTGACTTTCACGGCGGAAGCACCTGGAATTGGGTCAATCTCTTGGGCGAGATAACCATCAACTGGGGATTCTGGCTGCACGACGAGCTTAACTTCTGGTATATTCCTGCCACGATGATGCTCTATCTCTTTGCCCCTGCCTACATGGAACTCATCAAACGGCATCCTATCTACCGATGGCTGCCGGTGGTGATGATTATGTGGTGCATCCTGGTACAATACGTTACGCCCATCCATCATGCCGTAGGACATCTTGAAATATTCTGGAGCCGTGTACCTATCTTCTTCATCGGCATTAACATGGGAGAGATGGTGCGACAGAAACAGACGCTGGATGGCGCATCGATATGGATGATATGGCTCATGTTCCTGATGACCCTGATGGCAAGCATCTTCCTGGAACAGGAGAAACACGGCATGTTTCCACTCTTTCTGGAGCGCATGCTCTACATCCCGCTCACCATCACCAGCATCCTGCTGCTCAACCGTATCTTCCGCCGCACTCCCCATTGGTTCAACCGATGCTTTATGCTTGTAGGAGCACTCAGCCTGGAATGTTATCTCATCCATATCCACTTTGTACTCAAATACATAGAGCCTCATCATTGGGGATATTGGCCTACCTTCTTTGCCTGCATAGGCATCACCCTGCCTGCAGCATGGATACTGAGTAAGATAGCAGGCTGGATTTCCAGAGAATTATCTAAGATTATCAAGTAAAAAAGGTTTTTATGAACGAGAATAAAACAAAAGATAGTAAAGGCTTTGCTGCCTTGATGCGACTGATTCGCCCCAAGCAGTGGATTAAGAACATGTTTATCTTCGTGCCACTTTTCTTTGGTGGTGCCCTATTTCATACCGATGCCTTGCTTGCTGGCTTGATTACCTTCATAGCCTATAGCTTTGCAGCATCGAGCATCTATTGCTTCAACGACATCTATGATGTGGAGGCAGACCGCCGCCATCCCGTGAAATGCCATCGTCCGATAGCATCGGGAGCGGTGAGCGTAAAACAGGCATACGGACTGATGTTCCTGATGTTTGCCCTCTCGATGGGAGCGTGCAGTTTGCTCGATTCATGGAAAACAACGGGCGTCATTGCCTTCTATTGGCTTTTGAATCTCTGCTATTGCGCCAAACTGAAACAGTATGCCATCATCGATGTATGCATCGTAGCCTTCGGTTTCGTGCTCCGTCTGTTGGCTGGTGGTATAGCCACCCAAATCGTTCTGAGTAAATGGATTGTGTTGATGACTTTCCTTATCACCCTCTTCATGAGCTTTGCCAAGCGCCGCGATGACGTATTGCGAATGGAGAAGACGGGCGAGGCACCTCGCAAGAATACCAGCAGATATAACCTCACCTTCATTAACCAGGCGATAACCATCACCGCCTCGGTTACCCTGGTATGCTACATCATGTACACAGTGAGCCCTGAAGTTATAGAGAATTTCCACACAGAATATCTCTATCTTACCAGTGTCTTCGTATTGGTAGGCTTGCTTCGCTACATCCAGATAGCCGTGGTTGACCAGAAAAGTGGCGACCCTACGAAGATTATCCTGCGAGATAGAATCACCCAGTTTATCGTTCTTGCCTGGTTACTTTCATTCCTCTTCCTTATCTATATAGAATAAGGAGAGTACATCTTTATAAAAGAGCACATTTTAAACACGGAAAAAGAAATGAAGAAGAAATTATATTGTTTCGATTTCGACGGAACCCTCACCACGAGCGATACATTGCTTGAATTCATCAAGTATGCCAAGGGAAAGGGACGCTTTCTGATGGTATTCCTGATGTATAGCCCCTTACTGGTGCTGATGAAGCTGCACCTTTATCCTAACTGGAAGGCAAAACAGCAGATATTCGCCCACCTCTTCGCCGGCATGCGCATCGAGAAATTTGATATGCTCTGCCGTGGTTTTGCCGAAGAGAATCAGCATCTGCTCCGTCCCAAAGGTATTACTTTGGTACATGAAGCATTGGTTGCAGGGGCAAAAGTATTCATTGTCAGCGCCAGCATCGACAACTGGGTACGCCCTTTCTTTGAGATACGCAACCTGAAAGGCATCCAGATCTTGGGTACTCAGATAGAGGTAGTAGATGGCAAACTTACAGGCTATTTCAAGTCGAACAATTGCTACGGTAAGGAGAAGGTGAACCGCATTACAGAGGCACTAGTCTCTTCGCAAGCATCACATTCTGAATCTGCAAAATCTTTCGAGCGTTCTGAATATGAGATAGAAGCCTTTGGAGATAGTCGTGGTGACAAAGAGATGCTTGCCTTCGCCGACAAGGGACACTTTAAACCATTCAGAGAATAATAAACTTCCTGTTACAGAAAATAACATGATAAGAAATACTGAGAATATAACATGAAAAGAAATACAGACCTCGACTTGATACGAGCCATCCTCATCATTCTCATGATATTGATTCATATTGTGAGTTTCGGCAATGCATACCCACATCTGAAGGCTGGCATTCTCTCGTTTATGATGCCTACCTTCCTCATCATCACGGGTTATCTTGTCAATATCGAGAAGACCGGAAGACAGATGGGAAACTATCTGAAATGTCTCGCCCTGCCCTATGTCATCATGGTGACAGGATTCTCAGTCCTCTCCTATTATATGCCGGTGAGAGATGGCATCACAGAGCTCTCCCTCTCCCAGATAGGCGAGAAAATCTTCATCACTTCCATCGGGCCCTATTGGTTTATCCAAACTATGATTATCTGCGGAACCCTCTATTACTTCAGCTTCCGTGGAAGGAATTGGAATGATTTACACAAAAATTATACAAAAAGAGATACCTATGCCAGCCTTTTCGTCTTCGCACTTACGCTGCTCCTGATATCAGAAACTCCAGCTCTATCGGCAAGTGCTGCTGCCTATTATTTCATCGGTGTAGTCATCCGACAGAGCAAGACGGAGTGGAGCAAGCTGTTCCGCCACGAATTCTTCGCCATTTTCCTGTGGATTTATCTGCTCTACCGCGATGACTGGTACGACTGGGGCAACCTGGCCATCGTTTTCTCCTGCTGGTGCTGTATCAGTTGCCTGCTGTTCCTGCAACACCTGCTCGATATTCCAGAACGCTTCAAGGATTTCAGTCCCATGATAGAAAAAGTGGCAAAGGTGACCAACAGAATCAAGGACACCTTATTATATATAGGGCGCAACACGCTGCCTATCTATCTCTTCCACCCCATCTTTACGATGGCTGCGAAGTTCTATCATCCCCTCTTTGCCTGGGATCCGAGCGAGATTTCGTTTGCTGCCGTCACCGTTATCCTTGCCATTATAGGCAGTCTGATCATCGCCAAGGTGATGGAGAAGACCAAACTGGCTTATCTCTTCGGAAAAGGGAAATTATTAAGATAAATCCAGACAGATCAATATTTTGTAGAAAGAATATTTGCTAAATACAGGAAAAAGGCGTATTTTTGCACGCCGAAAAAGATAAAACGATGAATATCAAGAACAAGATAAACAACATGGATGACTCCAAACGAGAGAAATTGGGCGAAGTCATCAGATTCGGCATTGTAGGCGGACTAGCCACAGTGCTGCAATATGGCATCTACCTGGCCATCATGCCAGTGTTGAGCCATTTCATTCCACAATTGGGCGACCATACTCTGGCTACTGCCGCCAACACCATCGCCTATGTCGTGAGTTTCATCTTCAACTTCATCGCCAGTACCCGCTATACTTTTAAGGTGAAAGCGAATGCCAAGCGAGGAGCTGGATTCACACTCTCGCATGTCGTCAACTATTCGATGCAGACCATCTGCCTTAACCTCTTTGTAGGATTAGGACTCGCTAAACAGTGGGCGATGATTCCAACGCTCTGCATCTGTATTCCTGTAAACTTCTTATTGGTAAGATTTTTCTTAAAGAAATAGAAAAGAGAAAGAAATGAAAAAGGTATTCGATATTTTTAGAATCAAGCGAGAGGAAAGAGGAGCGGCACTCGTGGCACTTATCATAGCATGTGCCCTCAACGCCCTGACTATCATTAAGTACTACGCTCAATTCTCGCAAATCACAGATAGCTATCATAAGCTTTTCGTCAAAACCTTCCATGTGGCAGGTTTCGACCCACTTACCTACAGCATTGTATCTCACTGGGACACAGAATACAATGTATATCGCCACCCGCTGCTGGCGTTCTTCATGTATATTCCCAACCAAATCAACCAAGCGTGGATAGAACTCACGGGAACAAATGGTGTCCAGTTGATTGTGGGAGCCATTCTGGTATTCTGTGCCTTCTATTCATTCATCTTCCTTTACAGGATATTCAGAGAAGTAATTGGTATCGAGCGTTTTGATGCCAACCTACTCTCTGCGTTCTATTTTTCATTCGCCTATGTGATGGTTTCGGCGATGGTACCCGACCATTTCATCATGTCGATGACGATATTGCTCTGTACGCTCTATATCACAGGCGTCTGCATCAAGAAAGGCAGAAAGCTCACCATCTGGCAAACCATCCTGCTCTTCGTATTTACCGCAGGTGTTTCACTCAACAATGGTTTGAAAACCTATCTTGCCGCCCTCTTCACCAACGGCAGGAAGTTTTTCGGAATCAAATACTTCCTACTAGGCGTCATCCTGCCAGCTGCCCTCATGTGGGGCTTTGCCAGATGGGAATACCGCACCTTTGTATGGCCTAAGGAGATGGCCCGGCATGAGGCTAAGATGAAAAAAAACAAGGAAGCCACAGCCAAGATTTACCAGCAGTATCGGGATACTGCTCAGGTGAAAGACTCGGCAAAGGTGGAAGCTGCCGTCAAGAAAATCATCAAAGACAATGCGCATGCCAAATATGTACGCGACCATAAACAGATATGGAACAAGAACACAGGCAAGCCTATCGCCAAGGGCGAATTCATGAACTGGACCGATAAAACAACCTCCAGAGGCGAAACCCTGGTAGAGAATTTCTTCGGCGAAGGCATCATGCTGCACCAGAAGAACCTCCTGGGCGACGTATTACGCAACCGTCCGGTCATCGTGAAATATCAATCGCCCGTCAATTATGTGGTAGAGGCATGCATCGTTCTGCTTTTTGTACTTGGAATCCTTGCCGGCAGGAAGTCTAAGTTCCTATGGCTCACCATGACGTTCTTCCTGCTGGATGCCGCCCTCCACATCGGTTTGGGCTTCGGCATCAACGAGGTTTACATCATGACGGCACACTATATGTATGCCCTTCCTATCGCCATCGCCTTCCTGGCGCTCAAGGCAAAAGGAAAGAGCATCAAATGGGCATTCAGAGGATTGATGCTCGCCATCACCCTCTATCTTTGGATAAGCAATGGCTATCTGCTAGTGAGCTACATGCTAGGATAAGAAGCCTGAACCACAAGAAGCTGTTATCCAAAAGAAGCCTTGATCCAATGGATGATATCCTCATGCTTCATATCAAACTTACGGGCAAAGAGGCGGTTGCTTTGCTTCAACTCCTCTTTGTCTGCTAAGGTCCAGACGTATGGATTCCCCCGTTTCCAATCTATGAGTCGCATGCAGCCTTCGTATTCATCTTTTTCTGAATACAAGGCGGCTCGGAAGGTTGGATGGTTCCACACCAGGGTTTGCAAGAAGAATTCATCAGGGCAGAATGTGTAATTGAATCTCTTCAACACAAACGGCTTCTGGCTCACCACATACTCCACGCATGCCTGCGTGATACTCACCCAGTTGGCACCCTTGGCAAAATCCATCTTTGGGCGATGCAGGAAAGGCATAAGCAACATGGAAAGATATTTGTTGAGTCGCTTGGTGATAGCATTCAATGCCCCATACTTCGAGCGGGTAAAACTCGTAAAGAGCCAATAGCGCATCATCTTCCTGCGGCAATCCCATTCAAATTCCGCACCATGATTGATGCCCACAAACTCCTTGCCCTGATGCTCATCGAAGAACTGATGAATGTAATCCTGCGATTTAATAGGCAAATCCTGTCCACTCAGCAGATGGTAGTAGGCATAAGGTCCATGCTTCAAAGCCTCCTCGAAAAGCACATACTCCGCCTTAATCTGACTCAGATTTCCCCAACGCACATCTACCCTCTGCTCCAAAACAAAGAGGCGGGCCTTGGAAAGAGCCAGCGGTTCGGCACCATCAAGCATATTCGATTTCCGGTCGATATGCAGAAATATATCATTTCGCTCATCATCGAGCATCGACAGCAATACCCTTAGAAGCGGCAAGCTGCCATGAGCCATTATCAGGAAAGCATGTTTCATTGTTACTATTTTTATATGTTTTATTGTTTCAAATTACCATATTCACATCATGGAAAACTCCATCATAATGGACGCAAAGATACATCAAATAAAAGAGAACACAAAATAAAACTCCGTTTTTATCTAAAAAAGCCACAAAATAAAGCTTATCATTTTGAAGATTCAGAAAAAACAATTACTTTTGCAGCGTTAAGCCGATAATGCCGGATGCATCTATCCGACAAAAGGAGAAATAGAACAAGAGAAAATAATCAGAAAATGAACAATATATTTAAGATTAAAAAAGAAGAAAGGCTCTTTGCCTTGATTGCACTCATCATTATCATCGCCTTCAATGTGCTGATGATAACCTATCATTTTGAAGATTTCGGCAAACCGAAGGCTGGATTCTGGACGCTCTTTACCAAGAACTTTCAGATTTCAGGTTTCGACCCATACACCTATCTTACCCTCTCGAAGTGGAAGGTGTATTACACGGAGTATCGCCACCCCATGCTCCCATTCTTCCTCTATCCTTTCTCGGTACTGAACGGTTGGCTGATAGAACTCACCTCAAGAAACTGGGCGACTACCATCGTAGCGGTGATGATGACATTCTTCTCCACCTACTCCACTCTCTTCTTCCGAAGAATCTTCAGAGAGGTGATGCAGTTGAAGGCAATAGACAGCAATGTGCTTACGGCAATGCTCTTCTCCTTTGCCTACGTGCTGCTCGTCACCTTTGTGGATGACCATTTCGGCATGTCGCTTTTCTTCCTGTCGATGACACTTTATATAGCCGGCAAGCAGCAGCTGGAACACAGAAGCATGCCTTGGTGGCAGAGTGCCCTGCTCTTTTTCTTCACAGCAGGCATCACGCTGAGCAATGGCGCAAAGACCTTCCTTGCTGCCCTCTTTACCAATGGCAAAAGACTCTTCCGTCTGAAATATCTGGCATTGGGAATCATCTTGCCTACCCTGCTGATAGGAGCTGCAGGCATTTATCAGAACAAGGCATTCATTATTCCTAACCGTCAGGAAGGAGAACGACTCGTTGCCCAAAAGGCTGCTAAAGATAGTACTTTTAGGGCAAAGATGGAACAGAAGCAAAAACACGATAAGGCCATTGCTGGCAAGAATATCCAGAAACGAGGCATGCTTTCATGGGCTGATATGTCTATCTCCCGTTCCGAATCATTGGTAGAAAACGTTTTTGGAGAATCGCTTATCCTGCACAGAGAACATCTTCTGGAAGATATCCACAGCCATCGCCCGATTTTCGTGAAATACCAGACCCCTATTCCTTATATCATAGAGGGAATCATCGTGATTCTGCTGTGCATAGGCTTTTGGATGGGAAGAAAATCAGCCTTTCTCTGGCTCACTGCCTCATGGGTGGCATGCGATGCCTTCATCCATCTGGTAATGGGATTCGGACTGAACGAGGTTTATATCATGGCTGCCCATTGGGCGTTCATCATTCCTATCTGTATCGGATACATCATCAGAAACTGTAAGGAGAAATATCTGCCTTATTTTCGTGGAGGACTCGCAGTTATCACCATCTTCCTGTTCTTCTATAACAGCACGCTGATATTCGAGTATCTAACAAGATAAAAAAGTATCTTAGATTAAAACCATCATGCTGAAAGTAAGTATCTTAACCCCTATCTATGGGGTAGAAAAATATATCGAACAGTGCGCCCGTTCACTGTTCGAGCAGTCGTATGCACCTATCGAATACATCTTTGTAGATGACTGTACCCCCGATAAAAGCATCGGTATCCTGCAGTCACTTCTGAAAGAATATCCAGAAAGAGCACAACAGGTACGCATCATCCACCACGACAGGAATCGGGGCGTGGGTGCCGCAAGACAGACGGCATTGATGGCAGCTACAGGCGACTATCTTTTATTTGCCGATAGCGATGACATGCTGCCGAAAGATGCAGTAGAGAAGCTGATAAAAAAAGCCGAAAGCACCCATGCCGATCTGATTGATGGCGGCTACCGGGAATGGTGCGATGGAAAAGCAGGAATACTCCAGAAACCTTTTGACGTTTCTGATGAGAAACTGCTCAAACTGCTCGTTTGCCAGAACATCATCACCAATCGTCTGTGGGGCAGAATCTATAAGCGTTCGCTCATCATGGAGCACAGGATATTCTTTGAAGAGGGCATCAACTATGCAGAAGATCTTTTCTGGAATGCCCAGTTCATGTTTTATGGCAAAAAGGTGAACATCGAAGATGCGATATATTACTATCGCACCGACAATGAGAATTCCTACAATCACAACATCTCTGAAAAGAATCTCCTGTCATACTTCAAGTCAACCCGCCGACTCATCGATTTTTTCGAGCAGAATGATAAGGAGCATCAGTATCTCAGGGCCACAGAGATAGGCATCGTCAATGCCTACCGCTGGGCGGCAAACGCACAGGTAGCCTTCGAAAAGGTGGATCAGGCACTCGCCTACAATCCTAAGAGCTACCTCATCCGCCTTATCATCAAGCTCATCAAAAAAGGCGTACCTGTCAAGAAGGTGAATCTTATCTACCTCGCTTACAGAAGGCTATACACTCTTCTAATATCTGCACCTTCAGCAGTTTCATGATACAGAAGTAGATGGTAGCTGAAACCAGCAGACGAACCAGCAGCAAGAGATAGATGTTCTGCAAGCTGCGGGTAATGAAATAGGTGGCCACCATGGTGGCTGCCGCACATAGCATGAATGGCAGTATATCCTTTGCCACATCACGGAATCGCAAGCCGGCAACACGCTTCAGCATCCACTGCCAGACCAAAAGCCAGGCTATTATAAATAAGGTATAGGCTATCACCATGGTCTGGATGCCATATTGATGACAGAACAATACCAAGGCGAGCAAACCCACTACCTGACCGATGTTGCACCACATATATACATCAGAACGCCCCTTGCTGATAGCCAGGTTCTGATAGAGCGTATAAATCGGCATAAAAGCACCGCTCACACAAAGAATCTGCAACAGCGGCACACTGGCTATCCATTTCTCATGAATCGTAATCAAGATGAATTCACGTGATACCAGGGTCAAGCCAAACATCAATGGGAAAGAAAGGAATGCCGTGAAACGGAGCATTTTTCTAAACACCATCAACTCTCGGTTCTTATCGTCTTGGATAGAAGCCAAGACGGGTTGCGCTATCTGTCCCACCGTATTGGCAACAAACGAATTAGCCTTGGTATCCCAGTTATAAGCCTGACTATAGTTACCCACATCATTAATCGGATAAAATCGGCCAAACACAAAGGTCAAAACATTGTTGCTCACCGTATTGATGATGTTGGTTACCAGGAGTTTCACGCTGAATCCAAACATCTTCCTCACGGGTCCGAAATCGATATGAAAGTTCGGGCGCCATCCCGTATAATAATATCTTCCGATATTCAATACGAGGATGAAGATGACCTGCTGCCAGGCAAGACTCCAGTAAGCCATCCCGTTGAATGCCAGCACCAATCCCACGACATTCGAACTGATCAAAGCCATGAAATTAACAATGGTTATCTCCTTGTTCATCATGTTCTTCATCATATACCCGTTTTGGGCGATACCAAACGAAGAGATGAAGAAACTCAGGAACACGAAGCGCGACAAGGAGGTGAGACAAGGCTGATGGAAGAAATCAGCTATCAGCGGCGCACAGAAAAAGAGCACCACATACATGGTAAGACTCACCAGGACATTAAACCAGAACACCGAATTATAATCGTTGTCGGTGGGTTTCCTGATATTCACCAATGCCTGGGTAAAACCGCTACTCTGGAGATTGCCCGCAATCAGGGTGAAAATGGTGAGGATGCCGATAATACCATAATCGGCTGGCGACAACAAGCGCGCCAAGAAGATGCCAAAGAGGATATTGAGCACCTGGGTAGAGCCACTGTTCATAGCTCCCCAAAACAATCCCTTGGCGGTTTTTTCCTTTAATGATTCTGCCATCGTTTCTATCTGATAAATATGGAATATTACTTGATTTTACTTTTTAAAGTGCAAAAGTAGCATAAATAGTTTGAAGTTCAAAACTTTTTGCTTACTTTTGCAGTCGTAAAACAGAAAAAGTATGGATATTAAGAACATCAAGAAGGAATGGAACGCCACAATACTCGATATATTGAAGGCATTCATCGACATCTGCAACAAGTATCACCTCAGATATTACTGTTGTGCCGGCACCGCCATTGGAGCCGCCCGTCACCACGGAATGATTCCCTGGGACGATGACATCGACGTACTGATGCCACGCCCCGACTACGACCGTCTGCTCGAAATCGCCAAACACGAAGACTTTGGCAAATACGAGGTAGTGACTCCCTACAACAACGAATCGTACCCTCTGTATTTCTCCAAACTCGTGAATCGCGAAACCACTCTTATTGAGGAGAAGGAGCGTCCCTGCATCATCGGTCTTTACGTAGATATCTTTCCTCTTGATGCCACCGACGATGACCTGGAAACGGCGAAGGCTCTGTATCGCAAATACTCAAAGACCATCAACCGTCTGAACGCCGTAACCACCCACAACACCTTCATCGATTACATTTCCCTGCTCCTGCACAAGGAAACCTGGGGCCGGTTTGCCATCAAGACACTCGCCTTCTTCTGCCGCAGCAAGATGCGCCATCATCTTATCCAGCAGATGGACGAGATGAGTCATCGATATGACTTCGACAAGGCGAAGAACGTACTGGTGAATACGGGTTCCTACCATTACAAGGAGATTTTCCCGAAGGAATGGCTTGGCAAGGGAAAGGAATTTCCATTCGAGGATACCACCGTTTTGCTGCCAGAGCAGGCAGATACCTATCTGCGCCACTTCTTTGGCGACTATATGAAGTTCCCACCAGTAGAACAAAGAGTGGAAAAGCACCTGCGCTACTATCTTAACATGGAAAAGAGAGAAACGTGGGACGAGATTAAAAGAAAGCTATAACACAAGAGAGGGTGTGTCATAAGCTTCTTAGGATATAGATAAGGCACGGATTACACGGATTACACGGATTTATAGTGCTAATATAAGAAAGCGATTATCATCTCTCTTAAAAATCCGTGTAATCCGTGCCTAAAAACTGTAAAGGACTGACTTTATGATACACCCTCATTTTATTCAGATGTGCTCTTTCCCACATCCTGCAAAGTATGTCCAAAACCTTCTTCCACATCAAAGAGCGGTCTCCAGCCCAAAGCCTTGAGCTTATCCGTATTAAAGGTTGCCTTGGTGATAGGCGTGGTATTGCCCTGCTGCGCATCCTCCTCAGGAATATCAAACACCACCTTCCTATTCGCTTTCCTGGCTATCAGTTCTGCCAGTTGGCGAATGGAGATATTTGATTCAGAATGTGCCACATTATAGGCATTGCCCCTTTCACCATCCAGCAAGAGGCGCAAGATGGCATGGGCGGCATCTACCACATAGAGCCAGGAGCGGAAAGCCTCTCCCTTACTCTTCAAGACGATATCTTCCCCCCTGAGAACATTGCGGATAAACTGGGCATACACCCGATTATCACTCTCGGTAAAGCCGGGACCATAAGTATGACTCAATCTGGCTATCACCACATCGGCATCATACTCTGCTCCGTATGCCATACAAAGCGTCTCGGCAGCTCGCTTCGACGATGGATAGCAGGCACGCACAGAGGCACAATCCACATATCCGCTGCTTTTCTCGGTAAACTCAGAACCATCGCCTTCGCCATAGATTTCGCCGGAAGAAACGTAAACCATGCGCTTCATGCGATGTCTCAATCCATATTCTATGAGATGGGACACACCATTGATATTGGCTTTCATCACCTCTACAGGTTCCCGACTGAAGAAATTAGGACTCGCATTGCTTGCCGCATCTATAATGTAATCCGCTCCCTCAGCCAACTCATCATACACAGATTCCACCATCATTCCATTCATGCTCTTGATGACAGGCTGGGTGACATCTATCTTTGCAAAAAAGAAAGACTCATCTTCCCAATAAGCCGCAAACTTCTGCTGGGCACGTTCCTTATTGCGACCAGCAGCTATCACTTTGTAGCACCGAGCAGGATTCTGCATCAATACATCCACCACGCAACCTCCTACCAATCCCGTGGCACCCACCACAAGAATGGTCTTGTCACGCAAACGCTCCAAGTCTAATCCATCCTGGAAAAGACGAGCTATATCTTTCTGATAAGGTGAAAAATCTAACATAAATCTAACAGTTGCCTAACATTTCCAACTTTAACCCATATTCTCATATAAAAGAGAACCATACTCCAACGTTATTTGAGCCAAGACTCCGGCTGAACCTTCATCAAAGCTTTCAGAATTTCCAGATCCTCCACAGTAGTAATCTTGATGTTCTTTTCTGAGCCAGGAACGATATGCATCTGTCTACCTCCCAGTTCCGCCATCAAGGTACAGGATGCCACCGAATTGGTGATGCCTTTCTCCTTGGCTTCCTCATGGGCTGCGATGAGGTTTCCCAACCGGAAAGTCTGAGGTGTCTGGGTACGGATTAACTTATCACGAGGAATACTTGTATTAGTCGTGAAACCATCCTCACTCTCCAGGATAGCCTCTCTACATTTGATACCCGTAATGGCATAACCGTACTTTTGGCAGATGGCGATATTGGATGAGATGATGTCTTGCGACAAGAGTGGGCGCACGGCATCATGCACCAAAACCAGGTCATCGTCAACACAGCCCATTTCCTTCAAACCGTAGATACCATTATGGATAGATTCCTGACCATTGCTGCCACCCGGGAATATCCATTTCAGTTTAGTGATGCAAAACTGATTGGCATAGGATTGCAACACGGTTTCCCAACCAGCCAGACAAACCACAGCAATACCCTGAATATCGGGATGCTTCTGGAAAGCCATCATCGTATGAATGATGATAGGACAATTATCAACGTGCATAAACTGCTTAGGGATGTCTTGTCCCATACGATTGCCAGAACCTCCGGCTATGATAAGTGCATAGTTCATATCTGATATCTTTAAAATTAATTATTTCTGAATGATTCTTGCAGGATTCCCCACTACAGTTGCTCCATCAGGCACATCCTGGAAAACTACGGTTCCTGCCCCTATCGTTACATGATTACCAATGTGGACAGCGCCAAAGACAGTTGCACCAGTATAGATTTTCACATCATTCCCGATGGTTGGTCTTCCCCCCTTACCGTTTCCCAACGTCACCATCTGCAGGCAATAGAAATCATCGCCAATGGAGTCGGCATTGAGATAGGTGGCATAACTATGTTCGAAATGTGCTCCTTTTCCTATATGCGGGCACCAGATAGTCATGGTTCGTTCTGGCGGCAACAGCCAACTGATGAACACCGAGCGATACTCTCCCAGTCGATAATAGAAGAGGTTACGGAAACTTCTTTCACGAGTGCAAGCCTTGATGAAGTTCAGTAACGTTGGCTTTTGGTCCTGCACCTTGACTAAATCAAGGTCTATCTCCTTCTTGTGAAGCAGATACATGGCTATATGTGGGAGCATTCTCACCGCAGAAGCCGACAATATGATAGTTTGTGCTATTGGATTCATGTTGCAAAGATACAATAAAATATAGAAACTATCATGCTTTTCACAGAAATTATTACTTAAGTAATCCTAAAACACATAAAAAAGCGCCAGTCTCCCGACTGACGCTTCCTTAATTTACCAAATATCGCTTACCAGATGTTACTCTCACCTGAAAAGCCTATTCCTATTAAATTTAAAAACTAAAGTTATTTACAATTGTCTAAAACATGAATATGAAAGTTATTTTTTATTTGAGTAATACTGTTTTATACGAATCAATTATTCCTGCCATCAAGTACAAACCCAATGCAAGAGTTATCTTTTCAAGTGCAAAGATAGGGGAAAAAATCGCAATATAGGGGTAAAATCTATTTTTTTAGGGGGTAATAATTGTTCACCACCCATATTTAAACAGTCAAAATGCCCCCCATCGTAATTTTATCCACCTATTTTTTGAATATACCACGCACCACAAACCAGGCATGAACCAGCAAGGTGGTGATAATTCCATAATTACTCCTCATCACCTCGAAGCGTTCCTTGAGCGAAGCCTTATGGTTCTGTACCGACATACCCCCATCCAGATAGTTGGTGATGACGGCATTGACATTGCGTAAAGGCAGATGGCGACGTTCTGCCTCTCTCATGATGCGGATACACCAATCCACATCAGCCGAAAGGCGATAGTGTAAATCGTAATGCACCTCTCGGGCAATATCGGTACGGGCATAGAACGACTGATGGCACACCAGCATTCCCCACTTAAACGAACGCCAGGTCAACTTCTTGGGAGGAGTGAGACGACGATGGCGCAGGAAGCGCCCCTCGTCATTTACAATATCAGTATCACCATAAAGCACACCAGGCAAGATTTCCCCTTCTCCTACGCAGCCTTCCACATACTCCAAGGTGTCTTCCGAAGGAAATACGTCTCCCGCATTCAGAAACACGAGATAGTCGCCTGTGGCTCTATCAATGCCCTTGTTCATGGCATCATAGAGACCTTTGTCGGGTTCTGAACAGACTACTATCTCATGGGCATTCTCCCCTACTTGCGCCTTATGCTGATATGCCTTGACCATAGCCAGGGTCTTATCCTTAGACACGCCATCGATAATCAGATGCTCCACATTGCAATAAGTCTGCTTATTGACGCTATCCAATGTACGCTGCAACACACTTTCGGCATTAAACGTACAGGTAACTACGGTGAATTTAATCATAGATGATAGTTTTTGTAGGCCAATGCCTGATTATACACCTCTATATATCTAAGCGCCACCGAATGCTGCGAGTAGCATTGGGTCACCTTATGCAGGCAAGCCTGCTGCAAGTTCTTCATATCGGCATCTTCCAATACCCAATGAATACCATCTGCCAAATCATCAGAATCACGATAGTTGGCCACATAACCGGTCTTCTGATGGTCTATCATCTCAGGGATACCACCCACCTTAAAGCCCACACTAGGCACACCGCATGCCATAGACTCCATGATGGTGTTTGGCAAATTATCCTCCAGAGAAGGCAGAACGAAGACATCCACGGAATTATAGATATTCACAATTTGCTTCACATCGCTCACATAGCCCAGGGAATAAGAAGGCAAAGACAATTCTATCTCCTCGGAATGGCCTCCCAAGATGGCAATAGCCGTATGCTTCACCATATCCGGATATTTCTTCACCAGCCTGTCTATCGCCTCCACGAAATACTTCATTCCCTTTCGCTCATCCGTTACACGCTGGGAAACAAAGAGAATGATGCGCTTGTCGGCAGGCAATCCGGCACGCAAGCGTGCTTCTGCCTTGTCTTGCGGACAGAACACATGTGTGTCTATCGGATTAGGAATATTAGTAATGCGCTGACCTACGAAGAGGGCACTCTTCTTGGCCTGTTGCTCCAGCCATCTGCTGCAACTTACGAAATGAATGTTGCCACCATGATACAGTTCCTTCTTGCGCCCGAAAATCTTGGCAGAAACGTCGTTCTTGCTTCCCTTATGAGGCAAGAGCGGGCAATTTCCACAGGAAGAGGCATAGCGATTGCAGCCACGGGCATAATGACAGATGCCCGTAGCAGCCCAAAGGTCGTGCATCGTCCACACCACCGGTTTACCACTCTTCAATATCTTCCGGATGCTTTTCAATGAGAGCATGCCCTGGTTGATCCAGGAAAGATGGATGACATCCGCTTCCTGAAACTCACGAAGCTTGGTAATATCCGATCCTGCCGTTGCCATATCTACTTCCCAGAGATGATGCTTCGAGAAATGAAGATGCCAGAATACGCACCAACGCTCCCACAGGAAGTTCCAGCGCAACTTGGAGGAACGGGGCAAACTGACAACGGTTATGTCATCAGTCTCCTTATCACGCACCAGCATCTTAGCCTTAACACCATTGTTGTTAAGGGCATCCATCAGGCGATTGGCAGCTACAGCCGCACCGCCTGTCTTCTCACTTGTATTTACTATAAGTACTCTCATCTTCTTATAATAGCTTTTATTTATAGCTTTCAGTTGCAAAGATAACGAAAAAAAATGTGCTAACAAAAGAAATGAAGGCTTTTCTTTAAAGAAAAGCTCCAAAAAGTGGGATGATAGTCAATAAGAGTAGTTAATAAGACTAGTAATAAAACCTTTTATTACTAATAGAAAAAGTTATGTTCCTTAGAAGAAAGTTATGTTCAAAGCTTTTGAACTTAAGTTCAAAGCCTTTGAACATACGTTCAAAAGCTTTGAATACACATTCAAAGGTTATGAACAAAGATTGAGATAAGCCTCAAGCAAAAAGAAACATGCCACAACTCTCAACGAGCTGTGGCATGCACTTATGTTTAACTTAAAAAAATCTAATCAAAATAGTCTCACGACCTTCTCAATTATCTGTTAAACAATCTACCTTAAAACCTAATAACTAAAAACCTAAATCTATTACTACTAACCTAAACAATCTATTAACCTTTTGACGGTGCAAAGATACGATGATTTTTTCTATTTACCAAATGTTTCATCAAAAAAATGCTTCCTTTTTGAATATTTTTTGATTTGCATCAAAGGAATTGCTATAAATCAATAGTTCTTAACACCTTTTGAGTGTAATTATGCCCTTTGTATCAACACGGTGGCATAAGCTGAGATTCCTTCCATTCTTCCCGTAAAGCCGAGCTTTTCGGTGGTCGTTGCCTTGATGGAAATCTGGTCCTCATCCACTCCCATCACTTCTGCCAGACAAGTTTTCATGGCTGGCACATGAGGATTGAGTTTTGGGCGCTCGGCACAGACTGTGGCATCAATATTGCCCAAGGTATATCCCTTGGTAGCAATCAGGTCCATAGTCTTCTTGAGCAATATCTTGGAATCCACATTCAGTGTCTCTGCCGCTGTATCAGGGAAGTGATAACCGATGTCGCGCATATTGGCTGCACCCAACAGTGCATCACAAATGGCATGTATCAGCACATCAGCATCGCTATGTCCCAGCAATCCCAACTCATAATCTATCTTAATTCCTCCGAGCCACAAATCGCGGTTCTCCACCAGTTTGTGGACATCATATCCAAATCCTACACGTATATCCATATTATATTTCTCCCAACATCTATAAATTATCAACTATAAACTATTAACCTAAAGAACTATCTCTTAAAGAGATCCTTCAGACCATCCATATCGAATGAAAGGGTGAAGCGCAAGGTCTGGTCCAATGGGTTACTCTTGGCTGTAGCCACCACATAGGCAGCATCCAGCGAGAAGACGTTCATCTTGAAACCGGCACCCACGGTGAAATACTTGCGGTTACCCTTGCTCTGGCTCTCATGGTGATAACCGGCACGGAGCGCAAACTTATCGTTATAGATATATTCTGCACCTACACCATAGTTGATTTCCTCCAACTCCTCCTTGAAGCCGCCTGGAGCATCGCCGAAACTCTTGAAGATACCGCTGATACCCGAAATATCATCATACTCACGATGCACACGGTCTTCATACTCCGAGTTATCCTCTCCTTCTTCCTGAGCAGGAACGGTAGGCACCAGGAACTTATTGGCATCAGCAGAAATCGTGAAACGGTTGTACTCGTCAATAGGAATCATCAGGGATGCACCCAGACGCATGTTGGTAGGCAGGAACTCACCATACTCCTTACCGCTGAAGGTAATCTTACTACCGATGTTAGAGATATTCAAACCCACACCCAACTGGCACTCACGCTGTCCGATGTTGATATAGTTCTGATAGTAGGCAGCAATATCGGCAGCAAAGGCAGAAGCAGGGGAGTTTTCCTCTGTATAGTCGAAACGCAAATCGGAATAAATCCAGCGGATAGCTGCAGCCAGAGAGAACTTCTCGCTCAACATCATAGAGTAAGCCACATCCAGCGACATCTCGTATGGATTGATGGTCATGGCATTGGCATTCTCGTTAGGATCTTGTGTAAACACTTCACCCATGTTGAAATAGCGGAGAGAGGCTGACACGGCACTATAGTCTCCGATGCGATAGTAACCCGACAGATAAGCCAGGTTCATATCGTTGACCAAAGAGCGCAGCCATGGGGTAAAGTTCAAAGCCACTCCTGCCCTGGAGATATTAAACGGATATTTAGCCGGGTTCCAATACTGTGAATTCACATCCGGATCGGTAGCCGCACCCACATCTCCCAAACCGCCACCACGGGCATCAGGGGCAATGGTCTGCGAGATCACCGCATAGTTCACCGGATTGAAAAGAGACTCTTTTGTATCGTCATCATTCGCACTTGCATTCAATGCGAACACTGAGAGCAAGCCTATTGCGAATATTCTGATTGTTCTTCTATTCATCATTTCTTATATTATTTATTGTTTCTTTATTCTTTCTTATATTCAAGCACTTACCTCATCCAAAAAGCTTATCTTACGACTATCAGTTTTTTGGCCTTCGAAGTATAACTGCTTCCTTCTGAAGCCACCTTTACCCGATACAGATAAACACCCGTACCCAATGGTCGCCCGCCATCTACCGACAGGTTCCATGTCACAGTATAGGTATCAGTTGTAGGGATTCCACTCTCAGCATGACGCCAGAGCTGTCTGCCTGATGTATCAAAGAGTTCGATAACCACATCCATGTTGCTCTCCCTTCTATCATGCGATACGATGAAGGTGGTAGAGGTTTTTGCCGGATTCTCTGTTACACCAATATCGAAGAGCGACGGACTCAAGCCTGACACCACATTGAAGTTGAGCGTTGTGGCAGAACTGTTATTCTGGATGTCCCAAGCTCTGAAGGTAAGCTGGTGCTTGCCTGGTGCCAACTCAGGAATACTATAATAGGTAGAACCACTGGTATAGGTGCCGAAATCGTAGGTGAAATAATCATTGAGATTGTAAGTCTTGGTCATATCACCATCAATCACCAACTGCAAGTCGTGACCGATACCACTTCCTGCAGCATTGATGCCATCCCTATCCGAAAGCTTAGCCACAAAGAATGGAGTGGTATTCACATCGCCTCCATCCACAAATGATGGCGAGTTAAGATAGCAGTAGATAGATGGACCGATGGAATCGTTTCTTGATTCTACGCTACCACCCACCGTAAACTTTTCACTGGTTCCATGAGCTCTCATCGTCTTATCATTGCTGATGGAATAAAGGTTCAGCAATCCCGTAGCATCCGAATAGTTGATGTCCTTTGGAACGGCAAAGCTGAAAGAGAACTTTCCGTTTGATACGCTGTCGGAGCCCTGATAGAGCGTTTTCTGGCGATCATAGAACTGGAAGGCTTTATCTGCTTCTTTCGTGTTATTCAGTTTACAGGTAATGAGTTCCTTGGAATCTCTCACCGTAGCAGTAACCACGCCCTGATAGTCTGTCTTTCCTTCTATATGACCGGCAATCCTGGCTATAGAACCAGCTTTCAATTTCGGCATCGTATCAGTACGCTCGCAAGCAATGCCATTGATGGAATCGAGCACCACCTTCATGGTAGGGAAATTCAACGATAAGGCAGGGTCACCCAGCAGGGAATATTGCAGATGGTTTTGCGTGCGATCACTCTCACCTTCTTTCGCAGCTCCGGTCATCACATCATTCTGTGCCAACCGGTGGGCTTCGCCGATGGTGATAGGCTTACCATTCACAGTACTTAACACGCGACGCATAAAAGCACGATTGATATACTTGTTCTCCTGGGCAAACACCGTACGTGTGGTACCATAGAAGGCCACGGCTCCTCCATTTGCATTCAGCAAGGCGGACTCGCCAACCGTAGAAACCACACCATCGAATGGCATGATGTCGCAGGAAGCCGTTACCCACAAAGGCAAGTTAGCATTACGGAAATTTTCAAAATCCGTAATCTTGAGCACACTTTCATGCGATATCTGCGTCTGGCTTCCATGTCCGGCATAATCCATAATCAAAGCACCCGCATTTTGCTGCTGCTTGATGATTCTAGTCACCTCTGGGTAGGTATTACCCGTAGAAGAGGTCTCTAGGGTATAAGCATCCCACATCACCTTCTTTATCAGATAGTCAGGATAAAGCGTAGCCACATCATCAGCCACTTCATTCGCATCCTTCATGTGGAGATTGTCGTTACCGTCGTCACCCATGAACATCAGGGTGTTCTGCCAGGCACCTGCATTTTCGTTCTTCATATAGTTGATGGTCTTATCAACCATAATCTTGGCTTCTTCGGCTGTAGTCACAGGGAATCTTCCCACGGCAATATCCTGCAACTCCGTTTTAGGATCTCCGCCTTTTCCTTCGCCGATGATACCCAGCCAACTATCGCTTACATAACAGTATACCTCACTGAAAGAGTCTTCACTCTCATGGCAGAGCAGATAGTCGTCAGGATTCAGTTTGCGGCAATCGGATGTGAGCATTCTATTATCCCACACACAATCTCCAAAGAGCAGGAGATATTTCGGCATATCTTCTGCCTTGGTTGCCTTATCGGTCAACATACGCAGATAACGGCGATAGGCATTGGCATCTGGGGTTCCACTGGAGAATTCATTATACAATTCATCAGCAGGAACAATGTTCACACGGAGACTATCGTGGCTTTCGTGGAATTCCTTCAGTCTCTGAGCCTGCTTCAGCAGTTTCTGGGATGTAGGAATGATGATGACCATATCTGCCAGCGGATCGGCATGATGATCCTGATTGGTAATGCCATAAACATACTGGGCAGCAGGAACCTCCTTGCCAAAACCGGCAAATGGAATTTCAGCGTCCCAGCGCATGGATACATAATCCAGACGCACAGGACCTCCCGTAAGCGGCTTGATGGAAATCGTATCTTTCTCCTTCAAGTCGGAAAGGAAATAAGAAGTACTGTTCACTACTCCCTTGGAATAAGTTCCTCCCGAACTATTGAGAGGAAGTTTCAAGGCCAATGTCCCCAAGGCGGTTCCATTCTTGAGAATTGAAACCGTACTGTTGATACCTGAACTGACAGCCACAGTCACCTTTCCGCTAGAATTGCCTGTTTTATTAACAATCACCACATTCTGGCTTTCTCCCACTTTCACCGCAGTTGGGTTGAAGAGATTTCTTCCTCCCGGGAACCAGCTGTAGCCATCCACCTCATAAAGCGAGTGATAATGCTCACTCTGCGGATAGTTGGCCTGCACAAAGGCAGCCGAATCTATCAAGGTAGGAGCTTCATCAGTCTGGGTAATGAAATAATAGCCATAATCAGAATATGGATTTCTAACACGAAGGTCGTTTTTCCAGCTCACAGGTCCACGTGCATAGAAATAATGCTTTCCATCCACCACACACTGTTCTACTTCCTTCAAGTCATCAGTTTCCTTGATGTCTTCTGCATAAAGTGCCTCTTTTTGCAGACTACCGCCATAGCCATAGATTTTCACCTTATTGATATCGGTAAAACCGGCTCTACGCACCACATCCGTAGTCAGCTGATGCACACCTGTTTCACTCACTCTAATCTTAGCCCATTTCCCGCTTGCCAACACCGAGTGTGCTGCATAGATGGAATTAGCATCATTATCTGCACGACTCAGCAAGCGAGCCTTGATTTGGGCACGCTTCAAGGGGCGGGCTTTCACGTCCAGCATGAAGCTCGCCAAAACCTGATAACGATTGTTGCGGAATACCAAAGGAGAGAAAGTTACAACCAGCAAGCCCTCCTTACGGCATTCAGTAACTTGCTGGCTGATAGCCACCTGCTCAGGGAGGGCAGCTCCCGAGAGGCGGTTATAGTTTACAATATCGGTAGCCGGCATATCCACATACTCCGGATATTTCACCTCTACCGTATAAATAGAGTCTTGATAAGCTCCTTGCAGGGGGAAGGAATACACAAATTGAGGCAACACCGAATCTACCTTCACTTCTTGCGAGGTGAGGTTAAAGAATTTCTGTGCCGAAGCAGGCATTGCCATCGCCATGAGGCACAACCAAAGTCCGAAGACCTTCCAAATCTTATTTCTGTTCATATATTCCTAAGCAAGGATTTTAGATCCATCCCATAATGGGACTTCAATTCGATTATTTACAATGAAAGTCGAGCACCTTTCTATCTTCCAGATAGCCCTCCAGGTGGTCGTCAATCTTCACTGGACCACAGCCCGTAGGACAACCCGTATAGAGCAGGTCACCCGTCTTCAGCGTGAAGTACTGACTGATGTACGAGATAATCTCATCCACCTTGTAGAGCATATCGCTCGAACAGCCTTCCTGTACGTTCTCACCATTGATGTTGAGATGGAAATGGATAGCCTGAATGTCGCGGAACTTCTGGATGTCTACCCATTCTCCGATGGCGGCAGACCCGTCAAAGCCCTTGGCAAGTTCCCATGGCTGTCCAGCTTCTCTCAATTTCTTCTGCATCTCGCGTGCCGTAAAGTCGATGCCCACGGTCACCGCGTCATAGTAGCGGTGGGCAAAGCGCTGCGGAATAGTCTTGCCCAACTTGCAGATGCGCACCACCAGTTCGGTTTCATACTCTATTCTTCCCAGATGGTCTGGAATGAAGAAAGGCTTGCCGTTGTTGAGCAACGCCGAATCGGCCTTGGTAAAAATAACAGGACGCTCTGGTTTAGATAACGTTCCATGCAGCGATTTATTGTGTTCGGTATAGTTCATACCGATAGCAAATATCTTCATAACCCCAAAAATATATATAAAAAAGAAATGGGAGTTAGAAGCAAAGCAATGCTTTAACTCCATAACTCCCGGATATTCTAATTTAACTATAAGTCAAATTAATGCTTGCTTTTGAGTAATGATTACTCAGCAGCAAGAGTAAAGCGCTGGTAAGCAACGATCTTGAGATCCTTGCTCTGAGAAGCGAGATACTGAGCAACAGTCTGCTTGTCGCCATCACCGAACTGGAACTCCTGGTCAACGAGGCAGTTCTCCTTGAAGAACTTAGCCAGACGACCATTAGCGATGTTCTGGATCATAGTTGGGTTCAAAGAAGCAGCCTTCTCCTCACCTACAGTCTTCTTGATGTTGCGAGCCTCCTCAGCCTGCTCAGGAGTCAACCAACCCTTCTTAGTGTTGCTCTCAATGTGATCCTCAGAGTCAACGTGAGCTGGGTTGATGCCAGCCTTCTTCAAAGCTGCGTTAACAGCCTTCTCTACGAGCTCCTCCTTAGTCTTGGCAACAGCAACCTCGAGCTCAGTCTTCTTTGTCTCCTCAGAAACAGAAGACTCGTCGAGAGCTACAGGGCGCATAGCAGCTACCTGCATAGCTACCTTGTGACCAGCCTCTGCGTTGTTCTCGTTGAGCTGAACCATAGTACAGAGAGTGTGCTTGTTCATGTGGTCGTAAACCTCGATGTTATCACCCTCGAGAACGCAGTAGCCGTCGAGCTCCATCTTCTCGCCAGTGATACCAGAGCGCTGTGTAACAGCAGCCTGAGCATCAGACTCGCCAACCTTCAAAGCCTTTACCTCGTCGAGGGTATGAGCCTTGGCAGCGATAGCAGCGTCGAGGATGTCAGATGTCAACTTGATGAAGTCAGCACCGTTAGCTACGAAGTCAGTCTCACACTTCAGAGCGATGATAGCAGCGAAATCGTTAACCTTCTTAACGAGAACGCAACCGTTAGAAGTCTCACGGTCAGAACGCTTAGCAGCGATAGCGAGACCACGCTCACGGAGCAACTCCTTTGCCTTATCGAAATCACCTTCAGCCTCTGTGAGTGCCTTCTTAACGTCAGCAAGACCAGCACCTGTCATAGCGCGAAGTTTCTTGATATCTTCAATTGAAACAGCCATAATATTTTTCTAATATTAAAAAGTTAATAATAATCTTTGGTTTAAAAGTACTAAAGCCATCGAATCATAAAACAGAATCAATGGCTCCAGTATATTTTTGTTTGCCTAATTACTCAGCCTCGTCCTTGCGAGCAGCCTTCTTCTTAGGCTGATCCTTCTGCTCTGCAGCAGCCTTGTCGTCAGCCTTCTCAGCCTTACGCTCCTCAAGACCCTCAGCGATAGCACCGCAAACTGCAGCGAGGATAGCCTCTACTGAGTCCTTAGCGTCATCGTTAGCTGGGATAACGTAGTCGATATTCTTTGGATCTGAGTTTGTATCAACGATACCGAACACAGGGATACCAAGACGGTTAGCCTCCTTAACGGCGATGTGCTCCTTCATTACGTCAACAACGAAGAGTGCGCTTGGGAGACGAGTCAAGTCTGCGATAGAACCGAGGTTCTTCTCCAACTTAGCACGCTGGCGGCTGATCTGCAGCAACTCACGCTTTGAGAGGTTAGAGAATGTACCATCGTTCAACAGCTTGTCGATGTTTGTCATTTTCTTAACTGCCTTACGGATTGTAGGGAAGTTGGTAAGCATACCACCAGCCCAACGCTCGTTTACGTATGGCATATTGATAGAAGCTGCCTTCTCGGCAACTGTATCCTTAGCTTGTTTTTTAGTAGCGACAAACAGGATCTTCTTACCTGTCTTGGCGATTTCCTTGAGGGCCTCAGCAGCCTCGTCAACCTTAGCAACAGTCTTGTTGAGGTCGATAATATGAATACCGTTACGCTCCATGAAGATGTAAGGAGCCATTGCTGGGTTCCACTTGCGACGGAGGTGTCCGAAGTGGCAACCTGCCTGAAGTAACTGGTCAAAATTTGTTCTTGACATTGTCTTTTCTTGTTTAAATGTTGTTTACTTTCTTTTTGAATTCTAATCTAGAATCAGTCGATGAGTAGTCCCCGATTAATGGAATCTCACCGATTTAGATACTAAACTTGTTAGTTCAGCTATATATAATCTGTATATATATAAAATATGTATAAGATTAACGCTTGCTGAACTGGAAGCGACGACGAGCCTTTGGCTGACCTGGCTTCTTACGCTCAACAGCACGTGAGTCACGTGTCATGAAGCCTGCATCCTTCAAAGCCTTCTTATCGTTAGCGTCGATCTTAACGAGTGCGCGAGCGATAGCGAGGCGGAGAGCCTGGCTCTGACCTGTGAAACCACCACCATCGAGGTTTGCCTTAATATCATACTTACCCTCAGCCTCGAGCAACTGCAATGGCTGCTTTACTACATAGCGAAGGATTGCTGATGGGAAATATGTCTCAATATCTTTCTTGTTAATTGTGATCTTACCTGTACCCTCTGTGAGGTATACACGAGCTACAGCGCTCTTACGGCGACCAATTGCATTAATTACTTCCATTCTACCTTAAATTATTTATACTGGTTAATATCAATTGCCTTTGGCTGCTGAGCCTCATGCTTGTGCTCTGTGCCATCGTAAATGAAGAGGTTGTCCATCAAAGAGCGACCGAGAGGGCCCTTTGGCAACATACCCTTAACTGCGTGACGGAGGATCTTGTCCATACCATCAGGACGCTTGCGCAACTCAGCTGGAGTATTGAAGCGCTGACCACCAGGGTAACCAGTGTAACGTGTGTAAACCTTATCAGTCTCCTTCTTGCCAGAGAATACAGCCTTAGCTGCGTTGATAATGATTACGTTGTCACCACAATCTACGTGTGGAGTGAAAGTTGGCTTGTACTTACCACGAAGCAACTTAGCAACCTTTGAGCAAAGGCGACCAACTACCTGGTCTGTTGCGTCGATTACAACCCACTCTTTCTTAGCTGTCTCCTTATTAACAGAGATAGTCTTGAAACTTAATGTGTCCATTTTAAAATTTAAATTTACTACTAAAAAACGTTTTTAATCTTTTTCTTACTCACTTATGTTTCGGATAGGTGATTCTCTAACCGCAGATCCCGGCCACAGGAAGTGCTATTAACACACCATACCCAGGGGACTCTAAGTGTATCCCCGAAATAATCGGACTGCAAAATTACACATTTTTATTTGATTAAGAGAAGGTTACGAGTCTAAAAGCCGATATTTTATAAATATTTAACTCAATTCGTCAAATAATAGGCAAAAATCATCATCATACCATTCTTAGAGGGTGCATCAAAGCCATGATAACATTCTTGATGCACCCTCTCATTTTATGTTCCTATCTCTAGATAATCCTTCGATATTTCTAGATGATGGTAATCCAGATGGATTCCTCCTTGCAGTCCGCCAGTCCCGAAGGTAACCCAATCCTTAAACATCACTGCCGATGGCAGCTTGGAACCCAGCACCAGGGCATAGAATCCGCTCTCGTTAACGAAGATCATCTGCACATTCTGCATCTTACCCTCGCAAACACCAAAGCGGTTCTTGGCAGGTCTAGCAACACCGCGTTTTGCGGTATCACTAGACTTAACATGCTGTCTTACAGCATTATCCGTTTAGCTAACATTCAAAAAGCAAAGTAAATGAATATTAGGCTAACAGACAAATTTTCGGATTTTTTTTAGTTTTCTTTGGCCTTTGAAGTATGGTTAGGATGACTGACCCACCGAATGTTTAAAAATATGCGAAAAACATAAGAAAAATCAAAAAGTTTCCGTGTTAGCTTTTTCCGCCGGAACACCTGGCGGGGGCATATACGGTGACGCGGAGAACTTTGGCTCCAGGCATAAGCCGATGATCAGTCTTTGATTTTTGTAAAGAAAATAACACAACTCATTTTTTGTGAGAATGGACTGTTGCTCCATGATTTTGCAGAAATCCATGCCCCTTACGGTTCTTACAGTTCTGACAGTTCTGACAGTTCAAAACTAGGGGGTAGATGGGGAACGGGAAGAAAAGAAATAGTAATTAATATATTTTAATATATATATAATATTATATATATATTAGTTTTCATACTCCACTTTTTAGGGGGTCAGTTCTGAACTGTCAGAACTGTAAGAACTGTAAGAACTGTAAGATTTCGAAGAAAATTGTAGGGGGTACAAGAATCGGGAGAAATCGCATGAGAGAGGAATCTTCTTCCGGGATAAACTATGTTTTCCGTCAAAAAAAAACTATGTTTCTCCCACCGCAAAAATATGAGTTAGCTTTATTAACCAAATTCTGAATCAAAGCTTGCTGAAAATCGGGGCTTATCGCCACCCGAATTTTGGTGGTATCAGAATTTTGTTGTACCTTTGCACCGTCATTCAGAAGAAAGGCGCCTGATGACCGGTTAAGGGAGCCATGGGATTCTTCCGGGGATTCTGCTGATGACAAAGAGAACACTAATCATTAATCACTAATCATTAATCACTACTCACTAAAAAGATGAAAAAGGAAACTTGGAAAACTGTTATTCAGATTTTAATCTCGATTCTAACTGCCGTAGCCACTTCGCTCGGAGTTACGAGCTGCATGAGCTAAAAAGCAAATTGTAAATAACAAAAAAGAGAGGGTGTGTCATAAGTCCATGACACACCCTCTTTTTTTGTTTATAATCGAATCTTATCGACGAGATACGCGAACCTTCACGGTATCATGACCTACCTTCACAATGTATGTGCCGGCTGTCAATGATGACAATGAAATGTTCTGAACGTAATCATCTGTAACAACACTATGGGCTACCATCTTGCCATCAGCAGCATAAACAGCTACCTTGTCGCCTGTATGAGCACCCACGATACGCAATGTGCTGCCGGCAACTGTAACCTTCAGCTTATCGGCTGTTACACCATCAATGCCAGTAACAACAAGAGTTACCTTGTTAGAATACTGCTCACCCGTAACAGAATAAGCGGCTGCTACCTGATACTCAAGATAATTGCCAACCACAGAAGACTTATCTGTGTATGAATTACCAGAGATATAGCTGTTGTTCAGCTTGTCACCATTCAGATATACATTGTAACCCAGGAAGGCATTCTTCTGAGAAGTTGCGCCCTGAGCCACATGAGCCACCTTCAATGGTGCAGCAGATGCATTCGCCTTTGGCTTGAATGCAAGTGCCAAAGCACCCTGCTTTCTAGCCTTGGTTGAGCTGGCAGGAGCGTATGGACTCAAACCGATGGAAATGTTCCAGTTGGCATCGATATCAGCACCTGAATCCTCCATCGTACTCCATGTGATACCATCAGAAGAATAAAGGTCACCACGACCGCTGCGAGCAGGGCCCTTATCGTAACCCAGAGGCACAGTAATCTGGTTGTGCTCTACATATACTGCCACACGGAGACTCTTGGTAGGGTCGATTGGGAGTGGCTCGTCAAGATGAATGGTATTGAAGGCATACTCCTTCAGGCTTGGAACAAACTGCTGGCGAACCAATGTGTTGTTCTGATATACCAATACATAGAGAGCATCAGGAATCTGATTGATGTAAACCTCTACATCGCTCAATGCCAGATGACCATATTCCTTCAAATCCTCAGCAAACCAGTTGACTCCTGCGAAGAAGGCACCACCGTTAGGCTGACCGGCTGCATCGTAGCAGTTGCCATTGTGCCAACGCAAGTAGATAGGCTCGCCCAGGGCAGGAGTCTGCCAGGTCAGGTTTCTGCTGTCTCCATTGTTCTCCACACGAAGGGTGGTTGGAGCCAGACTACCATTGTCATAATAGAGATCGAGGCTTACTGCATCACTCAACTCACTCTCGGCAGAGTTCTTGGTAACCAGCTTCACCTGATAATCGTAATGACCAATCAGCAGGTTGTGATCTACGTAAGAGATGCCCTGTACCGGAGAAGCGGTAATCTTCTCGCCGTTGCGATAGATGTCGAATCCGTAGCAGTCGGTCTGAGGTGCCTCCTTGTAGAAGCTTACGCCGTCGATATACTGGTCTGGATTACCCGCAGCCTTAGCCAAGCCGATGTACTCTGTACCCTCAGGCAACTCGCACATCACATCCTGCCACTGCTCTGTGGTTGTCACAGTCTGCAGACGGATGAAGTTGTCACGGTGAGTACCACCTACAGAATAATAGATATCGAATGTACCATTACCCTTATGGTCATCAGCATTTCTTGCTGCAAGACGAATATACTTCATATTCTCTGCCTTTACAACACCGAATGCCTCAGCCTTCTGACCGGCAACAATCGACTTGCTGCCATCGAATGAGTAGTCGGAACTTACCATCCAGTTTGACTTATAGCTCTCGCCCTCAGCACCTAATACCTCTGTACCATCTACAGAAGACTCGAATGAGTTCACGGAAGCTGCAGCCTTGTACATATCAGGATCCTTGAACGAGAGGAGCACGTTGTAACCATAGGTTGACTGCACAGCCTGTACATTCTCAGGAACCTTAGCCTCGCCAGAAGCCACGATAGTAGCGGTAGCAACAGCCGACTTAGCCGAAGTAGTACCATCAATATAAACGGTCTCTACGCTGTAGTCGTAATTGCCCTCCTGGCTCACGGTTTCCTGATAGAAACGACGAGTAAGAGGTTCGCCATTCAGTTTCTCGCCATTGCGATATACATTGTAACCTGCCACTGTGTTCAAGCCGCCCATATCCAGAACGATGAACTTGGTAGCCTTACCCTGACGCTGCAGAGCGAGCAACATGTAAGTGATGCCCTCAGGAGATACGAACGAAGACATACCACCTGCCTTGTAAGAAAAGATGTTGTCAATCTCAAGATACTTGCCCATATCGAGCGAGCCTACACGCTCACCGCTTGCCATATCATGGATGCCGATGGTATAGGCATTCGCCTCATTGCCCTGCTCGAAAGCATAGAGCTTGCCATCGTAGTAAGCTGTGCCGGAAGCACCCTTCAGGACAGGACCTGTAGCCAACTTGCTGCCATCCTTAGCCATGTAGATGCTGGTCTCCCAGTCACCAACCTCGAAGCCGCCCTTGCCGCCATCCAGTGTTGGGATGTAAGCCAAGTGGCGTGAGTACTCAGAGATATCGATGCTCTTCATCAACTTCATGGTAACAGGATTGATGACATGAATCTTGGTGCTGTAGTCACCTGCATAGAGATACTGACCATCGTAAGCCAGGTTACGGATACCGTCGATATCGCTTACCACGCAGCTCTTCACCTTCTTGCCATCCATAGAGAATACATCGATTCTACCATCCTCGTTATAGATAGAGGTATAGATGTACTTGCCGTCGGTAGCCACAGCCATAGAAGACTTCGCACCGTCGAATTCTCTTACGAACTCAGGCGCATCAGCATCGGTTGTTACAGGACGCTTAGCTAAATCTGCAGGGATTGACATCTCTGAAACGGTAGGAGCATCCCAACGGAGTGAGATGTCGCGATTGCGGGTTACAGTGGCATCCAGGTGATGAGGAGCCGTCAGGTTCTCGATGGCAAAAGCCTCAACAGAAGTCTTGCCGCCAAACTCAGACTCACCGCCATCAGCATATACAGATGTTACCTGATAGCTGTAGGTACCTGCGTTAGAGAGAACGTCATCGAATGACTGACCAGCCACAGGAGTGCTGTTCACCTTCACGCCATCACGATAGATGTTGTAACCCACAGGGGTTTCCTCTGTATCGTTGCTGTTAGGAGCCACGTTTACGCGGATGTTCAAGTTACCGTTAATGGCCGACTCAGCTGCAGTAAACCAGTTCTTGCCATCCAAAGAGAGCAGGTTACCCTTGCCGTTCACAGCCTTGCTGTCGTCGAGACTCAGAGAATGTACACCCGCATCGTTCATGATCTGGAATGCGAAGATATAAGTATGTCCTGGCTTCAGGATAATATCCTTCTCCAATGGAATATCGGTAAATGAACCGTCATACTTGATTTCGCCTCTATATTTCTTGCTGTAGATAATCTTACCATCCTCATAGATACGAGGTGCAAGATAGGTAACGGTGTTAACCAACTGGATGGAAACAGAAGAAACCTTCTTGTTGCGGTAAGGAATATAATCCTCAGCATCCCACTTGGCACCTGCGAAGAAGTAACCGCCTGAAGCCAGACCCAGCTCATCCTCGTGCTTGCCGGTAGCCCAGCTCATGGTATCACGATGGGCAGCCTCTAACAATGGAGAATCCCAGTTCAGGTGAACATTCCTGTTGTTCTTGATGCTTGAAGTGAGGTTGAGAGGAGCATAATACTGAGCACCCTCGTTGACGAAGGCTACTACAGAATCGCTCTTTGCCGACTCCTTGCCATTATAGACCGCTGTCACCTGATAAGAATACTTGCCGTAAACCAGCTTGGTATCCGTGAACTGCATCTCCTTCACTGGAGCGGCATTCACCTTCACGTGGTTGCGATATACATTATATCCATCTGCCACGGCAGCACCATTGCCCTTAGCCCATGTGAGCACGGCAGAAGCAGCCTTAGGCTCAGCCTTCAGACTCAACGGACGTGGAGCAGAAGACTCAGATGTGGCATTCAGGTTGAAACTGATGGTCTGTGCTTCCAACTCTGGGTTGGTGAACAGAGTAGCTGTTGTAGCATAGCTGTCGCCCTTCTTTGCCTCCAGAGCATCGAGACCTACGTTGATTACCTGCTCAGCACCCGGCTCCAGCGTACCATGCTTAGGAGAGAGGTTGAGCCACTTGTTAGTCTCTGCCAGGGTATAGTTGAATACCAGGTTAGGACTCTGGTTGAGTATTCCCGTCAGAACCAACTTGCCTGGAACTACATCCATAGAAGAGAACAGACCGCAGACATAGTTCTGACCGGTGGCCTGACCACCCATTACATAACCAGGAACATCGGTCAATACGTGCTTCACATCGGTCAGGGTACCTTTGGCGATATCATACTGACGGAGCTGCAGCTTATCAAACTTATCTGAAGACTCGGCTGTCATATCAGACAACCAGAGGTATGGACCTCCAGGAGTTACGTTATCGTAGGCAGAACCATAGACAGCGATGTTGCCATCAGTAGTTAAGGCAGCCATCTTACGGATGAACTTACCCTTGCGGTCAACCAACCCGATGGTTGTAAAGGTACCAATCCAGAAGCCGTCGTAGGCTGGATCGTAGGTACAGTGGGTAATCTTCAGGTCGGAAACACCACCCACGGTGATGATATCCACGATGCGGCGGTTGTCGAAATCGAGCTTGAAGATACGGTTAGACCAGTCGCTGCCGTAGAAGTAGCGGCCGTCGAAGGCAAGGTCGTAGAGCTTGTAATACATCTCAGGAATAGAGAACTGCTCGATGAACTTACCGTTCTTGTCGTACTTCCAGAACTTACCCAACTCGATGGAAGAGGTGGTATAGTAATACTCACCATCGAAGGCGATAGACTTCTGCAAGTCGCCGGAGGTGTTCCATGATGGCATGGTCTCCCAACGGTGAGAGATGTCGCCGGTGCCCTTGTTGGTATTCTCCTTGAGATACCAGATCAAAGGACCGTTACCCTCGTTCTTGATGGTGAAGTTCTTGGTGATGTTAGCCTCAGCCTCCAGGTCTGCACTCACGGCGTTGGCTGAAAGCGCTACCTTTGGAGCCTCCAGGTTGGCTGTGAAGTTGTTGGTACCATCGGCCTTGACGGTCCATGTACCCTTATACTCGTTGTAGCCCTCACGGATGATGCTTACGGTATAAGTACCCTCCTCTATCTGGTCGAGCTTGAGCACACCATTCTTATCGGTAGTCTCGTTGATCACAGCGCCGTTATCGCCAATCAGGGTAACAGGACATCTGGAGATGGTGCCAGAAGGAGTCTTGACACTCAGCTGTCCCTTCGCCCAAACCGGGTTCCATACCTTCACGTCATCTACATGCCAATAGTTAATCCACTTGGCATCGTCGCCATGCGCACGGAAACGGATCTTGAACAGGTTATTGCTCAGATATTCACCGATAGGATAGGTATAAGTTGTCCAGTCGAAGCCACCAGAGTAGTTGTCGAATACATCGAGACCTTCCCAAGTCTTTCCGCCATCGCAGCTCAACTCTACCTCCATGTAGTCAACATTGGTCTGCTCACTGTTGCGGAGACGCAGGTTGAAGCGCAGGTAGGTATTGTCCTTGTTTGGAGTATTCAGCTCGCGGGTCTCCAGTGCCTGGTTGTAATTGGTCAAGGCCGACCAGCTGTAGGTAGCGGATGGGTCAACCAATCCATACTCGTAGTAGTCGATAGACCACTTGCTCTCCTTGTTGTTGTCGAGGTTCACGGTAGTCCACTTGTCGGCATGGAGCGTCCAGTCGTCGAAGTCGTCCTCGAAAGGCAACAGGCGGATATCCGGAACGGTGACCTTCAGAGGTTCACTCTGGGCAGACTCCTGACCATTCTGATGAACGGCAGTCACCGTATAGATATAGTCAGCATAGTCTGGCACATTATCAGTGAAGCGTGCAGAATCCATAGGAGCCTCGTTCACCTTCTTGCCGTCACGATAAACGTTGAATCCCACCACAGGGTTGGCAGCAGCCAGCTGTTTATTGCTCCGGGTAGGGCGAATCTTGTTGGTTCCCACGAAGATGTCGTCGAGCATCATCATGAATCCACTCTCAGAAACGCAGTTGATGGTTACATACTTCGCCTCCTTAGGAATGTTATACTTCACGAGTGTCCAAGCCGCAGGCAGTTCCACGTATGGGCCTTCGTTCACATACTTGAAGTCGGAAGGACGCTTGCCGGTGGTAGAATAACCTACGCGAATACGCTCAGCGGCAAAGTTGTCGCCCTCGATCCTGTAAGTGCGAGCCATGAAGCTAAACTGGAAGTCCCGGTCGAAGTTCAATTCTGGCGAGATGATGTAGTCGTTGTTCTTATCGTCGATAGAACTGAAATCCACCAGCATCTTCTTGCCAGAATAAGGCTGGTAATTTGGATTCTCGTTCACCGCAGGAGAGGTTTCCCAAGGGTTCATGACCACGAAAGCCATCTTCTGACCCTGAGTTGGGAAGGTACAAGCCTGCCAGGTATAGGTAGTGTTATTATCGGCGTCGATATACGACCAGCCCACGTTACCGGCTGAATTGATGGCGAAGTCCTGATGATTCTCGAAATCATCGAAGTAGCCATCGGTCTTTTCCGGTGAAATCCAGCTCAACTTCACCGTCTTGTCGCTCACACCCATCAGTTGGAGTCCGTAAGGCACACCTTCGGCATTGCCTTCCACCTTCATCTTGGTATAGCGAACGACAGGTGCCTTGCGAGACTGAGCCACGAAATTCTCCGATGGCTTCACCTTTTCGCCTTCACCCTTCTTTCCATCAGTCAGCGCATCCACCGAAGCCCATACAGCTCCGCAGGTCATTGCCGCCAACAAGATGGCAGAATATTTATAATGTTTCATAAATGTTCTATTTGATGCTATTAGCTATTGTTTATTACTTGATGATAATCTTGCTGCGATGGGTCTTACCCTCACCGCTTACGCTGATGATAGCCATGCCGGTGCCTGCAGGAACCTGGAAGTTCAGACTGCCAGAGCGGGCCTCAGCAGTATAGAGCTGAACGCCGGCTGCTGATGTACAGGTCACGGTGTAGCCTGCCTTGATGCCATCTACCTGGATATTGCCACCATTCACGCTGATGCCGAAGCCGGTACCCTCGATGACATCGTGGATGCCTGTAGAGGTATTTGCCTGGTAGTAAACAGGTGCAGACTCATCGTAGTAAAGGTTGCCCTTACCTGAAGCTACCCAAACACGGTACTTGCCCTCATCATACTCGCCGTCTTCCTTGTTGGTAATAGGAATCGCTGTGGCATTTCCTACAGAACCGGCTGCCAAGTCCTCATAAACCTTACCGTCGTTGTAGGTAAGTGTGAGATACTTGATGCGGGCATTTCTACCGCCATTCTTGAACTTGAAGCGCAGCTGTCTGTACTTCTTGTTCTCCAGATAGGTAGAGTAATCCTCTTCCTGACCCTCTGAATCATATTCCTTCAGGGTAATCTTGGAACCCACGGCATTCCATGTCTTGCCATCCTCAGTACCCTCGATGCTCAACTCAGAAGAACCGAGCGGACCGGATGCGGTGACGATGAACTTGCAGTCCTTGATACCGTCAGGACAATCCTTCAGGGTAACAGAACCATTGCTGCGGAACTGTAGAAAACGGCACATTCAACCTGCTGCCAAACCAGTGGACAGAATGTACAACCAAGATTACAGCCAACGGCAGAGTGAAGATTACCTTCGCATCAGATGCATTCTTCATCGATGAGGTATATGTATCAGAGGGCGCAACTTCCGGCATCAGCAACATCGAGTTGGGCAACAAGGAGGTTAAGGCATATTACAATGCCCAGGGCGTTCAGTCTGACATACCATTCTCAGGACTCAACATCGTGAAGTTCACCGACGGTACAGTAAAAAAGATATATAAAAAGTAAACAGATATATCCCTTTAGAATCATAAAGCAGATATATTCCTTTAGAATCATAAATATAAAAAAATAACAGTATAAGACAATGAGAAATATTTACTTGATGTCAGCAGCACTTGCCTTGATGGCAATGTCTGCCAACGCTCAGAGCATGAAGCGCATCAACAAGGAGGCAACAGCCAAGACATGGGTAGAGACTGCCACTCCACAGAAGGCAGCCAAGAAGATAGCAACCCGTGCCGGAGAATTGGAAGCAAACCAGCGCTATATCAACTATAGCTACGACGAGAGCTATGTATGGCCAGCTACATTCCCAGCAGACACACAAGGAGCGATCTCTTTGGGTACACTTTTCTACAGCGACGCATTCAAGAAATTCGAGGGTTGCAAGATTGTAGGTGCCCGCTTCTATGTCAACATTCCTATCGGCGCAAGCAAGGTGGGTGTCTGCCACGTGAAGATAGAGAACGGTACTCTTTATGTAGGCGACATCCTGGCATCAAAGGAAGTGCCTTCAACCGTAGCACACTGGAACTACGTTTGGTTTGACGAGCCTTATAAGATTGACACCAAGACCTTCGATGGTTTGTTGCCATACTACGATTTCACGCCAAGCAACATGAGTGCAGATGCAGGCTACCCTATCGCCTCTTCAGGTACCTACGCAGGAACATGCGGTGCTTTGGCTTTTGGTGACATTGATGGTAAACACGACCCAAACAGTTGGGCATGGCAGCCTATCTACCTTGGAACTGACGGTTCTAATCTCATGATCCAGCTTATTATCGAGAAGGAAGACGGCAATTTCATCCTCCACGATTTGGTAATGAGTAAGATGGCAATGGTTCCATTCGCAAAAAGCGGCAACACTACGGGCTTGGCCTTTACATGCCACAATGACGGACGAGACAACATCACAACCGTAAAATTCGGCATTGAGGTAGATGGCGAGAAGATGGGTACCTTCACATACGACCAGAAAACAGCCGGTGATGCCTTCAGAGAAATCACAGATGCCGAAAATTCAAATATCCAGGTAGGTCTTCCTATTGACAAGAATTGGGGCATCGGCGAACATGAGGTAACTGTATATCCTGTGCTGGTAGAAGGTGAAAAACCTGCGGGTGATTTGACCAATGATACACTGAGCACTAAGTTCAAGGTATATAAGGATAATTTCGACCGCACCAAGAATCTGGTTGAGTTCTACGCATGCCAGTTGTCAAAATACACTTACTTTGCTGACCAGGTACTCACCAAGACAGCCAAGGCTCGTGAAGACGACGACCTTGCCATCGTTTCTATCCACGGAGAAAGCCAGCAGGTAAATGAAGATGGCTCTGTAGAAACATTATCAGATGTATTCACTGTACCAGAGGCTAACAAGTTGGCTTACTACTCTACTCCATCTGATGGTTCCGGTGCCTTCAACAGATACTTCTACGATAATGACGTCATCAATTACGAGAAGGCCTTGACAGTGAACATGGCTGCTCAGGAAGCAAGCGACCAGGAGAATGTTGTTGGCATGCTCAACACAATCATCAACGAGTCTACAGCATATTATCCATCATTCTCAACCATCAGCATTGACTCTAAGCTTGATGACGCAACAGGCAAGTTGAGCATCAAGGTAATGGGTAAGCTTATCAACCAATACCAGAAGTTGATTGGCGATGATGCCCGCCTCACTGTTTATCTCACAGAGGATAAGGTAATCGGCAAGCAGAACACTGGTGGTTCTATTGCAAAGCCTAGGTTCACCCACAACTACGTATTGCGCAAGATTGTGACTGGTACACTCGGTGATGCTCTCCAGACCAATGGCAACAGCTACGAGAACGATTATGAGATTGAGCTTGATGATGCTTGGAAGAGCAAGGACATGCATATCATTGCGTTTGTAAGCCGTCCTATGAAAGAGACAGAGAAGGATGGCAAGACTGCTCTTGCGTCTGCCATGAACGATCTCTGGGTAGATAACACCAACATGGTAGCAGTCGGCGAGAGTGATTTCACCGGCATTTCTAACGTCATCAACTGGAACGAGGTGAAAGAGGTAGGTCGTTACACCCTCGATGGTCAGAAGTTGAATGCTCCAACAAAGGGTATCAACCTCGTAAAGCTTTCAAATGGCCAGACCATCAAGGTTGTTGTGAAGTAATATGAAATCATATTAAAGCAATATGAAGTCATAAAATGACAAAGATAATAAAAAAAGAGTGCACTGTAACAAACAATGCACTCTTTTTTTATTACCTTAATTCCTAATCCAGGAAATATTATCTGATGAACAGAAGTTCACGATACTTTGGCAAGGTCCAAAGCTCATCGGCTACGAGAAGCTCTAGCTTGTCTATCTGATAGCGGATTTCCTCCATCTTTGGAGCCACCGTGTCATGATAGGCTACAGCCTTTTCGCGCTCGCTCTCTATCTTGTTGGCTACCTGGCGTCCCGGCGGATTTGAAATCATAAGTGGTTGAAAGATTATTTTAGGCATGTTGCTCTATAAAGTAGGATTTCCTTTTTAAGGAATCCTACTTTATAGAGCAACATGCCTGAATGGAGTCTTACTCAAATCCCCACCATTAATAACCACTAACAACGCCCCAACCCATTCTTGCATTTCAAGGTAAAAGTTAAATTTCGCAATAGAAAAACCGAGCTCATTTTCCTTTTTGTATATCATAACCAGCATAGAGGTAATAATAGTCATGTAGAGAATGACTTTTATGCCATTCTCATTAGTAGACAGAAAATGAGAAAAATTCAAATTCTGCTTTAAAAACTTAAAGTAAACCTCTATGTCCCAGCGCTTTTTATAACAGAACGCAATTTCTTGTGGAGTCATATCAAAGTCGTTAGTTATAAAAAACACTTCATTTTCTACACGCTTTACCTTACCCTTATTATTTGGACGAGTAGTATCACGAGGCGTTTTGAATTTAGCCTTTATCACTCTATACTTTGTATTTGAAAAATCTTTTTTTTCTCTGTCATATAGGAACACAACAAGGTCATCCACCAACTCCAATTTTCCTAAATTAGTGTTGGTGTTTTCTGTCATAAGACTTTCTATAACCTGCATTTTGCGGTTAGTCTTAATGCGTCCTACAAACTTAGCCTTTGCATCTTCTACCAATTCATAATTCTTAAGAGCACAGAATCCCCTGTCAAGAACGTATAGATTGTTATGTTCTGGGTCATACTTAATCAGTTCTTGCACAACAGCCGGCATAGCTATGTCTTCGCTAAGATATTCTGGTTTAGAAAATACTTCAGCAAGTTTAGCAGAAAAGCCATCATAAGCTACCGTATACTTTATTTGTTTGCGTTCTGTTTTATTTGATGCTTTTTTACCAACAGTAAATCCTTTCTTCAGTTTGTTGCAGGTTTCTGCCACCATGGAACTATCTATACGAACTATGTTTTTGGCCTGCAATTCTTTTTCTGTATATAGCTGAGACAGACGGTTATATAATAAATCAAAAGCCTTCTCAAAGAAGTCGAGATTTACATTAGCCAAACGGGTAGATATGGATCCGTGTGTTACGGTAGCATCCAATGCTACGTTGAACAAAGTTTTATACGTAGGATTATTGAAGATTGCCTCAAGTCTTCTTTGACTAACATGGTCGGCAGATAAGAAGGCAAAGACAAGAAGGTAGAAAAGGCGCTCACCGGTTGATACCTTGGCGCAATAATCCACCTTCGTGTCTTTTGCTATTTTTGCGATTTCTTCATCTGGAATCATTCTAAGAATATCCCATGCATGTACCTTTATTTTGCTCATATTTGCTATTTTCTATTGTTTCTATCTACCTACAAAGGTACAAAAAATAATTGAAATACGCAAATAAATAGCTGATTATTAAGTAGTTGTAAATGTTAAAAAAATCTATTAACCACTTATGATTTGAAATCCGCCGTAAAAAAAGGTTCGACCTATTAAAACCGGGGGATTTGTAATCCCCCACTCCCACTACAAAAGAAAAGATACAAGCAGAGTAATGCGGATTGCAAATCCGCAAAGCACAAAAAGGTTAGGACATTTTTAACGCTGGATTTCAAATCCAGCGGGACGCCTAGCGGACTAAATATTTCATCGAAGTGTGGAAAATGTGGAATTTTACACATTTTTAATACCTCTTTTGTGTAATTCTCCACATTTTCCACACTTGAATCATTTCTATCTTCCGTACTCTTACTCTACCTCCTCTATTCTCTTCAATTCCCAACATTCAAATTGCATTACAATTTTATGGAGTATGGTATCCTGACGCAATGCCTTAACTCTAGGAGCTTCAGCATAGCGATGAATCTGAGCAACAGCTTCATTCCATTGAGCCTCAGCCTTCGTTGTTTTTCTATCTTCACAAAGAGCAGAGAAATCCTTCTTTGGCAACACCTTCAGTTCTATGATGTAACTATGCTTTACAGCATAATGAGCCAAATTAGGCAATAAGAAGAAATCACAAAAGCCATGATTCAACTCTAACTCAGGTGCTGTGATATAGTAATTGCAAAGATTCAGATATGCCATGAAGAAGCCTTGTATATTCCTCTCCCCTTCTATACCATCACGCACTGAAGAAACCTTAGCATAAGACTCTGCCAGGAACGTCAGTCCTTCTTGCCATTTGCCCTCATAGGCCATGTCGTAAAAACAATCATCGAGTTTAGACGTATCAATAGGCGACTTCTCCTCAAACATCTCCTTGAGATAATCATAATACTGCTTGCGAACATTATTGTTAGGAATCCCTAAGACCATTCGGTCGCCACGAGTGCCCTTAATTGTCAGCATGCCATAATAGAACAACAGACTTGGAAATATATTCGGGTCCGTCAACTGGTAGGCTGAAAAACTCTCCTCTAAGTGAGCTACGATTTCACCCGTTTCGGCTATCGTCTTAATGATACTCTTGCGATTGCCATCAAGCTTGTCAAGCTGAATGAGCTTTTTCATCTTGCTATAGTCGGTCCTCGTGTTACGGTCAATCATTTCCTTGGGTGCCTTTCCCTCGTTTATATAATTACGAAGATAGTAAACCACCATGTCGCAATTGAATACCTTGCTTTGTGTATTCAAAGCCCCCTCGGCAAAACAATAGTTATCATACCAGGGCTTCATATCATTAATCATCCACTCAATGTCGCAATCGGCAGGCAACTTGCCCATACTCTTAAAATAGGTGAACATCTTACGTACATCTTCCTGAGAAAAGCCAAGCATTTGATTGAAAGCCTTCTTGGTAGAGATGTGCCAGCCAATATTAAAGCCACTAGTCACATCATCAAGAGTCACCGGACTTACACCCGTCATGAAAATACGGGTAAACGTACCCTTAAACTTCTTGAATACATCACGATAAAATCCATCGGCATGGGTGATGGCATGATACACATCTTCTCCCTTCTCATTGAGAATCGTATTCGTAAAGTTATCATATTCATCAATGATCAGATAATTCTGGAGTCCCAACTTCTGAGATTCGTCATTGATTAAGATAAGTTTCGTGTTGGCATTCGGTGCCTCATACACCTTCTGAATGAACTCCGGTGAATAATGATCGCGATAGATATCTACAAAGCTATCAAACTTCACACGACAATACCGGTCGAACTCTACTTCGACATCCTCTATTTTTCCACCAACACTCGAAAAATCAAGGTGAAGTATCTGATACTTACCTTGCCAACGGGTAGGATGCTGTCCTATCCACAAATTCCCAAACCATCTTTTGAATTGCTCTGGAGTTGTATTGCAGTCATAATAAGACTTGAGCATACTGATAAACAGGCTTTTTCCAAAACGACGAGGTCGAATGAAGAACAAAAAACGTCCTTCATTCTCCAATGTAGGTATGTACATCGACTTATCTACATAATAAAGGTTTTCATCCCTCATGACGGTGAAATCAGATACCCCATAGGGTATCTCTTTGATTCCATTTGGCTGCAATATCTTAGATTTATTTTCTATCATAACCATAGAGTATTTATAAATACAACTGCAAATATAAGCATTATTTTTGAGAAAGCAATCAGAAACAAAGAAAAAAACAGATGAGATATAAAAAAAGAGTGCATCGCTATACGCAATGCACTCTTTTTTATTATCTCAATTCCGTATCCAGGAAATATTATCTGATGAACAGAAGCTCACGATACTTTGGCAAGGTCCAAAGCTCATCGGCTACGAGAAGCTCTAGCTTGTCTATCTGATAGCGGATTTCCTCCATCTTTGGAGCCACCGTGTCATGATAGGCTACAGCCTTTTCGCGCTCGCTCTCTATCTTGTTCGCCACCTTGCGGGCATCCACCAATGCTTCTACGCCTCGCTCTATCGACTCGGTGCGCTCGGCAATCTCACGGATAATCTTCACGTTGCGGGCTGTCAGCTTCTTGCCTTCCTCGCCACCGAAAATGTGGATCATGCCCTCTACGTTCTTCGCCAGACGGCTCTGATAGTGGGTAGCCACAGGGATGATGTGGTTCATGGTCAGGTCGCCCATCACACGAGCCTCTATCTGAATCTTCTTGGTATAGGTCTCCCACTTCACCTCGTTGCGTGCCTTCAGCTCGCTCTCGCTCATCACGTTGGTCTTGGCAAACATCTCGATGCTCTCCTTGTCCAGATAACGGTCGAAGACCACTGGGCAGGATGCCTCGCAATCCAAGCCACGCTTCTGAGCCTCTTCCTTCCACTCGTCAGAATAGCCATTGCCATCGAAGCGGATAGGCTTGCAGGTCTTGATATCCTCTCTTACGATGTCGATGATAGCCGAAGTCTGGTCCTCGCCCTTGGCTATCAAGGCATCTACACGAGCCTTGAAGTCTTCGAGCGCCTCAGCTACGGCTGCATTCAATACGATGAGAGAAGATGCACAGTTGGCCTCTGAACCTACGGCACGGAACTCGAAACGGTTGCCGGTAAAGGCGAATGGAGAGGTACGGTTGCGGTCGGTGTTATCAATCATCAGCTCTGGAATCTCAGGGATATCCAACTCCATACCCTTCTTGCCGGCAAGGGCGAAGAGTTCTTCCTTATCAGCCTTCTCAATATGGTCGAGCAAATCGGTGAGCTGCTTGCCCAGGAATGAAGAGATGATGGCTGGAGGTGCCTCATTGGCTCCCAGACGATGCGCATTGGTAGCACTCATAATAGATGCCTTCAAGAGTCCGTTGTGCTTGTAAACACCCATCAGGGTCTCTACGATGAAGACTACGAAGCGAAGGTTATCCTCCGGAGTCTTGCCTGCTGCATGCAGCAGCACGCCAGTATCGGTGCAGAGGCTCCAGTTGTTGTGCTTACCCGAACCGTTGACACCGGCAAATGGCTTCTCGTGTAAAAGCACACGGAAACCGTGCTTGTGTGCCACACGCTTCATCAAACTCATCAGGAGCATGTTATGGTCAACGGCAAGATTGCACTCCTCATAGATAGGTGCCAACTCAAACTGGTTTGGAGCCACCTCGTTATGGCGGGTCTTGCAAGGGATGCCGAGTTCGAGTGCCTGAATTTCCAGATCCTTCATGAAAGCCTGCACACGCTCAGGGATGGTTCCGAAATAATGGTCATCCATCTGCTGGTTCTTTGCTGAGTCGTGTCCCATCAGGGTACGACCCGTGAGCATCAGGTCGGGACGTGCCGAATAGAGGCTCTCATCTACCAGGAAGTACTCCTGCTCCCAACCGAGATTGGTCTGCACCTTCTTTACCTGTGGGTAGAAATAGTGGCACACCTCGGTAGCCGCCTCGCTCAAGGTATGGAGCGAGCGGAGCAATGGAGCCTTGTAGTCCAAAGCCTCACCGGTATAAGAAATAAAGATGGTAGGGATACAGAGGGTATCGTCGATGATGAACACAGGCGATGTAGGATCCCATGCAGAATAGCCACGAGCCTCGAAGGTGTTGCGGATACCACCATTAGGGAACGAGCTGGCATCAGGCTCCTGCTGCACCAGCAGCTTGCCTGAGAACTCCTCAATCATACCACCCTTTCCGTCGTGCTCCACAAAGGCATCGTGCTTCTCGGCAGTGCCCTCGGTCAATGGCTGGAACCAGTGCGTATAATGCGTTACCCCGTTTTCCTCAGCCCAGAGCTTCATGCCGGCAGCCACGGCATCAGCGATGGAACGGTCCAGACGAGTACCATTATCTATTACATCGATGAGTTTCTCGTACACATCAGATGGCAGATACTTGTACATCTTCTGGCGGTTGAATACATACTTGGCGAAGTACTCCGAAGGGCGCACCTTGGGAGTCTTCACCTCTACAGGTCTTTTCTTAAAGGCCTCGGCTACAACCTCAAATCTCAAATTAGCCATTCTTCTTTTATTATTTTTATAAGTTTGCGGGTGCAAAGTTACGAAATAATTGGCTAACTGCTACCATCTTGGACGTTTTTTTATGCATAATTCAAACTTTTCCGCCCTTTTTCATACAATATGTTGGCATCTGAAGGGGGAATACGCATTTACAGGCTGCAAAAACGCTCGATAAACTTCTTGCGAAAGAAGCGGCCCACCTTCACATAATCGATGTTGTCGAACGGCGGATAGAAATGGCAGACATTGTCGACCACCTCTATCAGATAGTCCATATTGATGATGTACTTCTGGTTGACCTGCACAAACTGCTTGTCGAGACCAGCCAGCGATTCGCTCTTTACATTGCGCTTCAGGCGGACAGGAGCAGGAACGCCAGCCACCACTACCTCCCAGCAGCGACCTTCGTGATTATACTTGAATACACCGATGTCTCGCTTGTCAACCAGCTTGAAGTCTGCACCGTTGGTATAGAGCAGGAACTTGTCATCCTTCGGATTCGGGATGCTCAGGCCGTTTTCATCCAGCGATACTCCCCGGGCTGAGTATGGAAGGCTCTCGATGCCAGCCTCTTCCAGTCTACCCATAATCAGCGCCAAGTCCTTATTGTCTATCGGCTTGAGCAGCACATCGAAGGCTTTCTTCCGAAAGGCAGGCAGGATAAACTTGTCGTATGCCGTATACATCACGACACGACAGTCGCCATCCGTAAAATCATCAATACGGTCAAGGAAATCCAAGCCCGAAATATCAGGCAACTGCACATCGAGAAACAACACATCAGGACGATGCTTGTTGACCAGCGCCAATCCGTCCAAACCGTTCAAGGCGACACCAGCCACCTCAATCTTATAACTCTTCAGCAGGCGAGCCTCCAAGTCGTAAGCCGCCTGCTTGTCATCGTCTACAATAACTATTTTCATATTCCCCTTAGTTTACACCTTATTATATTATATGGATAAATTAATCTCGTCTGGTATACAGAAACTGGATTCGCAGCCCAGCACCTTTCCGTCTTCACCCTTGAGGTTACGCATAGAGAAGGTCATCTTGCTGCGGTTGCGCTCGTTAATCATCGCAATGGTCTGACTGAGCACCGTCAGTCCAGTCCGCTTCTTACCCGTGCTTCGGATATCGAAACCCGGTCCGTTGTCGATGACGGAGATGGATGTCATGCCTTTCTGCCTGCGTTCTACCTTTACCTGCAGTCGCTTTTCTCCTTCCCATCCTCTCAATCCGTGAACCAGGGCATTCTCCACCAATATCTGTACAAACATGGAAGGCACATGCACCTTGCCGAGGTCGATATCCAGAGCCACCTCAAGCTTGAACTCGAAGTTGCCATCTACCAGAGGTCTTTCTACCTCCACATACTGTTTCACGAAGTCCAACTCCTCTGCCAGGCTCACATCCAGTCGGCACGACATATCGAGGTTGGCACGAATCAGCTTCGACAGGCGCATCAGTTCTTCCGCCTCGGCATTGCCCGAATGCACAATCTTATTATTCAGCACATTGAAGACGAAATGTGGAGAGATGCGGTTGCGCACGGCCTCCATTTTGAGCTGCATGATACGCAACTTATTGGTTTCCATGCGTCGACGGTTCTGAATCGTCTTCATGATAAAGAACATGATGATCAGCAAGACGGCAGCAACAGCAGCGATGGCAAACATCTTCACCTCCTGCAGTTCCACATTCTTGTGCTCCATCGCCAGGTCGTGGTGCAGCTTGAGGGTATCTCGTGTGAATCGCTCCATCACCTCGGATGCCCGCATGTTGACGCGGCGGTGTTCCAGGGAATCGTTCTGCTGCATATCTTCACGCAGGTTTTCGTATGCCTGGCGGTAATCTCCCATTGCCCTGTAGTACAATCTGAGATAATGATTGCGAATCTGACGCATGGTAAAAGGCATCACCGGCATATTCTTCTCGGAATCCAGAATGCGGGTAACTGCCTGCATATCATGCTTCTTCACAGCCAGTCCGATGCGGATGGTGTGACAATAGTAAACCGCTACGTCGTCTGCATTCTTACGCATATAAGGCTCTACCTCATCGAGATATTTCTCCGACTCAGCCAACTGGTCCAGATTGAGATAGACATCAGCCATATTGAGTTTACAGAGATACATATCGAAGGTCTCCGTCTTGCCACGCTTTTCCAGCAAATCCTTGAGGCGCAAAAACAATCGAAGGGAATTCTTGTAGTCCTTAGAATAATAATAATAATTTCCGTAGTTATTCAGATAATAGGCTTGCATCGCTACAGACATCTGATTGAAATACTTCTCCGTCTGCTGATAATACTGAAGCGACGTATCAAAATCGTTGAGTTGCAAGTAGATGGTAGCCAATCCCAGATAGAGGGTGATATTTTCTTTCTTAGGCAAATTGAGCGAGTCAACCAGAAACAGCGCACGGCGATACCACTGGGCAGCTTCGGGCAACTGGTTCTGGGCAAGATAGGCATCTCCCACATTGGCACATATCATAGGCGACTGGTCCTTGGTATCGCTGGCCAGCGACAGGCGATAGGTTTCCAGATAGAGAGCCAGCGCCTCATCTCCTTTCTTATGGAAGTTGTGGTAGTTGGCTGCCTGCGTGTTGTAGGCAAAGGCAAGCAGACTGTTGCGGCGAGGCGACTCGGGCTGCTGCTTGGCAAACTGGATTACCTTATCTATATAAGGAACCATGGAATCGGGTGTAGACGACAGGCAGAAGTACTTGCCCATTCGGGAATAGTACTCATAGAAGGCAAAGCTGTCCTCAGCCTCCTTCAAGCCCTGTTCTACCAACTTGCGAGCCAGAGGCGACTGGGCTGCAATGGAATCATCCACCTTCCGCAACGCCACCCGATACTCGTCGGATTCTGCCGAACCGGCTGGCCGCTGGCAGGCAGCAACGAGAAGTGCTCCTATTACGAAACAGGAGCACCTCTTGATTAAGCGGTTTATCATTTTCTTTGTTTTCATCTGATTAGGTCTGATTGTATCTGATTATATCTGATTGTATCTGATTGTATCTGATTACTTCTTGCTATCGTCCCATTCAAACAAGTAGTCGATACCGTTGATCTTCACCTTTACGAAGAGATCCACACCCTTGCGGTCGTCGGTATAGATATAGCCATAGACAACCTCACCCGGATGGATGGTAGTACGTTCCAGATAGCCCAAATCAGTAGGTTCTTTCTCGGCATACTTCATGCGGGTTCCATCATCCAGCTTGCGCATGCGGCAGATGCGAGCCTGGAAATCCTTCACCGTATTGGAAGAGTTGGAGAACTGGGCACCCAGGTTGGCATTCACATTGCCATTGCGGGCAGCCGGCATCATGGAAGTGCGGCGCACATATTTCTCGATCTTGTCATTGTACTCCTGAGCAGAAATCTTCTCGAAATCCTTGCGCTTGTCCTTCTTGATGGAATAAATCTCTATCTGACTAGGGTCGAGGTCGAGATTAATCATACTCTTGTTTACGAGGAACAGACCAATCTGGCGATAACCGCCGATGTCTTCCACTATGGTGTTGCTGGCACCCACAATAAGACCGTTCTTATTATAGTAAGGCCATGCCACGCCATTCTTATACTCCGTAACGATTTCCGAAGGACTTGGAGTTTCAAGCACTGGCTGCTTGTCGGCGAGCGAATACTTGGAGTAGTTGCCATCTATGTCAACCACCACATAGTAGCCATCCGGCTGGTCGGAAACGTATGGGGTGAGGGTACAGATCTTTCCATCCTCGGTGAAAGTGGCAGAAAGTCCATCACGTCGGCCTTCGCTCATCAGGAAGTGCTTGTTGATGTTGCCATTATTGAAATAGATGGAATATTCACCGTTCAGCTTGCCATCCACATAGTTTTTCTTCTCCTCTACATTGCCATCCTTGTAATAAGAGATGTAAGTATCGGTAAACTTACTGTTGGCATCATCGCTCTTGTCGAGTTCCAGGAAACTGCCCTCGCTCTGCAAGGCGCCATCGATATAGTAGGTCTTGAACTCCTTAGTCATGGTTGGGTTCGCTGGATAGAGAGCATAGCGATAATAGCTGGCGAAAGCCTTGTTGGTAATCACCTTCCAATTCTTGTTGTAGTAGATGGTGTCCACACGGTCCTGAGGAACAGCAGGAGCTGGCGGTGGCAACAACGAAGCCTCACCCGTAGCAGGGGTAGCAGGAGCAGCCGGTGTCGTTGCTGGAGTTATTGCAGATGCAGCAGCGGTTGCTGGAGTTGTTGCAGAAGTTGTTGCAGCAGGAGCAGCTGCAGGTGTTGCTGTAGAGCCAGCAGGTGCTGCCGCAGCCGGAACAGCCGTAGTTTGAGCAGCAGGAGCCACAGCCTGAGAATCTACAGGCAACTTTGCGTCCTTAGTTTTGTCAACTGGTTTCTTGGTGTTATTAACGACGGTACGTTTGGCAGGGCGCTTACGCACATTACGTTTACTCTGCGCCATCACCTGGGATGTACACATCACAGCAAGAACCATCAAGATAAGATTTCTTAATCTCATATCACTTCCTATTTTTATTCAATTATTTTATAGTTAACTCTTTACGTGTGCAAATTTAATAAAAAAAAGTAGAAAGGGCAAATATTTTGTTATTTATTCATTCATTGGCATTAAAAAAAATCAAAAAAAACAATCCCTTGCAACATTTCTGCTGCAAGGGATCTTCATTATCCTTTAAATCTCGTACCTTAATAACCTTTATTTGTCTGCTTAAGAACAGTCTTTTATATAAAAGAACGAATCTATTAGAATCGATATACCACGAAGCTGTTTGGCTTCATCTTCACATTCAAGACGTTGCCGTTAGCCTGAGCATCCGATACTACAGGAACTACCACGTTCTTGTTGTCAATCTTGTTCTCTGCCTGGATATTGTCAGCATGGAGAACGGTTACCTTACCAGGGTTCAACTTCTTGATACCGTTGAAGGTAACGTTGATTTCCTTTGCCTCGTTAGAGGTGTTGGCAATCTTCACGATGTAGCTCTTGGTAGCCTTGTCGAAACAAGCACTGGCATAGAGACCATTCTCGCCAGCCACAGCCTTGCCGTTCTCGGTAAGCTTCAACACGTTGGTACCCTTGTTCTCGCCGTAAAGCTGCTGAACATAGTAGTTGGCAGAACGCACAGATGTCAGATTATCGAACCAGATGAGGTCTGGACGCCACTGCCATCCCTCTACATGAGCGAAGAGAGGTGCATAGGTAGCCTGATAAACCACATCGGCATTGCGCTCAAGACCCGTCATGAAGGCAGCCTCTGAAAGCGCAGCCTCCCAAGAGTTAGGATCGTTCTTGGCATGGGCAGCATACTCACCTGCGAATACCTTAGGACCCTTGCGGTCGTACTTGTCGTAACGGCTGGCATTGCTGCGGAACCACTCAGGGCTCTTGTAGTAATGCTCATCTACCATATCTACGCCCAATTTGCGCATCTGCTCCCAACCATAGTCGAAATCCTTGCCATCAGCAGAAGGACCTGATGAACCGCAGATCTTGATCTTTGGATACTTGGCATGAATCTGCTCCATAAACTTCTGCAGACGCTCTGGATACATAGGCCCCCACTGCTCGTTACCGATACCAATCTGCTTCAGGTTGAATGGTGCTGGGTGACCCATATCGGCACGGAGCTTACCCCACTTGGAGGTGACTGGACCATTGGCAAACTCGATGAGATCGAGTGCATCGTCGATATAGCTCTGCAAATCCTTAACTGCTACATGCGCATTAGGATCCTTATCACTGTTCTGATACTGGCAAGCCAAACCTACAGAAAGAATTGGCAATGGCTCTGCGCCAATCTTCTCAGAAAGGAGGAAGTACTCATAGAAGCCCAAGCCCAATGACTGATAATAGTTAGGGAAAAGGCGATGTGGGAAGGTATCTCTCCAACGGTTCTCGTTCAGAGGACGGTTTTCTGGATTGCCCACGCTGTTCTTCCACTCATAACGGGTGTCGAGGTCGGTACCCTCTACGATACATCCACCAGGGAAACGGAAGATGCCTGGCTTCAAGTCGGCAAGATCCTGAACGAGGTCGGCACGGAGACCATTCCAGTTGTCTGATGGGAAAAGAGAGATGTGATCGAGATCTACGCTCTCAGAGCCTTTCTCCAGATAAACACGCATCAAGCCCTTGGCATCAGTCTGAGGAGAAGTCAGCGAAGCGGTATGCTTCTGCCATTTATTATTGGTAATGGTGATGCTCTTCTTGGCAATGACATCATTCTTAGAGTTAACCAACTCTACGCGAATCTTAGCCTGCTTGCCATCGATGAGATGAAGACGGCCATATACAGAGAAATCGTACTTCATATCCTTCTTCAAACCCATGCCGAAGAAACCGCGGTTCTCAAGACCCGTCTGCTTTTCGCGGGCACCAGCACTCTCCAAGGTTACATAGTGAGGATTGCGCTCAAAGGCTGGTCGCACATCGCTGAGGGTTACATTTCCGAATGTATTCCATCCCATCAGGCGCTGTGGGAACTCAAAAGAACGGTTCTCCACCATCTCTGCATAGAGACCACCATCAGCACCAAAGTTGATATCCTCGAAGAAGATACCATACATGGTAGGCTGAATTTCTACTCCAGGCTTGTTGGCCTGAACCATAAACTGATGCTGTGCGAAAGCTCCGAGAGAAGACATCGCCATCAGCATTGCTGCGAAAATTTTAGCTTTTCTCATATTGTTCGTTATTGTCTTTTTTAGGTTGAAATTCTTTTTTCTATTATTGATACGTTTATCATATACATAATTACGGATGCAAAGATACAAAAAATCCACCCCAAATGAGGTGGATTTTCTGTTTAAATATATTGGACTTTTGTCCAAATGCCTGTTTTTCTACTATTTTGTCTGAGGAATCAGCACAAAGTTGAAGGTCTTGTTTCCATAATGTATGCGATACTTCTCCAATGGCCAAGCACCCCAAGAGTTCTCACCGCCTACACCCATGTGGGCTGCATCGAGGAAGAGATTGGTGAACTTAGACTTCTTCAGGTCGAAGCTGTGACGCTGTTCCTTCTCATCGCCGTCGTCAAGTTCCTCGGTATCGAAGTGGAGGGCGCTCGCATAGAATGGTGCGCAGCTCTTCACCTGCAAGCCCAAGCCTGTGGCATCGGTCTGCTTCCACCAGCGGATGTCGCTCTTGGTTCCACTCTCCTGTGGACGGATGTATGGGAAGTACTGGTTGTCGGCATCATCATTGTAGATGGCGATGCGCATGCAGTCCTTGCGGTCGGAGTAGTTCTCAATAGGACCGCGACCATAGTAGGTGCTCTTCTCCATGCTGTATGGCATCTGCAGCAGCATACCGAAGCGGAACATATCGCTCACCTTGGCACCTTCTGTTGCCTTGAAGTCTTCTGTTACCTTCACTGCACCTGTATTGGCAAATACAAGGTAAGTGATGTCCATCTGACCCTGAACCTCCGGCATATCGAATGATGTGACGATGGTTACGGTGTTAGCCTTCTTATCCTTCTTCACGTCGATATTCTTCAGGTTCATCTGAGGGTTCTTCCATACCTTGAACTTCTTCTGCAGGTTGGCACCCATATCGTTATCGGTAGGAGCACGCCAGAAGTTTGGTTTCAGGGTACCGCCCTCACCGAGCATTGACTTGCCGTTGTAAGCATACTCAGAGATAAGACCGGTAGTACGGTCGAGCTTGAAGGTGAGGTTTGGAGTGGTAACAGCTATCACGTTGTCCTTCTTGGCAGCAAGCTTCATCTTCTTCTTGCCATGACCCTCAGCCAGCAACTTGCTGCAGTCACCCTCGCAAGCCTGCTTGGTAACCACTGGCAACTGTGCATAAGCAACCACCTGACCGGCTGTCAACAGCGGCTCAGCATTCTTCAATCGGAAATCGATGTTGAGGAATACTTCCTTACCGGTAATCTTACTTCTATCGTAAGGGATGGTGAAGGTTCTGGTCTGCTGTGCAGGAACATCGAGGTCGGCGATGGTACCGTTCTGAGTCTCTACGCCATCCTCTTCCAAGCTCCATGCCAAGGCATAGTTGCTCAGGTCGCGGAAGAAGTTCTCATTATGTACACTTACCTCGCCTGTCTCGGCATTCACCATCTTAGCCCAAATGTTCTGATACTGATAAGCCACCTCATAAGCATGAGGGTTCAGCTGACGGTCTGGACCGATGATACCGTTACAGTTGAAGTTATTATCACTAGGATCATACTTGTTGTAATCACCACCGTAAGTATACTCAATCTTGCGGAGTTCCTCGTTGTTCATCTTGTAAGGCAGGATGCTCATAGGCTTCACAATCTTGCGGTGCAATGCCTGGTCAACGAAATCCCAGTCGAAACCACCCTGGAGGATAGGATACTTGCGAATCAGATTCCAGTAATCGCTCAGGTTACCGCCAGAGTTACCCATGGTATGGTTGTACTCACACTGAATGAGCGGCATCGGACTGTTTGGATCCTTGGCATACTTCTCGGAAGCAGCTACAGGATAGTACATTGGGCAGAAGATATCGGTACCCTCGCCACGGCGAGCCTGCTCATACTGCACAGGACGGGTCTTGTCCTGGCTCTTAATCCACTTGTAAGCCTGGATGAAGTTGTCGCCCATCACGGTCTCGTTACCCAAACTCCATGTAATGATAGAAGGATGGTTGTAGAACATAGACACATTGTGCTGGTTGCGCTCCATAATCTGCTTGGCAAACTCAGGCTTCTTGGCAGCAGCATCGTCGCCATACTGGAAACCATGGCTCTCCTGGTTAGCCTCAGCAACCACATAGAGACCATACTTGTCGCAGAGGTCATACCAGCGTGGATCATCAGGATAGTGGCAGGTACGAACGGCATTGATGTTCAGGCGCTTCATCATCATGATGTCCTGAATCATGCGCTTCTCGCTTACGTTATAACCTTCATCCGGATCCATCTCATGACGGTTGGCACCCTTCAGGAGAACTGGCTGACCGTTTACCAAGAGCTGCTTGTTCTTGATTTCCACCTTGCGGAAGCCCACCTTTACCTGGATGATCTCGTAAGGTGAATACATGCCACCATTCTGGATAGGAGATACAACGAGTGTATAGAGGTTAGGAGTCTCAGCACTCCACTTGCGAACGTTCTTCACACGGAGCTGATACTTAGCCACACCATTTCTTACGTTATCTGTACCTGTTACGATAACCTCCTTGCCATCTGGATCGTAAAGACCGAAGTAAGCCAAGGTGTTGCCCTGCAACTTCGCTGTGATGTTGAGTGCACCATCCTTATAGTTGTTCTTCAGCTCAGTCTCTACACGGACATCAAGCAGACGATGCTCCTTAGAGCGGGCATAGAGATAATTCTCACGAGCCGGACCACTCAGTCGCCAGAAGTCCTGATCCTCACACCAGGAACCATCGCACCAGCGGAAAGACTGGAAGGCGATGAGGTTCTTGCCTTTCTTCAGGAATGGAGTGATATCAAATTCAGCGGCTACCTTGCTATCCTCTGCATAACCGGCAAACTGTCCGTTTACATAAAGATAGATATTGGAAGTTACACTACCGAAGTGAGCGATGACACGCTTTCCATCCCAGTTGGCCGGGATATTGATTTCACGACGATATGAACCTACATGGTTATCCTTGGTAGGAACAGCAGGTGGCTGCTGGTCGAAGTGGCCACGCCAAGCGAAGCCCACGTTCACATACTCTGGCTGACCATAGCCCAGCATCTCCCAGTTGCCTGGCATCTGGATGTTCTTCCACTTTGAATCGTCAAGGTCTGTCTTGTAGAAGTCTGTAGGGCGCTCATCAGCGTTGGCTACCCAGTTGAACTTCCATGTGCCGTCGAGCGACATGTAGTTCATACTCTGCTTCTTGTCAAGATACTCGGCACCCGTTCCAGGGAAATCGTTAGGATCGTAAGCGAAATGCAAGGTGTGCAAAGGCAAACGATTGATTTCATTCACTTGAAGGTCGTGCCACTCTGTGAAAGTAGGCTGCTGGATGGCTACCGTTTTATTTAACGGCTTAATGGCGGCCTTCGGTTTCTTAGCACCAAAAGCCACCATTGCCAAGCCTGCCATACTTAATGTAACGAACAGTCTTTTATTCATTTCTCTTTATTTTGAATTTAAATATTTGTCATATTCACATGCGGTGAGAAGCATGGCTCCCACACCGAAGTTTGCCTGTGAATTGGCATCCACGGTCTGTCCTGGGATAGCTCGCTCGCCGATAGGCTGCACATAGCCCACCTTGCCGTCAGCCTGTACGGCTGTCTCCGTCAGGTAAGTCCATGCTCGGTCTATCACCTTTTTATATTCTTTCTTGTTGAGATAACCATTGTTTACGCCCCAAAGCATACCGTAGGTGAAGAAGGCTGTACCGCTGGTCTCCGGTCCCGGCGCATGCTCAGGATCCATCATCGAACGGGTCCAGTAGCCCTCTGGCTGCTGAATCTCAGCCACAGCCTTAGCCAACTTCTGGAACTTATCTACAAAGAACTGATAGTGCTTGTAGTCTTTCGGCATATCCTGCAGCACCTTTGCCAAGCCTGCGAGAACCCAGCCATCACCACGTGCCCAGAAGTCTTTCTTTCCATTGGCACTCTTGTGCTTTGGATAAACGTACTTGCCATCACGGAAGTAGAGATTGGTCTCCTTGTCAAGCATGATCTCATCGGTAGTGAGGAGATTATCGTAAAGCTTGTCGAGATACTTGGTATCACCGGTCAGCTTATACATCTTGGTCATCACTGGCATCACCATGTAGAGGGCATCGCTCCACCACCAGTAGTCTGTTGGCTGAGAATAAGCCTCATAGTGCATCACTTCCTTGGCACGCTTCACCATGTATTCTGATGCAGCGGCATTGCCCTTGGCAGCCTCGATGTTATAGAGGTCGATGTAGGTCTGGAAGCAGATCTGCCAGTCGCCGAAGAGTACGTGCTGCTTGCCCTCGCCGTATGGTTTGTACTTCCACTTGGCTGGGTTAGCCTCTGTAGCACCACTCCAGTCGTTGTGTTCTGCCCAACGGATGGAGTAGTCGAGCATTTTCTGGTCCTTCAGCATCTTATATACCTCCATGTTGCCTGTATGATAAGCGGCATTGTCCCAGAAGGCACGCACCTCAGGCTTGTTGTTGGCCTGCCAGTAGTTATTCACCTTTGTGATGAGTGCTACCACCTGTTCGTGGTCCCACTTTTTGGAAGCCTTCACTTCCTTCTTGTTCTGTTTCTTGACCTTGGCGGTCTTCTTGGCTGGCTGCGCTGCACTCAGAGGCAAAGCCAGAGCTGCAGCTGCCAACATCATCAATATCTTGCGCATGATAACCTATAAACTCTTAACTATAAACTCTTAACTAAAAAAAATTACCACTTGTCCTTGGTAACTATCTCGTCCTTCCAGTGATGATCCTTAGGGAACTGCTGATTGTTCCATGCCTTCACCTGAGTCCAAGGCTGTGCTGCATCTGTCCAGAACGGATGGTCGGCAGGCAAGCCGAGAGGCATGAAGGCAAGCGTGGTCATGTAGAGCGAACCGTTGTTGGTATACCAGTCGGCTACGTTCTTCTGGCTGTTTCCGCAGAAACCGATAGAGAGATAACCCTTCTCATTGAAGTTGTTCTCCTGGTCGAACATGCGATGGAGCACCTTGGTCAACGCTGCACGCACCTGACCGTTGCTCAAATCCTTAGGCAACTTCTGGTACCACGCCATCAAGGCAAGCGGCTGCATGGTAGCCATACGGTAAGGAATACTTCTTCCGAATGCAGGGAAGGTACCCTCTGGAGAGATGAATCTTTCGAGAATGATGCTGTACTTCTGGCAGCGCTTCAACTCTCTATCATAATACTTCTGATAGTCGAGGCGGGAATTTACCTTGGCATCTACCATAGCCTGCAGTGTTTCCAGATACATCGGATGGAACACATAGCTGCTGTAGTAATCGAATGCGAACGAAGGACCATCCGCATACCAGCCATCACCCACATACCATTCCTCTACCTTGCGGCAGGCTGAGTTAACGCGATATTCATCGAAATCACCACCCGCCTTTGCCATGAAGCTCTCGATGGTTGAAGAGAAGAGCAGCCAGTTGGTATAAGGAGGATCGATGCGGCGAAGCTTGGCAAACTCCTTCAGGTATCGCTGCTTGGTCACCTCATCCAATGGTTTCCAGAGAGTATCATAAGCACGGAGGAAGCTCTCGGCGATATAGGCGGCATCTACCAGGTTCTGACCGCCGATACCCCAGCAGAGATAGTCAGGATTCTGAGGGTCAACGGCATTCTTGTAGGAAGCCAAGGCCCACTCACGCAGCTGCTTGCGCTGCTTGCCCTCGGCAGTAGCATCGTCTGGAAGGGTGAGCCAAGGAGCCACACCTGCCATCAGTCTGCCGAAGCACTCCATATAGAGCACCTTCTTGTTGCGGTTGTCGAAGCTAGGACTGAACTCAGTCTGCATATTCTTCTGCAACTCGCCCTTAGCCATGTTTTCAAGCACAGGCTGCGCCATCTTATAGGCAAGCGAGCACCAATATTGGCGGTCGCTCTGCTGCGCCACTTTCTTCTTGGCATCTGCCCCCATGAATGGGACTACCGCCAAGACTACCATTATGATCGTTCTATATATATAATTCATAGATAGTTGTAATTGTTTATTGTACTTTTGTTTGTTCTTATTTTATTTGAAGGCATAAATATGTCCATGATTAGATGGCATAAATATACCGATAGTCGATGGATATTCTTGCAAATATTTTGCAAATATAATCAAAAATAGTTAGAAACGAGCAAAGCGACCTTATTTTTTATTGTTTTTTCAACACTGGCATACCATTTTCCCAGGAAATAGGTATCCAGAGATGACGACTGTCGCTCAAATGCTTCGGATTCCACATATCTGCCATGAACACATAGTCGGCGCCATGGAACAACAACTCATTTCAGTAACCATTTCCATACAGGAATAACCTCTATACCCTCAGCAGAGAGTTGCCAGGCATCTTCCTCATCATAAGTAATTATCAAGCGACGCCTACATGCTAGCACATTTTCTATAGCCAGCAATGCTTTCACTTCTCTCTTTCGAGTATCTTCATCTTTGACGGAATAGGAGACCTGAATGGCAAGTTCTTCTTCAGGAATATAAAAGTCAACCTCTATACCTTTATTATAAAAGAACACAGCATCTTCCCTTCCATATCTACGTATCAAGCTGAAAGCCACAAGATTTTCCAAAAGTGACGTATCTGCATCCATCAAAAACAAATCCAAGATGCCATTATCAGTAAAATAAAACTTGGCATTGCTCTCCTTATCAGCCAACTTTGCTGCCATATTGGTTACCTTAGTGATAAGCCAAGATGACTCCATATATTCCATATATTTCACCGCTGATGTGGTACTAAGCTTGGTACCTGTACTTGATACGATATTGGCTATCCTGCTAAACGAAATAGGCTGCTTAACACTCTCTGCGATCTTCTTGATCATCACCTTTAGACCAAAGATATTCGTGATGCTATTTCTTGCAACAACATCGTTTAGATATATCTTTTGATAAACACTGAGCAGATAGTCACGCTTGACTTTCATCAAAGCACACTCAGGGAAGCCACCATGATGGAAATAGTCATTCAGACGATTCATCATCCTCGCCTTGCCCTCTGTGGAAATCAGACTCAACTTGTTATGAGGAACTTGACAAACATCCAAGAACTCCTCAAAGCTGTAAGGATATACATTAACAGGAAGATACCGACCACCCAAAGTTGTCTGAATATCAGAACTGAGCATCTTGGCATTGCTTCCCGTAATGAAAACCTTGTATTTGCTATCAGCCAATCTGCGAGCAAACTTCTCCCAAGAAGGAATATTCTGAATCTCATCCAAGAAAAGCATAGGACGTTTGTTGTACATCTCAAAATGAGCTTCCAATATGAGATTAAAATCCTGGGTAGAGAATCCCTCTAAACGCTCATCCTCAAAATTTAGATAAAGCATCTCGTCCCAACCATGCCCCTCGCTCAGAAGTTTTTGCATCTGCTGATAGAGCAAATAAGATTTACCTGCTCTTCGGATACCTACAAGAACATATCGGTCAAAACCTTCGAAAGAAATATTTCTGGCTATAACCTGCTGCGCTTCCACCTCTTTCTGGTTGTCGAGCATGATTCTTTCCAATAGTAATTTATCCATATTTACCGCCTTTTATCCAATCAAATGGATGGTTTTACTTTATTTTTATCCAATCGGTTGGATGGTTTTATATTCATTTCATCCAATCGATTGGACAAAAGTACACATTTTAATTGAGCCAAACAAACATTTTAAGAAAAAACAACATAAAATTCTTAGTCGTGGAAATCCATTGTTTTTTCGCACATTTCCACGACTAATCAATACGATCTCCCTATCACTATTCTGCGCGAAACGATATTTTTAGTATCTTTGCAGCAAAATAACGACATCATTATGGCACAAGAGATTATAGGAAGAGAGCCTGAAATCAAGGGTCTATACGCCACCTGTTCATCGTGGCATATAGACCCTTGTTGTTTCCCGTGAAGTGCGGGTGAATATACTGAAGAAAAATCCCCCAGCCCGCTTGAGAAAGCAGGATGGGGAATTTAGTATTATTTGACCAATAATGATGTTAATTTCATTCAAATATTTGGCGTTATCAAGATTTTGCAGTATATTTGCATCCAAAAGAATTTAAATGTGAATCAAATGGTTAAGCATTTATATATAATAGCAGGTTGTAATGGAGCAGGCAAAACGACTGCTTCTAAGACGATTCTTCCCAAGTCTTTGCTCGTTAAAGAATTTGTTAATGCTGACGAAATTGCAAAAGGTCTCTCACCTTTCAATCCTGAAGGAGTAGCGATAGAAGCAGGGCGTTTGATGCTTAGGAGAATAGAAGATTTGCTGGAAATGGGTGAATCGTTCTCCATAGAAACTACTTTAGCAACCAGATCTTATATTAATCTGGTGCGCAGAGCACAAGAAAAAGGGTATGTTGTGCATCTCTTGTTCTTTTGGCTGGATAGTATAGAGCTTGCAAAAAGACGTGTAGCTGATAGAGTAGCGAGTGGTGGGCATAACATTCCTACGCCTGTAATTGAACGTAGGTATAAGGCTGGTCTTAAGAATCTTTTTGAGATATTTATGAAAGAAGTGGATATCTGGATTCTATTTGATAACAGTTTAAATAAAGGAGAACGTGTTGCTTTCGGAGGTAGACAGTTTCCAACGAAGATTAAGGATATTGTTAAATTTAAAATAATTAAGGATTATGAGTGAAAGTGAGATTGAGGGCTTTCTCAACAAAGTTGAATCAGGTTTAGTTGAAGCTCAGCATGATATGTTGGTAGAAAAGGCTTTATACAATCGTCCTGTGGTCATTAGTGACGGAAATGGCGGGGTAGTAGAAGTTTCTGCAAAGCAATTATTAAATTACTGAACTTTCGCAAGTTTTGCCCCACACGCCCTGAAAGGGCAGAAGCTCCTAGCCCAGGGCAGCGCCCTGGGTAATTACGGACGCAAACCTGTCGCCCTGTAAGGGCAAAAGCTTTAAAACTCCAGACAAAACATAAAGCTTTTGCCCTTACAGGGCGTCTTGCTGATTGCCATCATACCCAGGGCGCTGCCCTGGGCTAAGAGCTTTTGGGCCTTCAGCCCGTACTTGAACCACATGCGAAAGTTCAGTCATTAAGAATCTGAGCAATTCATAAAAAACAGAAAGCGGAGATGTAATTACGAATATCTCCATATAATCAAGGGTCTATACGCCACCTTTTCATCGTGGCATATAGCCCCTTGTCGTTATTCCCAACTCTTTACTGAGTTAAATTGATAGCCGAGGAATATACCATTATCATAGTCTGGACTGGCAAAGTATTTTTCACCCGTAGGCTTCCAAATATATTGATTCTCGTCAAACTCCATGACTTCCTGATTTTTGGGCAAATACAAAACTATATTTTGTATAGAAGGATCGAGGCCAAAAATACCACCCCCGTGTTCATAGTCACCTTTTACATCCGTGAGTTCTCCCAAAGTTACTTTTTTCAAATAGTCACATCTGTAAAATGCATATTCATCTATAGCAGAAACATTCGGAGCACAAATTTCTTCCAAATCCACACAGCAGAGTAAGGCATTCTTTCCAATTTTTGTCACATCAGGCAAAGTAATAGACTTTAATGCCTCTAGTCCTCCTGATTGGTTGTTCAAACCATTTGCAGGAATTTCCTTGCATCCTATTAGAGTGAGATCTATAGTGCCAGATTTTACTTTCTCAAAAGCTTCACGGATAGCATTAAACTCATTAGCGCCAGCATCAGAAGCGAGGTTGAGTCTTATGGCAGTCTTGCTATCTGCTACTTTTTGCTCAATAGCTGACTTTATTTCTTCTGCACTATTTGCCGAAATGACAGTAGCATCCAGAGCATAACTCTTAGCACTCTCTGTTGCTTGCGAGAATGTATGAGTTGTCAAAGCTGCTTCTCTATATTTCACTGTTACTTCGGAATTATTTTCAAAAGTACCATATAAATAGGCATTGCCCTTTTCATCAGATGTAAGGGCATAATTTTGATCCCATTTCATATCGCTGCTGCCCGCAGGAGTGTATTCATTGATGCTAACTGTTATTGGCTTATTTGGCATAGTTGCAATGCGGAGGCGGGAATAGTTGCGTGTTGCCTCGGCAAATTTTACGGTTATAGCCTCACCATTAGGGGTGATATTGGCTTTTCCCTCGATATATTCATCCGTTCCTTCAACCTTGCCTTCTTTCAAAACTAATTTACCGGCTTCCCATTTGTAATTAGGGGCATAATATACATGAGGAAAGGTTGGCACTTCGTCTTCTTTATAAGACAGTTCGCCACTTGTCAATTCCCAGCTACTGCCATTATATGTAAAAGCAGCATACTTAGTCCCAAAAGTCTTACTGGTCATCTCCAGAAGCAACTCATCTCCTTTTGCCCATGAAGTCTTGCCTTCATCAGGTGTACCTATAGCACGAGTCTGTGAATCTCCGAATGCCGGAAATTCACCAACAACCAACTGTACGTTGTTTTTGCCTGTTGTTGCGGTTGTTTCTTCTATATCACTTGTGCATGACGCCATTACTATAGTAACGACTGCCAGTATGATGTATTGAAATATCTTTTTCATATTCTTTCCTCCAATTATTTGAGATCATCTTCATTTGTCCAACCAGTCATATTATCTATGCTGATTCTGGTCAGTTCCACTTTGTCTTTTCCTACATCGAGTTTGTAGGTGTAGCGATGGCCCTCTTGAAACTCCGTATTTGACCTCATTTTTGCATGGAAGTTTTGGTCGCCTATCTTGAATTTCACGAAAATCTCGCCAACTTTGTAGGAACCAGGGATAACGATTGCAGAAAACATACCATCGTCATGCTTACAGGCTTGTACCCAATCAGGATTACCTGAAGGTGTATTCATTACAAATTTTCCCTGGTCTTGGTCTCTAAAAAATCTAACACTGTTGTGTTTAGAATACACTTGTGGTTCACTAATATCCTTATTGGGATAATCCGCAGTACCAACATGATATACTATTGTGACCAGCGACATGCGATGCTTCATAGGAATGTCTACATAATCTTTAGGGACATCGTACCAATAGCCGTTTATTAAATCTGCAGCTTTCAACTTGGTCTCATCACTTTGGTCTATATGCAAATTATAGATAAAAGGATTGGTTATATCATAAGGATACCAAGCAATCAATTCGCATCTTCCCACTTTTTCCCAGCGAAGTCTTCTGATAGGTTCCCAACGGTATAACCCATTTTCTTCCACATATTTATATTCACCAGTTCTAGTATCTTCATCACCGAAAATTTGCAGTACACTTATTAGGTCCTCATTCTCCCAATTGTTACCGTGTCCCAATGTATTGACACGAGTCTGCATACCTCCAACAGAGAAAGTGGCATTGATTTCCTGCCCTTTCAGCGTAGGAGCCATATCTTCATTTTGTGTACATGCTGTAAAGCCCATAGTGATAAGGCCCATTACCGCATAGGAAATTCTTTGTTTTATCGTCTTCATAATCTTCAGTTTTTTATTGTTAGTGAGTTAGTGAGCGGCCAAGCTCACTAACCCTGTATTCCTATTGCTGTTCTGCGTCCAAAGAACCTTCATCACTTGTCTGCCATGCTGTAATGCCAGCTTTGTCTATAACAACACCTGTGTTGTTGATACTTATTGTATATGTGTACAGATAGCCGCCTTTAAACTCATTGTTTGTTGACGAAGGCAATGAAGTAGTGTAAGTATTGATTGTGCCATTGTCAGCTACTTCCAATTCTATATCCATCTTGTTGTTGTCCAAAGACTGAGGGAATACTATGAACTCACAGGTGACACCGTTTTTCAAACTTTTATTATCCACATCGGATTCATAAATTCCTCTATCTCCAGAAATGGCAACTTCACCAGTTTGTGTATTAATAGAACCTGTCTTATAGATACCCTTTAATTTTAAGTTATTTTTAAGGTTCGCATTATTTGCATCAATGCCTTTGCCAGCCTTGAAAGTCAACCGTATCATACTCATGCAATGCTTGAATTGGTTGTCTCCAGTAAATTGCACCTGTGGAGAAGACTTGGTGGCGGTTGCACCAGTTGCAAAGAGAAAATCTGCTGGGCATGGTTCACCTTCCTTTACCTCTGCCATATTCCAATTATTTACAATGCCGTTACCATCAACATTTTCTTGATATGGATAATAGGCATTGAAATTCACGGTTTCTCTTGCGTCAGCAAAATATATTGGATTGTCAGATGTGAAATTTCCGTCACCAGCAGTTGTATATTTCACATTGTCTCCTATTGTATAGCCTATTGATGTGACATTTACGCCTATGGCATCGTTATTAGACCATGTGTTGTCAGTGGTGGCACGTGTGATGTTTTTAACAATATCCGCCTTTACGGTAGCAGCAACAGGACCACTGTTGCCGATACCGTCTTCTTCGTTAGCGCAAGCTGCAAACAGCAATGCTGCGGCAGCGATGTATAAGAATCTAAATTTTTTCATAAATGTTGTATTTTAATAGTTATTAATTTGCTACATATTCATTGTTGCCTTCTGCCGGAATCCAGCCTTTAATCGTTCCTTCTACTACAACTCCGGTCTTCCTGATATTGAGCGAAAGGGTATAATACTTGCCCTGCTCCAGGGTGATATCGGCATTCGACTTCCATGAATAGGTGGTTTCACCCAATCGGAAGGAAACCTTCAAAGGCTGATTGGCTGCCAGGATGGTCTGCGGAACCAGCAGAGAGGAGTATTGGGCAGAGATGTTGGCATGCTCTGCATCCTTCGCCTGGAAAGAAACATTCTCTGGAGTAATGGACTCTGCTGCGGCATCAGCCTGAACTGTTACCAGCGGCTTGTCCTGAGAAAAGTCGCATACGCCAGACAAAACGGTGCCTTCTACCTTTACGTCTTCTATCTTTGACAGATCTACCTCGTCATTGGAAAAGGCGGAATCGAAGTTGAAGGTTACCATCAGCTGGCTGAAGGCATGATCAAACTTCACCTCTACAATCTTGTCTTTGTTCTCGCCGACGATGGTTGGAGCATAATCCTTAGCCTTGAACACCAGAAGGTCGGAAGACAGGTCTTCTTTAGTCTGTACGGCTTTCACCGATACAGGGAACTGCTTCTGGGTTGCCAAGGCTTCGCTTATATCAGCCTGATAAGGAGCATAGGCGATGATGTCGGCAGAAGGAATCTCACTCTGCCACAGCATTGGGGTAGCAGAAGTCCACTCTTCGCCGTTCTTCGTCATCTCTACATTATTATATTGCAAAGATGAAGCGTGCTCTCCGGAACCCTGGATACAGATGCCGAAGTTTTGCAAGGTGGCAGTTTCGGTGATGCCACGGGTAGCAACATCTGATACCTGCGTGGTGATACGAATGCCGCCAACTGAAGATGGGCTTTCGCCTGGCGTCATACTATCCTCCTGCGAACAACTCGCCATAAGGAGGAGGGCGCAAGCCATCTGGGGTAATAAACTGGATAATTTCATATTCATTTCATTTTATATTCATCTTAGTCCCAAATACTAGTACTTCTAGTCGGACTGCTTTCTTCCATGTCACCAGAACCCAAAGAACCGGCGGATTCAAAACCATTCACAGAAGGTGCTGCGTTGGCGTTACTTCCTGCGAGAATCTGAGTAGCCTCCAATTCGAGAATCTGCATAGATGGAGCTACATACCTTTTCTTAGTTAAAACTTCATTCATGTTTCTATTATGTTTTGATTATAATTTATATTATTTTAATCACTAAATGATGCAAAATTAGAAGATTCTGGGTGCAAATATAAGCATTTTATTTAAAAGTGGGGGAGATTGTCTGAAAACTCATAGCAGCCAAAATGTCTCCTAATATTTCTTATTGTTAACACTTTATCTTTGGTTTTCTCGAAATATTTTCGTAACTTTGTAGCTATCAAACACTTATCGCTTATGAAGTACATTAAAGGTGAAGATAGAAGACAATACGTATTGTTTCCGGCTTGTCTGGACGAGTACATCGAGCAGGATAATCCTGTTCGTTACATTGATGCGTTTGTAGATAGCCAGGATTTAGAAGAACTCGGCTTCAATCATACTAAACGTGAGGCTCCTGGAAATGGTGGACGACCTTCATATGACCCTTCAGACATATTGAAACTACTCATTTATGGTTATTTCAATTCTATCCGTTCTTCTCGAAAGTTGGCCAAAGCGTGCGTTGTCAATATCGAGGTTATGTGGCTTTTAAGCAAGGTAACCCCTGACTTTCGTACTGTTTCTGATTTCCGAAAGGATAATTTGAAGCCTATCAAGAAAGTTTTTAAATCATTGAATAAGCAGTTGGATTCCTTTGGACTCTTCAGCCATTCTTACTTATCTATTGATGGTAGTAAGTTCAAGGCTGTAAATTCAAAGGATAACAACTTTACTCTCAATAAGCTTGATGATCGTATTGCCCGTCTTGAAGCGCATGAGCGTCAGTACTTGGAGGATTTGGAAAAGAACGACTTCGATGATGAACGTAAGTTTGGCAGGGATGAAACCGAGCTTAATCTGGAGGTGGTTCAGAACCGTCAGGCGGATTACAAAGAATATCGTAATCAACTGGAGGAAAGTGGAGAGAAACAACTTTCACTCACAGATCCTGATTCTAAGTTGATGAAGTTCAATGACGGTTTTAACGTTGGCTATAATGTACAGACAGCCGTCGAGGCAGACAGTCATCTGATAGTCACCTACAATGTTACCACCAATCCTACTGATCATGGCGAAATTACGGAAACACTGACTGAGGCCAAGAATGATTTGGAACATGAAATAGTAGAAGTTGTTGCCGACAAGGGTTATCAAGATCCAAAAGACATGGCAAACGCTTTGGCTGCAGGAATCATCCCTAATGTAATACAGCGAGATGGCGATGATGTTGCTGAAGTAGAGTTTGAATATGTAGAAGCTACCGTAACAGATGATATGCTAAACAGCAAAAAGCCCGAGAATCTCGAAACTTGCCTTAAGGCTGGCAAAATACCGACTGCCTATGCAGGCATCCTTGACTCTCCCCAAATTGGTGTTCGTAAATCCTACGAATGTACGGCACCGAGTAATATAAAGGAAATGTCTGACGAGGAACTCAAACAGCTTGCGCTGCAAGGCTACTTTGTTAGAGATGCTGCTAAGAATTTAGTGTATTGTCCGCAGGGCTCTATATTACGTCAGAAGTCATTAAAGAAGGATGGCCGTATCCGTTATTGCAATAAGTTGGCTTGCAAAAAATGCTCGCATAAGTGTACTAAAGCAGCATTTAAAGAAGCAGACTTCAACAAGGATACTCTCGTGATGAAAGCTCAGAATTACAAGGTAGACTCCAGTAATCATCAGGAAGACCAGGAACCTCCTAAGACTAAGATGAAACGAGAAGTTAAAGAACACAAGATTGTGACATACAAACTTCATTTAGACAAGAAGAAGATGGCGCAAAGAATGTGTCTCTCAGAACATCCTTTTGGAACGATGAAGAGAACCTTAGGGGCGTATTATTTTTTATTGAAAACGAAGGTTAAGGTGGAGGCCGAAATGGCCCTCATCTGCCTCTCCTATAACATGCGTAGAGCCATCTCTATGCTTGGCGTTCCACAATTGATCGCAAAGATGGCATAAGGGGAAGAAGGAGGTCCCCACAACTTAATTTTTAGACCTCCTATCACTTATTTTCGCTCGATTTGAGCACATCAATTATGAATTTTATTAGAAATCGAAATTTTAGAGCTGGTCCCCAGACTAGCTTAGAGGGCTTTATATGCCCTCAAAACAGTGATAAACAGCAGAAAATCAAGGTTTTCGGACGGTCTGGGGGGGGTAAATTTTGTTGTTTTTGGAGTAAATTTTGTAATTTAGGTGTCGCATTCCTACCAATGCGACACCTAATTTGACAAATTCCTTCAATATTTTTTATTTCGCATCAGTAGTTTAGATAAAGCATCTGTGTTTTCCGAAAATTGGTCTTGTAAAGAAAGTTTAATACTCCGTTACATTCCATAAGTCTTTACCATTATAATATGCCACCTTTTCATCGTGGCATATAGACCCTTGTCGTTTCCCGCGAAAAAGTTTTTGGTGAGAAAAAGTATCAAAGTCTCATTTTTCGTAGCAAAAGTCCGTTTATACAATTAATAATCAATACGTTAATACGAATGAGACTTTTCTGATAGTTTTACAAGAAGTATCATAGAAGTATCATAAATGCAGCATAAAGTATCACAGAATGTATCATAGAAGCAGCACAAAAGCAGCATTTAGCACCATTTAGTTTCAATGCATTAATGCAACGCAGCTTGCTAATACAGTGCCCAAAAACAGTCCCAAACGTTGGGCACTCTATGCCCATGGTGTGGGCAACCAGTGCCCAGCACATGTTCTCTCGATGCCCAGTACATGGTCTCTAAGTGCCCATGTAACGGGCATCAAGAGACCAGCCGATGGACCTTATTTAACTGAAATAGTAGACACTTCTCTACTTTTATTCCTGCTTTTCTAGACATAAATTCCCCGAATGGGTAGTTTATGATACTTCTATGAGACTTTAATGATACTTTTTGCAAAAACATCAAAAAAGTCTCATTTTTATATCTTACTATCAATCAAACAATTACATCATTATCCACTCCCCAAAATGAGACTTTGAGACTTTTTCTCACAAAAAAACTTTTCTGCCTGTACAGGTCGAAATAGTTCATCATTTCTCGCGCTGTGCGAATCGGCAAGCCTCGATGAGTGTCTGCTGCAGCTTGCCACGACCAGCCATCACAGTTTTATTTTGCTTCAACGCGCTGCTAGGCCAGCCATCCTCGAAGCAGGTCACACTGAGATACTCCGAGGTCTTGGCATCTTGGGCAACTGCCTTGCCTATCTCCTTCTTAAACTCGTCTTCCAAGTCCTTGATGTCGCCATCATGATCCTTGCCGTCCTCGGTCTTCTTGCCCTTCAGTCCTTCCATGAAGGCACCCATCGTTCCGTCCATCACCTCCTTCACGGTCTCCTTTGGTATCACGCTGACCACCTCGCAGGAGATTGTGTAGTTGCCATTCTTCTCGAGGCTGGCATTGATATAAGTGTCGTTGGCGTAGCTATCCTTGGTGGCATCCTCGTGCTCGCGATGCTCGCCCACGGCATATTGGCTTCCGTGGTAGGCGAAGAGCAGTTTCAGCTCCTCCAGGTAGCCCTCCACCACCTCGTCGGTGTTAGCCTGGGTGGCTGTCTTCATGAAGTCAAGACCTGTCGCCTTCTTCATTTCCTGCATGATGGGCATGGCGGCGATTTCCTTTATGCCCGCCTTGAAGAGAGCCTTTGCCTGCTTCTTGATTTGCGAGAGATTGGTAATCTTGGTGATGTTACCGTATTCATCGGTCTCAAAGTTGACGGTGGTGCCTATCACGCTCTTGGCGGTGCGCTCCACTACCATGGCCATCATCTTGTCCTGGAAGTTGTCGCCCACCGAATCGGCCTTTACGTCCAGGAAGGTGTAGCTCATCTTATAGCCCTTGCTGGTGGAATCGTTTACCACGAGGCGCACCTGGGTGGATACGCCGAGCGTCTTCACCGTGTCCTTGCCGTTCACCTTCCACTCATTCTCATATATCCAGTATTCGCAGGTGTCGCCCTTGCAGAAGTAGGCCACCACATTCACCACCGAGTCTTCGCCAGCTGTGTCCACTTCCAACGTGTCGGAGTTATTCGATAACCATTGACTATCAGCGATTTTCTTGTCAATCGATACCGTGTCCTCTACCTTAGGCGACATTTCTCCGCCCTTCATGATGCCGTGGTTGGCGAGCAGTCCGCAAGCTATTATGCAGCACATCACTATCAACGAGATTTTCTTCATAAGTTCATTTTTATGTTGTTTATTCTTCAAGTTTTTATTTCTCGCTGCAAATTTACGATTTTTTTTGTTAAAAAAGCCAAGCTCCTAAAAAAAACTGTAAAGTTAAACCAAGTTTAACAGTAAGTACGGTGCAACGAGTTAAGCGATTAATTGAACTCCATTGATACGGCAAAACAAGAAGGTCTTGCAGAAGGTATAGAAATAGGCATGGAAAAGGGAATGAACCTGCGAAGCCGTGAGATTGCCAGAAAGATGCTGGCAAAAGGAATGGATCATCGTGGCATATAGACCCTTTCTATTTCTCACAAAAAAAATCATTTCACGAAGCGATATTTTACCTTCGCCATCGGATAATTATCATTCAATCGCAAGATGATGCGATAAACGTTATCCTTCCACTGGGTCTTCATGATGCCATCCGTCATCTGCACCTTTTCTACCGATGCCGAGAGATACTGTGCATCATATTCCAACCGCACATTGCCACCCTGAAGCAGGATTCTTCCTGCCTTCTGCATCACAGGCTTGCCGAAAGCCATCAGAATAATCTGATTATCAAATACCTGACCGTTCAGTCGGTCCTTCTCTATCTGCAGGGAATCGAGCTTATACTGTTCGGTTACTTCCACCCAATTGTATTCCCTATCCAGGACGATGGTACGCTGCCACTTATCCACATGCGCCGCCTCAGTATATGCCTTTTCGAGATTCAGGGTAAGAGAAGAGATGCCCTCGCTGAATACATGGCTCACCTTGTCGGCACGATACTTCTTGCCATCCTTCTGCTCCAATCCGTTGATGATGGGAACATTGTGATAGGCCGAACGGCAGTTCATCAATTCGAATCGCTGATTGCTGAATGATTTCGATGTATAGGTATCACGTCCCAGGTCGATAACCACCGGCTGATTGTTGTGATAGACAATAAAGTTACCGATGTCGTTGTGATTATGGCTTTCGGCATTGTTACCACCTTTTGCAGCCACAAACCAGTTTTTGTTGCTCGCCACCATAATCTGGGAGTTTTCCAGATAGGCATCTTCCGTCTTTGGCTCTACAGCTGCTGTTTCCTGATACTTCGGCAGCATGGAGAGGAGCATCAGTTCCCTACCCAGTTTCGGATAGTTGCCCGATTTCAGAAAGAGCGTAGAAGGCTTGAGGGTATATTGGTATTTCTTACCCACGTATGCCGCCAACTGCATCATCTGCAGGTTCTGGAGATAGGCTCCATAAGGAAAAAGGATGTTGATGTTCGGAACGTTCTGAGCCTGGGCATCCGAGAAATTCACGAAAGTAAGGTCGTTGATATACATCGTAGTGATGAATCTGCCCATGTTCTCCACCTTCTTCTTCTGAGCTTCATTCAATGTCAGAACCGCCTGCTTGGGAGCAAACTGCATGAAATAGAGCGATTCGAAGAACGAGGCACCGGCACAGTCCCAATAGCTGACACCTTCCTCGCAACCGCCATCATCGGGATAACCCTTCAGGAAGGTTCGCAGACACTGCTGCACTCCCTTGAAGGCAGCATCTCGCTGCTTGGCATCTGATTCGCAAATCAATACCGTTTCCAACCAGTTGCTCGTAATCCAGGTATTCCAGTTGTTGGCATTGTTCTTCCAGCCCTGCGGCTGGTTCAACACCGGTTGCAGGAATCGGCGATTTATCTCGCTTCTCACACGGTCGCAGAGTCCCTTTTCCTTCCTATTGATTTCATCTTCCAGCATATAGAGGGTCCAGGCAAGCATCCCTGCCGTCTCTGCATTGAAGAGATCTACAGGTTGGATATCCTTTTCAGGATGGTCTTTCGGATAATGTGCCGGGATTCCCCACCATGGTTCCTTCTCTATAAAATAATGTAAGCCCTTGCGGATGGAAGGCAGAAACCGTCCCCTGCCCTGCATGATTTCCGCCATCACCAGGCAGACAAACTGTTTTCTGATACCAAAGCTAGCCTCCTCGTATCGGGTACGGTTACCATTGGTTCGGAACTCGGCAAAAGTTTCAGCAGGGATGGCATTCCAAGGTTTCTTCTGATAGAGATTGCCCAATCGGATATAGTCGTTGCGCATCGCCACCGGCACCAGCTTCTGCCAGTATTTATCACCCGCCTTCGGGAAAGGCATAAAAAAAGCCTGGGCTTTCATCAACATGGATGAAAGCACCAAGCCTATTATCATTATCAATTTCTTGTTCATATCGTTTGTTTTTTGCGTACAAAGATACAAAATTATAGCAAGACTAAAGTCTAGAAAAAGATAATTTTAGAGAAAATATCGCTTTAAAGCGGTATTTTACGAGAGAGAGTTTCACATTTTCCTCTGTTTATCCACCCAGAACAGACTACTTTCTCAAAGAATTGGCAGTCAGTTCCAGAAGACTCTGCAGATATTCATCGTCTGTATCCTTCTTCATCTTATTCAGCGAGGAGGCGCAGAATTTCTTCTCGTCAGCATTCAGCAACTTGCCGTATCCTATACAGAGCTTGACTATTTTGTTGGCAATACCCGTCTGGAGGGTACGCCGAGTCACCTGATTTCCGAGATAAGGGTATAAATCCTTGGCATTCTTAAAGGCAGCGCGAAGCGTATTGAGTTGCATCATAAACTCTGCCGCATCCTTTGGCGGAGTCATCTCCAAGTCATAACTGCGAGCCAGATTCCTGTTATACTTGATGCTGCCTAGGGAAACAAGAGAATCCAAACCTTGAACTGCTTTCATCTTATAAGATAATGACACCTTATAGGTTTGCGGATCCTTGGAGTAGAACTTATATACACTGCCCTTTACCGAACGTTCCATTCCCTGATACCATACCAAGGCATAAACATATCGCATGGTAGAATCCTTGCTGTCGCGGAAATACTGCAGGTTATAGTTGCGGTCCTTGTGAGTACCAAACTCGTAGGTCATGGAATTGTTATTGCCATATCCCACCCGATTCGTCTCAATGCTGGCAGAACCCGCTTTCTTGGTAAAACTAATATAAGCGAGGCGACTATTGCTCAATAAAGCCTTTTGAAAGGTATCCACCATTTTCTGCTTTCTCTCAGGAATAGCGAACTCAAATCCCTTCATCATACCAATATTATAGGTATTCATCGAGGAAGAAGTAACGAGGTCGTCTTGCGACAAATCCTGTACGAATTTATCAAAAGCCTGGTCGATAGCCGGTATAGGCTTCTGGGCATGGCAAGCCGAAGAGAGCATCATCAGGCAAGCCACAAATGTTAATTTAAAAGTTGTTTTCATATCCTTCTTCTTTTTAATTGTTTCTTGTTAATAAACCTCCTGGTCATCATTTTAATAAACCTCCTGGTCATCACTCAAATGGTCCTCATCATGCACATTCTCCTCGCTTTCGAACGAGGCACTGGCTACTTCGGCATTGAGCGTCTGGGTCTGAAGAGCATTGATGAGATAGAGCTTGAAGAACATTTCGTTCTGCTGTGCCTCCATCTCCCAGAGATGCGCATCGGCAAGCTTTTCCGGCTCTGCCAACAAAGAATCGGTAGCAATATTCTGGGCTATCCAAAGCTTTGGAGGAGCAGGAGCAAACAGATGCTGACGATATTTCCTCTGCTTGTGCTTCCTTGTTTTGGGAGATACGGAATCACCCGACTTTTTTATCTTTTCAGGCATGGAGAGATTGGCATCTGACGATTTCTCCTCGTGGACAACGGCAGAATCAGCATCCTCCTGAGTCGTTCTGCCATCGAGTTGAGCCATCTTCGAATCATCCCGATACCCTGTCTGTCGCCCTATCCAAGGAATAGCAAACCCTATCAGCAGGGCGATGGATGCAGCCAAACTAAGCGGCAACCATAGGCGGCGCATTCGTGCCTTAGCCTTTGGATGAGCATTTTCTACATGCTCATCCGCCTCATGGTCAAGAGGCATACCCTCGTCGAAATATCCAAACATCATCTGGTATTCCTTCAAGTCATCGCTCACATCGGGATGCTGACGAAACCACTCCCCTAGCAGAGCCTCCTCTTCAAGAGTAGTCTCACCAGCCATAAACCGATTGAGCAACAAACGTATATCTTTTTCTTTTTCGTTCATATCATTTTTTCCTCCTTCATTGATTATATCTATTTATATATAAGAGCTATCGACATCTTTTTCTGATTTCCTGCAACATCTGCTTTCTTGCCCTCGAGAGCAACACAGATACAGATTCTGTGGTGATGCCCACGATTTGCGCTATTTCCTCAGAGCTTTTCTTCTCTACCTGTCGCAGATAAAGCACCTGATATTGGTTGGAGGGCAGCGCCTTGAGGCGTTTTTGGAGCCACTGTTCGTTCTCCGAATTTTCCACTTCCACATCGGGCAGCGCATAGTGGCTAGGCGACTTATCGAAAGGCTGGGCATCTATCGAAATCATCTTCCGCTTGCGAAAGAAGTCGATGCAAAGATGCTTGGCTATGCAGCCCATCGAACCTTTGGCATGAGCAGCAGACTGAATGTCTTCCTTGATAGCCCAGAGCTTGAGCATCGCATCCTGTGCGATGTCCTCAGCCTCATCACAGCCAACGCCATAACCCTGACTGATCTGCAAGGCTATCTGCCGCAACTGCGGAACGATATGGATGAATTCATTCTCTGTCATTTGCTCTCTTTTGTTTTATTTGTTCAAAACTACAACATAAACGGAAAAGAAGTGTTTTTCTTAATGGGATTAACCTATATTAACAAGAAAGCCTGGCAAACGACGTTTGCCAGGCTTTCTTGATTAAAAAAACTATTTATTACTTATCCATAAACGACAAGCCCTGATAGAACCAGACATTCATCTGGTTAGCACCACGATGATTCCAGGCATAGTAAGGAATCAGGGTGAGAGGGGTGCAATCTACAGCGACCACTCCCTCCTTCTTCTGGTAGATAATATGGGCAGGAGAGGTAACGATAGCCTTTACGGTGAAGGCTGGGGCTCCCTTGGTCTCCGTGTTCTGGATGCTGTAGTTGTCAACGAGAGTGAAGCTTGGCTTCTCTGGCATAACGGCATGGAGCACAGGTTCATTGCTATTATCCACAGCCTCAGCGCAATATACCAATGGACCGCGCTCTACAGCTATCTTGTCGTTGTCATCAGCAACCTTAGCATTTGCCACTACGGTGCGAACAGGCATATCGAAGTGGATACGAATCACATCACCCTTCTTGATGTTCTTGACAGGAAGATAACCCTTGTTGGCATCGAGGTCAGCCTCTACAGCCTTACCGTTAACAGTTACGCTATAAGCAGGCTTCTCGGCATCGCTATACTTGTAAAGATCGCTAGGCACCACCTGATTGCGAACCCATCCAGGAATACGAACCAGGAGATTGGCATTCTTTACACCGCTCTTCTTCACAGCAATCTTGATATCGCCGTTCCAAGGATACTCGGTAGTCTCCTCCAGAACTACATCCTTGCCATTCACCTTGATGGTAGATGTATTGCCAGCAAAGAGATTCACATAGATATTGTTATCCTTCACGCCATAGAGATAACCTGGAACAGAAGGGATGAAGCGGCACAAGTTACTCGGGCAGCAGGCACATCCAAACCATGGCTGGCGGGTGGTGTTGCCATCGGCATTAAACTTATACTTGCCATCGCTAGACAATGGGTTTGGATAGAAGAATCTACCTCCGTCCATGCTCATACCTGATATTACACCATTATATAAGGTACGCTCCATGCAGTCGATATACTTGCTCTCGCCGTGAAGCAGGAACATGCGCTCAAAGAGATAAACCATAGAAATGGCTGCACAGGTCTCGTTATAGGCAGTCATGTTTGGCAACTCATAGTTATCACCGAAAGCCTCACCTGCATGGCGGGCACCTACTCCACCTGTAAGATAGTATTTCTTGCCAACGATGTTTTCGAAAATACGGTCGATCACCTTCATATAGGCTGAATCCTTGGTCAGAGCTGCCACATCTGCAATACCGGCATACATATAGCCGGCACGCACCGCATGACCCACCGCCTCTTTCTGCTCCAGGATAGGAGCCTGGCTCTGGGAATATGGGTTGCGGATATGAGTCTTGCCACGATAATCGAGCAGATACTTAGCCTCATCCAGATACTTCTTCTCACCGGTCAGGGTATAGAGACGAGCCAAAGCCATCTCTGCAATCTGATGTCCTGGCACCACGGTAGCCTGACCAGCATTAGGTCCCACCTCCTTTACCACACAATCGGCATAGCGCTTGGCGATGTTCAGGAACTTGGTGCTACCTGTAGCCTGATAGTGAGCACAGGCTGCATCTACCATGTGACCGAGGTTGTAAAGCTCGTGGCTCAAATCCTCATCCTTGACCCAACGCTTATTTCCCGACCATCCGTGTGGATGCTTCGGATTGATGGTGCGGGCGGTATAGAGATAGCCATCTGGCTCCTGTGCCGCACCTACCACATCGAGCACGCTGTCGATGTAAGCCTTCAACTTCTTGTCCGGATAAGTCTGGAGGATGTAGCTGGCACCTTCGATGGTCTTATACACATCGGTATCATCGAAAGAAAAGCCCATAAACTTGCTCACGTCCCACTCCTTGGTGTTCAGTCCCGGGTGGTTAGGATGCTGCAAGGTATAGGCAGCCATCTCGAAGTTCTTGTAACGGTGCTCGCTCTCGCACTTGCTGAAAGCCAAAGGAATGGTTACCTTTTGGGCAGCCTGCAAGCGGGCACCCCAGAAGGTGTTCTGTGAAATCTTCACACTGGTGAATGGTACTTGAGTGAATGGATAGCCATTGCTCAACACCTTGTTGCTCTTCTGCGCCATTGTTGGCATTGCCACGGCGGCAGAGAGAAGTACTGCTGAAATAAATCTCTTCATTGCTTATCGGGTTTATTGATATTAATTATAGTTGTTGTTTATTCTTTCCTGTCGTAAACTTTCTCTATAAGAAGCCTTACAACGGTGCACAGCTTATGCAAACGAGCGCAATGAAAGCTTGCTTTCAAATGGCCGAGTGCAGCTAAGCTGCTGCAAAGATACACAAAACTTTCCATAATAGTGTAAACTTAACAATAATATTTGGATAATTATCATTAAAGATTATGAATTCTCATGTTTATAGGGCAAAATAATGCTTGCAAATGATAAAAACCCGTTCATTGTAATGACCTCATTTCGTTCTCATTTTCATCAATAGCGGCATGATGAACACCAGCATCGGGATGGAGAAGAGCAAACCGCCCGTCACCCCCGTGGCAAAAGAGAACCAGAAAGGTTCCTCATCCCGCTCCCAAAAGAATGGCAACAACCCCAAGATGGTAGAGACTATCGTCAAGAATATCGGTAAAATCTTGTGATTGAAGGCACAGAGATAAGCCGACACGGCATCCCGCTTGCGCAACTTAACCATTAAATTGTATTGACAAAGTATATAGATGGAAGCATTCACCACGAGACCACTCAACAAGACAAGAGAAGCAAAGCCACCACTGCTAAAGCCTACATCAAACAATACGAAGGTCAAGAATGCCCCCATCAGGGAAACAGGAATCATGAGCACCACAACCCAAGCCTGCCAGAGAGACTCGAAGACCACAGAACAGATGAAAAATATCAAGACTGCCACCACCAAGAGAAGCCAATAGTTTGACTTCTCCTTGATGGGATTGTAATAGGCAGCCGTCTCGCAACGAAAACCTATCGGCATGCTTCTATTGAAATGAGCCATGACGCTATCCATATACTCAGCCGAATAGGTGTACGAACCCAATATATTGAATGCCACATTGAGCACATACTCTTGATTCTCTTTTGGTATAACTTCCTTAGCCTCACGGCGCTGCAACATCATGACATCGGAGAGAAGCACCTGGCTGCTATCTACCAGCATCTGGCTGTTCTCCATACTCCACAAATCATAAGGCACCTGAGGCTCAGGAGCCAGATAAACATCAGCAGGATGCGCCTTGTCCCGATAAGAATCCACATACACCCGCTGCAACAAGCTGCCCAACTTGCGATGCACATCACCAGCCTCAACACCATAAAGGCTCATCCTATCCTTGTCATACCGCATATAGAGTTCCTCCTCTTGGTTCTCAAAGCCAGGAGTCTCCACGGCAATGTCTTGCACCCTAGGATTCTTACCCAAATAATCAGCCATGCTCTCTGCCACCTGATACAGTCGGGCATAGTTATAGCCCGACACCTTGATTTTGGTAGCACGATATTGAAGGTTGATGGAATTGCTAAAACCTCGTTCGCTGATGCCGTAGGTACTCCAGTCGGCACCCCCGACCGTGATAACCTTGCCTATCACCTTCGACTCCAGGCGATAAGGAAAAACGGCAGGCACATTCTTCTTGAATTTCACCGTGATTTCACCTTGCCGACCATCTATGCGAGTAACAAACTCCTTGATTTCCGGATATTTTTTCAGCAATTCCTCCACGATGACCATCTTCTCGTTCAGCTGCACGGCTGTGCCTCCCACAGGCATCAATCCCTGTATATGAAGCACTTTGTCCCCATCAGCTTTTCTGGTCTGCTCATGCTCGTTCAGATAATCAGCAAAGAGCTGAATCGTACCTCCAAAACAAGAAGCCAATTTATCCGTTGTAGCACTTTTCCAATCTTCAGGCAAAGCTTGGAATGGTATGCCGAATGCCCACACCAAGACGATATAGACTATCCATTTGCGGCGCGATGCCATCAAGATATAGCGTCTATAGAAATGATTCCAACAGACCACCCATCTGCGCTTGCCCCTAAAGACGCTCGGAGCTTGGCACTTGCATCTTTGCATGGCTGCAGGCACAAAGAAGAGAGCCACCAACAAGGCAACAACCAGGTTGATGACGATAATCAGGGCGAAATCATACAAGTCTGCCTGCAATTCCTCTGGCAGGAAAAAGACGATGACAAGCGAGCCTATGGTTGTCAACATCGCTGCCAGCATGGAAAGGAAAGCCTTCCGGTTGTGATAATAGGCATAATGGTCGGCCATGACAATGACAGAATCGATGATAATGCCAAGCGACACCGTAATGCCTGCCAACGAATAAAGATGCAGTTTGATGCCACAAGCACAATAGATGATTACAGCTATCAAGATGTTAGCCGCCAAAGCCGATGTCACCACCATAAGATATCTGGCATTGCGGTAAATGACCCACACAAAGAGCAGCAGGATGAATAAAGAAGCTAGGCTACGCCCTATCAGCTTGGACATTTCTTCTCGTTGGAGTTGAGCCACATCGTATGACAAATGCACATACAACGGACTGTGCAATTCACCCTTGACAGCCTCCATCTCGTCTTGCACCTGGTCAGACAGATGCAAGATGCGAGCTGCAGGCTTTGCATAAACATTCACATATACCGTATTCAATCCATTCACACGATAAAAGCCAGAAGGCTCATATCGCTTGACATGAATCCTAGCCAAATCATTGAGATAAACCACCCGATTGCCATTGACCTTGATGGGAACATCAGCAAGCGACTTTCCATCGCATGCCGTTTTCAATCGAAAAGCAATCCGCTCCTTCCTGTTGTCCGCAGTGGTATGCAGCATCGTGCCAACCACCTCGTCCTTTCCCAGGAAATTGCGGATTCCATCCTGCAAGTCTTGGCTTGTAATGCCACAAGCAGCAAGTGCCATCGGGTCATAGCTCACCTCCACATACTTATCCGTGGTTCCTGCCACCTCTACCCGGTCCACGCCATCCAGCAACTGCAAGCGTCGCACCACATTTCCTGAAACAAGCTTCTTCAGCATTTCGGGCGGCATATCACCATTCACCTGATAAGTGAGAAGCAGCTGTTGCTCTTGGTGCATTCTCGCACCACCGGTTACCTCGCCACCTTCCACCACAGGATAGCCAGCACCCTTGGGCAACTTGGCATACGACTGGCGCAACAGAGAAGTAACCGAGAATCGCAAAGCCGCAACATCCACCTTTTCCTTTGCCCAAACAACAATCTCGCTGCTGCCATAGGAAGAGCGGGAGGAAACACGCTCCACCCCTTTCAGCGCAGAGACCATTCCCTCTATCGGTGTCGTCAGATTTTGCTCTACAATCTTAGCCGACACCTGTGGCCATTCGCACCTGATGACCAGACGATTATCCCGCTGGTTCTGAGGTTCGGTACCCACATCCACCAACGGCAACAGAGCCGCACCCACTATCATCAAGATGACAAAGGTCAATATCACAGAGAATGAAGATAGTTTCATCGTTACTTTTTACTTTCTTTTCCGATAAATTACATAATAGAGAATAGGCACAAAAAAGATGCTCACTCCTGTACCCACAACCATGCCCACCAAGATGGTGAGCGAGAGAGGGAATTGCAAGTCAGCCCCTATTGAACCACCTGAGAGAAATGGCACCAAAGAGAAGATGGTGGTAAGCGAGGTCATCAATATCGGCAACAAACGTTCCCTGCCCGCCTTGACAATTGACTCAAACAAAGGCATACCGCTCTTGCGATGCCGATTGATGGTATCCACTTTCAGGATGGAGTCGTTGATAACGATACCTGCCATCACGATAAGTCCCGTCATAGACATCAGGTCTATCGGCAGCCTCAACAGATACAGGATAACCAACACCACAAAAATATCCAACACCATCTCGGAGAGGATGATAAATGGCTGAACCAAACTCTCAAACTGCGCTGCCAATATAAAGAACAGCAGCAGGACGGATACCAACAAGACCCCAACCATTTGCAGGACGGCTTGCTGGCTCAGGAAATAATCACCACTAACGGATGCCTTCAGTTCACTAGACCTTTGGTTGCTGCAAGCCACAAAGTCAAGCACATCATTCACATGCCCCTTGGTCGTACTCAGCTCTATCGGGTAAAACTCACCTTCTTCCGATCCATACAAATGCTTGAATTCAGACTCCTTCCTCTCTTTTAAAAGGAGTTGCAAGGGAACATCCACCCCTGCCTGATTTTTGATAGACGCAGCCATCAGGGTATTTCTATCAGCCTCAGCAGCACCCACGACAACGGGTTGGGAAACCGCTCCCTGATGGATGCGCAGCACCTCATTGCTGCCCGTCATTTGGCGCAACCTATCATAAAGCTGGTCATAGGAGATGCCGTACAATGACATCTGTTCCACATCAGCCTCCAACACCAAATTGTCCTCTACCACGACAGACGGAATATCCAAAGATGGGAAATGCCTGCGAAGAGAATCTACGTAAGCCTCAGCCTGATTTACAGATGGACGATGCCCCAAATGGTCCTGCAACTTGATGCATAGCTCAGGTTGCCCTGAAGAGAAGATCAAATCGAACAGATTGCCCGATGGAGCAAAGGAGACGGTAGCTTCAGGATATCTCTGAGAGATACATGCTTGCAATCTCTTTTGGCACTCCTCATACTGTTCCTCATTCTTCCCCTTCAGGTAAGCCAATGCCTCGGAAGATGATATCTCCCTGGTATGAAACAACATGAAGTCCTGGCTACCCACCATCGAAGTGTAAGTTTGGACCTGGTCATCACATAGCCTCAGCACCTCACCCATGCGTCTGTCATTTTCCTCTACAGAGATATTAGCATTCCAATCCACATACATGATTCCATCAGAAGCATTCATCGCTGGCATCTGCCGCTTGTCGGACACCCAAAAGACAAGAACAAGCCCCGGTATCGCCAACAAAGACAAACCAAGGCATAAACGCAAATGGGCAAAAGTCCAGGCATGCATACGGTCATAATGCCTATATATAATATGGTGCAACTTACTTGGCTGCATCATCGTTTGCTGCTCAACATTCTGTGCCTTATGTTGCCTTACATGCAATACATAGAAATAAACAGGCAACACCAGCACACTCACCGCCAAGGAAGAGAACAAGGCAATGGTAATGCCCATGCTTTGGTCAAAGAAGAGCGCACCAGCCATTCCGCCAATGAATATCAGTGGTATGAAAACACTGCAAGTGGTAAGCACCGAACTCAGCATGGGAGCAAAGACACTGGCAGTGCCCTTGCATACCGCCTTCTCCAGTTGCGCTCCGCCTCTTTGCTTCTGCAAGATATTATCTATCACGATAATGGAGTTGTCTACAATCATACCCACACCCAAAATCAGTCCAGAAAGGGAAATGATATTGATGGATATGCCTGCCAACTTAAAACAAAGCAAGGTTATCACCAGAGATACGGGGATAGACAATGCCACCAACAAAGCCAATCTCCATCTTCGCAAGAAGAGAACCAGCACCATTGCCGTAAAAAAGATGGCTGCCAAAAGGTTCCACTCCAGATTATGGATGGAATAATCCAGCAATTCGGTCTGGTCTCTTGTCACATCAAACTCCAAACTGGGGTTTGCCTTTTGCAAGCTAGCCACAACATCCGATATAGCCTCCTGCAGATCACCCATCTGTGCATCACTCTGCTTGATGACAGCCAGCGTAACACAATTCTTCCCATCATGGCGCACAAAATTCTTTCGCAATGCCGCACACTCCTCTATCCGGCACAGGTCCTTCAGCTGCAATAGTCTGCCGGCATGGTTGATATAGATGTTGCGCACATCATCAACAGTCAATATCTGACTGTCAAAATGGATATTGTAACGATATATGCCATCCACTACAGACAAAGAAGTCAACTGGACGTTGTTGTCAGCCAAAGCACCCTGCAGGTCTTGAATCGTCAATCCCAGTGCCTCCATCTTTTCCTGCTCAGGAATACACCTAATCTCGGAAGAGACCATGCCGCTCATATCCACCATAGCCACAGAAGGCAACTGCTCCAATCTTCTGCTGGCGACATTGGCTGCAAAATCACACAATTGGGCAAACTGAGGGGAAGCCTTGCCCCATGCACGCTCATCCTTTATGGATATATCCAGGTAAAAAGCAGGAATATCCATGGCACTAGCCTTAATGATTTTAGGGCGTTCCATCTCCTTAGGCAAATGAACCATCGTCAAATCTACCTTTTCATTTACCTCGATAAAGAACATATCCATGTTGGCACCAGGCTCAAACTTCATCAAGACACTTCCCTTCCCCATGCGAGAATCGGAGTTGACGCTCTTCACACCAGCTACACGAGACAAGTTCAAGCGCAAGGGGGCAATAACCTTCTGCTCCATCTCTTGGGCTGAATATCCAGGCATACTGGCTTGCACCGTAACCTGGGGCACATCCATATCGGGCATCAGGGAAACAGGCATGTTCCTGATGCCAATCAAGCCTATCACCATGATGGCTACCAGTATCATGGTGACTGCAATAGGACGCTTCATCAAATAATTTATCATATACCCCAAAATTAATTACTTATTCCTTACATGCACCTCGGTGCCATCAGCCAAGTTCAAGTTGCCCGATGTGATGACCACGTCACCAGCCTTGATTTGTGTCTCCTTCCGTTTGCATCCCCCTATTGCATAAGAATGTATATTGGAATGCAATACATCCACATAGGTCCATACCGCCTCGCCCTTGTCATAGAGGAAGACCACATGGTAGCCATCACGTTCGATGACGGCATCCTTAGGCACCACCAACGAATGCGGCACATCGTTTTCCACGATGACCTTCACATTCATACCATCCATCAGCTTGCCCTGGGCATTAGGGATGCGAGCCATCACCTTAATCAGTCCCTTGTCGCTGACCGCAGGATTCACATTCACCACTTGCCCCTTATATCGCTCAGTATCATCCGCAAAGAGATTCACCCATACCGTCTGCCCTACATGCACCTGCTTGATTTCTGCCTCCAAGACCTCAAACTCCACATCCAACTGAGTATCATTTACCAAGCAACAGAGTTTATCCACCCGTTGATGTCGCTTATTGACCAGGTCGGTAATACGACCAGAGAATGGGGCAACCAAGGCGCATTTCGTCAGCAGACGCTTTGCAGCCTGCAATTGGTAAGTGGCAGCAAAGTATCCAGAGGTAACCTTTGCCCTATGCATCACATCGGCAGGCACGGCATCCGAAATGCCATTATAACCCAAACCGATCAACTTATCGGCAAGGGCTATCCGGGCATTCTCCAAATCACGAGATGCTTTTTCCACACTCAGCTTGGCATCAGCAGCATCCGTCCTGGCTATGAGCTGCCCCTTTCTCACCACCTCACCATTATGCACGAATACCTGATCCACGCTGCCCCCATCAGCTAACGACAAATCACATTTTTCCAAGGCTCGCAACTTGCCGTTGCAAACCAACTGGCGATGGAATGTCTGCTCCCTCAGCCTCAACGTATCTACATAAATCTCTGTAGTCAAGCTATCAGCTGTTGGTATATCCTGTCCATCTCCCTCCGTATTCTTATGTTTGCATGCACATAAAGAGCCTAACAATGCACAAGCCACCATGAAATATAAATAATGTTTTTTAGCCATATCCTTATGATGTTATAGATTTACCCCTCCACGTCTTACTTGACCAGAGCCTCGAAATCGGCTATCAGGTCTTTATGTTCCACCCAATCATAAAGGGTAAACTTGCGCAGAGTATAATAATAATTCCAATACGACTGCAATTGTCCGATGTATTGCGCCTTTGCCGTCTCCAGTTCCTGCAAGGCTGTGTTCAGCTCCGTCACCGACACATTGCCTGTCTCGAATCTCTTCTTCGTGATTTCATAACGTTCTTCCGAAATTTTCTGGGCACGCTGTGAGGTACGGCATTGCTCTGCTTGCAAGCTAAACTGCATCACCTCTCGCTTGATGCTCTGCACATAATCGTTATCAGCTTGCTCTTTCTTGGTCTTGGCAAGCTCAAGATTCGACTTTGCCACCATCACCCTGCCTTTCTTCACTCCCCAGTCAAAGATGGGTACTGAGATGGTCAAGCCAATAATCTCATTGTCTTGCAGATGACTATAAGCGGATGCAAAGCCATCAGCCGTACGATTAAATCCCACTTCCGCATTGAGCTGCATCTGGATGCCTTGAGCCGCCTTTGCCTTGGCAAGATTCTGTTGGGCAGAGAGCAAATCCAGGTCTTGTCCTATGGCATGTGATGAATTATTCATCGCCTTTTGCAACACCTCATTCACATTGAGCACCTGTTCAATGACATTCTCGGGGGGCAAGAGTATTACTTTCTCATCATGACTAACCCTCATATAGGAGAACAAATCATAGAAAGCATCATTCATCTTGACCTGTGCCTCATTGCGTGTAACCTTGGCATTGAGCATCGACAATTCCAATTGCAGCAAGTCGCCCTTCGTAATCGTACCCAGTGACAATCGCTTTTGCGACATAGCATAAAGATCTTCCAAATCCTTCAATTTAGTTACACTCTGGTTATAATCCGACTGCGCAGATATGGCAGCAAAATAAAGAGAAGCCACCCGAATGGCGATGCTTTCGATACTCTCACAATATATCCGCTTGGCTCTTTCATATTCCTTTGGTTCCATCTTCTTTCGCCACTTCATCTCATTATATGACGTGAACGGTTGGGAATAAGACAAGCGCAGAGGCAGGGTGTTGTAAGTAGTCATCTTATAATCAAACTGATCCAGTCGGTAAAGGTAAGACTGCAACGACAGGGTTCCTCCCAAGGAGCTAATCTGCTGTTCCAAGGATAAGGTCAGCGAGTTGACCAAAGAGTTGTTATCCACATAATTGATCTTACCATCCTCAGCATTTCTAGCCTCTACGCGAGAATGATTAAAGTTCATGATGCCTCCCGTCAGGCTCATGGAAGGCAATAACTCTGCCCGAAAGGACTTATAGGTCCAATAGCTAGACAAGAAACTAAACCTAACCAACTGGGCATCATAAGAGTTTCTCTGGGCAATGGCTATGGCATTGTCCAGAGAAACAGCAGTCTGAGCGTGAAGCGGCAAAAAGCCACCCAAGCAACAGGCTATCAATAAAGAACGTATAAAACAACTTCTCACAATATGCTACTTAATCTCTAAAGATTATACATCCATATTTCATCAACTTTAGTCTTTGGATTTTCAGAGAACAAGTATAATTTCTTTTTATCAGCAGAAATCTTTATACTGCTCCCCACTTTGTCCAAGGCTATTCTACGTATTGGATTTCCATCCCAATCATACACTTGTATCTCATTGCCATATTGAGATTCCATATAATTCTTAGGAGTCTTACCGTATAAGTTCTTTTCTATCATCAATACATAAATAGCATCCTCATCAACATCAATAGCCAATCTCTTACCCGAATTCTTTAATAGTTCATAATTACCATCAGGAGCTTCCTTATATTCGGGTTTCACCGAGAACAATTCATTTTTGACTTCCACCTTATTCTTATCTATAGAAAATATAAATGCATACCTTTCCCATCCACAAAGGTACAAGAAGCGGTCTTTCGATTTGAAAATTCTACTGTTGTCTGTATAAACAGAATGCTTAGACAGACTATCACCAGCAAACTTATCTTGTGGCCAAAAGTCCAACGTTTCTGCCTTTAGATTTTTAAAATCAATAATTGAAAACAGATGTCCAGCCTGAGAGAACGGAGCACCTGGCAACAATATGGTAGAATCAGACAATACCTGAAAACTATTAGTTGCAAAACGAATAGAAGGCAATTTGGTCAAATCAAAACGTTGCCCCTTGCTAAAATCCAATCGGTTCAAATCAGATTTTGGGAAAGAAGAAAAAGACAGCAACTGATTTCCATTAGCATAATTCAACACCCCCAAAGCCCCATCAGAAGACAAGGCAAAAGAGACTTCATCATACTCACCCCTTCCTTTTCCCCTATTAAATACATTTCTTTTAGCCAAAAGCGAATCTCCATCTTGTACGCAGATGCAGCAATTCACATCATCTCTATACACCTGAGAAAGCCAAAAATCTTGCGTTATTAGACGAGGATAAGCTCCAATACATTTATCATCAGGATGCAATAACGTACCCTGTATATTTTCTACAGTCAAATCCTCAATGCTCTTCTTCGCTACATTAGAACAAGAAGTAAGCATCACAATTGCCAACAAGAAACTTGCTATAAAATTTACTTTCACCATTGTCTTTAAATCATTTTTTTTATGAGTAAATATAAATTATGCATCTATCCCTTTCAGATGCCACTGCAAAAATAAGAAATAAAAAACAAAAATCCACCATTTTTGAGTTTACCTTTTGTTTACTTCCTTAAAAACATATGATTTAAAGCATCAGAAAACCTGATATGCAACATAGAACAAAGTAATCGCAACATGATATTATCAATTCAGAAAGATCTTATGGCTCAGGGGAGATTGTCCGTGGATAGACAATCTCTCCTGAGCCCATTTATGTCATTTTTTGGGAACGAGAAAATGGGAAAGTGACGAAAAGTGGTAAAATTACCACTTTTTGCTTGTAAATCATGGTAAAAGCCTTCGTTTGAGCCTTAGCAGTGACGAAAAACGGTAAGTTTACCACTTTTTGATAATAAAGTTGCGCATTCCTACTTCAAATGCAAATACACAATAGCAGGGTTCGACATTTGCGAATCTATCATGTGCTGTATCTTAATATTTGTCAGTGCATATTGTTTCTTCCAATCATCCTTCATTTTACTCCTCATATACAGAAGAGAAGAATTGAAATCATCCGGCAAGAAACATATCAACTGATCCCCATGTAATATAACCCTCTGAGGAGAGAAAAGTCCATCTATCAAAACCTCCCCTACCTCTTCTATTTATATTCATGAAAAAACAAAACGGGATTCGAATCCTTGTTCAATTTTATCAAACGACTGTAATTATCCAAATGCGTTCTCATTTTTCCACCGTTAATGATGTATTTTATAAAATGGGGCATAAAGCATGGTTTCAACAATGCGACAACCCCTCGTTCATCACTATAACAAAAGTCCATCGGAATCATATTTTTATCAGAAACATAATCATCCATAAAAAGACTCGATGTCTTCGTTTTTCCACTCGCTTTGTCATATACTAGATAATTCCGCTCATCCCCCTCTAGATATTGGAAAAAGACTTTACTTGGTGATTCTATGAAACGAGAAATCTGATGAATCCTCTTTTGCGAATAGATGCCAGAAAAATCAATTTTTTCCAATTTTCCTTCTGCTATTCTCTGCATCATCAGAACCTCATCCTTATTCACAAACTTTCGACTATCCACAATATATGCAGCAGATACTCCATCTGCCGTGACATTCATAATCAAGTTAGAAAACAAACCTATATATTTGGGGCTTTGACTATTCTTTGAATAAAAGTTACTATGCTCCAAGCTAAGTGGGAAATTCCACCCATTATTGTAGTCATCAGATTTCAAAAACTTGCCCACTTGCTTTCCGTTACGCTCATCTATTTCCCTTAATTCATATTTTTCCTTTTCCAAAACCGAAGACCTATTCAGATATATCTTCCCGCCTATTTCCTGCATACTGTAAGTAAGATAACCATTTTGGACTGCTTTTATACTTGACAAGAACTTATAATCATCCAAACTGAACTTCAGAATCTCATCCGTAGCCTCATCTAACAGATAAATAACTTCTTTTGTTCTATCTATAGAAAAGTCTGCCAACTTCATGTATTCTCCATGTCCTCTACCTGGCGAAGAAATGGTTCTTTTAAACTTACCATTCCCATCAAACACATAAAGCTTATTGGCACGGTCATCAAGGATATAAATATCTTCTTTGTATATTTCCAAAGAACGTATATTCTGAACCACACATTCAGGTTTCGTCTCCAGCAAAACGACCTTTGGTGCCTTAAAGAAATCAGAGAATATCAAAGAGTCACATCTTGTAGCCCCATCTATGCTTATGGTATCTGCATCAGCATACATTGTGGCAGTATTATAACTGCCACAAGATATGCACATGACAAACACTAGTATGATAAACATACAGTTTATTGCTTTATTCATATCTTTTCCTTTTTATCATTATCCAAACTTATTTCAACTTGCATTTAAAAAGCAAATAATCCTCATCCCTCATTGATTTTTTCTTATATTTAGGGAAATAACTATCTATATCTTTTCGAAAATCCCTTCCCCTTATAGCCAAAAACACATAATTAGCACTACTCTTAAAAAATTGAGGTACAGAAATATCCACATGTCCCATAACCTTACCAACACCTTTGGTATTCATAAGATTAACATATACATACTCACCTTTCTTATATGACACCAGAATCCTATCACCCATTTTAACCGCATCCAATATGAAATCATACTTATGCTGATTTTGTTGAAATGTTGCAAATTGAGTATATTCCTTACTAGGCATTGGATTAGGAAGTTCCCAATGGTAACTTTTCGCTGCTAATGACTTAGCATTTATATAAGTGTATATGCATTGTGATGCTTGGTCTATATAATTAATTTCATTGCCATCAACCTGCAAAGGAGAGGTTATCATACCACTTACACCAACTGCAAAAGGCAAGGCATCAACCAACTTCTCTTTTAGTTTGAATGAAGAATCATAGACATACATCAACTTATCATTTTTCAATGTTCCAAAGTTGTTGGTAGTCAAGACATACTCATCCCCGTTCCAAGCCAGATTCCAAAATGCATTTTCCTTCAAGTCTTTAGCAAAAAGAAAATTACCCTCAACATTATAAACCAAGACCTTAGACGGTGCCACCAAAATCACAATTCTGTTATTAGTGGTATCTATTGCAAAGTCTGAAGCATGAACATACTCACCTGGTCCATGTCCAATAGATCCTATATTTTGCAAAAAGTTACCTTTCGTATCAAAGACATACAATTGTCCTCTATCTACTCCGCCCAATACATAATATCTATCATTGACATAATCAATTTTGCTTATCCATTTTAATCTTCCGCTTACAACAGAATCCAATGTGACACATGATTTTGGGACAAAGATATCAGACAGCCTTACCATATCCTTAGTATCATTCAGCAAAGGCAAAGGCTTGCTATTATCCACCGTTTGCTCAACAACACAAGAATACAAAGAAAACTGAATCAAGCATAATAATATTATTATTTTTTTCATACCAATTTACTTTTTATCATTAATAATCATATATACTTTTTGCTGATTATTCTATACCTATCAGTCTAGTTGCCCATTAAGTTTGATTTTTACCAACATAGGATTATTGGGATAAGCTTTCAATTTATCCTTTAAGCTTGGATAAAACGGAGATTTCTCAGAAAACTCCATAGGATACACCAAAGTCCAAAATCCAGTTTCGTCTACATCCACTAAGGAAATGCCAAGTTCTATATCCAATGGTCCTGCATATACCTTTTTCAGGTTCTTATCATAAAAAACCATATAATATTTCTGCTGTGGACCAACAACCGAAGCATAAAGCCACTTGGAATTTTCAAAACACATCTGAACAGATTTGAAATATCTTTTCATATTATCTGTTTTCTCAAAATCATCATACTTGTCAGATATGTACTTTTCCGGTAATGCCTCACTTCCAAAATCCAACAGATATTTAGGATATAGTTTCCCCTTTTTATAGGTATCTATCACAAAACATCCATAGTCGGGCAGAACCAAATTATTATCATCCAAAGAAAAGAAACGCTCACTTTCCATCTGAATGCCATTACGCTTACGTAAATCTTCTATCTTTTTATCTTGAGACATTTTTGATATAGAGTAATCCTTGTAAGGTGAATATAATAAAGTATCATTCCCCACAACCATAAAGCGACAATAATCAGTACCAGACTTATTGATACTCCTATCCCTTCTTAAAAACTTGCCATTATTCTCATCAAAAACAGTCGTACCACGCTCATCAAGAATCGTAATAAGAGAATGCTCTGTATCCACAGAAAAATCCAGGAAATCGACATGCTCAGATTCAGAATATCCAACTTTTCCTACCTCATATTTAAACTTGCCATTATGCTTGTCAAAAACAAACAAACTCTTCTGCTTAAAATCTTGAAACAGGATTAGATTCCCCTCCACCCTACATTTAGAGGCAACAGTCAACAAGGAAGAATTGGTTTTCTCCAAAGGTACCACTTCTTCTATTGACAACAATGAAGCCCAATTTGCAAACTCAGGTTGCTTCACATCTATAACCTCACACTCTGTAACAGAAGGACTCTCTGTACATGCTACCATACATGCACAGAGACTAAACAAAACGAATGGAAGAAAAAACAGAAACTTTTTCATAATTCCTATTATTTTAAATAATTCATTGTATATTTTTTGATGCAAAAGTACAACAAAACAAACATATATTGGGCATATTTGAGTTTACTTGTAATTTCCTTTTTAATTTTTAGAGCTTTAATATACAAAGTAAACAAACAGTAAACTCATGACTAAAACAACAAACACTTATCACTTCTTTGCAATATATACCAAAAACTTTTTCTCATGTACCATTTTAAACAAAAGTAACAGATTTTTCTTTTATATTCCAAACGAAATTTATACCTTTGTATAAAAAGAAAGAAAAAGCAATGAAAAATATCGCCATTTTACTTTTGGTAAGCATGCTAATTTCATGCACCAATCAAGAGAACAACAAAAAACTAGCTAACATTGAACGAATCATGTTAGCTTATCCTGATAGTGCATTTACTCTTCTCCAAAAAGACTCTGCCTCTATATGTGAAATGGGTAAAGATGCACAAATGCACTACCAAATCACTCTGTTCAGAATCAATGATCGGCAATATAAGCCACACACGAGCGACAGCATGATGCTAAAGGTTGCTGATTATTTTGAGAAGAGAAACAACAAAGTTTTGCTGAGTCAGGCATACTATTGTCTGGGGTGTATCTACATTGACCTTAACAACCACCCTAAAGCTATCAACTATTTCTTAAAAGCAGCCACAACTGATAGCATTCACGCTTCTAAAGAAATGCTGGGTAGATGTTATTACCAATTATCTGATCTTGAGGACAATAGACTCAATGAGCAACAGGCGCTACTATATTGCCAAAAAGCATATAGTTATATTAAACAAACAGAAGATTATGGACAAACAAATGCTTGCCTGATGGACATGGCTCATTATTACCATGAGCTAGGGAAAATAAAAGAATACTCCTCATTCACAAAAATTGCCAAAAAGAACATCTTGGAAGACCATGATACTTTGAACTTAAGACGTTTTATCGTTTCTGAAGGAGAAAAAGCTATTTATAGTAACAACCAGCAAAAACTGAAAAAGCTCATACTCGAAGCTAAAAAGGAACTTACTCCTGAGCAACAGCAAGACTGGGGTATCAATATGATGCAAGGATATCTGCATAAATTCCTTCACCAGCAGGACTCTGCTTTGTATTTTTTCCAAAAAGGATTGAAAACAGAAGACCCTTGGAGAAAATATGAGGCTAGCATTGCCATGTCCGAAACGAAAGCTGACGAAAATAAATATGAGGAAGCTTGGAACTTGCAAAAAGAAGCAATAAAGCTAAAGAACGAAATAGATTCCATCGACAACAAGTCGGAGGCTGAGAAAATGAAGGCAGCCTATAACTACGAAGAAGAAGTGGCTAAAAGAGAAGAAGCAGAAGAGGCTAGATACCATTTCATGCTTGGTATCATGGTTGCCATCTGCTGCATCCTCGGATTATCATTTTTTGTTCTGTATCTCAAGTATTCCTCTAAGAAAAAGGAACTGTTGCAACTAAGAGTTATTGCTCAGCAAAACAAAGAAATAACCCAACAGAAGACGCACATACAAAGCCAAGATACACTGATACAATGTCAGAAAACACAGATAGAGAATCAAAATGAGAATATCCAAAAGCTGGAAAACAGAAACAACCACTTATCGAAATATGAACTATTGTCAAGTGATGCGAGAAATTGTAAAATTGGTGAGCAAATCCATTTCCATGAAGACAAATGGAATCAATTCAGAATGTCTGAAGCATACACTCATTTACACCACATGATCAATGATGGGCTGATGAATTACAAAGCTTCTGATTACAAGAAAGCCATCTCTACAATAAAAGAAGAAATCGACAAGTTGTTTAATGACTATGGCAACCGCCTCAAGGCTGCATTCCCTGAAATAAAAGATTCGCAAATCACCTTTGCCTATCTTGTAAAAGCTGATGTCAAATTCAGCAATATTGCTATCCTGTTAAACAAAAGCAAACCTAGCATCACAAAGACTTGCAAGGGATTCTTACAGCTTCTTGAAAAGCCATATACAACCAAAGAACTCATTGAATTCTTGCAGAACTTCTGAAAAAACTTCTGAAAAACGGTGACAAATGGTTATAAACGGTTACAAACACAACAATGCCACTTCACACACCTTTTTGTGCGCAAAGTGGCATTGATTATATGACGTTGAACGATTACTCCTGCGCAATGATACCGCCCTTAGGCTGCATCTCTACCTTGAGGTTTCCATTCTTGTCCACCTTTGCAGTCTTTACATGAGAGTCTGGCCAGAGTGCCTTTTTGTCCTTGCTTGCCGTCTCATAATAATAGGTAATGGTCTTGCCGGCGAGCATAGGCAACTTCAGGGTGAGTTTCATCAGCTGGTCGGTGCCGTTCAATCCAGCAACATACCATTTATCACCATGGCGACGAGCCACTACTGCATACTTGCCAGGATAACCTGCCACAAACTGGGTCTCATCCCATGTGGTTGGCACGCTCTTCAAGAAATCAATCTCATGCTGAGGAAGCTCAGTGAGATTGTTAGGATAGATGGCGATACACTGGATGGCAGCCTGGTTCATGATAGCCGCAGCCATTTCGAACACGTCGGTGGTATAACGGCGATGACGACTCTTGTTGTCACGAGACAAGTATTTGTTCATGATGGTGCCACCCCAATCCATGGAAGCCACGGCATTGCGGCAGAATGGGTGCATGGTCAACTCAAAGCCCTCTTGCTTGGCATGATAATCAGAGAAGAATACATTCTCGGAAGCAAGCACAGCCTCGCTGGAGATGAAGTTAGGATACATGCGTTCCCAACCTCTTGGCAGGGTGCAACCATGGAAGATAACCTGTATGCCATAATCGTTGGCATCGCTGAGGATGTCTTCATAGTTCTGCATAGTCTGCTGCTTGTCGCTACCGAAGAAGTCCACCTTGATGCCCTTCACGCCGATGCTCTTCATCCAAGCCATCTCCTTCTTGCGAGCCACGATGTTGTCCATACAGTTGCGTGGTCCCTGTGGGGCATCATTGGTTATGCCATTGGAGTTGTACCAAAGCATCAGGCTTACACCCTTGCCCTGTGCATAACGGCTCAGTTCTGCTATCTTGTCTCTGCCGATCTGCGTATCCCAGAGGGCATCCACCAATACATACTCATAGCCCATGGTAGCAGCCAGGTCGATGAACTGTTTTTGGTCATTGTAGTTGCAAGAGGCGTCTTGCCAGATGAGCCAGCTCCAGGCATATTTTCCCACACCATACTTCTGGGATGCCTCATAGCGAGGCTCTACAACATCATAAGGGATGGTGGTCTCCACCAATGGTTTCAGGTCCTTACCCACGGTGATGGTGCGCCAAGGTGTGGAACCTGGCAATGAGAACACGGCATTGTTAGAGCCAATGCCATCGCCTTCTTCCTTCATAGGGAAAGCTATCTGGTAACCTTTGTTGGCATCATAATCGCTGATGTGGCAACCTGGATAATTGCCATGAGTGCCTGTCTCACTGACCAACACCCAGCCTTCGCCGCCTACCTTGAAGAGGCATGGGAAGGTATAGCCTCTGCCATAACCCGACTTGGCTGTGAGCGGAGCATCTGGCTTGTAATCCTCCTCATAACTTGGCTTGGTACGGGCAAAGCCTATCAGTGGGTCGCTCTGTGGACTGAGGAAAGAGGTGGAAATCTTTGGCAGATTGAATGCCGTCTTCTCCTCATTAATAATAATATGTTGTGCCTTCAAGCCATCAAAGGTATAGCGGAAAGCCACGTCATTGTTGGACACATTGAAGGTAACGGTCATGGGTTCTTTCTTGCCATTGAGATAAGTCACGTTGAGCTGGTTGGCATGATAATCTACATGCGAAACCTTGGCGGTGCGAAGGTCGTAGCTTTTATCAACCTTATTCTCACTCTTCTTCTGATAAGTCAAGCCTTGGCTGAAGTCGCCCACGTTGGCAAGGACACCGAGCAGGGATGGCTCCATCATTCGCTTGCCTGCATAATCCACGGAGTAATAGAGTTTGCCATCGACATCTTCTACCACTACATTCAGTTTGCCATCAGGAGAACTGACGGTATTCTTCTCTGCAAAGGCAGAGAGGGCTGTCATCAGAGACACTGCCACCAAAAGGAAATTCTTCTTCATTCTAAATTATAAAATCGTTATGTTGTTATTATGTTCCTATTGTCGATTGTAGTTTTTACACTTACAACGATTCTGCAAAGATACGCCAAAACATTGGGACTGCAAAATATTTCCATACCTTTTTAGCAAAATAGGAACAAACAACAAAGTAAATGCTACATAAACGAAAGCGAGAATGCCGCAAGAAAACGACATTCTCGTGCCAAAATACTTCTCACTTTGCTTTAAGAAGGAGTACAGAATGAGTTTCAGGGAATCTGCAGACCAGCAGTAGGTGTAACTCGCTTGATGGTACCATCAGCATTAAACTCCATCTTGTCGATGCACACCTCGCGATGCACGCCAGGCTGATTGTGGAGATACTCCTTGTTGATGCGATGATAAACGATGTACCACTCATCTGTGCCCGGCTTCTGGATCACGGAGTTATGGGCTGTACCATAGATCTCGTGCTGTGGGTCCTGGATCAAGACAATAGGATCCTTGGCTACCTCAATAGGACCAAGCGGAGACTTGGATGTTCCATAAGCCACATGATAGTTGGCAACACGCGTATCATCCACCGACCACATGAAGTAGTACAGACCATTGCGATAGAACACGTATGGTGCCTCACGATAAGCATAATCCTTCAGGCTTCCGCCCTTTGGAGTCATCACGGTCACGGTTTCGTCCTTAATCTTAGTCATGCTTGGCTCCAACTCGGCACCTGCCATGAAACTGTTGCCCCAATAGAGGTAAGGCTTCTTCGATACGGGGTCGATGAATACATCCACATCGATGAGCTGACCGTTGCAACCTGGATGATTCTTCGCCAGAAGAGGGTGACCCAGGTCAACGAATGGACCTGTAGGAGAATCAGAAACCGCTACACCCATCTGCTTTCTGCCGTTGTCATTAGGACGGGCACTGAAATAGAGATAGTACTTGTAGCTGCCGTTCTTCTGCTTCACCTCTACAGCCGCCGGAGCCCAGAGATTGCCGTTAGCCCAGGAAATCTGGTCGCTCTTGGCATCGAGCACCACACCTTCGTTCTTCCACTCCTTCAGGTCGGAAGAAGAATATACGTAGTATTCATATCCACCCCAGCCCGGAAATCCATCGGTGGTAGAATAGATATAATACTTACCCGTCTTGTTGGAATACAGGATTTCCGGGTCGGCATGAAAGCCTGGCAAGATTGGGTTGCACAATCCGCTGGCGACGACAGGCTGATTCTCATTGAGCGCATGCCAGTTCTTGGCAGCCTTCTTTGCCGCATTAGCATTCATGGGCATTCCAAGAGCCAACGCAGCCATCATCAAGCCACCGATTGTCAGTTTTTGATTCATCATTGTCTTGTTATTAAATGTTTGTATTCTTTTTGCTTGCAAAAATACAATTTTTATTCGAACAAAGGTATACAATTTGTGACAAACATGTTATCATTTCATTCAAAATCTTCATTTTATTCAAATATTTATTGTATCTTTGCCCTCAAATTGCAAAATCATATCAAAAAATGGAAAAAGTAAAACAGATTCCTTACCGTGCCATCGCCCTTGATTTGGATGGCACCTTGACCAACCACGAGAAAGTGGTTACCCCTAAGACCCGCGAAGCCTTGCTCAAGGCTGCAAGCGAGGGAGCCGTGATTATTCTGGCTTCCGGTCGCCCAACCTACGGCATCGAACCGGTGGCTGAATGTCTCGAACTGAACCAGCGAGGAGGATACATTCTTTCTTATAATGGTGGCAACATCGTAAACGCCCAGACAGGCGAAAAACTCTTCTCGCAGTTTTTGCCAGACGAAGTGATACCAGAATTATATGCCTATGCCAAGGAAAAAGGTCATGCCCTGCTGGGATATGCCGGCAACGAGATTATCACCGAGATGCCAGACGATCAGTATGTGAAAGAGGAGTCGCGCATCAACAAGATGAACATCCGAAAGGTGGATAACCTGTTTGAAGCCCTGGAGCCTCATCCTACCAAGCTCCTCATGACTGGCGACCCTACCCTCATGCTCAAGGCGGAAGAGGATTTGGTGGAAAAATTGGGAGACAGAATGGATATCTTCCGCTCGGCTCCTTTCTTCCTGGAGTTGGTGCCTAAGGGCATCGACAAGGCAAAGTCGCTGACTCGCCTCCTGGCGAAAATCAATCTTACTCCTGCCGACATGATTGCCTTCGGCGATGGTTACAACGACCTGAGCATGCTGAAGCTTGCCGGCATGGGGGTGGCGATGGAGAATGCAGCCCCAGAAGTAAGAGCCGAAGCCGACTATGTTACCCTATCAAACGAAGAGGATGGCGTAGCCGCTGCCCTCGAACATTTCGGAATGTAAAGATTCCAGCACATACGCCAGCACGCCCTGAAAGGGCAGAAGCTCCTAGCCCAGGGCATCGCCCTGGGTATAATAGCAGTCAACAAGGCGCCCTGTAAGGGCAAAAGCTTCGTATATTGCCTGGTACTTGAAAGCTTTTGCCCTTACAGGGCGACAAACTTGCGTCAATGATTACCCAGGGCGATGCCCTGGGCTAGGAGCTTTTGGGCCTTCAGCCCGTACCTGAACCACATGCGAAACTTCTGTTATATTACAACGACCTTAAAAAACGTCCCTTTTATTTTCTAAATTGTTCATTATTAGACGTTTTTATATTTTTTCGAAAACCAATTATATAAAAACGAAAGCATCCAACGCAAAATATCACTAACTTTGCGCCCGTAAAAAGAATATAGAATTTCCCAATAAACTTCAACTAAAATACTGTTTTTTTGAATAAGGGTGAGGCGATGAGCCTCATCCCCTATTGGCACAAACCTGATTACAATAGGCAATCCAAAAATACTTGCGAGAACGGGGAACTTGCAGGAAAGAGCAAGCTCCATAGAAATGGAGCTTACTGGTATTCACTCGGAGAAACACCGAACTGCTTCTTAAATGCAACGGAGAAATGGGCCGCAGTACTGAATCCTGTCAACACGGCTATCTCTGAAACATTAAGTTTGCCTTCACGCAACAAAACAGCTGCCCTGTTGAGCTTGTATTTACGGAAGAAAGTGCCAGGAGTCTCACCTGTAAGTTCCTTTACTTTATAATTAAACTTAGCCGGACTAATCAGCATATCCTTACACATGGTAGAAACACTCAAATCCTGTTCTTTAGAATGCTTCTCCATCAACTGATATAATTCATCCATAAACTTCCTGTCCTGCTCAGAGAGAGTATCCGCCACTTTCTCCGACAAGGTCTGAGTTTCCGTACTCTCACCCAAACGCTGACGGAGCGTCTGCATGTTCTGCAACTGCGATACCACGAGCGCCTTCAGGTAAGCAGGGTCGAAAGGCTTGGTAACGTATGCCACTGCTCCCAACTTCAAGCCCTCTATCTGCTCACTCATCTTCGACATCGCCGTAATCAGTATCACAGGGATATGACTGAACATCAAATCATTCTTCAATACCTGGCAGAATTCATAGCCCGACATCTTGTCCATGATGATATCGCTGAGTATCAAATCTGGCTTCACCTCTTCCAGGTCTGCCAGTGCCTCTTCTGCCGAATAGCGGTTCACCACCTCATAGTCGGCAGCAAAGATATAATGCAGATATTGTGCCACATCCACATCATCATCCACCACCAGAATCTTAGGTCTATTCATCTTCTTGTTTTCTTCAGGTTTTGCTTCCATAGAGCAATCTGCACTCAAAGGAATCTGCATCACCCGCTTCTCCTGCTCCGCAATTTCCACCTTATTATATATAGACCTATCCATAGGCAGGCAGAAACAGAACTCCACACCATTCTTGAGCGAAGCCTCAGCAGAGGTTTCGCTCACCGCATGCACATTCTTCACCGTGATAGAACCATGATGAAGCTCCACAAGGCGCTTTACATAATAAAGTCCGATGCCCGTACCCCAACCGTAAAGATTAGGATTCTGCGTATCTGCCAACTGGTAATATCGCTTGAACACATCCTGCAACTTATCCTCCTTTATCGCCTTGCCGCTGTTGAAGACAGATATTTCCAGCATCTTATCCTTCACACCAGCCTGTATTCGGATAACACCTCCAGGTTCAGTATGCTTCAAGGCATTGGTAAAGAGATTGCCCAGAATCTTTTCCAGTTTATCAAAATCCAGCCACATCCGATAGTCGGCACTCTGTTTCACCAGTTCCAGTTTGATGCCCTTGATTCTTGCCGAATCCCCAAAGGCAGTCACCTGCTGGCGCAACGCCTCGATAACATCTACCTCTGCCACCTTCAGGCGCAGCTCATCCGTCTCCAACTGGTTGAAGTCGAGCATCTGGTCGATGAGCCTCAGCATTCTGTTCACACTCATGCACACATGGTTCAGGGTACGATGCACCGACTGCGGCAAAGCCTTGTCGGCATTCAGCGTCATCAGCGGACCGGCGATGATGGTGATAGGGTTTCTGAACTCGTGGGCAACATTGGCAAAGAATCTCATGTTCATCTCCTTGGCAAGCTTCTCACGTTCACGTTCCTGCTGTTCCTGCAAGAGATGAAGGCGGTTGGTACGTGCCCTGAGATAGAACGTGTTGAGGATATGAAGCACCAGGGCGATGATGCCGGAATAGAGCAACCATGCCGCCGACGACTGCCAAGGGGCAGGCTTGATGGTAATCTCTACCATGCGCTCAGCCAAGGCAGGCTTATCGGGAGCGGATATCAAACGCAAGCGGAATGTATATTTTCCCGGGGTAAGGTTGGAGTAATGAGCCTCCTTACCATAGGTAGGCATCTGCCAGTCATGGTCATACCCCTCCAGCTTGTACTGGCACATCAGTGCCGAACGGCGACTGAACGAAGGATAATAGAAATTAAACCTCAGGTCGTTCTCATCATAGGCGAAAGTATAGCTATCCAGATGCGATACCTCGTCGGTAGCGGCAAGCACCTTGCCATCCGTCTTCTTCACCTCCATGCCATAGATATTCAGCAGTTCGGCTGCATGAATACCGGCTGGGGTCTGCATGAAATCGGTGTACATTGCCTCTTGCGGCATAAACTTGCAACCCATAGAACTGCCAAACACCACGTCGCCGTCAGGCGACAGGCAGATGGAATTATTATAAAACTGCCAGTCGTCATGGTCTTGGCTAGCCGAGAGCAGACTGCTCATCATAAAAACCTTGCTCTTGAAGGTGACAAAGAAGGCATCACGCATGGTGGTTACCCAAAGCTGGCGATTCCTGTCTTCTACCATTCCTTCAATATGAGTATCGTTCAGTACCTTGGCACTGCGCATAGACTTTCTCTTCATATCGATGAGGTAAAGTCCATCACGCTTGGTACCCAGCCACACTATTCCATACGAATCCAGCTTAGCGAAGGCAGGGTCGAAGTTGCCGTACTCAGGCATGCCAGCCACCTTCATCTCCTTTATCTTTCCCGTTTTAGGAGAAAGGATAGCAAGATGCATACCCTGCATAAACAGCAGAATATTTCCATCGGCCAGTTTCTCCATCTTGGTTTCATGGTCATAATAGGGACTTGGAATCGGGATGGTATCAGGCTGCAGGTTATCAAAGCGGAAACGCAGGAGCTTTCCTCCCTCGCTGCATACATACAGAGTATCGCCCACCTTCAATCCGTAGCCAAGCAAAGACTTCAACACGGGAGATTTGTGGAGCACATCGGCACATTCATCGCTGATACGGCAACTCGCCACCTGGTGTCCGCTCACCATCCAGGCATGCTCATCATCATATTTCACGATGTTGTTCAGATTGATTTTCTGGGGTGCGGGAACAGAATCGAAGATATTTCGGAATGGTATCTGTCCGATGCGACGGTTTTGCAAATCATAGATAAACACCCGCAGGGCTGTACCAGCCAGCAGATGATTTCCCACCGCAGTCATGCAGAGCATCGCCATTCCCTTGGTAGCCTTTGCCAAAGGATTATCGTTGGCTTTCTTGTAAGCAATAAGATTCTGCGAAATAACCTGAAAGCCCGAATTGCGGTAACCCACCCAGAGATTATCACCATGATCCTTGAAGGTAGCACTCACCACCTCTACGGGTTTGCGCAAGATAGAAAGGTCTTTTGGAAGCGGAGCCTGGAAATGATTGGGCTGTATCTGCCGATGGGATGGCGTAATCTTCTCATCCCCACTGATATGAAATGTACGGCTGCCGTCACTCACCAGCACCGCCATCGAATCATCCTTTTCCCTGCTATCCTCTATAGCCACGATGTTATCATGATCATCGGGCAGGGCGATGCGATGGAAGCGGTAAGCTCCCACATATCGGGCAAGTCCGTTCTGCGTTCCCACCCACATTCTGCCGGCTCTGTCGAGATGCAGCACGTTGATATAGTCATCGGGCAGGGCTGTGGTATCCTTGATGTCGTGACCGAACTGCACGAAGTTCTTGCCATCATATACATTGACACCAGCCGATGTACCAATCCACATCAACTCTCGCCTATCGCAAGCAATAGACGTAACGCTCTGCGACGAGAGCATATTGTCTTTCGTCGTCTGTTTACCTTTTTCCTGCAGTGCCCTCAGCGTAGTACTTCTGCCCAGGTCAAAATAATAGCTGGCAGCAAGCAGGCAGAACATGACTGCGAATATGATAACTATCGCCTTTTTCATGCCTACAAAATTACACATTATTATCGAATAAACAAAAATTAATTTGAATTATTTTGTGTTTTCTTGAATTTAAAGTATCTTTGCAGGCAAAATCACTCAGGAGAGTATTTCCTGACAGACTACAGAATAAAAGCATATCAACCATTATGTTACAACTTGACAATTTCTACAAGGCTCGCTTCGTGCTGAGCAAGGTGATTAGAAAAACTGAGCTGGTTCACACACCAAGAATCAACCCAGAGAGTGATGTTTATCTGAAACCGGAATGTCTACAGAAGACAGGTTCATTCAAGATTCGTGGTGCGTATTATAAAATTTCTCAACTTTCTAAAGAGGAGAAAGAAAAGGGAGTGATTGCTTGTTCGGCAGGCAACCATGCACAGGGTGTGGCACTCGGAGCTACAGCCATGGGGGTAAAGAGCCTCATCTGCTTGCCTGAAGGTGCACCTATCTCGAAGGTAGAAGCTACCAAGCGACTGGGTGCCGAAGTCTGTCTGGTTCCAGGTGTCTACGATGACGCTTACCAGAAAGCTTTGGAGTTGAAGGATGAATTTGGTTATACCTTCGTGCATCCTTTTGATGATGAGAACGTGATTGCCGGTCAGGGAACCATCGGCCTGGAGATTCTCGACCAGTTGCCTGATGTAGAAGCGGTCGTTGTACCAGTAGGTGGTGGCGGTTTGATTTCAGGAGTGGCTTTTGCCATCAAGTCATTGAACCCGAACGTAAAGGTTTATGGTGTTCAGGCTGAGGGAGCAGCGAGCATGGTTCAGAGCCTCCACGACCACAAGCAGGAGAAGCTGCCTTCTGTGGCAACTGTTGCCGATGGCATCGCCGTGAAGGAACCGGGAAAACTCACCTTCGAAACCTGCTCCAACTACGTGGATGAAATCGTGACGGTAAGCGAGGACGAGATTTGCGCTGCCATTCTGAAACTTCTTGAAAGCGAGAAGATGGTGGCAGAAGGTGCCGGTGCGGCAAGTGTAGCAGCCGTGATGTACAACAAGGTGCCGGTGAAGGGCAAGAAAACCATCTGCGTGGTTAGTGGCGGTAACATCGATGTAACCATCCTGAACCGTGTCATCAACCGCGGTCTCTCGAAGAGCGGACGCCTCTGCACCATAGAGATGGAGCTTGACGACAAGCCGGGCGAGCTGGTAGAGGTAGCCTCCGTCATCGCAAGCCTGGGCGGCAACATCACGGGAGTTCATCACGACCGCTCTGCCAATCGCAACAAGGTGAATGCCTGCGTGCTCCGACTCACGATGGAGACCCGCGACGCAGCCCATGTCAAGGAAATCAAGAGTGGCCTGGAACAGAAAGGTTTCCATCTCTGGATTGTATAATAGTATAATAGCAAAGAGAAATGCTATAAACTATAAATTGTAAATTATAAATTATATATTAAAGATCATGAACGCAATTCACACAGACAATGCGCCTGCAGCTATCGGACCATATAGCCAGGCTATCGAAGTAAACGGTTTCGTATTTGCATCAGGTCAGATTCCTATCGACCCAGCAACAGGTAATTTCGTTGAGGGTGGCATCAAGGAGCAGACTCGCCAGAGCCTCACCAACGCCCAGAACATCCTGAAAGCAGCAGGTACCGACCTTTCTCACGTGGTTAAGACCACAGTTTATCTGAACAGCATGGACGATTTCGCAGCCATGAACGAGGTTTATGCTGAGTTCTTCAGCCAGCCATATCCAGCCCGTTCTGCCGTAGCCGTAGAGAAATTACCAAAGGGCGCGCTCGTAGAGGTAGAGGTTTTGGCTGCCAAGTAAATCCCTGTCTTTGCTTCGCAGGTATAAAAAATTTGAAGAAAAAGGATTTTGATGGGAGCTACAATCACATTCAAGAATCTAACGATAGGCTATCGCTCAAAGCACCAGCTCAGAGCGATAGCCTCATCTATCTATGCCTCACTCCAGGCCGATGAACTCACCTGTCTCATCGGAGCCAACGGAGTGGGTAAATCCACCTTACTCAGAACTTTAGCCGGATTCCAGCCGGCATTGGAAGGCGAAATCCTGCTATCCGGAAAATCTCTCTCGGCTTTTTCCGCTCAGGAACTGGCGAGAATCATTGGAGTGGTATTGACATCGAAGCCCGATGTTACCCAACTCACCGTAAAAGAAGTAGTTGGCATCGGTCGTTCCCCCTATACCAATTTCTGGGGAACTTTATCATCATCCGACCATCAGATAGTAGATGATGCCATCCGGCAGGTTGGCATCCCCCACCTGGCATCCCGCTATATCCATGAATTAAGCGATGGAGAACGCCAGAAGGTGATGATAGCCAAAGCCTTGGCTCAGCAAACCAGCATCATCATCCTGGATGAGCCTACCGCCTTCCTCGATTTTCCGAGCAAGGTAGAAACCCTCCAGATGCTCCGCCGTCTGGCACACGAGCAGCACAAGTCCATCCTGTTATCTACCCATGATGTAGAGCTGGCCCTCCAACTGTCCGACCGTCTCTGGCTGATGGAAGAAAGCCGTCTCTCCATCGGCACCCCAAGAGAGTTGGCTGCCGATGGATCGCTATCGAGATTCATCAATCGGGATGGCATCAGATTTAATGAGCAGAAGATGAGGATAGAGTTTGAAACTTTCCACAACTCTTTCCCAAATCCACCTGCACACCCACATTAAAGCCGAAGAAGCCATTGCTTCCGGAAGAAACCGACATGCCGGTGCCTGCCACACCACCCATAAATTCGCTGGTGATAACCTGGTACGACATATCAGCATAAACGCTCAGGCGCTTCTTGATCTTATAGGTTCCACCCATACCGACACCCACTGTAGGGGAAGCAGAATGGATGGCAAAATTACATCCCAAGCCAGCCCTAGGATAGACATAGAAATTCCACTTCTGGTCGGGGTTATAATCCATGAAAATGTTTTTAACGCTGATAGGAACATCCACGCAGAATACGGCATAGCCGCCTTTATCCATATTGCTCTGCGGATCATCAGCCGGCCCTATCCATTCCAGGTGCTTGTTCTTGAAGATAGAGAGTCCGTTCTCCCAATTCACCTTTCCTCGCAGAGCCACATGCGGCGTAAACCATTTTCCCAACGCCACATCCACACCGAAGGTCTTTCCTTTTGGGAACACCTCCGAGAAATCGCATCCATAAGGATTCTGCAAAGACATATCCAAACCAGCCTGTACAAACCAATTATCCCAAAGGGTACCAGTAAGCACCTTTTGGTCTTGAACTTGCTGGTTTTGCATATTCAGACCTTGTGCATTCTGGTTTTGTGCATTCACCCCCAGGCTACATGCCAGGGTGCATAATATAATCAAGAAATGTTTCATGATGTTTCACCTTATTATATATTGTTCCTTCAATTACAGGTTTATTCTCCCACCTTTTTAAAAGTCTTCGTCTTGGAGATATTGAAAGTAACTCCCAGCGAAATATCAAAGAATCCGTTGCTGTTGGAGCCTGTTCCCGTATCCTTCTCCACGCCAACAAATCCGCTTGAAACCATATTGTAAGCCACATCAAAGTAAAGTCCCAGCTGGTCATTCAACTTGAATGTGTTGCCAATACCGACTCCTACAAGAGGAGTACCTTTAGAAACGCCGAAATTATATGCACCTCCGGCACGAGGATACACCTGCATATTCCACAGTCGGTCTTCCCTGTAGCCCCAAATCAGGTTATGCAGGTCAATCTGGATATCCCCCACCACGGTCAGATATCCACCCTTATCCATGTTTTTTCCAGGCTGATCAAAAGGAGCGAGCCAGTTGTCGTGCCCGTTTTTCAGCAATTTGATACCATTCTCCCAGTTCACACGTCCGCGGAGTCCTAAGACAGGAGTAATCCACTTTCCCATGGCCACGTTCAATCCGAACGACTTACCATTAGGAAACACATCCCCCAAGAAGTCATGTCCATAAGGATTCTGGAGCGACATATCGAGTCCAGTCTGCACATACCAGTTGCTCCAAAACGAATTGACATAAAAGACTTCCTGTTTCCCCTGCGCCTTCATTCCAGTGAGGCACAAGCAAAACATCAGCAATAAAGTTAGTCTTCTCATAACAATCAATTATCTTATATCTAATTTTACCGTTCTTAATCCATTCTCTCTTACATCGCCTGCAAAGTTACGCTTTTTATTCCACACGGCAAAACAAAAGAAGATTTTTTTATGGAGGTTGGGGAGATATACGATAATCCTCTAAAAAATGAATCTTCTGGATACTTACAGGGAGAACGATCTTACTTTCGAGCAATACGACAAGAACAAGCTGGAGAGCCGTTTGGCATACGATGGCGATTTCAAACCCTACTTTGACTATATCGCCGACTGCCTGAAACGCTATTCCTCTCAGCGAGACAAGCAGAAGGGAGAAGCTTACGTTCACGGTTTCACCCTGGCGATGACCAGCCAATGCAAGTTCTACCGTCCTATCTCGGAATTAGACAATGATGGCGGCTATGCCGACAGCGACATCGCAAGGGAATCTATCAAAACCACCAAGCTGCACAAGCTCGTGGTGATTTATAGAGGAGCCGAAATGGTGGCTTGCGAAGAAGCGGAAGAATAAAAAAATGCAGCGCGCTGCAAATTTCATGGGAAAATACCGAAAATTTGCAGTGCACTGCATTTTTCCCGCATACGTAGAACAAAGTTTTCAACCCATCTATCACCCATCACGATTTATCGTTGAAATCCACATTAACTTACTCATATACAGATATTTTAATAGCGTGACTGATACTCTGAAAATGGAAATATCAGTCACGCTATCACTCACGATTTGGCTCCATCCCTCACGATTTTCGCACCACCAGGTATCGCATGCCGTCATTAAAACGCTTGCGATGGATGGATGGCATCTGAGAAAGCTTGCGACCGAAGCTGATGAGATTACTCAACTTCACCGAAGATCCGATGTGACTCTTCAACTCCTGGAAAATCTCGGCTGCCGTAAGATACTCGCCCAGTTTGGCATCATCGGTCAGGTCGAAATAGAGATTGAAATACTGATCTACCGGAGAAATCACCTCAAACTTTCTGTTGCTCGCCATAATCAGCTTGGTCTGCTCCGCATCAAAATAGGTCTTCTCGCCAGCCTGCAATGCCGCCAATGCCTGCGCATAGAGTTGTTCATAATTCGGAAGCTGGCTTACGTCGATAGGACCCGTGAGTTCCACACCCAGGAATCTGCGATTGCCGGATGGGTCGGAGAGGATATCCTCCATGTTGCTCGTGGCGATGAAGGATGCCATTCTCGGAAACTCCTGCACATGACTGCCATACGGCGGCTTCATCTTCACACTCGGCAACTGGATGATGTTTTTCAGAAATCCCTGCTGTACCTGAGGGGAAATCTGATTGAACTCATCCAGGTTGAGGAGCAGCGCCTGGCACATCGCCTGAAGCACCTGCCTTTTTTCTGACAACACGAGGTTATCATTATACCCCCACTGCAACTCGGGCGGAACCAATGATCTGCAGAAAGTACTCTTGTTGTAACCCTGCTTGGAAATGAGAAGCGGTGCCACGGAATTGCCATATTTGCGATGACTATAGGAACGCCACTGGTTAACCATCGCCAGGAACCAGGTGTAGAACCAATCCTCCCAATAAGGATTATCGGTAGGCACCGTGCGTGCCAGGGCACGGATATAATCCTTGCCATCCCACTTGCCTGCGCACTTGAAAAGGAAGTCTTCCACAGGATTATAGGTAGAGAGAAGGTCTGACTCCAGATAATTGCGTACATCCTTGATACTCACACGAATATTGGCAAGTTGCACCTCCAGCGTCATGCGCTTCTGCACACGGGCATCCACCGGTTGATATCCCCAATAATCCTTATCTTTCGGTCGATATTCTGTGAATTTCATCACCGAATTATATCGGAAATCATACTTTTTGCACAGAAATCCAATCATACGCATAATATTATCGCTCAACTCCTTACCATCTTTATCCACATCCTCTTCCGAGTTATCCACAATGACATCTTTCAAGTTATCCACAGGTTTTTCAACGGTGTGGATAACCTCATTCAACACCAAAGGCAACGCATCCTCGCGATAATAGGGCGAAGCATCTTGGGTGAACAGGAAATCAGAGTAGATGGAAGGCTCGGGCATCTGCATCGTAGCCTTTACCAGAATCTGATAAAGCGGAGCGAAAGTCTGGAATGCCTGCTTATAAATTCTATCAGCCTCCACCTCATCATCTGGCAAGCTTCCCTTAGCCAAAGCATATTTCACCAAGACATTCAGACTGATGCCGTCGGCTCCCATAAAGGCTGCAAGGGTTGAAGGCAGACTGGCCACCTTCTGCTTGACGGCATCCACGCCTCCATCTTCCTCTATATTAACAAACGTAAGCAGCAGAACGCCGTTATTCTGCTTCATCTTCAGGAGTCCGTTTTCCGATTTCTGGAATTCGGCAGCAGGGTGAACATGCATCCAGGTTGCCATGTTCTTGTACCCGTCATAGCCATTGGTGAGCCAAGGCACATATTCACGGAAGTTGGCTACGGTATTCTTGGCATCATCGTTCACGATGCGCTCCAGGAATCGTTCCAGACTCTTGGTGCTGACCAGAAGCTGGTTCTTATTATTTCTATGTGTGATTGTAATTTTCATTGTCAATTATTTAAAGTTTATTCAAAAACTGTTTCAACTGTTCCAAGCGTTGGAACAGTTTGTTTCCTTAAGGGAAACATTTCGTCCCCTTAAGTGAAACGCGTTGTGCCTCCGAGAGGAACAAATTCATATTGTGGTTTAACGATTTTGGTTGACCACTTTTTATCTTATTTATAAGACGAGTTGACTCGGTTAATACTTATTTATAAAACCAGTTGACTAGTTAAAACTTAGTCATATTTTTTGTTGACTAGTTTTTCTCTTAGTCATATTTTTTGTTGCCACTCATGTTTCATGCAAAAACATGTTGGGGGATAATCCTGAGCGTAGCTTCCTTGGTAAGTTTGGGTTGGGCTCGATGCCCAACTCAAACTTTATACGTTGGTGGCTTAAACCATCACGTAGTTCCTTGGTGGGTGCAAAGATACTAATTTTCTTTTATTTTACCTTAGCTTTTATTGCTTTTTCTCTATAGCTTACCCATTTTTTGTTGATTTCACCCATCTTTTTAGCTGCTTCACGTGGAGTTAGTCCATCAAGGCTCATATGAGGACGCTCTTCATTGTAGAAGTTTATAGCAAGAATCACAGCTTTTTGAACTTCACTAATACTTGCAAACGACATGCCTTTCAGTAACTCATTCTTGATGGTACTGTTCACTCTTTCTGCTACAGCGTTGTCCTTAGGATTTCCGCTTTCCGTCATGCTGATTTTGATGTCATACTTTTTAAGCAAATCCGTATAAGCAAAGCTAGCATACTGGACACCACGGTCAGAGTGATGAATTAGTTGGCTAAGATCATGTCCATCATAATGCTTTAGTGCCATTTTAAGTGCCTCGATGGCATAGATAGCCTCCAATGTTGGAGCCACACTATAGCCAACGATTTCCTTTGTGTAGTAATCGGTAATAAGGGCAAGGTAGCAGAACTTATATTCTCCACTCTCTGGATCGAGGAAGTATGGAATATAAGTTATATCGCTGACAACCAGCTGACAAGGACGTATTGGCAGTAAGTCTTTGACGATGTTTGGATACAAAGGAAGGTCATGGGT